>JAEEGI010006576.1_pt1 | contig 26218 bp, 14 predicted proteins | sample 8958751 | NCBI WGS metagenome assembly JAEEGI01 (sample SAMN16246545, study PRJNA631951) | gut metagenome | biome: gut microbiome; feature: rumen; material: KS-attached | host: Bos | place: Iran: Karaj | collected 2018-10 | reverse complement strand
TTTTGATTATATATTATTTTGTTCAAATTCAATCAGTTACACCCCATGCTCCCTCGCAAAAAGGCGTTTCGGGCTGCAAAGGTACAACAATTATTTCATTCCACCTAATTTATAAGATACTAAAAGACCCACAACTAATGATTTTTAACATTAAATAAGCTTTTTAATATTTTTTTCGCTCTCCAAAACACCCTCTACCCCCTTTATTATTTTACCTTTTTACCTTTTTACCTTTATATTCTTTACCTTTTTACCTTTTTACTTTTTTACCTTTTTAAATACTTTTTCACCGAAATATTTGGTCAGTTTAGGAAAACTTCTTATTTTTGCACCGATTTTTACATCATTACTTAATTTAAAAGGAACAACATTATCTAAAAAAAGAGATAAATCAAAATTATTAATAACACAAAGTAACTATCAAATGAAAACATTACAAACAACTCAGAAGAGGCCCTATACCTCTCCGTTTATAGAAGTGTTGGAGGCTGAGAACGACATGAAGTTTCTCATGGCTTCGGCAACAGTAAACGATCCGGAGCACCCTGCAAGACGTGAAGACTTTAGCGATACCTATGGGAGTGATGAGGGTTTCAATGATTATTAAAAATTGCTTAATCAATAGAAAAATGTATAAGAATATTATTCGCATAGCATTCCTCTTAGCCACGGGAATCTGCATGACAGCTTGTTCAAGTGGCGACGACGATATCGCAGATAAAACCACACCAGTAGCTCCCGGCACCAAAGATAACGTTGTAATCCTGACGGGTACTATCAGAGCAGGCGGTGAGACAACACGTGCTTTGGACACTGACGGCAAAACAGTATTTTGGAAAGTAGGAGACGAAATCAGAGTAGAATATGAACTGGAAAGCGGTTTCTCACATGCAAAGGGTGTGATAACAGAACTTTCAAACACCCATGATGCCACTTTCAGGGCAACCTTGATAAATCCCAAAAACGGTGGTCGAATCGGTTTGGCATATCCCTACGACAAGGTATCATCAACCGCCTTCTCAACAAACTTTGCCTTTACCTTCGACTATACTGGCTTAGCCAACCAAAAAGGAACTACCGCCTACATCTCTGACGCAAAGTTAGACTATGCAAGCTCTACAGAAGATGTTACTCTTAACACCTCTACCAATCCTGCAAAGCTAAGCGCTGTTATCACTTTGCAAAACCAAGTATGCATCTGCAAGTTCAACGTTAAAGACGGCGGAACTGCTTTGAATGCCAGAGCGTTGGAAATAACCTTAGGAGACCACACAACTCCAGACTATAAAGTTATACCTGATAATGATCAAAGCGTTTTCTATGTTGCACTACCAGCAATATCTGGTAAAGTCAAGATAGAGGCTTCTACCTGTGGCGATAATGGTGCAATGGTACTTGATTCGGAGGACATAATAAAATCCATGAAATCCACCGACGTTGGCAAGTACATTTCTGTTGATGCGAGTAATCAAGCTTATCTATGCAAGAACTTGACAACCATTACTGATCCAACTCCTTCTACTTATTCTACAGCCAAAATTTGCAAACATACATATTCAAGTGCCAATCTTTTGAATGGGAAATTCTATGAACTCAATTTAGCTGCGACCAGCCAAGAACTCACCCCCATTGCTGTTGTTGCCAGCGTAGGTGAGGTTTCTAATTATTGGAGTAAATTCCTTGCCCTCGCTTTGAATGACATCCCAACAACAAATATATCCACTATAGCTGAAGCTCAAACTGCCGTCCAAACCTGGGCAGGTAATAAAGCTGTTAAAATAGCAGGAACTACGTATAACAATATGCTTGCTCATAATTATGATGAGGTTAAACCAAATGTGAACTCAGGGAGTTCAACATCTGAGATTGTAGGAGATTGGAAGCCATCTAAAACAAGAACGGAAGCTGCAGAAAAAGGATGGCGTATACCCAGTGTGACTGACTGGCGTTATGTTATTCAGGGTTTAGGTGACGGAACGAGTGCTACATCTCCCGTAGGTATTGGAGACCATAATTTCATTTATTCGGGTGATACAAGTGGCTATGGTTCCTCTAGCAACAGGAGTTTAATTAACGGTAAATGTGGCAATTTAGAATTGCAAAATCAGTACTATTGGAGTAGTTCGTATTATCAATACACTACAGAAACAAAAAAACCATGGCGCTTCAATTTCGATTCTTCTCGTTTTGAATGGAATAGTCCAGATGACATGTCTTTAATTCGTGCAGTCCTCGCATACTAAGCTCACAGGGGGACAGACCCCGAGCTCACAGGGGGACAGCCCTGTGTGAGGTAGAAACATAACAATTCCTGCTCCGGCGATGGCTGGAGCAGGTTTTTTTGCATGAATGCGCACGCTGCGCGGGACGGAGCTGAGCACGTCTCAGCCCGGAGCCGAGCCAGGCTTAGCCCGAAGCCGAGCATAGCTCAGCCTGGCCACCTCACAGGGGGTCTGTCCCCCTGTGAGGTCGGTTGCCGATTTTACTTCAACTAAAGTCCTGGTTTACTTCAAGTAAAATGCAAGTTTACTTCAACTAAACTCCCACCGAGCCTCAACCCCTGCTTCACTTCAACCCCCTGTGAGGTCACAACAACAAAAATCACCCGCAAGTCTTGCAACTTTCGGCTTTTTAATTTGTCTTGGCATTGTCATTATAAGCTGTTTTTTGGACAGTGACATCTTATTTGATGTTCGAGGCGATGTTAAAATATCGCTCACGGTGGGAAAAAATATATTCCACCATAAGTAACTTTTATTTGCCAGCGTTCCACATTTTATTAGCGAGAACCGCTCAATCGGATATAAAATAAGGTGTATTCAGATATAAAATAACGCTCTGTCAGATATAAAATAAGCTACGGAGCATCAACCGCTGATGTTTTTGGCGTTTTGTTTGGCGGATTGAAGGAAAATGCGTATTTTTGCACACGTGAAGAAAGAATTCGGGAAATGGCTAATGGATATAGCCAAATATATGGTAACTGCATTATTGCTTTCTACGATATTTGCAGATATGAACGAACCTATCATCATATATATAGTGGTGATACTCTCAATGATAGTATTAGGATTCGGCCTTTACTGGGTTAATGAAGGAAATAAAGAGAATAAGAATTTAAATAGTCGTAAGAAGAAATGAACACAATAATTGTATCAGGTGCAATATTATTAATAGCTATAGTAGGAACTATTTTTTTCAAATATCAGGATTGGTTGGCTAAGAAACACGACTCCTTAACAACGAAGTAATTCGGTTGGATATAGCCGAAGCTCACAGAGAACACCCCTTCTTGCAGGGGGACAGACCCCGGGCTCACAGGGAGACAGACCCCCTGTGAGGTCACAACAACAAAAATCACCCGGAAGTCTTGCAACTTTCGACTTTTGTTTATGATGAAAGAAGTTAAATAGTGATAATTATCTTGTGCAATATTCCCGTTTTTGGGAATATTGCATTATATTTGCAGCAAAATTACGACATAGAAGATGAAAATAGTCTTTGAAGACACGGACTTGGAAGAACTGATCACGACGGGACGTAATAGCAAATATAAGAAATACACCCGAAATGCGAAGTTCATGAAGGCGCTTGCCACCGCATATAACTATATGCGACTGGTTGATGTGGCAAGCGACCTGCGAGCTATCTCGTTCCTTCATTACGAACAACTGGCAGGAACCAATGGCATGAGTTCCATACGAGTGGTAAATGGAATGGTGGAACGCATATTATTTAGAGAATTTGACGGTGGAATAAATATAACGGTTTTAAGTTTAGACGATACGCATTATGGCAACAAGAAATGATAACCCTGCACCCTTCATAGCTGTGCATCCTGGTATGATGATTAAACCAGAACTGGAGGAACGCGGAATCAGTCAGAAGGATTTCGCCAAGATGGTTGGCATTCAGGCTTCGCATTTGAGTGAAGTGCTGAACGGTAAGCGTGCGCTTAATACTGAGTTGGCCGTAAAAATAGAGTCGGCTATTGGTCTGCCTGCAAAGGTACTGCTGGCTGCACAGACACAGTATGAGTTGGAATCTGCAAAACCTGCAAGTGACAATAAGGAGCAAGAGACTATCGCCATCACCATTCCCGTTGGCGATCGCAGCCTGCTTCGTGAATTAGTTCGCAGATTTGGTTGGGTAGGCGTGTTTTAATCGCGATTTATCAACCACCCCCGACCCCTCCTTTCTAAGGCGGGGAGAAAGTTACATTATGAAGTGTCCTCATTTTTTATGTTTACATGGGGGACCCGAGTGAGCCATGCCAGGAAATGATGCTATTTGTGTAATAAAAAAAGAACCTACACTTCCTACACTTCCTACACCTGAGCTTGGTGTCGGAAGTGCAGGAAGTGTAAGATAAAAACTTGTTTAGCAATCATATACTCAATTTTCGAAAAATTTCCTGCCGTAGGCAGCTAAATATTTGGATGCTGAGTCCGCCACTAAGATGAGGCTGATTTCTGGAATTCTGATGCTCAGCAGCGAAATTCTAATGGTCAGAATTTTCCTAATGAGCATCAGAATCCAGCTACGGAGCATCAACCTTTGGAAAAGTCAGTTGGCCAAGTCTTAACTGCTGACGACTTAACTAATGTCAAGTAATTTCATACTTCTTAAAAGTCATTTTCTGTCGGACGCTTACATTGGATTTTTACTCAATGTAACATAAAAGCACGCAAAAGTTTGGTTATTTCATAATAATGTCGTACTTTTGCAGTTGATGAAACTAATAACCTGTCTAAATATATTCATCGGGGGATTACTTTTGGCAGCAGTTATACTGCTGTCGGGTTGTTCCAATGACGACGGCACTGCTGCCGCCGACGACGGGGCAATACGTTTCAAAACCGATGTCTGGCAGGTGATGGAGGGCACTCGTGCCACGACCTACGACACCCCTGCTGCCATCCAGACTGAAGGAAGCTTCACCTGCACCGCATACGATGCAGGAACAACGACGGTCAATGAGACTTCAGATGTCGATAACGAAAAGGTTATTTGGAATTCCACGACATGGGCCTTCGAAGATGGAACACACAAGTGGCCTACCGAGGGAGCCTTGGACTTCTTCGCCTATATGCCGGCCGCACAGCCTGCATACATCACCAACATCACATACGCTGTTGACGGTACCACCCCTAAGCCGTATTTCACCTGCGACATGACACAGACCGTGGCCAAGGAATTCATCTACGCATTGGCCCTTGACCAGGACAAGGAGGGTACAAACTCCACTGCCCAACCCACGCGAGGTCAGGTGGCGCTGACCTTCCAGCATCCCTTCGCCCGCATCTATTTCCAGCTGTCGAGTGCGAGTGGAACAGCAGTGACAATCAACAGCATCACCATCAGTGGTGAAGATTTCTACAAAACGGGCACGTGTACGTTTGATGGCACTACTTCTACTTGGTCAAACAAAGATAATGCAGGTCCTTTGGGAACGCTTGCCATCAACACCCCCTACATCGTTATTCCAAACGACTACGGATCGTCGAAGACTATTACTGTAGAAGCCGAATGGAATGACTGGAGCAAGGTCACAAAGACTATAACCTCCAGTCCGCTGTCAATAAACTGGCAGACTGGCTACAGCTATACCTACACCCTCACCCTCACGAAGTACACCCTGGAGGTGGATACAAGCAAATACACAGAGCAATGGTAGGGAGATGTCTGATGGAAGATGTAAGAAGTAAGACGTGTAATTGAAAAAAACAATCGTAATGGGAATATATATAAATACAGGTAATGCAGGATTTCAGAGAGTTCGCAACAGCGAATACATTGACAAGTCGAGGCTAATCTCCATTGTCAACAGCACGCTGTTTACGGAGCGTAGCTTCAGTTGTGTGACCCGTAGCCGTCGCTTCGGCAAGTCGATGGCTGCCAAGATGCTCTGTGCCTACTACGACCATTCGTGTGAGTCGCGCCAACTGTTTGCCGACCTGCAGATAGCCAGCGACCCGCAGTTTGAGAAGCACCTGAATAAGTATCCCGTCATCTATCTGGATATCACGTCTTTTGTTACCCGTTTCAAGGATGACAGCATTATACAGCACATCAACGAAGAGATGAAGGCCGACATTCACGAGGCCTATCCCGATGTTCCCGTGAAGGACGGCGATGACCTGATGGCATTGCTCATACGCATCAACGCCAAGACCAACGAGCCGTTTATCTTCATCATCGACGAATGGGATGCTATCTGCCGCGAGTTCAAGGCTGGCACTACGGCTATGGACAACTACGTCAACTGGTTGCGCCGTATGTTCAAGGACTATGCAGCCTACAGGGTCTTCGCTGGAGTCTATATGACTGGTATTCTGCCTGTTAAGAAATATAAGACGGAGTCGGCCCTAAACAACTTTTCGGAATACTCTATGGTGGAGCCTGGAAAGATGGCTCAGTTCTTCGGCTTTACCAAAGACGAGGTAAGGGCTTTAGCCACCAAGCACAATATGGACTTCGACGAACTGGAGAAGTGGTACGACGGCTACCATATAGGCGACGAACCGTCGATATTTAATCCTAATTCTGTAATGCAGGCTATTTCTCGACGTCGTTGTCGCAGTTTCTGGGCCTCTACAGGAGCCTTTGCCGCTGTGGCCGACTATATCAACATGAATTACGAAGGCTTGAAGGACGATATCATCTATATGCTGGCAGGTGGGCGATGCGCTGTTGACCCCACAGGATTCCAGAACGATATGTCCACCATCCGTAGCAAGAACGACGTGCTGACGGCACTCATCCACCTGGGTTATCTGGGCTACGACTGGCGCGAGGACGAATGCTACATCCCCAATCGTGAGGTAGCTGGCGAAATGGCTAATGCCGTCAAGGAAAACAACTGGAAACCAGTAGTGATAGCCTTGGAGCAGTCGAAGCAGTTGCTACAGGACACACTCGCAGGCGATAGTGAAGCTGTGGCACGAGCCATCGAGGCGGTACACGACGAGAACACCAGCATTCTGTCGTACAACAACGAGAATTCGCTGGCATGCGTGATAAGCCTCGCCTATTATTATGCCAAGAACGACTATATCATCCATCGGGAGTTACCTACGGGCAAGGGGTTTGCCGACATCGTGCTCATTCCACGAAAGAATGTCGACTCACCCGCCATCGTCGCAGAGTTGAAGTTCAACCAAGATGCCGATGCCGCCATCAATCAGATCAAGCGCAAGCAATATCCGGCAAAGGTGGCTCAACATGCCGACCGCCTGTTGCTCGTGGGCATCAACTATAACCGCGAAACGAAAACTCACACCTGCCAGATAGAGCAGAACTGCTGAACAGAATGTAATGCATAACACGAGACTACATATCATCCGAATATTTACCCTGCTGATGCTTCTCGTCATCGGCGCGGGGAACGGGGTGTGGGCGAAGAAGGTGACGTACCACATCCTGACCAAGCCGTTTGACGTGAGAAATCACAACAACACCGGCGACTACAAGTCCAACATCCGTGTCGAGGCGCTGCAATGCACCAGCGAGGAAGCCACGGTAGGGCTGCCTGACCAGTTCAAAAGTCCGCTTGCTACGACCTTCAGGTATTGGAAAAATTACATCTCAGAAAAAAGGACATACGATTATCTCTATGACTATAGTAATAACAACAAAATCGTAAGTTCAAAGTACTACATCTATCAGTGTACGGCAGTAGACTCGTATGCATGTCTGTCTGACGAGATTGAAAATCCTGCGGGAACTTCTACAGATGCTGCTGATGTCCCCAGCGACATCTATGTAACCTACGAATATATCGGCACCAACGACATCCTTGAGCTTAACGGCGCAACGAACTATAACGTTGGCATAACGAACTCAGGCAAGCAGAAATTCCTGTGCTACAACCGTAGCCGTAACAACCGTGTTGCCAACGCCCTTGCCACTGGTTTATCAGGTGAGGATCTGGCCAACGACGACTTCGTTATACCTACCAATGACAAGAAGCAGCTCGGTTGGAACTGGTCGAAGTGGGGACCTATTGGCGTTTTCTTAGGATTTAAGTTCAAAGGCAACGACCCTTACAACATCACCATCGAGACCTCATACGCTGGAGGAGAGTTACACATAACAGATGCTATTTCTAATGTGGATAAGACTGGTACTATTAAACCATACGCGGGAGCAACGCTTATGTCCAAGGTCGGCGCCACTTCTTTATGGTTTGACTGTAGCAATGACAAGCATTACAAACTTCCATCAGACATCAAAGATGCCGGTCAATGGACAGAGGAAAAATACGCAGAGTGCAAGGCAACATACGAAGATGCAGCAAACGACGCACAACGATATGACACATGGGTGGGATTCTACAGATACGAGTCACCCACCCTGAACACCTTTTGTCTGCTGCCCCATCCCGGTGGTGATGGATATATGTTCGTTGGAAGTAAGATGAACCAGGGAACCAGCAAATCTACAAGTCCCACCATCAACCAACCCAACAACGGTCAATATTATACTTATTACGATAATCTGGATAATGATGGCGGCGGACGAAGCCAACCTTACTTTAGGCGTTCAGCTTTATCCAGTGCTCATCCTACGAAATTCTATAAAATACGCACCTATACACTCAAGCTGAAGACAAAAGGCTCCAGAACCGTCCTTACCAAAGAAATGAACTGGAGTGATGCCATGGTTTCCGAGCGCATTGTGGATCACGTTCCCGACGCGCTGAGACGTAAGTATGCCAAATTCACTGGAGCTTATGCAGAGAAAGATGTTGCGGGGGTAAAACAGGCTGACACAAGCAAGCCCATCTCCACTTTCACCGATGCCCTTGCAAATGGCAGTGTGATATGGCTTGACTACGAAACAGACACAGATGCCGCACCGTTCGAGTTCCTTCCCGAAGGCGGTAGTTATGCAGATGCCCACTGGTACACCATGCGTGTGAACGGTAAGGCAGAGCAAAAGAACATTGCATACAATTCTGGGAACGATTTCATCACCGGCAGTTCTTCCATTGGTTCCGAAAGCGACCTGCATCAAGGCGAGAACTCTGCTGATGCCATGGTGGCATTCATGGGCGACCCCTACGAACTGAAGATTATCAGCCGTGCAACGAGTGAGGCGGCAACGGCAGCTGCAGAAGTTCCTGCAACGGCAAGTCATAACCGCTATGTCGGATGTGCTACAGAGGCAGCTGACGGTACCACCCTTAACACCAACAAGACAGGTTCGTCAGACATCAGCACCTGGGAAATCATGTACGAAAGCACCGATGCAGGTAATTTCGTGCTGAGACAGTTCAATACAGTTGCAAATCCAAAGTATATAGGTTGGAGCACGACAAGCAATACCGTCATCTATAGCACAGACTCAACCCGTATTAGGGTGGTTGACTTGGATAAGGTGAACTACACCTACCACATCATGCGTGCCGACCACTCCATTGCCATTAAGGCCACCGTCAGCGAGTATGTGGGCAAGCCGCTGAGAACTTGGCAGGACATTCCCACGATCATCCGCAGCCCGTTCCTTGCCACCGCTACTGTAAACTACTACGCTACGACAGAACACGCAACGAGCAACAATACAGCCAATAAAATAACCAACGCACCATACAACCATACTGCAAATAAAGATATCTACGTGCGCTATAGCTATGGCGAAGGCGACTCTCCCGCAGGCTCGGGTAGCAACTACAATGTCACCCTGAACGCTGAGTACATATATACCTCGTCGGTTGACAATACTGACAACAACATATATAGTAAAGAGAATCTCATAAAAGAAGGTCAAATAGATGATGCTGCAAACTCTCATTACCAATGGACTCTCGATTATAGCGATCCCTACGCTATGAAAATAGTAAATATTGGAAAGGGTAAATACATCAAGCTTTCATCTACTACTCCAACAAACAATATGGCTCTTAGCTGGGATGACGATGCCACACTGTTTATCGCAAAACAATCCGTCGGTAACCCGGGATTCTATGAAGTGATGTTAGCAACAGAGGACACCTACGATGCTGGAAACGGTGTAGGCATCACCACTACCTACTTCAACATCGGACGCGACATTTCAAGCACTGCCGAGAATACAGTCAAGCTCTTTCAAAACACAACCTACGCCTCCGGTTATAACCAGTTACGGTTCAGGTTGATAGGAACGGAAGCAAGGGATATTGTTTATCACCTTATAGATAAGGCAAATCACGACTTGCTGCAAGTAACATTCCGACACACGACTGAAGACGAACCGTATTTCCCACCACAATACCGCAGTCCGTTGGTAGATACCTACTACTATTGGTCTAATCCTGCATGCACAACCCCCTTACCAAATAATAAAATTGGACAAGTTGGCGATGTTTATGTCACCTACGACGTCAACGAGTTGGTAAACCTGAAGCGTGGCAAGCTCTACCTGCTGAAATATGAAGCCGGTCAGATGTTCAACGAAGAGGACGGTAGCGACGGCATTAGCAAGACAGCCCATAAGGCCATCTATCCTTACGTCAATGGCGACTGCAACTTCTTCGTCTATGGTCAGGAGCAGTATGACCTACAGCAGGAAGGTGCTGCCAGCACCCGTACCCGCTGGGCGTGGTACGTGCAGAGCGACATCGGCGGCGACCGTGGCGACCCATACCATGTGAAGATCAGGTCACGCCAGTCGGAGTCTTATCCTATTACCAACAGTTCCGAGTACAACGCTTACTTTGCTACCTACCAGCCTACAGAATATGAGGAAGTAGTGACGACACTCACATGGCCTGGCATCACCGGTGTTGCGGCTACGGAATACATGGTGCTTGGCAACGAAGGACAGTACCAGTTGGTGACAACCAACGAGATAGGCGGCTCACGCTATGTGGTCAACTCCTTCGAACAATACTGGAAGACGTGGGACACCATTAGAAAGAAGGTCTATGGTGAAAGCAAAGCTGTAGAAAACGACAGCGACCCGACAACCATACCAGCTGACACAAAAGCGAAGTTTGGCAGCAATACATCAGTATTGTTAAGAGACTCCTTAGAGGAAGCCGGTTGGCACTGCTACGAGAACTGGGCATACGCTAAGCGCTGGAACGGCTACAACAATGGCTACAGTAGTGAAGTTGGTGAGCATCAAACGAAGAAAGGCTGGGAAAAGATTGAACACTGGTATCAGACGGTCAGCATGGGCGAAGGCTATTTCGACTTTGTGGAAACCAGCATTACTCCTGTGCTCATCCTGCTCGACCAGCACGGCTGGGAGGTAATGCGTAAGCCGCTGCCCACCAGTCCTACCGACCCACAGAAGGAAGCAAAGTATGAGGCCATTCGTCCATACAACAGCCCCATGGTGAAGGAGTATGCCTTCTGGGTAACAGCCAAGAAGCGTACAGGTTTCCACCAATATTATCTGCTGAGCGACCGCATCGGCGGCGATGATTTCACCTCGACCGACCTCACAAACCTGCCTCCTTACGGTTCGAAGAACGTATTAGACAAGAAGGGCAACCTCAACGACCAGTATGTCACCTATATCGTCAAGGACGAATACGCAAAGACCTACGACCCAAGCACAAAGACAGGTAAGGAGTTCCTTATTGAACAGGGCAGCAAGTATGCCTCAACCTCTAACGGAACGACGATAACCAAGAACGACGTTCCTGTTGGAGGTATGCAGAAGTATCTTACCAACAGTGTACCCGAAGATACAGTGAAGTGGTATGTAAAGCCAAACTGGAACATCGACTATGAGATGGGCTATGGCGATACAGGACACAGCTGGACTAAAAAGAAAGATGACGGCAGTTGGGATAACAAGAATCCTAATGCATACGAGCACTCTAAATATAAGGATTCCTTAACTGCTCAGTATATTAGTGATAAGGATAGTTTGGGATATTTCTCCTTCTCCAACGGTTTCGACCCGTACAATATCCAGATAATGCCAAAGAACTACAGCGCTGAACCCAGCAGGAAGTTTATGAAGACAAATGCCACGGGAGCAGTTCTTGACGACGGCGTGATGAATGGCGTGTATGGAAGTGGCGACCCACCCATCTCGCTTGGCGACAGCATCCCGACAGTTGACAAAAACAACTGCGTATGGTTTGACAGCAGAAAGTTGTCTGTCACCAACGCCACATGGATGGCTGTGCAGGATGCCGACGGCAATATGCAACTGATGCCACGCTTCGACCAGAACCTTCGTATGAGTGAGTTCGGCGACCTGATAGCACCTACCAGCTCCGAAGTGGCTAAGACATACACGAAGCTGTACCGGCCAGTGGTGTATGACTACCGATTCATCGACAATGATGGCAATGAGTCCATACGCTACAAGTCGGGCGGTGACCTGCTGCCACAGACTCCCGGCCGTTTCAAGAGTCCGTTTGCCACAAACCTCACCTACTATTCCGACGCTGAATGTACCCACGAGATAACGGAGTCGCTTGATGGTGCCGATTTGACCGACAGTAAGGTGTATGTGCGCTATGAGTATGACAGGGAAGCCGACGGCCAGAAGATACTGATGGGCAAATGGCAGACCATGAAGCTGAACAATAAGGATGTGCAATACACAACCGTCTCATCTACACCTGGCATATACTATGATGCCGCCACAAGTGAAAGCAAGCCAGAAACCGTTGACAGCGATGACAAGAAGTGGCAGTGGAAATTCCTTGAGACACAGCAGGGCCAGCCAGACCCATACGCTGTCAAGATATATAGTCGCGACAAGACTGATGGTGCTGTCATGAACACGACATACGCCTTGCTGCCACACATTGTCGATGGTGTCAGCGACGGTTATATGCTGACATGCATGGATGGCACGACGGGCTTCAGTTATAACGCCCTGACAGGTGGTGCTACCGATGCTACAGCTGCTGCTAATAACAATAGCAACTCCACCAACATTGTGAATGAAACTGGCTATAATCCGAATTGCAAGATTATCCTGACCGATGATGTAGAGCACACCTTTACCTATAAAGTATATACCAACAGCGGTGCCTTTGCCATCTCTGCCAACCAGACACAGGAGGAAGTGAACGGCAACGACTGGGCGACAAGAATACCTGACGCTATCAAGACGCCACTGCTGAATCAGGACCAGTTCCGCTACTATGACAAGGGCGATTATGAGAGAAGAGTAGAAGAAAAACCTGACACGATAGGCAAGAACCTGTCAAACCTCTACGGCCTGTACGACGATGAGGTGGTGGTACACTATATTCCTTACGATCCGAGCGTAACAGAGTATGGAGTGCCGAACGTACGTAATGCGACAGGCGGCACTGTTGCCAAGGGTGCGGAATCCAACGACACCCCGCTTGACCTGAGCCAGACACTGATATACAACGTCATTTGGTATAACGACAACATGATGGCCACAACTGACACGAATGTGGTGGGTCATGCCAACCAGGCTATAACGACCGAAAGTAAGCATGAATGGCAAATTGGAGGCGACGACCCCTACGCCATGACGTTCTACAATGTAGGTGCTGAGCAATACATCACTGCTGTTGGTGCTGCCTGCTCGCTGACCGGCAGTGCCACTGATGCTACCACCTTTATGCTGTTGCCAAAGGATGGATATGAGTACGGCGTACTTGCCATCACGGGCAACGAGGGTTCTAAGTTGACTATAACCGATGACAACTCGACTGGAACAAACGATGCTGCAACGATTACTACCGGCGATCCTGCGAAGTTCATTATCTTCGCACTTGCCACACACAAGGTGATATACCACCTGATGATTAAAAATATAGGCGAAGATGTTGTTGTACATTATTATAGAGGCACTGATATCAATGGCACACTCCAAACGAACTACAAAATCGGAACCGGCACAACCATGCGTGACCTTACAACTCAGGACGAAACGGGAACAGGACATGTTGCCGGCGACTATTATCAGTTGGGCGAGAGTCTCAAAGCCATCGGAACCCGAACTGCAATCACAACTGGTCTGTTCACAAGGGACAGTATCTATTGCCATGACGCCGGACAGATAAGCCTTGGCGACGAGTTAGAGGTTCCGAGTGTGTTCTATCGTCCTAACGTCAATTATTTCTTCATCGTAGAGGGCGTTTACAACAAAACAGACGCACATGAGGATACGGAAATGGACAATAAGTATAAAGGTTGGCAGACTAAGAACATGGGCGACGACCCTGGACTGTTGGGAAAAACAGTCTTCGTGAACATCGTCTATAGCTTCGATACCGAATTGACTACCAACGCTGGTTCCGGCTTCGTGACGAGTGTAGATCAAAATAAATGGTATACCTTTGAAACCAACGATGAGACACCCAGGTTGGCAGAATATACGGGCAGTCTCCAAACCCAAAGTGGATATGCTACACACTACACCAACGACTACCTGTGGACGCCCGTCGGCGACCCCTACGGCTTCAAGATGTATAACCGCTATGGCACCAGACACGGCCAGGAGGTGGTGATGACGACATCGGACATCAGCGCAGGAAGGGTCGTCACGATGAGTGCTGACAACGCCAACGCTGTCTACGAGCTGCTTGCCACCAGCACCACGACGCCTGGTTATTTCCGCGTACACCCTATGGTGAACATGAACAAAAGCGGAGCAACACAGTACTACATGAACTGCAACAGTAGCACGGGAGCGATAACACTCAGCACCGTACCTACCGAATGGACCTTCGGACTGAGTGAGGATGTGATGAGTCCCTATTATCAAAGTGCAGGCTACGTGGGCGGACTGAACGAGGCTGGCAAGACTGCATACGAAGCAGCTCTGAAAGCGGGAACCGAATTCGAAAAACTAACAAGCATTCAGGATATAGTATATAATCACGACAACAATCCGAAGAATATTAACTACATCGTACACTATGCTCCTGGCTACTACCGTCTGCACTCACAGCCAGGTTCGTCGGGCATCAGCACGCCACGCTATGCCAGCGGATACACGCATCAGATAGAGCTGACACCAGGAACTGGCACTGTTGGTTCACCCGTTGCCATACCGCTGCACTTCTATGAGCAGACATCATACGACGTTAACGACCACAACTTCAACGACCTTATAGAAAACGAGGTCAAACAGTTTACAGAGACATCTGCCACAAGGGGCGAGATTCCCATCGCCACCGTTGCCAGCGACCCTGCCAGCATCTTCCGCTTCAGTGGCGAGGTTAGCAGTGCGACCATCAGCACGCAGGGACTTAACGTCTATCAGAACAAAATGGATGCAAGCAGCAGTACCGCATTCAGTATTATTGACATCGGCGGTGGCGTAGTAGCATTGCAGAACGGAGATAATTTCCTCAATTATAACCAAGCCTCTAAAAAGTATGATTTGAATTTTGATTATCCTGCAAGCGCCATTGAGAGTGCCAGATGGTGTATGCAGCCTGTGCAGAAGGGTGCTACGGCAGGCAGTGGCGAGATGCCGCTGACGCTGGTTGGCAACAATGGTAACGACAAGCATTTCTATACCACGTTCTATGCACCATTCGACGCACTGCTGACCGATGCTGCCAACGACACGGCATTTGTCATAACCGTCTGGAACGACGAGATTATCACACCTAAGGAGATTGGACAGTACAACACCGGCGACTACGCTGGCAATAGCCAGTTCATACCTGCCAACACGCCGGTCATCATTCGATCCAAAAAGGCAAGTACCGCTTCAACAAGCTCGATTAACCTGGCACTGCCTACCACTACGCCAGCCTCGACACCCGTATCGTGCGTGTTTAAGGGAGAATATCTGGAACAGATGCTTCAGCAAAGCTACGACTACATGTCGGATCATAGCGCAGACTACGTGTACGTATTCGGACTGGAATACGCCGGTACGTTTACGGAACCCGGAGATTTCGCTACCACCGGTCTGATTAATGCTACTGCGCCAAGTCCGACAAAGGAACTGGGATTCTTTAAGAATATGAACCGCAACCGCGAGAGTTCTGAATACAGATCCTCATGGACTCGAAACAACAAATATGTCTATGGCAATAAAATATACTATCGTGCTGACGACCCCGTCAGTCCGGCCCGTGCTGAGACAAGAGGCATTGACTTTGTGCCTGTGTTGTTCGATGTGGAACCCGGCGACGAAGAACAGCAGGAGAGCCAGACGGTGGTTGGCGACAACCGCATCTACGACATGCAGGGCCGCTGCGTGGCTACCGAGGAGCAGGTGAAGGACGGCAGTTGGCGGCAGAGTCTGTCTAAGGGCATGTATATCCTGAATGGAAAGAAGTTCATGAAAAAGAATTAATAATTAAGTTATCGTTAACGTTATCGTTATCGTTAATAAAAAGAACAATGATATGAAGAATTACAGAAATCTGACTAACGATGAGATTAACGTGCTTGAGAGCAATAGCTGTTGGGCCGAGGACTGGAACCGTGTGATGGTGGACGAGGCGTTTACGCCTTACGGTTTCCACCGTGTCATCCTCTATGGCGACATACGCTTAGGCAAGTTTGAGAAACAGGTGGAGGTCACCAAGGGCTTCACCAAGCATGCCGGCATCAGCGACGCCACGCTGCGCAACGTCACCGTAGGCGACAACTGTCTGATCGAGAAGGTGGGTAACTTCATCAATAACTACACGATAGGCGACGACTGCTACATCTCGAACATCTCGACGATGGAGACCACCGAGGGCGCTACCTACGGTGAAGGCCACATGGTCAGCGTGCTCAACGAGATGGGTGACGGCAACCTCATCCTGTTCCGCGACCTGAACTCGCAGCTGGCTGCCCTAATGGTGAAATACTTCAAGGACAAGCAACTGAAGGACAGCCTCACACGACTCATCAACGAGGAGATACGCTTCACGCAGCCCGAGCGTGGCACGTTAGGCAATGGTGTGAAAATCATCAACTCAAAGGAGGTCACCAACACCGTGGTGGGCGATGACTGCGAAATCAACGGTGCTGCCCGCCTCAGCGATTGTACCATCCTGTCGTCCAAGGACGATTCGGTATATATCGGTACGGGTGTCATCAGTGAAAACTCCATCATCTGCAACGGCTGCAGCATCACCAACAGCGTCAAGATGCAAGACTGCTTCGTAGGCGAGGCCTGCCAGATTACCAACGGCTTCACGGCTGAGGCCAGCGTATTCTTCGCCAACAGCTATATGGCTAACGGCGAGGCCTGTGCTGCCTTCTGCGGCCCGTTCTCGGCATCGCACCACAAGAGCTCGCTGCTCATAGGCGGTGAGTTCTCGTTCTACAATGCCGGTTCAAACACCAACTTCTCGAACCATGCCTACAAGATGGGACCGCTGCACTACGGAACTTTGGAGCGCGGTACGAAGACGGCCAGCGGAGCCTACATACTGATGCCAGCCAAGATAGGAGCGTTCTCTGTCTGCTTCGGCAAGCTGATGAACCATCCCGACATGCGCTGCCTGCCTTTTGCCTACCTGCTGGCGTACGGCGAGACGATGTACATTGTGCCGGGGCGTAACATCACCACCGTGGGTCTGTACCGCGACATCAAGAAGTGGCCCAAGCGCGACAAGCGTGCTGCCAGCAGCCGAAAGAGCATCATCAATTTCGACTGGCTCTCGCCTTTCACCGTGGGTGAGATTGTGCAGGGCAAGAAAATCCTGGAGAACCTGCAGAAAGCCGGCGGCAAGAAGGTGTCGTCGTACAATTTCCAAGAGTATATCATCAATGCTTCGTCGCTGGAGAAGGGTATCAAGTACTACGACATCGCCCTGCGCATTTATATGGGTGCCGTGCTGAAGCGTGCCGTCAAGGGCGGATTCCTCGGCAAGCCGACGTCTACCGTAGGCGAAGGACAATGGAACGACCTATCGGGACTGCTGCTGCCTGCCAGTGAGGAGCAGCGGCTGCTTGACGACATCAAAAGTGGCACGCTGGAAAGCATCAGTGACGTACTCCAGAGATTCTACGACATCAACGACCATTACCGTGAATACCAGTGGGCATGGACCTACAAGCTGATTCTCGACTACTATGGTCTGGACGAAATCACGGAGCCTGCCATGCAGCGCATCCGCGAGGACTACGTCAAAGCCCGCCGCGCATGGATTGCTGAAATCCGCAAGGATGCCCAGAAGGAGTTCGAGATGGGTGACGTCGAGCAGGAAGTCTACGATGACTTCATCTCGAAGCTGGACCACGAAATAGACTATGAAGACTGAGAAGAATTAAACATTAAAAATTAAACATTAAACATTAAACATTATTAAGATGAGCTATAAGCAGTTTTTGTTGGGATGTCTTGTGGTGCTCGGGATGAACGCACAGGCAAAAGACTATAAATTTGAGACGGTAGACGGCGACCTGACCAAGACCCGTATCTATACACTTGACAACGGACTGAAAGTGTATCTCTCCGTCAACAAGGAGAAACCGCGTATCCAGACTTATATCGCCGTGCGCACAGGATCGAAGAACGACCCTGCCGAGACCACGGGACTGGCACACTACCTGGAGCACCTGATGTTCAAGGGCTCACAGCAGTTTGGCACCATTGACCCCAAGGCCGAGGCTCCGCTGTTGGACGACATCGAGGCACGCTATGAGGCTTACCGCCACATGACCGACCCCGAGGAGCGCCGACTGGCCTACCACGGGATTGATAGCGTCAGCCAGGTGGCAGCGCAGTACTTCATCCCCAATGAATACGACAAGCTGATGGCAGCCATCGGCGCGCAGGGTACCAACGCCTTCACGTCGAACGATGTGACATGCTACACCGAGGACATCCCTTCCAACGAGATTGAGAACTGGGCCAAGATACAGGCCGACCGCTTCCAGAACATGGTCATCCGCGGTTTCCACACGGAGCTGGAAGCCGTCTATGAGGAGTACAACCTCTATCTGACCGATGACGGCGACAAAATATGGCAGGCTTTAGGCAAGAAGCTGACACCGACGCACCCCTATGGTACCCAGACCACCATCGGTACGCAAGAGCACCTGAAGAACCCCAGCATCACCAATATCAAGAACTACTTCCGCAAGTGGTATGTGCCCAACAATGTGGCTATTTGTATGGCGGGAGACTTCGACCCTGACAAGGTGGTCGATATCATCGAGCGCTACTTTGGCCAGTGGAAGCCGGGGGCCGACGTCCGTCAGCCCGAGTTCCCCGCACAGCGTCTGCTGACAGCACCGTCAGACACCACCATCATCGGCCAGCAGGCTGATCAGGTATGGATGGGATGGCTGGCTCGCAAGGCCAGCGACCTGCAGTGCGACACCTTAGAGGTCATCGAAGACCTGCTGTCGAACGGCAAGGCAGGCATCTTCGACCTGAACCTCAACCAGGACATGAAGGTGCAGGTGGCACAGGCTGGTCTGCAGACACAGCAGGACTACTCGTCGTTCCTCATGATTGGACAACCCAAGCCCGGACAGTCGTTAGAGGAGGTGAAAGACCTCATGCTCGCTGAGTTAGACAACCTGAAGGCCGGACGCTTTGCCGACGACCTTTTGGAGTCGGTGGTCAACAACAAGAAACTCAACTACCAGCGCGCACTCGACAACAACCGCTGGCGCGTCAGCCAGCACATGAATGCCTTCATCAACGGAGAGTCGTGGCAGCAGTACACTGGCAAGATCAGCCGCATGGAGCAGATGACCAAGCAGCAGGTGGTCGACTTCGCACGCCGCTTCTTCGGCGACGGCTATGCCGTGGTCTACAAGAAGCAGGGCGTCGACACGCTGCAGAAGAAGATTGACAAACCTGCCATCACGCCCATCCCCGCAAACCGCGACTTGGTGAGCCAGTTTGTCAAGGACATCCAGCAGTCACAGGTGGAGCCCATCCAGCCCCAGTTTGTCGACTACAGCCGCGACCTCACCGTCAGCAATGTGAAGAAGGGCCTGCCGCTTCTCTACAAGCAGAATACCGACGACGGACTCTTCACGCTGACCTTCCGCTATGAGTTCGGCCACGAGGATGACAACCGCTACGACATCGCTGCCAACTATCTGGACTATGTAGGCACCGACAAGCTGACGGCCGCACAGGTCAAGCAGCAGTTCTATAAGTTGGCATGCAACTACAGCGTCAACGTCAATGCCGACAACCTGAACGTGTCGCTCTCAGGACTCAGCGAGAACATGCCCCAGGCCCTGCAACTCTTAGAGAACGTGCTGCACAATGCCAAGGCCACGAAGGACACATACGACCAGTACGTGGACCTTGTGCTCAAGGGCCGTGCCGATGCCAAGCTGGACCAGCGCACCTGCTTCGATTACCTGTATTACTATGCCGTCTACGGCCCTCACAACATGCGCCGTGGCGACATGAGCGAACAGGAGTTGCGCCAGGCCGACCCACAGCAACTGCTGGGACTCTTAGGCGCACTTAACGGTCTGAAACACAGCGTGCTGTACTATGGCCCGCTGTCTGAAAAGGAGCTCGCTACCGCTATTACCAAGTACCACCGCACACCCAAGGCTTTGGCCGACGTACCGCAGGGACAGCCCTATACCAAACAGCTGACACCGCAGAACGAAGTCTGGCTGGCACCTTTCGACGCCAAGAACATCTATATGCGCATGTACCATAATGAGGGACGCTCGTTCAACCCCGACGAGGTGGCTACCATCCAACTCTTCAACGAGTACTTCGGCGGCGGCATGAACGGCATCGTCTTCCAGGAACTGCGCGAGGCCCGCGGACTGGCTTACAACGCCGGTGCTATCTATGCCCCCGTCAGCAAGAAGGACGAGAAGGAGAGTTTCATGACGCATATCATTACCCAGAACGACAAGATGATGGACTGCGTGCGACAGTTCCACCAGATACTCGATACCATTCCGCAGTCGGAGGCAGCCTTCAACATTGCCAAAGATGCAGTAATCAAGCAGTTAGCATCGCAGCGTACAACCAAGTTCGGCGTCATCAGTTCATACATCAACGCCCAGCGTCTCGGTCTGGACTACGATCTCAATGCCAAGCGCTACCGCGACATACAGCAGCTCAAGCTCAGCGACATCGTCAACTTCGAGCAGCAGCAGATGACGCACAAGACCTACCGCTATGCCATCTTAGGCGACGAGAAAGAGCTCGATATACCTGCGCTGGAGAAGATAGCACCTATCAAACGTCTGACCTTAGAGGAAGTCTTCGGTTACTAATGAGTCGCAACATGGCCGCAGGCACATAAGCCCCGCGACCAACGGTCTATCAACCTTTAGCTTAACCATTGGGCGGGGTAGCTTCGGCTGCCCTGCTTTTTTTGTAGCCGTTTTCGGTTGAAAAGTTTGGCATTCTCAAAGAATATGCTTACCTTTGCGCACATATATTAATAATAAGCAGATACAACTATGGCAAATGTAGTAGATTTCAAGTACGCCCCGATGTTTCAGCTGGGCGAAGACAAGACCGAGTACCGCCTGTTGACCAAGGACGGTGTGACGACCGCTGAGTTTGAGGGTAAGGAAATTGTGAAGGTGTCGAAGGAGGCCCTGACGCTGTTGGCCCAGCAGGCTTTCCACGATGTAGAGTTCATGCTGCGCCGCGAGCATAACCTGCAGGTGGCAGCCATTCTGAACGACCCTGAGGCTTCGGAGAACGATAAGTATGTGGCCCTGCAGTTCCTGCGCAATGCCGAAGTGGCAGCCCGCGGCATCCTGCCTTTCTGTCAGGACACGGGTACGGCCATCATCCACGGCGAGAAGGGCCAGCAGGTATGGACGGGCTTCGAGGACGAGGAGGCACTGAGCCGCGGTGTCTACAACACGTTTACGCAAGACAACCTGCGCTACTCGCAGAATGCACCGCTGAACATGTACGACGAGGTGAACACCCGCTGCAACCTGCCTGCACAGATAGACATTGAGGCTACCGAGGGTGCTGAATACCGCTTCGTGATGGTGGCCAAGGGTGGCGGCTCGGCCAATAAGACCTACTTCTACCCCATGACCAAGGCTACCATCCAGAACGAGGGTACACTGCTGCCCTTCCTGGTGGAGAAGATGAAGTCGTTAGGTACGGCAGCCTGCCCGCCCTACCACATTGCCTTCGTCATCGGCGGCACCAGTGCTGAGAAGAACCTGCTGACCGTCAAGCTGGCCAGCATCAAATACTACGACGGACTGCCCACGACGGGCGACGAGACGGGACGTGCCTTCCGCGACATCGAGCTGGAGCAGAAACTGCTTGACGAGGCCCACAAGATTGGACTCGGCGCACAGTTTGGCGGCAAGGCCCTGGCCCACGACATCCGCGTCATCCGTCTGCCGCGCCACGGTGCCTCGTGCCCCATCGGCATGGGCGTCAGCTGTTCTGCTGACCGTAACATCAAGGCCAAGATCAATGCCCAGGGTATCTGGTTGGAGAAGATGGACGCGAACCCCTCAGAGCTCATTCCTGCCGAGTACGCCAAGGCCGGCGAGGGTCAGAATACCATCGAGATTGACTTGAACGAGGGCATCGATGCCGTCCGCAAAGAGCTGTCGAAGTATCCCGTATCTACCCGCGTCAACCTGAAGGGTACCATCATCGTGGCCCGCGACATCGCTCACGCCAAGCTGAAGGCCCGCATCGACGCTGGTGAGGAGATGCCTGAATACTTCAAGAAATATCCCGTGCTGTATGCCGGTCCCGCCAAGACTCCGGAGGGCTACCCCTGTGGTTCGATGGGTCCGACGACAGCCAACCGCATGGATCCCTATGTCGACGAGTTCCAGTCGTTAGGTGCCTCGTTAGTGATGATTGCCAAGGGCAACCGTTCGCAGCAGGTGACCGACGCCTGCCAGAAGCACGGCGGTTTCTACTTGGGTAGCATCGGCGGCGTGGCAGCAGTGCTGTCGCAGAGCTCTATCAAGTCGATTGAGTGCGTCGAATATCCGGAGTTAGGCATGGAGGCCATCTGGAAGATTGAGGTCGAGGACTTCCCCGCTTTCATTCTGGTCGACGACAAGGGCAACGACTTCTTCAAGCAGCTCAAACCGTGGGCTCCTTGTAAACGATAACGAAAACGAGAAAAGGAAACAAAAACAAAGATGAATTTGAAGATACGATTAGCCGTAGCGACTATTCTGATGACAATGCTCCCCCTGTGCTCCATGGCACAGGAGGAGTTGTCATTCAGACGAGGCAACTGCATGCCGGAGGTTAACGATAACGTTAACGTTAACGAAAACGAAAACGAAAACGGGAACGAAAACGATAACGGGAACGGACCACGGAGGGCTGCGCGCAGGCTTCAGCCCATGACTGGTTGGGATGCCACCAAGACGTACAAGCAGATGGTGGTGCTGTTTGAATTCACCGACTCTGCGTTCCACCGGGAGGATGTCCGTGCTGCCTATGACAAGATTTTCAACCAGACGGGATACAACGAGGGACAGGGCGCAGGCTGTGTGGCCGACTACTTCCGCGACCAGTCTGGCGGGTTGCTGAACCTCAGCTTCGACGTTTACGGCCCCGTGAAGGTTAGCGGCAAGGCGCAGCCATACGATGCTCCTACCAAGGACACACGTAACTACGGCAGGACACAGATGGAAGAAGCTACGCGGAAGGTCCTGGAGGCCAATCCCGGCGTTGACTATTCACAATACGACTGGAACGGCGACGGCACCATCGAACAAGTGATATTTGTCTATGCTGGTCCTGGCGGCAACAAGAACCAAGAGTTATGCTACGGACACATCTGGCCTAACACGTCTTCCTTCTCAACCATCACCACGCCCGACGGCAAGAAAATCTACAACTATACCTGCAGCGCTGAACTGTGGCAGGCTAATTCGCGCCGTTCATGCGGCATCGGTACCATCTGTCATGAGTTCACGCACAGCCTGGGGTTGCCTGACATCTATCCCGTAGGCAACGATCTTCCCAAAAGTACTGTCGACGAGTGGGACCTGATGGATGGCGGCAACTTCACCAACTTAGGCTGGTGCCCCCCTAACTTCTCGCCATTAGAGAAGATGCTGATGGGGTGGCTGCAGCCAGTAGAACTGACAGAGGCCACGTCGGTGACAGCACTGAAGCCTGCCGCCGAAGGTGGCACGGTTTATCAAGTCAAGCATACGGCCAACGAGTACCTGCTGCTGGAAAACCGCCAGTGGAACGGCTGGGACAAGGGACTGCCCGGCAAAGGACTGGTAGTTTACCAGGTGGACTATGCAGCATCAGCATGGAGCGGCAACAGAGTCAACAGCTTTGCCGATGAAAATAAATTCCTCTATAAAATCCTTCATGCTGACAATCTGGACTATACAACGTGGGTGGAACTCGCCCAAAGCAGGGGGGTAAAATATCAAAGCCAACTTTACAAGAACAGTACCGACCGTCTGAACAGCATGTTGCTCAGCACTTCGTCCTATCCATGGGCTACCGACTCCACTACCTTTGTCAACAATGAACTGACGGACACCTCTGTCCCTGCGACCATCATGCACAATAACAATAGTGCCGGTGTGAAACTGTTAGGCAAGCCCATCACGAATATCCAGATGTCGGAAGACGGCCTGGTGTCGTTCGACTTCATGGGAGGTACGACGGGGATTAAGGACGTTAACGTTAACCTTAACGGGAACGATAACGGGAACTATTTTGTCTATGACCTGAGCGGACGACTTGTTTTTAACGGGAACAGGAACGTCAACGGGAACGGCGTCTATTTGGTTCGTGACAAGAACGGAAAAGTTAGAAAGGTAGTATCGCGTGGTACTCGCTAAGAGGAACATATTATCCCTACTACTGTTGCTCGCCGTGCTGACGGTGTCAGCAACAGAGCCTGTACGTCCGCTGTGTTCCAGCGGGCGTCATCCGCGGCATGCCGCCCTGCTGTCGAAGCGTGCGACAGGCGCTCCCCACCGCAGCGCCTATGTCGGCGAAAAGCGCCAATTGGTATTATTGGCCAATTTCAGCGACCGCCCCTTTATGGATGAAGATCCGCTGACGCAATGGACCCGCATCTTTAACGAGGAGAACCTAACGGAGCCTCCCTTTTATGGCTCCGTCCGTGACTATTTCCTCGCTCAGAGCTATGGCAACTTCGACCTTTCCTTCGACTTGTATCTGATAACCCCGCCCCAAGAGCATGCGGCCTATAGAAGTGGCTACATACAAGGGAGTCCCGACGATACTGGCTCGGGACTGCTGCTGACGGAAATGCTTGATGCCGTCAAGGACAGCATCCCAGACTGGTCCGTCTACGACTGGGATGGCGACGGCTATATTGAGCAGGTCATCATCCTGTATGCAGGAAAAGGGCAGAGCGACACCGGTGATGACTCTGCTATATGGCCGCACCAGTGGCGACTGAGCGAACAGTCAGAACCTCCATTTAATCGCGAATGGGGACATCCCTACATCGTCGTCAGCGGCGAGAAGGAATATAGTGTCGACATTTATGGTGCATTCCCCGAACTCAACAAGGAGGGGAACTACGGCACTTTCGGTACTATATGCCATGAGTACACCCATTGTCTGGGACTGCCCGACTTCTATTACGGCGTGTCGACGAAAGTGGTTGGTGCCTGGGATCTTATGGACTCTGGCAATTATAATATGGACGGGTACTGTCCACCAGGCTATTCAGCCCACGAACGAATGCTGTTAGGATGGCTTGACGTAACAGAACTGACAGAACCCATATCCATCACGGACATGCCGGCATTGGCAGAGCAGGGCGAGGCCTATCTGATTCGCAACGATGGTGCTCCCAACGAATACTATATCATCGAAAACCGTCAGCAAATAGGCTGGGATGTGTCGCTGCCCAGCAGCGGTGTCCTGATATTCCATATCGACTACGACGAGGACGTGTGGCGTTATGGCCTTCCTAACTCCAGCAGCTTGAAGCGCTATACGCTGTTTCCCGCCAACAATATGACCTTTGCAACAGCGACCTACTGGAAAGACTGGTCCTATCCTTACAACGGGAACGAAACGCTGACCAACGAATCGGCACCTGCCGCTAAATTGAACAACGAGAATACAGACGGTACCAAGCTGATGTCGAAGCCTGTGACTGGCATTGCCATCCATGACGGACTGGCGTCGTTCGACTTCATGGGTGGTACGACGGGGATTGAAAACGTTAACGGGAACGTTAACGGGAACGTTAACGGGAGCCTGGCTCAAGCCATCTATGATATGAGCGGACGGTTGGTTTTTAACGGGAACGGGAACGGGAAGTGCCGTGGTGTCTATATGGTACGTGACAGGAACGGAAAAGTCAAAAAGGTACTTTTACGTTAAGACAAACATGCAGAAAAGAAAGATATACAAC
>JAEEGI010006574.1_pt1 | contig 26220 bp, 14 predicted proteins | sample 8958751 | NCBI WGS metagenome assembly JAEEGI01 (sample SAMN16246545, study PRJNA631951) | gut metagenome | biome: gut microbiome; feature: rumen; material: KS-attached | host: Bos | place: Iran: Karaj | collected 2018-10 | reverse complement strand
GATGCTATGATCGGTACCTTCTCAATGTCAAAGAATGTTATATCTATGGGTGTAACTACTACATCAGAAGAAACAGCAGCTCAGTTTGTACAGCTTGTAAGAAATATGGAACTTGTTGATAGCGTTGAGATGTCAGGTATTGCTATAGCAGTTAATGAAGAAACTGTACCTGCAACAACAACTGTTTCATTTACAGTTGATGTAACATTGGTAGATCCTGATCCTTCTGAATTTGAAAGTGGTTATGTAATTAATCCAGACGAGAAGACACCTAATTCAAATAGTGGATATGCAAAGGATCCTGTTTTTGAGAAAAAGGAATAATGACATATCCAGGTAAAGAAAATAGAAAATAAAGTGTTAAAAGGAGATTAATATGACAAAATCAAGTGCGTCATCAACAAAATTATTGTTGGTTCTATTGTGCATAATAATGATTGGCGCTGCATTCTACTTTGGCTTTAAAAATTTCAATGATCAGGCTAAGGAAATAGAAGCAGAAAATGAAGCATTACAGGCTCAGATAGATCCACTTCAGCAGAAGGTAGATAATATACCTACATACAAGTCTGAAACAGCGGCAAATAATAGTAAGGTTAAAGAAATTGCAAATAAATATGGTGCAGGTTATACCCCTGAATCTCTTATTGCAAAGTATATGAAGATGGAAGAAGAGTGTGAAGCTGCTCTTTCTCTTGAGACATACGGAAAGAATTTGATTGTATACCAGGATTTAAATGTTGATACAGTTGAAGGACAGGGACTTACAGCATACAAATCAGAAATCGGTATTTCAGGAACAACTTCATATGAAGGAATAAAGAAAATTGTTACTTTCATAAATGAATTCCCTGATAGAACAACTATTGATGATATCTCAATAGGCTTGGTTGAAGAAGTGGGATATTCTATCACAGCAACGATTTCTGAGTACGCTATGATAGGTGGAGACGACAAGGTATACGAGGCACCAGAATTTGATAATGCAAAGTTCGGTGTAAAAAATATCTTTGGCGATCTTACAACATCTGGTGGTGGAGCTAGCGCAAGATAAAAAAGGAAAAAGCAAATAAATCTAGCAGGCCTGAAAATGGTCTGCTAGGTATTTGCATTTAAAAAGCAAATTAAATTTGAGGCGATTGACTTAAGGGTTGATAAGTAACAAGATGAACAAGAGGAATATGGAAATCTATAATCCTAATAATAAGAAACAAAGGAGAATAGCATGAGAGGGGAAAATAGAAATAGTAATAGGGGTTTCACATTAATTGAAGCTGTAGTGAGCATGCTGATTTTGTCAGTTGTTATTCTCTCAATTATTGGCGGCTTTAACATTATTACTAATGCGAATTATAAAGCGAAAAAAATTCAGGGTGCAAATACACTCTATTCAGATATAAATGAAACATTAAGAGATGCGTCTAATTATAGCGAAGCTCAATACATCATAGATAATGAGCTTAACGGCAAAGAATTCTCAGTTGGCGCATTAAAGTATACTGTAGAAGCTTCTATCGATCCGGCAGGAGGAGAAGAATATTCTTCAGGAACTCCGGCCGTATTAACAGATAATGTTAAAGTTGGAACATTCACCTATGTTTATTATAGAGGTTCTTCCGATGAAATAGAGTATTATTATTCACCATCTTTGGATAAGTATTATTTCAATGGCTATAAGCTTTCTTATAGCTACTTCTATGGATATAATATTGTTCCTGATTCAAATCCGCACTATTTTACAAAAGAAAATTATGGCACTTTTAATTATTACTATACGGATGTAGAAGGCAATAAGATGAGAGTAAAGCTCCCGGATGCTGCACCGACCCCTACTACTGATCCGAACAAGGCTATTATAGTAAAGTCATATGATAATTATGTACATCAGCTTAATTCGGAAGACTATGCAAAATTCCCGGTATTTGACAGTACGGTCAAGTCTTTTCTGATGGATTATAGCGTATATGACGAAGTTGAAAATGTATATGAGGCTGATGATATTGCGTTAATTCATAAGCAGGATGCTGTGCAGGGATGGTCGAGCAAAATAGCGGCTGTATTTAATCCACAAGTTGGTGATAAGGGAAGAGTTGTTGGAAAGTTTGTGTATTATAAGTTTAAGAAAATATGGGAAAGCGATCCAACAACTAGACAAACAGAAGTTAAATATGTAATTGCGACAATGCTTACCTATAATAAGGGGGTATATCAGTATGTATCGGATAATTTTTATGGTCATGACTATATAGGTGATAGTTGTTATGTTAACGGGGTTAAGTATTCAACATTGAATATGGGATGGTATAAAAAATTTTATAACAAATTTGGAATAGGCGTAACAAATAAATATACTGTTGCAGGATCACTTGGTGGTATGACTGGAAGATATGACAAGGACGGTATCATGAACCAAAAATGGCTCCCAAATCATCCTGATAATACTAATATTCCTATGTATTATGCGAATGAATATATTTATTATGGGGATGCTGGTACAGTTAAAGTCGAAACTATTAATAATTCGCTTCCTGAGTATGTAATAGCATCCGGTGTAGCAGATGGCTGGGATAGTGAATATGGACCTACAAGTAGTACAGCTGAAGCAGAGCTGGCAGCGATTAATTCGATTTACTTGTTTTATACACCTTACATTGAACCTAATGCTGATGGAACTCCTGGAACCATGAAGGCAACTGATGAAAAGTTTTTAAATCTTGGACTATATCAGGATGCTTCATGGGATTACGATAAACAAAAGAATATTTATTTCTTGGTATCAGGAAAAGATGCTACGCCTTTAGATATGAGTGGTACAGGAAATGGATATATGATGAAGTACTGGAGATGGGCAGATTATACAGAAGCTCAAAAAGAAAAGATGTTTTTTGGTGAAAAGAAGACTTTGACTAATGCTTTAGTATGGAGTAAGGAAGGTACAGCGAGCTCTGGAGAAGCATACAGTAGATATACAGGTGTTAATTATGCCGCAGATAATAAGTATAATTCAGAGTTTTCAATTGTATCTGAAGATTCTGTATTAGATGATGGTTTGCCAGATAAGGCAGCCAAGGTAAAGGTTAAGTTGAAGTTTGGTACAGATCAGATTTTGGAAAAGGAATGGTATTTATATTTCAAGTAAGCAGATTTCCATACAGTTTAATGAGGGGATGACCATATGATATACAAACTTAGAAAAAATAATAAAGGTGCAGCCTTAATGCTTGTACTTGTTGCAGTAGCGCTAGTAACTGTGCTAGTAACGACAATGCTTACGGCGTCACTCATAAATATCCAGATGAAAGCTTCTGAAAGAAAAGGAGTAGAGAATTTCTACGAAGCAGATAATTATATGGATATGGTAAAGTCTGTTATAAAGACAGATGCTGATAAGGTGCTTGATTCAGCTTATAAGAAACTTCTTATCAACTATAAAGGTACAGCAGATGAAGAAGAGAAGTTCTATGAAGGTTTTGTAACTGAATATTTAAAGGCGGTTCTTGATATGACACCATCTCAGGTTGAGGCAGCGGCATTAGGTAGTAGTGTTACAATGGATACTAAGCTTGCAGCGTATGCAGGCAGAATACTTACATACGATGGCGGAACGCTTGATAAAGGAGGCAAGACTATTGCCGATTTTAAAGACGGTGACGGAAATCTGGTTGATGCAGACGACTGGGACGGTGGAGCCTTAAGAAATATGCTTGATATAAGCATAGATAGAATTGAAATAGAAAAGGATGCTGTATCCGGAAAATACAATGGAGTAATTACATTTAAGGGAGTTAAAGTTACATATACTGATGACAAGGATTACCAGACAACGGTAAAGACAGATATGAAAATAACTGCAGACTACCCAAATCCAAATATTACATTTGATAAAATTGATCCAAGTCAGTACATTTTTATAAATGATGGTCTCTTACAGAGTAGTATTTCAAGTTCAGCATCAAATACAATTGTCGGAAATGTATGCTCAATCGAGGGAATATCAGTAAATAATGCATCGACCTTCAATGCAAAGAAAATATTGACTAGCGGAACTATTACCGCAAATGCTTCTTCTGATTTGGTGATTAATACTGAAAGCGGATCTGATACATATTTTATGACAAAATATTCAGGCATAAGTATTTATGGAGGTAAGCTATTAGATAATGATACTGGAAATAATGATACAACTTTAGATGCATCAGCATTTAAATTAAATACAGATGCTGTATGGGCAGGAAATATTGAAATAAATGGCGGAAGCTATACAGCAACGGGTAATACTTACTTATCAGACGACTTGACGTTCGTTAATAAGAAGAGTGCATATCCTACTTCTTCAGCAACTTTTAACCAGGAAATTGGAGCAATAAATAATTTTGTAGGTTTTGGCTCTGGTAAGAGAAAAGCAGAAAATAACAGTTCTATTATTTTTAATACTGATAAGTTCTATCTTGATATGAGTGGTCTTAGTAGACTGGTATTATCAGGAAATGCACTTATTCATATTGACCGTAAGGATAGTAGTGTTAGTGAAATTACAGAAGGTGAGTCTATTTCATACTATAAGCTTCAGCAGATATATTTAGTTCCTACGAAGCTTTTAGGTACTAAGATTAATAGTAATCCGACATTAGCAGCAGATATTGATCCAGATGGCTTTGATCCAGCAACATACTTTAATACGACATTTGCTAATTTTGCTGCTGGAACAACAGAGGCGGATGTAAAAGCTGTACAAGAATTCGAGACTCAGTATGGAATTAGCTTTGCAACGCTTTATTCAATGCTTGACCCTACAACACCAGTTAAGTTTGATATGGTAGCTAATGGCCAGGCTTATATGTTCCTTAACTTTAAGGACGTTGATGCAGCTCGTTGGTATATGCAGCAGTATTATTCAAATAATACGGCAGCAGTAAATAAGATTCTTGATAAGCTGAATGCTAGCAGCAAGATTATGACTCTTCCAAGTAGACAGATTTTAGGTAATTATGTATCAGGCTCTGGTCTTGATGTTACAAAGACAGCACTTGACTATGCATCACAGACATATTCAGCTGATTATACTACTTATTTTAAGCAGCTCCTTGGATCACTTAATCCAAAGGGTGTTGGCGGTGTAGCAATCGGTGAAAAAGCAACAATTTATAAGAATCTTGTAAATGATGCAAATGTATCTGCAATAACAACTACTCAGGTAACAAGAAACAGTACAGGAGCAGGAGATCCGGCATCAAAAATATATAATCACTATGTAGTAAAGTATTATAATTCTGCAGATGGCTCTGATGCAATGGCAGATTTAAACACAGAAGATTATAATGGAGTACCAGCTGCAGACAAAGCTGACAGAGATAAGGTTCCAGCAATATTAATTGCAAACGGAGATGTAACAATAAGTGGCAGTGATTTTTATGGACTAATTGTAGCATCAGGAGACGTTAAATTAAATTCAGGAGTTCATGGTCTTGTAATTGCAAAGGGGGATATTACTTATTTTGATTATAAGACTTATGAATGTGACAGAGAGCTTATTTATAATATGCTCCACGATGACGCAATAGGCCGCCTGGTTGGTGAATATCTTAAGTGCTATCAAGGAAAAGTGCTTACAGGTACTGGCAAGAAAGTATACACACAGGCTGTTGAAATCGAATATGATAACTGGCAGGAGAATCCTGACTGATAAGAAGGAGATATTATTATGGAAATGAGGAATAATAACAAAGGTTTTTCTCTTGTCGAATTAATAGTAGTTGTCCTGATCATAGGGGTGATGTCAGGAAGTTCAATACTATTATATAATGTTGTACAGAGAAGAAACTATTTAAAATGTTCAGATAATGCTGTTGATGCACTAGAGCTTGCCAGACAGTCAGCAATGGTAAGAGAAGACGGAAGTGACGTAGGAGTTGTTTTCTTCTATCATGCGAGAAATTACTATGCACAGATTGTATTCTTTGGAAAAGGCTCAGACACAGAGGTTACTTTTAAGGGATTGTATAATCTTGGAGGTGGTTCTCTTTCACTATTTACAGGAACCACAGGTGTAGCAACAAAAACAAAGATGAATAGAGTAGATAGAGATATATCAAATCTACCTGAAGCTACAGCGGCTACATCCATAAAGACTTATGTTGATGCCGGAGATGTAATTTTAGTTCTGTTTAACAAGAATAACGGTTCTCTTAAATTCACATCAAAGAATACCGTAATAGGTTCAATACCTTCATTTTCTTATATTCAGGTTAACAGAATAGCAGATGGAACACAGACTGGAGGAGCTTATACTAATATCGGTTTCTCAGAAGCTGGCAGAGCTTATATTGAGCATAAATAAAGAAAGGATGTGACTGAGAAATGAATAGTTCAGTTAATAAAATGAATAACGCGGGTTTCTCATTGGTGGAATTAATAGTAGCCATGTTGATCACATCCGTAGTTAGTTTAAGTGTAATGGCATTTGTATCTCTCTCAACGAGGGAGTATACAACTACCAATAGTGAAGTAGGTATTCAGCTTGAATCATCGGCGGCTGAAGATTTTATTACAAAAACTGTAAGAGAAGCAACCGATTATAAGTTCATAACAAATGGACAGTATAAATCAATTGCTTTTGATGGTACTGAAACAATGGTTGCGTTTGATAATCCTATATTATTTGTAAGAGGTGCAGAAGTAAGCAAGGGTAGCTATAAGTATACGATGTTTGTTTGCTATGCTGACGAAAAGGCTCTTTTGTATAAAACAGAAGTGACATCTAACGAAAACACATTCTATGCAACCGATGGAACAATAGATACAAGCAAGCTTTGCGGAATCGCTAATACAATGGTATCAAATTATAAGAGTTATTTCTTAGCGGATCATGTTGAGAGCATTTCAGTTGCGGAAGTAGCTAGAGATTTGTCAGCAGTTCCAACAACCTATGTATCAAAAGATGATAATAAGGTAGTAAAAGTAACAATGTCTTATAAGTATGGTTCAAAGGCATTTTCTCATGAATATGATATTAAGTTCAGAAATGCGGTAAAATAAAAGAAAAGAACAAATATAGTATAAAATCATATTTAATAAAATAATGATTAAATGAAGTTGACGTTTATAGTAAACAAATGTAAAATATAATATATAGGGATGGAAATAATAAGCTAGTATATAATGTATTTTAACATATGAGGTTAGAAAACTAGTAGTTGAAGAGCAGAATTTAAAAAGGAAAGAGGAAGTTTATGAAAACTTTTAAGAAGAGTTTTGCTAAAAGAGCAATCAGTGCCGTTTTAGCTACCGCAATGGTATCAGGGATTTTCGCTGGAACAGGTGTCAGTATAAATGCGAAGGCGGCAGATTTGTCTGCACTTTCAGAACCTGTCAATGGTGGAAGCGTAAAGACACTGAGCGATTTCATTAACGGGGCACATGCATATGATAGAAATTACATTTTTTCAAGTAACTCTATTGTAAATGGCACAGATCTTGTAACCTATGATAAGGCAGCGTCTATAAATGACAAGGCTTCTTATTACAGTGATGAGGGAGAACTATCTGCTGCTCAGATAAAAAGAGATGAAAAAGCTGACAGAGGATCAGCCACTAATCCGTTTGTATTGACGGAAGTTGTTCCAAATGAATTAAAGGGTGTTTTCTTTGAATCCATCAATGGGGCATTTATGTTCAATTACAACCAGATGGGCATTAGATTTTCTATGGATAGTGCGGATCAGGTTAAAAAGGTAATGACTCCTGAAACTACAGGTATAGAATATCAGATGATTGGAAAAACTTCTGACTTCTATTTCTTTAGTGAAGAGGATGTAAAGGCTGCAGAAAATTATCTTAAAGCTCTCGGAAAGTCACCTTCTCATGAAAAAATAGTAAATGATGTAGTTGCAGAAGGCGAATTTGATGGATCTTCTGGAAAGTATATGCTCGAAAAGGATGGTGTCCAGTACTTTGCAGATGATGCTACCGGTTATGATGCATATGGAAACTCTTATCAGAATTGGTATAACGGAAAAACTGCCTATGAATATGTTACCTATAAAGAGGAAAGTGGAGTTTATAAGGCTACAAGTGGAAATTATCTTGGAAAAGATGTAACTTCCTTAATTAGCGGAAAAGATGGTTCAGGAAATCCGATAGTATATGTAAAGAACAAGTGGAATCCTAATCCATTTAATCTAGATAGTGCTAATGGTCAGTATAAGGACAAGACAACTGCAACTGCTGAGCTTGCAGATCAGTATAGTGCATATTATGGTAGTGAAGATTATATTCTACTTAGCTATGTAATTGACGAGGCCTCGAATAAAAATGATATTTATAAGTATCATAAGTTTACGGGTGTTCCACAGACTGCACAGTGGTATGGTTATTTCTATGAAGCAGAACATCTTGAGGAAATTGAAATAGATGGAGTAAAGAGACTTTGTGCAACAGATGGTAATGGACATATTGCTGAAATAAGCTCAGATGGAAAGAAGTATTCAAAGGATTGTGTAGAGGATTCTTCGGGAAAGGTTATCTGGGTTGGTCTTGACTATTATAGCATATATAATCAGGATGGATCGTTAAAACTTGACGATCTTCCAAATGAAGAAATTTTCTGGGCTGCATGTCAGACAGGAATTACATCTCAGTATACTCATGCTTTATCAGGATCTACTGTTTCTAAAATGAAGAAGTACGCAATAAGAACATCTCCACTATATTTACTGAAAGCAGGGGATCAGTTCTACTATACTGCTATGCATCAGACAGATTACTTTAAGAAGTATGCAATAGGTCAGGTGTATGGTGCGCCAACTCCTAAGAAGGATGAGAATGGTAATGTTCAGTACGAAACAGATGATGACGGAAACTACATTCTTGGCGAAGATGGTAAGCCTATAGAAGCATTAAATAAGGATAGAACAACTTGGACATGGAGTGCAAGTGATACAGCTACATTAAAGTCAGTTGTTTTAAAAATTGATAAGTATCATGTTGACGTAATTGTTACTACACCTGAAGATTTAAATAATAATCTTTCAATAATCGGTAATACAGACCTCATTCTTATGAATGACTGGGTTACAAGTAGAGCAAATATTTCTTCATTATATGGATTTATTGATGAAAATCATGTAGATTATAATGAAAGCGGAAAGAAGAAGTCAGCTTATTATAATGACACAACTGATAAGGCAAATTTCCAGGTTAATGATCTTTCATGGAAGGCTGTAAAGCTTATTGTTTATTATCATTTCTTAGATCAGCTACCAGTCATGATTTCACAGATGACTCCTTATCGTTCTAATGTTGGATCAGAAATTGCACCAGCACCAGGAATTGATCTTTCAGTTGCTGGAAAACAGGTTAGTTCAGAATGGGGCAATTATGGAATAGGAACTGGTAAGACTGTAAAGACAAACTATGATAAGATGTTTACTATTCTCACAAGTATGGAGTCTGAGGACTTTATGGATCTTTGGTGGAATAGACTTAAGGAAGACGTATTAACATCAAGCAAGATTCTTTATAAAGATGGAAAGGTTAGATACAATACAACTGGATACCTTGATACAAGAAGAGATACAACATCTTCAGATACAACCGGATTACTTCAGGATTGGGGTTATAATAATCTTATTCCATATTACAAGCTGGCAACAAGCTATGATTCAACGGCAGAATTACAGGCTGCAATTTTAGCCTTAGTAAATAAGTACGGAATATTAGTTCAGTCAGATTATTTAACCTTCGCAAAGGGAACTGTATCAACTGAATGGGCTGGTGCAAATGATATACCTATGAGAGTTACAGACTATGTATATACCGTGCCTCATGATAACGACTCAGCAACTCAGATGACAACCTATGATGAGAACTCACAGAATGGTAACTTCGGTGATGTATATGGTTGGTTCGAAGAACAGGGCGACAGTGACTTGAACGGAACTGTACGTAGTTCAGACAGAAGTAGTAAACTTGCTATAGAAACTATTTTCTATTATCTTATCAATGCAACAGGACAGAGAAATAGATATAATGAAGCAATTGGAGATTTAAATGTACTTGAAGTAGAAGCAGAAGATGTGTATATGTCTGATACAGAGTGGACTGATCTTCTGAATAACTATTTTGGTGCATATAGAAATTCATCAGCAAAAACAACTATCAGTAGAGTAAACATAAATGAACTTGCTAGCTTTAGTATTGACGAATTTGTAAAGTATGACATGATTTACTTTGGCGGAAAAGGACATTATGGAGCAGACGCTGATTTAACAGTTAAAAATGTTCAGGATATTATAGAATATGCAATTTATAGACCGGTCATCTTTGGTGGAGAACTGTTTGATGTACAGAATGGAGAATATACCAAAGTTAAGTATACCGTTCAGAACCAGATAGACACAAGACAGATTGCGGCGAACGAAGAAAATATAACTGATAATCTTAAAGATGCACCTAATCTTTATGAGGAATTATTTTGTCAGACATTGGTATCAAAGCCAAAGACATCTTTAACATTGGATCCGGTATATTTATCTGGTCATGAAGTGTATGGTAAAGTTAAAGTAAATGTATATAATGATATTGTTTTACTAGGTAAGCTTAAGAATTATCATATGTATGAGACATTTTTACAGACTTATCTTGATAATAAGGTTTATAGAATTGAAACAGCAACCCCTACACTGAGTGCAGGTAATCCAGAGAGCGGTGTAAATTCACGCTTGACTGTTAATTTTACAGGAAAGGCTTCAACTACAGCTGAAACTAGTGCAATAACATCAAAGAAATTTGTTCCAGTATTGTATATTGACTCTAACTATGATGGATATTATGATAAGGAAGATGAGTATTCATACTTTGGAGGAGCATTTACAGGAAAAGATCCAGCTAGTGTAATATCAAAGGATAATACTAAGCTGAATAAGATGACAGGTGCGATAAATTACCTTGTTGAAATAAGAGTGGGCAGCAAGACAGGAGTTGTTGTTGATTCGTGGCAGGGTGTAGTTAAAAAGCTAGATACTGAACTTGGAATAACAGTTCTTGAGATCACCAAGAAGGGATCGCAGACAGAAGTGAAATCAGGTATTTCTGAAAGTGCAATTGACCTTAACTCACAGAGAGATGTATTTGAAAATGTACCTGATATAAAGGTAAAAGATGGCGATACATATGTAATTACATATGATACAGCATCTTCTGATATGATAGCTGATGGTACAGTTAATCTGAGTGATTATGATGCTGTTGTAATTGGTCTTGACGATGATTTCGATAGTGAAGCAGATGTAGCAAGTTATATTGATGACATAAGGGCATATGCTGAATCATCACCTGTTATTGTTGGTAAGGGTGCAGTTAAGACAAAAGCATTTGCAGAGTTTGTTGGAATTGATACAAGTATCAGCACAGGAAAGACAGGTGCAACTAATAATATATTAAATGCTTACTCAACAGATAATCTTGAAATTAAGGATGTTGGATATTCTTTATCAGGATCAACAGGAGGAAGTAATTATATCGGATATAAACTTGAACATGCATTCCAGGCTGAACGTAGTAATATAACTGAATGGCCATATCAGATTGATGATGCTGCGGTAATAACTGGCGCAACAAACTCAGTTCCAATGTATGCTATAGAAGATGTATCAAATGCAGCAAGAATTGATTACTTTACACCTTATTATACTCTTAATTCAAACTATGATGCACCGGCAAAGGCAGATTATAAGATAAATGATGCCTTGGATTTGTATTACGCATATGCATTTAGTTCAACAGAGTCTGATGGAAGCACTTATTCAGCGTACTATACAGGAATTTCAGATAGCCCATCAGAAGATGAAGCAAAGATATTTACTAATATGATTATTGGTGGTGTCCTTAGTAGTCTTGTAGTACTTGATATAAATATTGAAAATACAAATAAGACCGTTACAGATGAAAATAATACATATTTGTATTATACATCAGATGCAGGAGATCCAGAAAATATTCAAGTAATTACGAACGATGCAACAGAAGATACTGCAGATATGAGTAATGACACATTCGCTGTTACAACTGGAGGAACTACTACATACTACAAGAGAGTATACTTCACAATGACAAATGCAGCAGCAGAAGGTGGAGCTTTCTTAACGAATTTCTATACATACAGAAAGACAGCAGATCCATTTAATAAGGCCAACTCATTAGTGATGACAAATGACGTGTATACTAAGGTATTTGAAGCAGCAGCCGGAAGTGAGCTTGATGTAGCAAATCTTAAGAACGCACCTAAGATATACGTATGCCGTGCTGATGGTTCAAGAGCTTTAGAAGCAACTTATGGTACAGTGAATATTAATGGTAAGAGTTATACAGGTTATCAGCTTCTTGCAGGAAAGATGTACTGCTATGATATGAAGTTAACTGATGTTGAGTTATATGGAGTAAAGACAGATAGTATTTTAGAGCCATATGTTGGAATTGTAGGATTGTATATACCTACAGATTCAACTAATTCATTACTACCATCTAAGGCGAAGCCTGATAATAATAAGCATTATGTATATATGAATGTTAAGGCTCTTGCAAGTAGCTTATTCCATCTTGATTAAATATCTTGTAGTATAATATTAAACATTTATGGGTGTAGGGATTGTAAGCAAAGAATGCGGACAATCCCTATATTCTATAGGAAGGGATATGATGAAAAATAAAAGTCGTTTTTTGGCACTGTGTATGACCATGGCAATAGCAGGAACAAGTGTCATGGGAATGAAAATGCCAGAGGTTTCTGTAGCAGCTTATCAAGACGATTATAAAAAAAGTGATGGTTTCGAATATGAAGTAAAAGAAGATGGCTCGATTAGAATTATGGGCTATTATGATAAGAGTGGTTACGTTGATATTCCTTCATACATAGATGGAAGAATAGTAACAGAAATCGGAACAGATGCTTTTTCGGGTTATCAGGAAGAAGGAGATTATGAAGCAATTACTGACATAATAATTCCGTCAACGGTAACTAGAATAGGTGATGGAGCTTTTAAGAGAACATCAACTATCCAAAGAATTACAATACCTGAGAGCGTAACAGAAATAGGAGCCAATGTATTTGACGGATGTACAAGTCTTACATCAATTACAATACCAAGTTCAGTAACTTATTTAGGTACAGGAACCTTTGAAGGATGCGAGAGCTTATCTTATGTTAGCCTTCCAGAGGGATTTACGGAAATATCGGATGAAATGTTTGCATATTGTACATCGCTCAGTTCGTTTAAAGTTCCATCTACTGTTACAAGGATTGGAGATTCGGCATTTGAAGGATGTACTGCGTTAAATAGTATAAGTATTCCATCAAGTGTAGAATCAATAGGAAGAGCAGCATTTGAAGAATGTTCAGCGCTTAAATCTATAGTGCTTTCTTCTGGTATTAAAGAAATAGGAATGGGAGCATTTGAATATTCAGGAATTACAAGTCTGACTATTCCTGGAACAGTAACTGAAATTGGTAAGTCTATTTGTAATGAATGTAAGTCGTTAAAAACACTTTCTATTGAAAAAGGCGTGAAGATAATTGGTAAAGATGCATTCATCGGATGTTCAGGATTAGAGACAGTATCGATTCCAAGCACGGTTACAACTATAAATGCATATGCATTTTCAGAATGTACCTCACTAAAGAAAATAGTTCTTTCAGGTACGGCAATAACAAGTTTAGGAAAAGGTGTTTTTGAAGGAGATACAAGTATTACCTATGCGGCTCTGCCTAAGAATATTACAGAGATACCAGAAGCATTGTTTGCAAGTTGTACTAAACTTAATAGTATAGTGATTCCAAAAAAAGTTACTAAAATTGGAACAGAAGCTTTTTATAGGTGTAGCTCGTTAAAATATGTTTCACTGCCTATATCTGTGAACTACTTTGCATCGGATGCATTTACAGCTTGTTCGAAACTCACAGATGTGTATTTTGTTGGAACAAAGACACAGCTTAAGAAAAATTACACAGCAGCTACTTCTAATAGAAGTGATATAGATACTTTTGATCTCATAATGGGAAAGAATCTTCATTATAAATCAACAGGACCGACTAAAAATACTCTAAAGCTCGCAGCAACATCACTGTCTTTAAAGGTAGGAGCAACAAAAAAGCTTGGTTATTCACTTACCGGAAATAAACTATGCCTGAATGTATCCTTCTATTCATCTAATAAGTCAGTAGCGACGGTAGGAAAAACAACGGGAAAGATAACAGCAAAGGCAAAAGGAACAACTGTAATTACCGTTAAGACAGATTCTGGACTGGTAAAGAAGTGTACTTTAACAGTAAAATAATGTAATATAAAAAATATGGTGGGTCTATATAAATATAATCAAAATAAAGAAAAATTCAAACCTTTGAAGGGGGCACTCATGAAAAAGAGTAAAGAAAGATTTTTAAGTTTTACTTTAAGTAGTAAAACAAGAGCTGCATCAATGAAAATAGCAATGACATTAACTGCAGCAGCAGTATTTGCAATGTCTCCAGTAGTTCCAGCAGTTGTAGGAACAGAAATAACAGTGCAGGCAGCAGAATATAAGGATTCTACAGATGCAAATATCAAGTTTACAGTTAATGAGGATGGAAAGACAGCAACAATAACTGAGTATACGGGAAGTGCATCATCACTTACAATTCCAGAAACAGTATCATATGGAGGCACTACTTACACAGTAACAGCTATAGGAACTAAGGCATTTGGAAATGCACACGGAACGACAGACCTTTCAACAACTGAAATTGTGATTCCTGGAACAGTAAAGACCATTGGATATTCTGCTTTTGAAGGCTCAAGTAGCATAAAAAAGATTACAATTGGAGAAGGTGTTCAAAGTATTGGAGAACGTGCATTTTATGGCTTGACAGGACTTACAGAGATTAGTTTCCCTGAAAGCGTGGTTTATATTGGACCTAGTGTTTGTGAGAACAATGCAAGCCTTAAAACTGTAACGATTGCAGGTGAATTATTTGAATATGATTTTGGCAGTGGAGCATTTAGTGGATGTACTTCACTTGAAACAGTTAATATAACGGGTAGCGTAGATCAGATACCTGACGAAGCATTTTCGGGATGCGAGAACTTATCTTCTTTAACATTAGCCGAAGGAATTACAAGAATTGGAAGCGATGCATTTTATGGTTGCAAAAGTTTGCAAACAATAAGTCTTCCATCTACAGTTAAATTCATTGGTTCAAGTGCTTTTTACGGAAGCGGATTAACAGAAATCGTGGTTCCGGAAAATGTAACAGAAATAGAGATGTCTGCATTTGCTGAATGTAAAGCGCTTGAGAGTGTAACAATTAATGGAAGGATAACTGAAATTCCTACTTCATTATTTGAGAATTGTACAAAACTTAAAACGGTAAAACTTCCGGTTGGAATTACTTCAATAGGATCAAGTGCATTTAGTGAGAATAATTCATTAACTAATATAGCAATCGGAAGAAGTGGGGTATCAGATTATACACTTATCATTCCGGATACTGTTACTTCAATAAAACAATATGCATTTTACAGTGAGGGTGGAACTGCAAATAAGTTCAAATATGTTGATATGGGCTCAGGTGTTTCTTCATTAGGAGCAAATGCGTTTAATGGATTTAAAACAACAACAGTTATTACGTCGAAAGCACTAAAAACTATCTCGAACTATGCGTTTCATAATACAGGAGCAGAAAATGTATATATAACGCGTGTTCCGGAAAATAAAGAATCAACTGTAGTTAATATGGATGCGTTTTCAGGATGTTCAATCAAAGAATTATACTTACCATCATCAGTAAGTACAAAAAATGCGTTAAAGTCTGACTGTTTTGAAGGAAGTAAAGTCTCTGATGATGGAAAAGTTCGCGTAATACCTAAGATTTATACAGATGCATCAGCAACAACGACTATTACTTTAGAAAAGCTGAAGGAGATTATGTCAGGTGTTCAAGATTCAGGTACCTGGACATGGTATGTCCCTACTATAACTGATACAACTGGTACAACTGTTGAAACTGTTGAAACTAAAACATTAGCAAAAGCCCTTCCGACTCTAGAAGGTCAGGGAACAGCAGATTCAGCTGAAACAGTTGCAGTTACTTCTGTATCATTGAATAAGAGTTCTATAGAACTTGCAGTAGGAGATACAAAAACTCTTACAAAAACAATTTCACCATCAAATGCTACTATTTCAAATGTAGAATGGACAAGTAGCAATCCGAACGTCGTAGCAGTAAGTGCAAATGGTAGAATAAGAGGAATATCAGCAGGTAAAGCAACTATCACGGTAACAACAGATGATGGAGCTAAGACAGCAACATGTACAGTAACTGTAAGCGGTGAAGTTAGCAAAGTTTCAGTAACAGGAGTATCATTAGACAAGCCAGCACTTGAATTAACAGAGGGAGATACAACAACCTTAACAGCCACAGTAACACCAGATAATGCAACCAATACAGATGTAACCTGGAGTAGCAATAACCCATCAGTAGCAACGGTAGATGCAGAAGGAAATATTACAGCAGTAGCAGCAGGAACAGCAACCATCACAGTAACAACAGTTGATGAAGAAATGACAGCAACCTGTGTAGTAACAGTAACTGCAAAGACAACTGAAATTGAGAACTTTGTAGATAGACTATATACAAATCTTCTTAATCAGTCAGTAAATGCAACTGAAAAGGCTTCTTATGTAAACTCACTTTCAGCAAAGACAACAACAGCAGCAGAGGTAGTAGCTGACTTTGCACTAGATGGCTCAATAGCTGATATTTCAAATGAAGAATTTGTATCAAGAATGTACAGTGCAGTATTTAATAGAAAAGCTGATGATGGAAAGGTAAACTGGGAGAATCTTCTTGACAACGGAATGTCAAGAAAGATAATAATTCAGAAGTTTACAGAGTCTGATGAATTTAAAAATATCTGTGCAAGCTGCGGCATGACACAGGGTAAGTATGAATCAGATGAAATTAGAGATTCAAATATTTATGTAACATCATTTGTAAATAATCTTTACCTTACAATTCTTTGGAGAACACCGGATGCGGCCGGAATTAATAACTTTGTAGGCGCATTATTAAACGGCGCATCAACTGATGGAATCATAAAGGAATTCATTTTAGGCGCTGAATGCACAAGCAAGAATTATAAACCTGAAGAATTCATAATAGCATGCTTTGGAGGAATACTTGGAAGAACCGGACCTAACGTTGATGAAATAGATGGCGGAAGGCTTTTCCTTGACACATTAAATGCAGGAACTTCAAGAGAAGAAATCGTAGACTCATTGTTAAACTCTGAGGAATATAAGAACAGACTTAAAGCAATCGGATTAACCAAGTAAAAATCAAGAAGCAAAAAACAAAAGATACAAAAGGCCTTAGGGGAATAAAATCCCCTAGGGCTTTTATTTTATCCAGATAATACCAGCCAGGGACCTACCCTAAAAAGCATTTTATTAGTAAAATATTATTAAAGGATAAAATAAAATGAAACGATTGATTTGTAAAAAAAAATATGGTATAATACAGTACAAGGACACGTGTCTAAAGATTTGGTTGATATTCAGTTAGTAGAAAAGCAGTTAAAATATTATTTTAGACGTATAAAATCGAAATTAAACAAAAAAATAAGGAAAAAATAAGCCTAAAATAATGACCTGAAATCTAAAAAACGTAATAAAACGAGAAAGAAAATAAATCAGAAAGACAGGGGGACAATGTATGGCGGTTTCTAAGGTACTATGTATAGAGCTTGGTGATACCACTAAGATTGCAGAGGTTGATTACAAAAAAGAAAATCCGAAAATCTATAAAACAGCGATATTTGACCTCAAGGACACACAGCTCGGAGCAAGAGGTGATGTAGGTGTAGATGAGGACGGAATGATTCGTGGCAGAGAAACAGTAGCCAGAATATTGCAGGACAAGCTGTCTGAATTAAAATTCAATAATAAGAATGTTGTATTCTCGGTAATATCAACAAAGATACTCACAAGAGATGCAATGCTCCCAGTAGCGAAGGCAGCCACAATTCAAAGCATGGTACAGACGCAGGCAGGCCAGTACTTCCCTGTAGATGTAAATGAATATGAATATTCGTACTCAATAATAAATAAGACCGAAGATAAGCAGCTTCATGTAATGGTATATGCCATCTCGAAGCAGCTTGTAAAATCATACGTAAAACTGGCAGAAAATGCTGGTTTAAATCTGGTAGCCCTCGAATACGGCGGAAATGCGCAGTTCCAGCTCTTCCTGAAAAATCAGGCAGAGCCAAATGAAGCAACCGTATATATCGACATCAACGCAAATAACTCCATCATATCGATTGTCCATGACAAAAGGCTTGAAAGTCAGAGAATTATAAGCTACGGAGTAAATCAGATAGTAGACAGAATAAAGGACTATAAGACCTACGCAACAACGAGTAGCTGGCATATCTTTGAAATGATAAAAAACGAAGAATATGTAAGAGGGCGTTTTGATGATGAAGATGCAGCACTTAAAATAGAAGAAGAGACAGAAGACCTCTCAGATGAAGAAACAGTGGCAATGCTTGAAAAACTTGAAATCAAGGATGCCATAGTAGACGACTTGAGAGCCTTCGTTGGATCGGTATATAGACTTATAGAAACCTATAAGCAAAAAAACAGAGAATTAAAAATAGCAAAGAAAGCATATTTCTTTGGAAAAGGCTCATTAGTAAAGGGAATTATAAATCTATTGACAAACGAATTAAAACTCGACTTTGTGGTATTTGACGAAGTGCCGGGAGTAACTTTTCCAAAGGATTTAAGCGAAGATGAAATAGTAAGAATGATGTCGGTAGTCGGAGCAGGAATCAATCCGATCGGTTTTGAAATTCTTACAGACGAAAAGGAAAGTGCAGCTGAAAGAATGAATGCAAGAATGGGAAAATTTTACGCCATGCTTGCAGTAAGTGTAATAGCAACAGGAGCAATGATAGCCTATGGCTACTACAAGTATTCAGTGCAGCAGAAGAAGAATACAAAGTATCAAAATGAATTGGATAGTCTTACCATAGAAATAGGAGATAAATATCAAAGATATGTAGCCAGTGAAAATGCAGTAGAAAACGCAAGAGCATTTAATAATGGAACATACGAATATACAATAAATTTCAATGAACTCTTAAGAGAACTGGAGAAAAGTGTACCATCAGACACTGTCATAAGTTCGTTATCCTGGTCTAAGAATAAAGTAACTGTAAATGTTACCACAGAGAGTAAAATTACAACTGCGCAGCTCTTAGCACAGGTTGAAGCAATATCGGTGGTAAAATATGTAAATATAGCAAGTATAGCAGAAACAATAGATGAAGAAGTAGTGCCTCCATCAAAAGAGGAGCAGTTTACACTTGAGATTACTCTTGAAGATCCAGTATTTGATGATGGATCTACCATAACCAATGAAGAAGTAGAGCCAAATGGACTCAATGGTTATGCCAAGGATCTGCCATAATAAAAGAATACTGGAGGAAGGAAAGGAGTAAATATGGCTAAGACGAAAAAGAGAAAGACAGCGACGACGAAATCCAGCGTAGCAGAGACAAAAATGCTTATCGTGTTGCTATGTATAGTAATGCTCGGAGCAGGATTCTATTTCGGATATAAAAATTTCTCAGATAAGGCGAAAGAATTAGAAGTAAAAAATGAAGGATTATTAGAAGAATTGGTACCGATGCGAGAAATGGCAGCAGCAGTGCCGGAGTATGAAGAGGCAACAGCATCAAACCTAAATGAAATAGAAGAAATAACAAAGCTTTATGGACCAGGCTATACACCAAAGAGTCTCTTAGTAAAGTATGATGAAATGGAACGTAACTGTGATATGGTAGTAAGCTCTATATCTTTTGGAACTAGTGAACTATTATACAGCGATCCAAATGTAGAAACAGAAGCTGGAGAAGGAATATATGCATATAGGGCGCCAATAAGCATAGCAGCCACAACAGACTATGCAGGAATATCAAAATTTGCAGACTATATCAATCAGTATGCAGACAGAACAACTTTTGATAATGTAACTCTTGCAGCAGCAGATGGAGGAGCCTTTGCGATAAGTGCAACCATCAATGAATATGCAGTAATAGGTGAAGATGGAAAGATATATATTGATCCTACCTACACAAACACAGACTTAGGAGTAGATAATCTGTTTGGAAATCTGAATCTGAATGTAGACGAGGAGTAAAAGAAAAAAAGAAAATCTGACAAAGAGTAGAGGGAAAGAAGAAAATCTGACAAAGAGTAAAAGGAAAAAAGAAAATCTGACAAAGAGTAGAAGGCCTTAAAAGCGGAGGAAATTACAATGAGAAGAAAAAGGAGGAATGAGCAGGGCTTTACGTTAGTTGAAGTTGTAGTCAGTATGCTGATAATGTCCGTAGTAGCACTTACGCTCATTAACGGCTTCGGTGTAATTTCAAGAGCTAATCAAAAAGCCCAGACAATCCAAAATGCAAATACAATCGTAACCGATGTATGGGAAAATCTATTAGAAGTAAGAAATTCTTATGATGTATGCGGTTATGAAAATAATTATGAAGGGGCAGTTCTAACAACATCCTCTACAATAGCGAGAAATGATACGAATGGCTACTGGAAAGGAGCAAGAACCGCAGATGGAAAGTATGTAAGATTTGAAAAAATCGGCGGAGAATATTTCGCAGTAGTATCAGAAATAGTAGACATACCAGAGATGTATGCGGACATCGAAGGAAGCGGCACAGGTACAGGCGGGGGAACAGACCCGGCAACCCCGACTCCGGGATCCTTTGCAGTAAAGGCAAATGGAACAAATGAACTCTTGGAGACAAGAGGCTATGACACTCTGTTTGCAAAGCTTGTAGAAGATGAATTTACCTCCTTCGCAGACTTTTCATCATCACAGGCAGACAGCCTTGCTATAAATGCAGTATTCACGGCAGCAGATGATCAGGCGGTAGGAGAGGTGTTAATGAACTCGCTTGCAGCCTTTGAAGCAGCAGCGGCAGCAGATGAAAACCTTGTAATACCAGATGAAGGAGCAATCAGAACCATCATAGAGCAGAAGATACAGCGTAAAATATCCATAAATCTTGGAGAAAAACTAGACTCATCAGGAGAAAAGGTGTGTTCGTTTGCAGCAATCTATAAAATGCCAGCAGCCACAGAAATAAAGATAACTGGAGAGAGCACCTATATATATTTTTCTGAAAACTATCCACTGACAAATGTACCATCTGACTTAGTAGCCGATCTTTCAGGACAGACCAAGACAGATGATAATATGATACTATCAGAAATGGAAATAAATGGCGATGTATCGAAGCTGAATAATATATATATTTATTTCACACCAATGACAGTACAGGAAAAGAATCCGGAGGTATACCTAAGCAAGACCTCTAGTTACCAGATAAAGAAAGTATCCGTAATAGTAGATCCAACACTAGATGCAACAGGAACCTCAAGACTATATGTATTAACCAGTCTTAAATTCAATTCAATAAGTAATCTCTTAGATGTAGCACTAAATGGAACAATGCCAACAGGAGAAAGCTATGTAGTAAGTACAAATGCAACAAAAGATGCAAATAGTAGCTGGGATAGAAAAAAGAGTACCTATACCGATGGCGGCTATGGAACTACAGATGCGAAAGAAGGGTATTTAAAGGGGTTTGATATATCGCCATATAAAGATGGAACCAATCAGACCCAGAACTCAGCAACATACGTGAAATCGGATAAAAATGGAATATATATCCAAATAGGAGTATACCGCATATCATCACCAGAAACATATGCCACAGAGTTAGATACAGCTAGAAGATATGCAAAAAGAAACGTACATGTAGTATTTATAAAATAGCCGTCACTAAAGATAAACTAAGAAACCGCTAAAACGGGAAAATAGCAGTGACAAAGAGAAGTAAAAATAACTAAAGAATAGCAGTGATAAAGAGAAGTAAAAATAACTAAAGAATAGCAGTGATAAAGAGAAGTAAAAATAACTAAAGAATAGCAGTGATAAAGAGAAGCAAAAATAACTGAAGAATAGCAGAAAAGCAAAAGAAAAAAACTGAATATGGCAAAAAGCTATGCAGTAGAAAGGGGGACAAAATGCTGAACAGACTAAAAAGAAATAATAAAGGAGCAGCATTGCTATTTGTATTAGTAGCGGTCGCCCTTGTAACAGTGCTAGTAACTACAATGTACGTAGCCTCCATGATAAATATACAGATGAAAGGTACAGAAGGAAAGAATCGACTCAACTTCTACCAGACAGATGAGTATATGGAAGTATTCAGAAGCATAGTAAAAGCCGAAGCAGACTATGCGCTAGACATAGCATACAAAGACACCATAGTAAAATATAAACACTATAGTGACAAGGAAAGAGAGCAGCAATTTAAAAATAAATTCATCGAAACGCTCTACCCGGTAATAGCCGCAAAGGAAAAGAATTCATCAAATAAATTAGTATATTATCTCGAAAACAGAGCATTCAATTACTATAATCAGAATGATAAAGGAAATTCAGACGAAACAGAAGTAAATAAAAAGCTTATTCTTCCAGTAGGAGTAACTCTTAGCATAGATGAAATAGCACTTGAACTAGCAGACGGAACCACTGAAAGCGACAAGGTTACCTTAAGCGATATAAAAACGGCAATAAGCTTAAATAGTGAAAGATACAGCGGAGATATCCTTTTAAAGGGAGTTACGCTTACCTACATGAATACAGCAGGGTATAAAACAGAAATAAAGACGGACATGAGAATATCAGCAGTATTCACAGATCCGCAGATAAGCTTTGGAACCACCGACATAAGTGAATTCGTAGTTATAAACGATGGAACTTTAAAGAATAATATGGTAAGCTCAGCAGCTATAAATCTGACAGGAAATATATGTTCTATAGAAGGAATAAACGTAGAAGGACTTCAGACAGTAAATTTCATAGCACATAAAATAATAACCAACGGAACCCTCCTATCAAAAGCGGGAGCAGAAGTAAATGTAGACACAATAAATACAGACAAAGGCCTCACAGCAGAGAAAAATGATGGCCTTTGGTCAAGAAATATAGACGTAGACGCAGGAGAACTGAAAGTATCAGGAAATACCAATGTAGCAGATGACCTGACACTTATGAAATCCAAGAGAAGCTTTGTCACAGTACCACAGGTAGAATTTAAGAACGGAAGCTACTTTGGCTTTGGCTACGGAAAAGGTTCAAAGGGCTTAAATGGCATGGCACTAAATGCAGAAAACAGCAGCTCAATAATCTTCAACACAGATTACTTCAAGCTGAACATGCAGACACTGAATAAACTTGTTCTAACAGGAAATGCCTTCATAAGCATACCAAAGCAGGGAAGCATGAGTACTGAAGTAGAAAATTTTCTAGCAAGCATGGGATTATCAAGTTCATCCTATGAGGCACTCGAAGGAGAATCAATCGCATATAAGGGAATGCAGCAGCTCTATCTTGTACCAGGAGAATGTCTAGGAACAATAGGACATAACCCGATGCTGAACACAGAGCTTAGCGCGGCACTTAAGAAATACTATGGAGGAACTAAGACGACCTATTCAGAAGCTGATTTAAATGAAATGTTTGCATCACAGCAGTACCTAGGAAAGTTCCTAAAGGCACCAGAAGGCGGAAGCCTCTCACTTACCTCAAACAAAGTGAATCTATCTGGTCTGTTAAATGAAAATAAACCTGTAATAACGAATGTAATAAAGGTATCAGGAACCACTACACAGATGGTATACGTATACTTTAACTTTAAAAATGCAGCGGCAGCGGCTGAATATATGCAGCGCTTCAAGGCTGCAGACCCAGATACGGTAGAAGAAGCCTTAGGAAAGATAAATGTACCATCAAATGAGCTTTTATTACCAGATAGCGAAATAGAAACCTCAGGAAACTACATAGAGAAGGATAAAATAAATAATGCAGGCTCAGCTAATAATACATCGGCAGCAAGCCTGAAAAATAGCATATATGGAGCACTGCTCACCACTCTTGATGCAGGAGGATCAAGCTCAGTAACAAAATATAGCGAAGCGCAGATTTATGCAAGAATAGTAGAAATCAGCGGAATGAACAATGTAGAAGCAGAAAGCAGCCTGGGAATAGCACCGTCAAATACATCAGGAAATACTACACTACAGGGAACACCGATAGAAAGCTACAACGTAATAAGAGTAAGTGAAACTGAATATGTCACCTCAAATATGAGTGTAGTAAATGATACAGCACACCCTGTTATATTAATAGCACAGGGAAATGTAGAAGTAAATACAGACTTCTGCGGACTTATAGTATCAAACGCAAATGTAACAGTAAACTCAGGGCACACCGTAAGAGGAACAATAGTAGCTTCAGGTGATGTAACAATAGGCGGGAATTCAAATCTCATCTTTGACTCAGCACTCATCAAAAATATACTAGATGAGAATAATCTTTATGTACACCTAAAGGATTATTTAAAGGTGCTCACAAGTATGGATGAAACTGCAGAAAAAGAAATTACCATAGACCCTATACAGGTATATTATGAGAACTGGCAGCAGAATCCAAAGACATCTGAATAAGAAAGAAAAAAACAGGAAAGGGGGAAGGCAGCATGAAGACTTTTAGAAAAAATAAAGGTTTCTCATTTGTAGAAATAGTTGTAGCGGTGCTGATAATGTCCATACTTACGACATCGGCAATAGTTACATATAGCGTAGTAAAAAGAAGAAATGTTCAGAAAGCTGCCCAGAACCTGAGTGAAGCATTAGAGCAGGCAAGGCTGGCAGCCCTTGCAAAGAACGGAGAATATGAAACGGTGCTGCTTGTATACTTTAACGGATCGGACTATATAGCACAGATAGCAGAGATCAAATGGTACAAATATACCAGTGGAGTAGAATGGAACGCCATCAGTAATAATTATAAGCTGGGCGAGAGCTATAAAATCGGCGATGCTTCGCTTAACATATTCTATACATACGGTGATGATCTTAGCGAGAGTAAAATAACACTAGATAAAAGAATTGATTATTACACTCAGACAGTAAAAACTCAATTAAATAAAGGAAATTATTTACAGAAAGAAAGACTTAGAAAAGGTCCCATCACCGTGTTTAACGAAGTTATCACAGATCCGAATAAGTATAAAACGGATAAGATCATGATTTTTGAATTCTCAAAGCATGATGGAGAAAAACTGTTAGGGCCTGAAATAGTAATGTTCACCAATGCCACTGAATACGATCCGACAGACCCTACATTCAGAGGAAGTGAAGTAAGATTTTCAAAGGCTGGAAGAAGCTATGTAAAGGAGTATTAGATTCTTTATGCAGGGGTTTCAAGAAGGCCAGGCAGGAGATGCAGCGGAGTATAAAAAAAGAAAGGCCGGGGGATGCCTATGAAAGGGAAAAACGGAAAAAAGAGGATTGCACTAAACAATGCCGGATTCTCATTGATAGAGTTAATAATCGCAAGCGCAATAACGTCGATAGTATCGATATCAGTCATAGCATTTGTAAGTGTAGCAATGAGACTGTATAATAATACGAACAGTGACGTACAGGTACAGATGGAAGCAAGTGCAGCCTCAGACTTTGTAACAACGAAGCTAAGAGAAGCAAACTTCTATGCCTACAAGGAATTTAACAATGCAGGAGAAAAATATAGTGTATTAGTAACAAGAGGACCGCTGACAGTGCAGACAGTAACAAAAGAAGTAGAAGAAGGCGGAGTAATGGTAACTAAAACCGAAACCAAAAACTACTATGAAGTAAACTTGTTCGTAAACTATAAAGGCGGAGCAGCATCAAAAAACAGCCTCTTATGGAACTATCTGTATCTTGATGAAGCATGGTCGGAAAAGAACCTGTCCTCAATATGGAATGCGACAGAAATCACAAGTATGATAAATTTAATGATAGGAGAGGCACACCAACCTGATTATTTCCTTGCAAGATATGTAGAGGATTTTAAAGTATCGCCGGAAACTTCATTGAACTATGTGATAGGAGAGGCAACAAGCTATGATCCAGTTGGAGTACCAACCAAGAACACCAGAGGGGTGAAAGTAACCATAAGCTACACATTAAGCACCAAGACGCTAAAACAGACCTATGATGTAAGAATGCGCAGCTATGATAGTGAAATAGCAGGAAAGTAATGAAGCGCAT
>JAEEGI010006570.1_pt1 | contig 26225 bp, 22 predicted proteins | sample 8958751 | NCBI WGS metagenome assembly JAEEGI01 (sample SAMN16246545, study PRJNA631951) | gut metagenome | biome: gut microbiome; feature: rumen; material: KS-attached | host: Bos | place: Iran: Karaj | collected 2018-10 | reverse complement strand
GGAGTTCGCCGCCGCCTACGGCGTGGAGCGCTTTGCCGATGAGGCCGGGAACGACGTCACGGAAGCGCGGACGCTCCGGTTTGAGTTGCCGACCAAGCTGATCTATCAGACCGGCAAGGTGACCGCGGTCCTCGTGGAACGGGACGGCCGGTGGATGCCGAAGCCGAAGCTCAAAAAGAACAAGGGGTAACGCCCATGTGGAAACGAAAAAACGAAACAACGGTCTTTCTCGGCGGGAAAGAGGCGTATGCCGCCGCCGCACACATGGCCGAAGGCTGTCCGCTCTTTCGGGAGGACTGCGAAGAGGAGTGCGTGACGGATGACCCGCGGAGCTGCTATAACTGCCGCTACCGCCGTTGGACAAAAGACAGCTTTGTCTGTATGAAAGGAGCAGGACAATGAACAATCAGAAAACAACCGGACGTATCTCGGCGCTCATGCTTGCGCTGTGTCTGCTGCTTTGCTGTGCGCTTTCCGCCGTTGCGGGCGACGGCAGCGGCGGCGGACACGGCGACGGCACGGGCGGCGGCAAGGGGCAGCCGCTGGTGCTCGCGTCGTCCAGCATCGCCAACGGATCGGAGGATGTTTCGCAGAATCCGCGCATTGTCCTGACCTTTTCCAAAAACGTGGTACACTTTACCGTAAGAGACAACAACAAAAAATGCTTTTCCCTGACGGATGAGAACGGCAGCGCGGTGCCGATCAGTGTGGAAATGGGCGACGACCAGGTCGATCCGTCCATCAAGCGGATCGTTACCATCGTGCCGCAGGTCGCCCTGACGCCGGGCACGACCTACCTGCTCAAGATCGGCGGCGGCATCACCTCCAAAAGCGGCGTGAGCATCGGGCGCGACAGCTACATCAGCTTCACCGTGGCGGGCGAAAAGCCGACCACGACCGAAGCGACCACCACGACGGAGCCCACGACCGCCAAACCGACCACGACGGCACCGACCACAACCAAACCGACCACAGCCAAGCCGACCACGACGAAGCCGGCCACGACAAAACCGGCGACAACGACAACAAAACCGGTCACGACCACACAGGCGACCGCAACCGCCGCGGTCACAACGACAACGGCCGTGACGACGACAACGGCCGTTACCACAACAGAGACCACCACGGAAACCACGACCGAAACCACCACAGAGACCACCACGGAAACCACGACGGAAACCACGACAGAACCCACAATGGAATCCACAACGGCCGTCACGACGTCCGAGGCCGAAACCACGACCGGACCGACGCCGGAAACGACGGCAGCAGCAGACGGCGCACCGACAAAAGCCGCTTCGGAAAAAACCGGCTTCGGCCCGCTGTTCTGGCTCCTCATCGGCGCGATTGCGATCATCGCTGTTCTTGCGGTGATCCTGATCATAAAGAAGAAAAACAAATAAGAAAGGATGAACCCACATGAAACAAACCAATCGTACCCTCAGTATCCTGCTGGCGCTCCTCATGCTCTTCTCCGTTGCAACAACGGCGATGGCCGGCAACGGAAACGGCGGCGGCAACGGATCGGGCGGCGGCAGCACGAGCGAGCTGACGCTTGTTTCCGCAACGATCGGCGATACGCCGCTCGCGGAAGCGACCGAGATCCGTTCCAATGCCGAAATCCTGCTCACCTTCTCCGCGAACGTGACTGATGACGCTGTTCTTGCCTTCAACATTAGCAAGGTCCATGTCAAGGACAGCAACAATCAGAACGTTTCTTCCATTACGGTTTCCAAGGGCGGCACCAAGAAACTGACGGTTTCGCTCGGCGGCGTTGAAAAAGCAGCCTACACGCTGACGATCGGCCAAGAGTTCAAGGACGTCAACGGCAACACGCTCGGCACGAAGGTTGAAATCCCGTTCACGGTCAACAAGGGCGACGGCTCTGGCTCCGGCGGCGGCAACAACCCGCTGAGCTTCGGCGGCGCCAAGGCGAATGACGCCGACCTGAACGGCGCGACGCTGAAGGGCGACGAAATCATCACGCTCCAGTTCGACCGCGGTATGAAGACCAACGAGGACGCGAACGCGGCGCTGATCGGCGTATACAAGGCCGACGGCACGAAGGCTGCCTATACGGTTCTTCCCGTTGACGATTCCGACGAGGTTTTGAAGCAGCAGGTCAAGGTGCAGCTCGGCGGTCTTGCCGCCGGCGACTACACGCTGAAGATCGGCAAGGACGTGAAGGCCAACAACGGCAACAAGCTCGGCGAGGACGTAACGATTTCCTTCTCGGTGAAGGGCGCCGACAACGATAAGACGGATTTCCTGCGCGGCATTCTGGACGCGCTGGTGAAATTCTTCAAATCCATCGTTGAGTTCTTCAAGAACACGTTCAAGAAATAAGACACGGTAATACGCTTCCCTCCGGGGCGTACACCGCAGGAAAAGAACAAAGCAAAAATCCGCGCAGGGCTGACGCCCCGGGCGGATTTTTTGCTGCAGCGACTGCGGGGGAGTGCCCGCGGTTTCTTTTTCGGCTTTTTCGGGCGAGCGTCAGCCGGCCTCGCCCATGACGCCCTCGAGCAGATACTTGTTCATGCGGAACAGCAGCTCCACCAGCGCCGCTTCGTCGATCGCATAGCCGGAGCGGATCCACTGGATGACCACGGAGGAGGAGCCGTTCAGGATATAAGAATAGATATACTGCTCCTCGCTCGCCTGCAGCGTGATGTCGAAGCTTTCCACGATTCTGCCGGTGGATTCCCGGATGAATTTGGTGCGGAAGCCGCTGTCGGCGGCGTCCACCAGCAGAATGCGGAAGGCCTTGTCGTTGCTCTTGATGTACCGCAGGAACGAGAGCATATAGTCCGCGGCGTTCTTGTCGTTGGCTTTTCCGATCTTGAACAGGTGCTCGGCAGCGGCGGCCAGAACCTCGTCCTCCGTTTCGTCCAGCAGATCCTTCGGCTCGCCGTAATGCGCATAAAAGGTGGAGCGGTTCAGCTCCGCTTTTTCGCAAAGCTCCCTGACGGAGATCTTTTCCACCGATTTCTTTTCCGCCAGAAGGTCCAGCAGGGCGTTTTTCAAAAGCATTTTTGAAATGCGGGTTCGCTGATTATTTTTCGTATTCATCGTTTATCCCACCACTTTCGATCTGATTGTCGGTTTTATAACCATAGTAACACAAACTGATGATTGCAAAAGCAACACAGTGTCGGTATAATAATCATAGAACAAAGGTTACGCTTTGTCAAGAGAAAAAAGCGGGAATCGGCGCGCTCGTGAAAGAAAAGGCGGCAGAGGCTTCTGCGGCCCGCAGCGCCGGCCCGAGAGGAGAGAGAGTCGTGAAAAAACAACCGTATCAGATCGCAATCTCCGTTGCGCTTGTGTTTGTCGTCGCTGTCAGCGTAATTCTGCTTGCGCTGCACGGCATCCACATTGACATCAATTACAACTATAACGGTCAGATTCCGGCCGCGCAGGCCGCAGTTCAGCCGCAGGCGGCGCAGCCCGCTGCAGCAGAACCGGCTGCCGCAGCACAGACGCCGCAGGCGCAGGAAAGCCCCGCTTCACCGACAGAAGCGCCCGCCGCCCCCGCCGCGGAACCCACGACCGCCGCGCCGGCGCAGCAGAACACAACCGCCTCAGCCGATCAGACGCCCACACAGGCTGCGCCCGAAGCGCCGGCAGCGCAGCCGTCCGCCCCGCAGAAGGGGCAGATGTCCAAATCGCAGATCGTCAAGCTGTATAATGCGGCGGCCGCCAAGGTCAAGCCGACCGCGACGCAGCTGACGCGCAACTACCACCACGTCTCCGTGCCCGAAGACCGGCTGGAGCTCCCGGGCGCGATCCAGGGCATCGGCAAAGCGGCCATCGGCACGTTCGTCAAGGGCTCGGACGAACCCGAAAGCTGGACCGATAAGGAAGACATCAAGACGGTCTTTCCGATCGGCGGCACGGACCTCAGCTCCCGGCTGACGGAGGATATGGTGGAAAGCGCGAGCTGCACCGAGAGCGGCGGCAGCTACAAGCTGCAGATCAAGCTCTATGACGACAAAACCGTCAGCCCGCAGAAGGGACAGGGCTACGCCGGCGTGTTCAACACCATCGACGCCGGCACGATCACGGGCGTCAATATCCCCGCCGTGACGTTCAACAAAGTGGACGTACAGGGCGTGGACGGCGCAATCACCTGCACGATCGACAAGAAGACCTCGCGCATCACGGAGATCACGTTCTCCAATACAGACTTGCTTTCCATCGATGTGAAGGTCGCGTTCAGCAACCTGACCGCAAAGCTTGCGCTGGTTGCGGAAGACAACTTCACCGTCGCTTATTGACGACAGAGAGGAGCTGCCATGAAAAAAGGAAAGAAAAAGGTTTTATCCGTGATCGCGATCGTTCTGGCGGTCGTGCTGTGCGCGCTGCTTTGGAACCAGTTCGTCTATTTTGAGGGAAACTACAAGCCCGCCGCGGATACCGCGGAGAGCTTCCGTATGGCGCTCTCGCTGAGCCCGTTCTCTCTGCCGCAGTTTGAAAAGGGCTACACGTTCAGGGTCGCAGACAAAACCGCTTCCACGCCCGAGGAGCTGCAAACGATCTATCGGGAAGCGGGCGCGACGGAGATGTATTGCCGCATCGCCACCAAGCGCCATGTGACGGACGAAGACGTTACGGACGGCAAGCCCGACAGCAACGCCAACGTGCACACCTTCGACCAGGGCATCGCGCTTTGCAAAATCGCGGCGAAGCTGAATATCCCGATCAACCCGGAGATCATGTGCGCCTATACCTACATGGACATGGAAACGCAGCAGGCGCCCCGCTTTGAGGAATACCCGGAGATCTACGCCCTGCAGAACGGCAAGGACTGGTCGGAGCTGACGCTGGACGAGATCTGCACCGTGCTGGAGGCCTACGGCGCGTTCGTCGGCGAAGCAATTTTGGAAACCGGCTGCACCGTCAACGACTGGAACCTCGGCAACGAGACGAACTTCGGCTTTGCGGGCGTCAGCCTCGGGCTGAAAACGGCGGTCAACCCCAAGCTGGAAAAGGTGCCGTCCTTCATGCGCTACATCCTGCCGACCTTCGGCGTCGGCTGGCTGGAAAAGAACCTCTGGCAATACGACGCCAAGGCGTACGCGGCGGTCAAAAGCGGCATTCTCTCCGCCTATGAAAAGCTGGGAATCGACGCCTCGGGCGTCCGGTTCTCCACGCATATTGCAACAGTTGTCGCCACGCCGAAAAGCTGCGCCGCGTTCTTCAACTGCATGAAGAAAAACGGCTACGCCATGGAAACGGCGGGCATCAGCTATTACCCGAGCGCGCCCTCGCTCTATCTGAACAAAGAAATCCTCCTGAAGAAAACCGTGACGGCCATCAACAAGAAGTGCGGCCTTTCGGTCTTTATCGGCGAGTTTTCCTACCCATCGGGCGAGATGGACGGCCCCTTCGCCGGCTGGAGCAAAAAGATGAAGGGCTACAACATGGACGAGGCCGGGCAGGCCGCGCTCTATGCCGACGTCATCGCCTGGGGCAAGACCCACGGCCTTGCGGGCATCCGCTACTGGGCGCCCGATTTTGAGGGCTGGTATGCCATGAGCATGTTCACGTTCGCCGACAAGGTCGGAACCGCAAAAGAAATCTTGACAAACGCACAGGTTTAGAATACACTGCAAATGCATCCTGCAGAGCCTGAACGGATGAATGAAGGGAGATCAATATGAAACTGATGAACAGTCCGCTGCTTGCCAGCCGCATCAAGAGCGAAACCGTGACGAAAAGCGAAAAGTGGCTCGGCTATCTGCTGGGTCCCGCCGGCGCGCTGCTGCTGAACGCCGTGCTCGCCACCTATCTGAACGTCTACTACACCGACGTGCTCAACCTGACGCCGCTGTGGGGCGGCGTGTTCCTGACCGTGTTCCCCATCGTGTCCAAGATCATCGACGCGATCACCAACGTGGTCATGGGGCAGATCATCGACCGTACCAGAACGAAGGAAGGCAAGGCCCGCCCGTGGCTGCTGCTTTCGGCGTTCCTCGTGCCGGTCACCGGCATTCTGCTGTTCACCGTGCCCGAAAGCAGCGACACCGTGAAGGCGCTCTGGGTCATGATCTCGTATAACCTGTTCTATTCCTTCGCCTATACGATCTTCAACATGAGCCACAACCTGATGGTGCCGCTGTCCACGCGCGACGGCACGGCCCGCGGCGGTCTGTCGGTCTTCAACCAGATCACCACCATCATGATGAGCGGCATTCTCGTGGCGCTGGTCTTCCCGATGGTGATCATGCCGATGATCGGCGTGGACAAATCGAAGTGGATCACGCTGATGACCATTCTTTCCATCGTTGCGCTGCCGCTGACGCTGCTGGAATACTTCTTCACCAAGGAGCGTGTGACACAGGAGGCCGCCGCTGCCGAAGAAGAAGCAAAGCTGCCGTTCACGAAACAGCTCAAAATCCTGTTCACAGACAAATACATGGTTCTGATGTACGTTTACTTCTTCGTCTATACCGTCGGCGTGACGCTCAAGAACCTCGGCCTCGTCTATTACTGCAACTACGTGCTCGGCACCTACAACGACGGCATCACGCAGATGCTCGTTTCCGTCATCGGCGGCATCCCGATGGGCATCGGCATCTTTGCCGTGTGGCCGCTGGCCAAGAAGTTCGGCAAGCGCAACGTCACCATGTGGGGCTTTGTGCTCTATGCCGTCGGCTCTCTGATCTGCTGGCTCTTCTCCCATAACCTCGTCATCGTCCTCGTCGGCCAGTTCATCAAGAACATCGGCGGTCTGCCCTGCGCCTATGTGTTCATGGCGCTGTTTGCCGACTGTCTGGATCACCTTGAATGGAAAAAGGACCTGCGCATGGACGGCGCGGCGATGTCCATCTACAACATCATTGCCGTCGCCATGGTCGGCATCATGACCGGCGTATTCAACTGGCTGCTGGCCAAAGCCGGCTATCTGGCGCCGATCACGGCGAGCAGCACCGCGGACGCCGCGGCAAAGCTTGCGCAGAACGGCTGGACGGCGCAGGTGGCGCTGGAAAACCTGAAGCCCGCCGCCGACGGCGTGCTGACCGTCGCCCTGCAGCAGCCCTCCGCCGTTTCCTGGGTGATCTCCTTCGCCTTTGTCGGCCTGGAGGTCTTCACCGGTATCGCCCTGGTTGCAATCCTGTTCTTCCTGAACGTGGAAAAGAACCTGCCCCGGGAGCAGGCCGAGATCAAAGCGCGGCATGAAGCCGACGGTACGGCTCTGACAGCGGGTGAAGAAGCATGAACGCCGTCTGTCTCAAAACCGAATACCTGATCGATCCGATCGGGATCGACATTCCGAATCCGCGCATCTTCTGGAACTGCGACGGCGGCGTGAAGCAGACCGCCTACCGCGTCGTCAGCGAAAAATGGGACAGCGGAAAAGTCGAAAGCAGTTCCATGCATGCGCAGTATCCGCTTTGTCTTGTTTCGGGCGAACGGGTGAACTACAGGATCAAGCTCTGGGATGAAAACGGAGCCGAGGGCGACTGGTCGGAACCGGCCTTCTTTGAGATGGGTCTGCTGCGGGCGTCACACTGGCAGGCGAAATGGATCGCCGGCGATTACACCGTGAACAAAAAAGCGCGCTATCCCGCGGACTGCTTCCGGAAAGCTTTTTCTCTGAACGGCAAGGTCCGGTCGGCGCGGCTGTATATCACGGCCTGCGGACTCTACAGCGCCGCCCTCAACGGCGTGCGCGTGTCGATGCCGCTGGCGCCGGGCATCACGGATTACCGCAAGCGCGTGCAGTACCAGACCTATGACGTGACGGCGCTGCTGCGGGAAAGCAACGCGCTGGAAATCATGCTGGCCGACGGCTGGTACCGCGGCTCCTGCGGCGCGTGGGGCCTGCGCAATCAGTACGGTACGGAAACAAAGCTCCTGACGCAGCTTGTGATCACTTATGAAGACGGCAAAAAAGAAACCGTCGCCACGGACGAAACCTGGCAGTGGTCCAACGACGGCCCGATCCGCTTTGCCGACAACAAGGACGGCGAGATCGTTGACGCCCGGATGCAGCCCTCCTTCAGCGGCCGCGCGAAGGTGACGGCGCATTCCGTAACGCCCACCGCGTCGAACAACGTGCCGATTGCGGAAAAAGAGACGTTCAAGGGCAAAATGACCGTGACGCCGGGCGGCAGGAAGCTGTTCGATTTCGGGCAGAATATCGCAGGCTACGTGTCGTTCAGCGTGAACGCCAAGGCCGGACAAACGGTCACGGTCCGCTGCGGCGAACTGCTGGAAAACGGCGAACTGACGCTCAAGAATATCCAGCTTTCCAACAAAAAGAAAACCACGCCGCTGCAGAAAATCGAATACGTCTGCAGGGATGGCGTGAACGATTATAAAACGACCTTTGCCGTTTTCGGCTTTCAGTATGCCGAAATTGAAACGGAAGCGGCGCTCGGGGAAGCCGACGTGACGGCGGTTGCGGTCTATTCCGACCTGGAGGAGACCGGCACGTTCAAAAGCTCCAACGAGCTGCTGAACCGCTTTGTGGACGCCACGCGCTGGTCGGCCAAAAACAACAGCGCCGACCTGCCGACCGACTGCCCCACGCGCGAGCGCCACGGCTGGCTCGGCGACGCGCAGATCTTTGTGAAAACGGCAAGCTATCTGTTCAACTATCTGCCCTTTGCGCGCAAATTCGAAAACGACGTCTGCGACGCGCAGCACAAGAACGGCTGCTTCACGCAGATTGCGCCCGTGGGCGGCGTGGACTTCTATATGAATGCCATGGACGGCTCGGCCGGCTGGTCGGACGCCGGCGTGTTCATCCCGTACCGCCTGTATCTGCAATACGGCGACGCGCACATGCTGCGTGATTACTACGACCGGATGCGGCGGTTCGCGGACTACAAGATCAAAACCCTCGGCAAATGGTACCCGACCGCGAAGCCGACCGGCATCGACCCGCGGTATCTGCGGTCGATCTCCAACTACGGCCAAAGCTACGGCGAATGGGCGGAGCCTGCGGACGTCAAGGCCTTTGCGGTCTCCGACTTTGTTTCGCCGCACCCGGAGGAAACCACGGCCTATCTCGTCTATCTGATGGACGTCATGGCAAAGATCGCCCACGTCCTCGGAGAAGCGGACGACGAGGCCAGGTTCCGCGCGGCTGCCGACAAAGCGCGCAGGGGCTATCAGAAGCTGGTGCAGACCAAGCAGTTTTCGCTCGATACCGACCGGCAGGCCAAGCTCGTGCGTCCGCTGTATTTCGGCCTGCTGAACGAGGCGCAGACGGTCTTTGCCGGGCAGCGGCTGATCCGCGCGCTGGATCACTACAACTGGCGGCTCGGCACGGGCTTCCTCTCCACGCCGCTGATCCTCTACGTGCTGGCACAGCTTGACGTCGAATACGCCTACCGGCTGCTCGAAAACGAGGAGATCCCCGGCTGGCTCTCCATGCCGAAGGCCGGCGCCAACACGATCTGGGAGGCCTGGGAGGGGCCGAATTCCGTTTCGGGCGGCATCGGCAGCCTGAACCATTATTCCAAGGGCGCCGTCGTCGAATGGCTGTTCGGCGAAATGTGCGGCATTCAGATAAGCGGCGAAAATCATTTCACCGTTGCGCCGAAGCCCGGCGGCAGCTTCACCTTTGCCGAAGCGAGCTACAGAAGCGTCTGGGGCACGGTGGAATCCGGCTGGGAAAAGACGGAGAGCGGCTATGCGTGCTCCGTGACCGTACCGGCGAACACCACGGCGACGTTCGTTCTGCCGGACGGCAGAACGCAGACGCTGCAGCCCGGCAGACACCGCATAGACCTTTGAAAAAAGCAAGACAGCCGTCCGGCCGTTGCACCGGGCGGCTGCCTTTTTCCTTGCTCTGTGCCGACGGCAAATCAAATAGGCGGGGGCGGGGAGCGCCGCAGCTGATGGACCCCGAAGGGCAGAAGAAAAACCCCGCTGCCGTCGAACAATCTCATACGAAATTCTTGATTTTCGCCGCACAATATGATAATATAAAGTGATATTTATATCAGACCCGACCGCTTCGAAGGGACCTCCCGTTTCCGGCGGTTTGAAAAGGAGTGTACGTTATGAAAAGATATGCAATCGCTTCCGTCACCAGCATGGGGCTCAGGATCACGCCGCAGGACCGGATGGCAGTGCAGAACAGCAATCTGTTCTATCTGCAGGCAACCTCGGCCGAAAGCAACGTCCTGAACGTGGCGTCCAGCCTCGGCAACGAATGTCTGGTTCTGACAAAATTCGTGGAGGGTTCGCCAATGGCGGACTTCATCAAGCGCCAGCTCCGGGCGCGCAACATCCGCTTTGAGGGCAAAGACGTTCCGCAGGGCGGCCCCTGGGGCTACCGGCACCAGTTCAACATTGCGGATTCCGGCTTCGGCCTGCGCGCGCCGCGCGTCTGGAACGACCGCGCCGGCGAGATCGGCAGAACGCTTTCGGCCGACGATTTCGACCTCGACCGCATCTTCGGACAGGAGGGGGTCGGCATCTTCCACCTCTCCGGCCTGATCGCCGCGATGAGCGAGGAAACGACCCGGTGCTGCCTGGAGGTCGCGAAGGCCGCCAAGCGCTACGGCTCTCTGGTCAGCTTTGACCTCAACTACCGCGCAACGTTCTGGAAGGGCCGCGAGGAGGAGCTGCGCAAGGCCTTCCACGAGATCGCCTCGGTCGCCGATATTCTGGTCGGCAACGAGGAGGACTTCCAGCTTTGTCTGGGCTTCCAGGGTCCCGAGGCCGGCGGTAAGGAGCTCGGCTCCAAGATCGAACGCTTCCGGGCCATGATCGATCAGGTCAGAGAGAAGTATCCGCAGGCGAGAGCCTACGCGACGACGCTGCGGCAGGTGGTCTCCGCCAACGAGCACCTCTGGGGCGCGATCCTCTGGGCGGACGGCAACTGGTACGTTGAAGAGCCCAGACCGATTCAGGTCATGGACCGCATCGGCGGCGGCGACGGCTTCTCGGGCGGCCTGCTCTACGGCGTATTCAAGGGATGGACGCCCGACAAATGGCTGCAGTTCGGCTGGGCCTCCGGCGTGCTGGCTGCCAGCAGCCTTAACGACTACGCGGAACCTGCGGATGAAAAGCAGGTCTGGGATATTTACAAGGGCAACGCCCGCGTGCAACGATGAAAGGAGTATGACAGACATGAAAAAAGCGGATATCGGTTTGATCGGACTCGCCGTTATGGGCGAAAACCTCGTCATGAATATGGAGTCCAAGGGCTTCACCGTCGCGGTGTTCAACCGCACCACCTCCAAGGTGGACAATTTCATCCACGGCCGCGCGAGCGGCAAAAACATCATCGGCTGCCACAGTCTGGAAGAGCTGGTGGAGAATCTGGAAAAGCCGCGCAAGGTCTTCATGATGATCAAGGCCGGCGCCGCGGTGGACGCGCTGATCGACCAGCTGCTGCCGCTGCTTGAAGACGGCGACATCCTGATCGACGGCGGCAACTCCCACTTCCCCGATACCATGCGCAGAACCGCGTATGTGGAATCCAAGGGCAAGCTCTATATCGGCACCGGCGTTTCCGGCGGCGAAGAGGGCGCTTTGAAGGGCCCGAGCATGATGCCCGGCGGCTCTCCCGCCGCGTGGCCCTATGTCAAGCCCATTTTCCAGGGCATCTGCGCAAAGGTTGAAAACGGCGAGCCCTGCTGCGACTGGGTCGGCGAAAACGGCGCGGGCCACTTCGTCAAGATGGTCCACAACGGCATCGAATACGGCGATATGCAGCTGATCTGCGAGGCCTATCAGCTGATGCGCGACCTGCTCGGCATGAGCTATGAGGAAATGCACGAGACCTTCAGACAGTGGAACGAGACCGAACTCGACAGCTATCTGATCGAGATTACCCGCGACATTCTGGCCTACAAGGACACGGACGGCGCGCCTTTGGCGGAAAAGATTCTCGACACCGCCGGACAGAAGGGCACCGGCAAATGGACCGGCATTGCGGCGCTCGACGAGGGCGTGCCCCTCACGCTGATCGGCGAGGCGGTCTTTGCAAGATGCCTGTCCGCCATGAAGGAGGAGCGCGTGGAAGCCGCCGGCGTTTTTGGCCGGAAGATTCCCGCCTTTGAGGGTGACAAGGCGGAGATGGTCGAAGCCATCCGTCAGGCGCTGTTCGCCTCCAAGATCATCTCTTACGCGCAGGGCTATACCCTGATGCGTACCGCGGCCGCGCACTACGGCTGGAACCTCAACTACGGCGGCATCGCGCTGATGTGGCGCGGCGGCTGCATCATCCGTTCGGTCTTCCTCGGCAAGATCAAGGAGGCCTTTGAGGCCGATCCGGCGCTCAGGAATCTGATTCTCGACCCCTATTTCAAGGCTACCATCGAAAAGCTGGTCCCGGCCTGGCGCAAGGTTGCGGCGGCCGCGGTGCAGTACGGCGTTCCGGCGCCGGCCATGATCTCCGCGCTCAGCTATTTCGACGGCTATACCACCGCGCGTCTGCCCGCGAACCTGCTGCAGGCCCAGCGCGACTATTTCGGCGCCCACACCTATGAAAGAACCGACGCGCCCCGCGGCGAGTTTTTCCACACCAACTGGACCGGCCACGGCGGCAGCACGGCGGCGACCACCTACAATGCGTAACGTCTGGCTGATTGCGTTCGATCTCGACGGCACGCTGCTCGATTCCGACAAGCGGCTTTCCGAAGAGAACGCGGCGGCGCTTGCCCGGGCGGCGGAACGCGGCGTCGAGATCGTCCCGGCCACGGGCCGCTTCTACCGCGGTATGCCGCAGCTGATCCGGGATCTGCCCTATGTGCGCTACGTGATCTCAATCAACGGCGCCGACGTGTATGACGTTCTCGGACAGAAAACCGTCTGCGGCTCCGGGATTCCCTGGCAGCGGGCGGTGGCCGTTATGGAAAAGCTGGACGCGCTGCCCGTGATCTATGATTGCTATCAGGACGGCTGGGGCTGGATGACGCAGAAGTTTTACGATCAGGCGCAGCAGTACGCCGCGAACGTCCACAGTCTGGAGATGATCCGCACGCTGCGCACGCCCGTGCCCGAGCTCAAGGCCTGCCTGACAGCGCGGGCGGCCGACGTCCAGAAGATCCAGATCTTCTTCCGCGACATGGACCTGCGCGCCGAAGCGCTTCGGACGCTGCCGCAGGCGTTTCCCGATCTCGTTGTGACGACCTCCATCGTCAACAACATTGAGATCAACAGCCGCGAGGCCACCAAGGGCAACGCGCTCAAAAAGCTGGCCGCATATCTCGGCATCCCGCTCAACGAGACGATGGCCTTCGGCGACGACCGCAACGACATCACGATGCTGCAGGCCGCGGGCGTCGGCGTCGCCATGGGCAACGCCGGGGAAGAAGTGAAGCGAGCGGCGGATTATGTGACGGACGACTGCAACAGCAGCGGCGTTGCGCACGCGATGAAACATTTTCTTTGGGAGAACGAGCCATGAATGATATCTATCGAATTGCCGAAGCGGAAACCGGTCTGACGCCGGAAGAGATCAAAGAAGCCCTGCTTGCCTCTCTGGAGGGCCGCACTCTGAAAAAGGTTCTGATTCTTCCGCCGGATTTTACCCGGTTTCATTCCAATGCGGGCTACATCACCAACGTGTATTACCATGCGCTGACGGCGCAGGGCGTCCGGGTCGACATTCTTCCGGCGCTGGGCACCCACGTTCCGGTGACGAAGGCGCAGTGGACCGCCATGTTCGGCGACGTTCCCTTTGAGCGGATGCTCATCCACCACTGGCGTACCGACGTGGTCAGACTGGGCGAGATTCCGGCAGACTATATCTCCGAAATCACCGAAGGCCTCTGGACCGAGCCGGTCGCGGCGGAGGTCAACCGGCTGGTCATGGACGAGAGCTACGACCTCATCATCTCTCCGGGCCAGGTCGTGCCGCACGAGGTGATCGGCATGGCGAACCACGCCAAGAACTTCTTTGTCGGCGTGGGCGGCAGCGAGATGATCAACAAATCCCACATGGTCGGCGCGGTCTACGGGATGGAGCGCATGATGGGCAAGGACCACACCCCGGTCCGCCGGATGTTCGATTACGGGATGGAGCACTTTTTGAAGGACCGCCCGATCCTGTTCGTCCTGACGGTCACAACGGCCCCCGGCGGCGTCATCCGCACGCACGGTTTGTTTATCGGCGAGGGCCGCGATTGTCTGACCCACGCGGTGAAGCTTGCCCAGCAAAAGAACATCGACTTCGTGGAGCACGGGCTCAAAAAATGCGTGGTCTATCTGGACCCCTCGGAATTCAAGAGCACCTGGCTCGGCAACAAGGCCGTTTACCGCACGAGAATGGCGATGGCGGACGGCGGGGAGCTCATCATTCTGGCTCCCGGCGTGGAGCGTTTCGGCGAAGACGACCGCGTGGACGCGCTGATCCGCAAATACGGCTATCGGGGCCGTCTGCACACGCTGGAGGCGTTCAAGCAGCCCGAAAACACCGACCTGCGCGAAAACATGGGCGCGGCGGCGCATCTGATCCACGGCTCGTCGGACGGACGCTTCACGATCACCTACGCCGTGAAGCAGATCACGAAGGAAGAGATCGCCTCGGTCGGCTTCCGGGCCGCGGACTATGACGAGCTGGCAAAGAAATACGATCCGGAAAAGCTGCAGTACGGCTACAACGAGGTGGACGGGGAGACGGTTTATTTCATTCCCAATCCCGCTTTGGGCCTCTGGATCAACCGCGAAGCCTTTGAAGCATAACCGCAGAAAACGACCTGCTGCGCCCCGCGCGGAGCCGCAGCAGGTCGCCTTTTTTTCGGGCGAGCGCCGGAAACAGAACAGCCGCGGCTTTGACCGCGGCTGTTCGGCTTTTCTTTAGTGGGGCGCGTTTTCAGCTTCCCGGCTGCAGGAACGCGACCTCCTCTTTCGGAATCCGGATCGTCACGCTGGTTCCGACGCCGACTTCGCTTTCGATGACAATCTTTCCGTTGACCGTCATGGAAAGGATCTGCTGGATATACCGCAACCCGAAGCTTCCCTTGTCCTGGCGGAGCTGCTCTACGTCGAAGCCGCCGCAGTTGTCGCTTACAACAACCACGAAGTGGGACGGTGTCTCAAAGCTTTCAATGCGGATTTCGCCCACAAGGTCACTGTTTTCCACACCGTGCTTGACCGCGTTTTCCACCACCGGCTGCACCGAAAACGGCGGAAGCAGGAACCGGTCGGCTTCGATCTGAAACGACACGCGGAAGCGGTCGCCGAACCGCATTTTCTCCAGACTCAGATAGCTCTTGATCGTCTGCAGCTCCCGGCGGAACGGGATCAGACCGCCGGCGTCCAGGTCTTCCAGCACGCTGCGCAGATAATCGGAGAACGCGCCGACTGCTTGCTGCGCCACAGCGGGGTCGGTTTCGCAAAGATAATAGATACTGGTCAGCACGTTGTAGATGTAATGCGGCTTCATGCGCTCCGTCGTGGAGCGGATCTGCATGCTGTGCAGCCTTTCACGCTGCGTACTCAGGCTGGAATACTGGAGGTTGAACAGGCGCACGTAGTTGGCAAGCAGCACGAAAAAGATCATCGGAAACAACAGATGCAGCTGAGAAGACCAGAGGTTCGGCAAATAGGAAATCACCGGCAGAACCGGCAGTCCCGCCATGATGATGAACTGCTCTTTGCCGACCTTTTGCCTGTTGATGCAGATGAGAAACAACGTGTCGAAAAATACGACCGCCGTGCAGATCACGACCAGCACTGTGCCGAACGGGTGAAAGAATTTCAGCGTCTGAAAATCATAGAAGAACGGGCGGATGGCGTTCAGCACCCAGAGCAGCGCCAAAAAACCGCAGAGCGCATAGTTGATCTGTTTGATCCGCCGCTGCAGCAGACTGTTCAGCTTCAAAAGACTCATCACGTAATCGGAATAGATCGCCAGCAGTACGCTGACAGCCAGCATGGAGATCGTTCCGAACAAGCGGAACGCGACGGGCTTTTCGTCAAAGCACAGCCAGCCGATCCCGTCGAACAGCAGCGCGAAAAACGATGCGAGCAGCATCCAGTGAAAGATGCCGCCGTCTTTGGTGTGACGGATCCTTTGCTGATATTGCAGACCGAACACCAGCACAAGCGTGCATACCGCGCAGAACAGCGCGAGTGTTCCGTTTACGGTTCCCATAGATTCGACTTCCCTTCCAGATTGACCCAGGTGGATTCCGCCCAGCTGTACTGGTGCATGTATTCGCCGCGATAGGCGTTGATGCCGTCCGGCGTGCCGGCCAGCCAGTCAAAGTAATCGCATTTGATCTTGTCGGTCAGAAGGCCGATGGCGCCGCGTCGCTTGATCAGAATATCGCCGCAGCCGACCGCTTCCAGCGTGTCCTTGAGGTCTTTGCGGATCTGCTTGAAATAGTTGGAGCGATCTTCTTCGCCGCCCCAGAGGATGGTGATCAGCGTGTCGCTTTCCACCATGGCGCCGCGGCGGTCGATCAGATAGGCGAACATCTCTTTGGTTTTCTGATAGCGGAACAGCAGCGGCTTGTCGTGCCAGAACACCTCAAAGTCGCCGAAGGTGCGCACATACAGCGCCGGTCCGCGCTGCGCCACCGGATGGCGCAGGTCGCTCAGCTCCTCCAGCAGCCGCTCGGGCCGCAGGGGCTTGAGCATGTAGCCGGAGGCGTGCAGACGCATGGCCTCTTCAAAATAGTCGCTGTAGGCGGTGGCGAAGATGATGTTGATCGCCGGGCGGTAGATCTTCATGCGCCGCGCCAGATCGATGCCGTTGTAGTCCGGCATGTTAATATCCAGAATCGCAACGTCCACGGGGTTCGCATAGACGTAGTCCAGCGCCTCCGCGCTGCGGGTAAAGCCCAGCACCTGCGCGCCGTGCACCGTGCGGCAGATCAGGTCCACTTCGCCGTTCAGTATATAGCGTTCGTCGTCAACCACGATAATGTTCATCCTTGTCCCTCCGTTCTTTCGGCCGCACATAGGCGGAAACAAGATCAATAATAAATAATTATAGCAATTCATATCGGTGATTGCAAGTGTTTTTTCGCTGGAAGAACAAATCTTAATATCCTGTTGCGCTTGCATCCGGGCGCGCGGTGTGATACAATGATGGCAAGCGGACAACACGGCAAAACGGAGGACAGGCGTATGCGGACACAGGCACAGCCATTCAGCACCCGGGAGATCAGCTGCCGGAACGGGGAAAAGAACATCTGGGGCGTGGCCTATCTGCCCGAACCGGCGCAGGAGCCCTTGCCGCTCGTGATTTTTTCCCATGAGCTCGGCAGCACGCACAAAACGGGCATCGGCTATGCCGAGCTGCTGGCCGGCGCGGGGATCGCCGTCTACTGCTTCGATTTTTGCGGCGGAACCGTGGGCGAAGGCAACCGCAGCGACGGCACCAACGCAGGAATGTCCGTGATGACGGAGGTTTCCGATCTGGAGGCTGTTCTGGATGCCGCGAAGACCTGGGCGTTCGTCGATCCCGCGCGGATCGTTCTGATGGGCGCTTCGCAGGGCGGCACGGTCACGGCGCTTGCCGGGTGCCGCCGCAGCAGCGAGATCACCGCCATGGTGCTGCTGTATCCGGCGCTGAATATCATCTCCGACCTGCGTCAGGGCTTCGGCAGTCCCGAACGGGTGCCGCCGGCGTTCGACATGTTCCGCGGCTGGATCCGCGTGAGCCGCAGATACGCGCTTGACGTCTGGGACACGGACGTGTTTGCAGAACTGGCAACTTATCCGGCCCCGGTGCTGCTGCTGCACGGCGACAGCGACCGCGCGGTACGCCTTTGCTGGTCCGAACAGGCGGCAAAGACGATTCCAAATTGTGAATTCCATGTGATTCCGGGCGGCGCGCACGGGTTCACCGACAAGCCGTTCCGGGAAGCCGCCGCTTTCGTGCTGCGCTTTGTGCGCGAACTCACGGCAGAAAAAACGAATTGACCCGAAGGGGGACGAATCATATGATCATCGGTATTATCGGAGAAAACTGTACCGGAAAATCCACGCTTGCCGAAGCGCTCAAACAGGCGTTCGGCGCAGAGGTCTATTCAGGCAAAGACTATCTGCGTCTGGCAAAGTCGGAAGGGGAGGCCGCCGCGCTGTTTAAGGAAAAACTGCGGCAGGCGGCAGCGGCAGGGGAGACGATCGTCTATGTGATCTCCGAGCCTGCGCAGACGGCGCTGCTGCCGGCGGGCGCGGTGAAAATCCTCTGCACCGCAGACCTCGACACGATCAAAGAACGCTTCAAGGCCCGCATGCACGGCGTCTTGCCGCCCCCGGTGGCGCAGATGCTTGAACGCAAGCATGGCCTTTTCGACAGCGGCGACTACTTTCTGCGCTATGACGGCGCGCACGGCGACCCGGCGCAGGTGGTCGCGGCGCTGCGCTCGCGCGGCTGAACGCAAGAACGATCCCTGCGGGGCTTCGGCTCCGCGGGCGTTTTCATTCTTGACAAATACCGCGCCCGGCTGTAGAATAAAGCGATGCAACACTTGTCTGCCGCGCGGGCGGCGGGCTTTGACTTCTTCAAGCGGGGCGATTTCATGCGTAACAACAACAAGCGCAGCCAGACCGTCGTGATATTGCTGTGCTGGGCGGCCTATGCCGCCGCCTACCTCGGCCGGCTCAACTTCAACGCCTATATCGAGCCCATCCGTGATCAGCTGGGCGCAAGCAAAACCGAGCTGGGACTCGTCAGCTCGTGCTTCTTCTTCGCCTACGGCGCCGGTCAGCTCGTGCACGGCATCCTTTCGCGCAGATACAACACGCGCTGGTCCGTGGCGGTGGCGCTGTTCGGTTCCGCCGCCGTCAACCTTGCCATGACGCTCTGCACGGGCGTGGCGCCCATGAAGGTTCTCTGGCTGCTGAACGGCGTGTTCCAGTCGATACTCTGGAGCTCGCTGATCAAAACGCTCTCCGACCGTCTGCCGGACGAGCTGCTGCCGCGGGCGATCGTCGTCATGAGCACGCCCACCGCGTTCGGCACGTTTCTGATCTACGGCCTTTCGGCGCTGTTTTCCGCCGGCGGGGTGTCGTGGCGCTGGGTGTTCCGGCTGCCGGCGGCGGTGCTGGCGGCGGTCGGCGTGCTGTGGTTCGTGCTGCTCGGCAGGGCGGACAGCCGGCTGCTGGCCGCGGGCGAGCGCGCCTATGTGCCGGCCGAAAAAAAGCGCGTGAAGCTGACGCGCGCGTTCGTCGTCCCGGCGCTGCTGCTGCTCTTTGCCGCCGTGGCCAACGGCTTCATCAAAGACGGCGTGACCACCTGGACGCCCTCCATCCTCAAAGAGAGCTACGGCATGAAGGAATCGCTGTCGATCTTCGTCACGGTGCTGCTGCCGCTGCTCGCCATTTTCGGCGCGTGGTTTTCCACGGCGCTGCATAAAAAGCAAAAGAACACCTCCGTGCTTAACGGGCTGCTCTACGGCGCCGAAACGGTGGTTCTGCTGCTGGTGCTGCTCGTCACGCGCGCGCAGCGCACAGCGGCCAACCCCGCGTTCCCGATCGTGCTGTTCGCCGTTTCCGCCATGCTGATGCACGCCGTCAACAACGTGATTACCAGCATCATTCCGATGTATCTGCGCGACACGATGGATTCCGGCCTGCTGGCGGGCGTGCTCGATACGTTCTGCTATGTCGGCAGCACCCTGAGCACGGCGCTGCTCGGCTACATTGCCGACCGCGGCACCTGGGATCACGTGTTCCGGTGTCTGCTGCTGTTCGGCGCGGTGGCCTGCGCGCTTTGCTGGGTCTCGGCCGCGTTCAAAAAGAAAGCGCCCGCAGCGCAGGCGCAGTAAAACGATTCACAAAAAAACGGGGTGCGGGAGCACCTCGCTTTTTTTGACTATTCCTTTCCCGTCCGGCGGGTCATATACGCCTCGGTCAGACTGGCCCACGGGTAGCTGTTCATGTATTCCCCGCGGTAGGCGTTGACCGCTTCGATGTCGCCGTCGAGGAAACGGTAAAGGTCGCAGTCGAACCGCTCGGGCAGCACGCGCATGACGCCGGCGCGGATTTCAAAGATTTCGCTGATCCGGTACTGGTGCAGCGTGTCGCGCAGGCTGCGGATGATGACGTCCAGCTGCTTTTGCATGGAGCGGTCGTAGACGCCGTTTTCCCAAAGGGCGGCAAAGGCTTCGGCGCGGCTGATCCGATCGCCCTGGCGGTCGATCAGATAGGCCAGCAGCTCCTTGGATTTGGAGCGCCCGAACGAAACGGTTTCGCCGTCGGCAAACAGCTCAAAGCTGCCGAAGGTGCGGGCGAACACGCGGGTCTGCGCCGGGGCGCCGCGGCGCGACAGGGCGTAGCGGACCTCCGCCGAAAGCTTTTCGCGGTTGATCGGCTTGAGCAGATAGCCCGAGGCGTGCAGCTGAAACGCGTCCACGGCATACTGCGCGTAGCCGGTCAGAAAGATGACCGAAAGGTTCGGCTGCAGCTCCTTGAGCCTTGCCGCCAGCAGCAGGCCGTTCATGTCGGGCAGGTCGATGTCCAGCAGCGCCAGATCCACGGTGTTGCTTTCCAGATAGCCCAGCGCGTCCTGCGCGGTCAGAAAGCCCTCCACCTCGTCAAGCTCGGGCAGCTCGCGGCAAAGCGAAACGGTCAGGTTCAGAATCAACGGTTCGTCGTCAACGCAGATGGCTTTCATGGCTGCTCCTTTCCGCGCGGAATCCGGATGGTGACGCAGGCGCCCGCGTCCGGTCGGCTTTCAATGGTCAGACTGCCGCCGCACAGGCGCTCGATCCGCTCGCGCACGTTCTGAATGCCGATATGGGTCTCGTCGCCGCAGAGCGCTGCCTCGGGGTCAAAGCCGATGCCGTTGTCGCGGATGGTGACGACGTGGTCGGTCTTGTCCAGCCGGGTGGAAACGCAGACCACGCCGCGGCTGCGGATGCGCACGCCGTGACGGATCGCGTTTTCCACAATCGGCTGCACGGTCAGGGCCGGCAGCGTGAAGCTGCTGTCTTCAATCTTGTAATCCATCGTGATATTCGGGAACCGCAGCATTTCGATTTCGGTATAGACGCGCACGTGCTGCAGCTCGGTTTCAAAGGGGATGCGGTCGGGCAGGTTGATCGTGTCGATGTTCTGCCGCAGATAGGTGCCGAAGGTTTCCAGCGTGTCAAAGGCTTTTTCGGGGTCGGTGCGGATCAGCGCCTGAATGGTCGAGAGCGTGTTGAACAAAAAGTGCGGCTGAATCTGCGACATCATGATGCGGATGCGCTGCTGCGCGCGCAGCGTCTCTTCGTGCTCGCGCACGAACTGCAGGTGCAGCCAGATGTAATAGACCAGACTGCCGCTGACCATCGCAGCCGTCAGCATGCTGATCTGATAGTCGGTCAGAATCCAGGAATCAACCGCGACCGCCGCAACGATCAGCACAGCCGTGAACACGGGAATCACCGCCTCCGGCTTACGGATGCGGCGGTATCTGAACAGCACCTGCTGCAGATGGAACACGATCAGCAGCAGACAGATCACGTGGCACGTCCACCCGAGCGGGCCGCGCACGAAAACGCCGTCTTCAAACCGGAACGCGACGCCGGAAAAGAACGCGGTCAGATAGACGGCGGCGTTGACGGCGGCCGCAATCCAGAGGGGGCGGAACCGCCGGTCGGCGTCGAAGATGCAGATGAACAGAATCAGCAGCACGGGCCGCACGCAGTAGCCGTAGACGGAGACCGCCGTGCGCAGAAGGTTGGAATCCTGCAGCAGGCTTTCCAGCAGATTCTGCGCAATCAGGCTCAGTATGAGCGCGGCGATGGCGAGCAGCAGCCGCCGGTGCGGCTTCCGGATATAGGGGTCGATCAGCACCGCAAAGGTCAGCATGAGAAGCTGCAGCAGCAGCGGCACGACCAGAAGCAGGGTTTGCTGCAACGATGAAAGCATGGAAGAACCGGTCCTCTCAGTAAACTTACCTATACTGTATCACATTCCCGCAAAAAAGACAAGAAAAAAGGCGTTCAAAACCCCGCGTCGGCCGGCTGTCGGCCCGCACTTGTTGCGTATCTTTGAACAAAATTCACAAAAAGTTCACAAAAAAGCGGTGGTTTTGTTGGACATTTGTTGGACATCTCATGGTATAGTTATAGTGTATCAGTGTTTATTCTGTCGAAGAGGGGAGAGCATGGCATGAAACAACCGACATCGTTCTGGTTGCTGACGGATACGCACTACGTTTCCAAACAGACCTGGGTCGAGGGCAAGCCGTTCACCATGCGGGAACGCGGCGACCAGATTGCGCTCAAGCTTTCGCCGGAGATTCTGGATTCGTTCATCGACCGGATCCTGGCCGACGACGGAACCGATATCGTTCTGTTCACGGGCGACAACGTCAACAGCGGCGACCGCGTTTCGCACGAAGAGTTCCGGCAGCGGCTGGAACGGCTGACCGCCGCAGGCAAAAAGGTTTATGTGACAACCGCGACCCACGACTACTGCAGCCCGAACGGGGAGGACGAATGCTTTCAGCGCGGCGCGGTGCGCTACACCGAAACGGGCACCGAGCCGATCCCCGTGATGCTGCGCAGGGACCTGTTCGATTATTACTATGACTACGGCCCGAAGCAGGCGCTTTCCGTCCACCGCGAAAGCGGCTCCTACGTGGTGCAGCTCGGCGAGGGCGTGCGGCTTTGCATGATCGACGACAATGGCAACGGCCGCAGCCATTGCGGGCTGTTTGAAGACGGCGTGCAGTGGCTGACCGCGCAGATCCGCGACGCGAAAGCGGCGGGCGACTTTATTCTGCTCGCCGTGCATCACCCGGTGATCGCCCCGTGGGAAATCTTCCGCCACATGGTCGATTACGAGCTCTACGGCGGCTACAGGGACCTCTGGAAGCTGATGTGCGAAGAGGGGGTGCGCGTGGTCTTCACGGGCCACACCCACGTGCAGAGCATCCGCAAATATACCGACGAACAGGGCCGCTGGTTCGTGGACGTCGCCACCATCGCCGCCGTCAACGCGGCGGGCAAGATGCGCCATGTGACGGTGGACCCCGAAGCGGGCGTCTGCGAGATCGGGAGCGTCGGCCTCACGGCCATCCGCGGCGTGGATACCGGCGATCTGACCCCGCAGGAATATCTCTACGGCATCAACTTTGCCGGCCGGGTCGAAAAGAGCTTCCCGCTGCTCAACACCGATTTTGACCGTTTCCTCAGCGAAACCGACGGCGTGCTGCCGGCCGAAAAGCTGCGCGGACACAAAGCCTTGGTGAAGCCGGGACTGCGGTTTATCGCAAAGCGAAAGCTCTCCTTTGCCGCAAAGCTCGGCAAGGTCTGGAAGACCCTGACGCCCGAAGAAAAAAAGCGGGCGAAGGAAACCGGCCTCATGGATACGGCGTTCGAAATCTGCCGCCACATCTATCCCGGCAACGCGCCCTTCCCGCCCGACACGGTGGAATACAAGGCGCTGCACGGCGCCGCGGCAAGGCTCGACCGCCTTGTGCAGCGGTTCAAAATCGAAAAGGTGCAAAAGATGATTCCGCCCGGATCGTCGCTTGCCGAAATCGCCGAAGATTTTCTCTATAACAACCGCACCGGCGACGACGATTCGATCACGGTGGATCTGAAATAGGAAAGGAGAAAACGAAGCATGAAATGTCCCACATGCGGGGGCGAGATCCCGTTCTACGATCTCCACCCCAACTGCAAACACTGCGGGGTCAATATCTATTATTACTCGCAGGACGCTTTGCTGGCCCGCGACGCCAAGCGCACCGAGCTGGAAGCCGGCGCGGCGCGGATGGTGATCGCCCGGATCAAGGCGTCGTTTGTCGGCGGCGGTCTGCAGATTGCCCGCATGGTCTTTGTCATTGCGACCATTGCGGCGCTGCTGCTGCCCATCGGCGCGGTCCGCTTCCATCTGCCGTTTTATGAGGGCGCGCTTTCCGCCGGCTGGATCGGTCTGGTGCAGGCGTTCAAAAGCGGCCTGCTGATGAAGCTGCCGCAGCTGCTGCAAAGCACGCTGCTCAAGCCGCAGGCGACGGCCGGACTGGTGCTGTTTGCGTTGCTCCTGGTGCTGCTTCTGGTCGGCGTCGTCATCCTTGCCATCTATCTGCTCAGCTTCTTCAACCTGAAGCGCAGCACGAAGCGGATGAAAAACTGGGCGTTCGCCGGTTTCCTTTTGTCGCTGGCCGCGCAGGCGGTGTCTGTTGTCGTGAAGCTGATCACGCCCGACAGCGCGCAGGCCTCGGTCTCGTTCGGGTTCGGCGGTCTGCTGTGCGCGGCGCTGTTCCTTGTGCAGTACCTTTTGAACCGCGCCATTCTCAAAAAAGGCATTGAGCCGACCTACCGCGAATACGACCCGAAGCGCCGCGATCTGCTCAGGCAGGTGCGCGCGGGCCTTGTGGATCTCGACGAGCTGCCGCTGCCCGTGTTTGAAAGCGAAGAAGAACACGAGGCGCGCATGAAGGCGCTGGAAGCAGTGGAAAAGGAAGAGGGGTGAGCACAGTGAAGGAAAAGAAACCGATGAAAAAGGGCGTCAAAATCTTTTTGGGCACCGTCGTCGTCGTTCTGGTGGTTGCGCTTTGCTTCGGCTGCATCGGCCTTTATCTGAAGCACGAGCAGAGCAAGCCCATCTTCACGCCGCCCGAGATGGAACCGCAAAAGTCCGTTACCGAGCTGCCCGAAGCGGCGGCTGACGCGGCCGCCTATATCGACCGCCTCTATGAAAAGATGACGACTGCCGACGACGTGGAGGGCGACTGGCACACCGACGTGCAGCTGGGCGAGATTGCAACGCCCTTTGCCGAAGCGGACCACGCGCTGGTGCAGTATTTCCGCGAACAGGCGCCCGGCAAAATCGCCTCGTTCTATCCGCGCGCGGCCGAGCTGGTGATGTCGCAGACTGAGGATGTTCCCGCGTTTCAGATTGACAGTGCGAAAGTGGTGGATTACGCTGCCCATCAGGGCGAGTTTACGGAAGACAACGACGATACCGTCCACTATTATCTGGATTTCACCATGACGCCGGACGACGTTGACATGGAAGCTGTGCAGGCCGGCGAGGTCTATCAGCGGATCGTGGAAACCCTGTCTCCCGCCATGACGGTTGCGGCAGTGGAGATCACGCCCACGGGCGAAACCGTGAACTGCAGGGTCGACCGCCTCTCGGACGATCTGCAGAGCGTGAAGGTCACCAAAAGCTATCAGATCAAGGCGACCGTGCAGCTCGGGACCGATTACGCCGCGCTGACGGAGGGCGGCAAGGCCGAGGTGGAATTCCCCTATACCACGGCGGAATACATCAACTTCAACCATTACAGGCTGCGCTTCTATCAAAAGCAGCTCGTGGCGAAGCCCGACGACATCAAGGCGCTGCCGCTGGACGTGATGGTGCATTCCACAGCGACAAAGGAAGATTATACACTGACCTATGAAACGAGCGACCCCGACGCCATCTCGATTGACGAAACGGGTGTCATGACCGTTCACGCCGCGCGCGAGGAAGCGATCACGATCACCGCGACGCTGGAATACGACGGCCACACCTATTCCGATACATTGACCCTGTATATCACAGAGCTGGAGGTGAATAAAGATGTCTGAGCAACTGACAAATACCCAGGTAACGGACGTTGAGGCCGAGATCAAGGAACGCAAGGACAATATTTACCGCAGCTATAACTATGTCGGAACCAAAGAAACCATAGCATACTTGTTCAACGACTGGTCCAACGCGTTCAACATCGGCGGCTGGGGCACCCGTTACATCTGGGACGTTGTCAAGATCGACTTCGGCGTCAGCGCCATCGTCAACCTGTTCACCGGTGCATGGGATGTCATCAACGACCTGGTCTTTGCAGGTATCGTGGACAACACCCGTACCCGCATCGGTAAATTCCGTCCCTATATCGTGGCGATGCAGATCCCGCTGACGCTGTTTGGCCTGCTCTATTGGTTCCTGCCCTATTTCTTCCCGAACACGGCGGCCACCTTCGTGCCGAAGCTGATTTTCTATTTTGCATTCAACGTCATCAGTGAAACAGCAAACACCTTCACCGGTCTTGCCCGCGGCGGCTATATGTCCACGATTACGCCCAACCCGAACGAGCGTGTCCGGCTGATTACCCTTGCCGAGTTGCTCACGGGCTACATGGGCGAGGATATCCCGGCCTACGTCATGGGCTTCCTGTATGACATGGTTTCCACCGGCAAATGGGGCATGCAGCTGCGCAGCGTCTTCATGGGTATGGGCGTCGGCACCGCGGTGATCTCTTCGGCGGCTTCGTTCTGGTTCTTCCTGCAGTCGAAGGAGCGCGTGCCGCAGACCATCGACAAGCCGAACATCAAGGAAGGCCTGAAGGCCGTTTTGACCAACTATCC
>JAEEGI010006568.1_pt1 | contig 26228 bp, 12 predicted proteins | sample 8958751 | NCBI WGS metagenome assembly JAEEGI01 (sample SAMN16246545, study PRJNA631951) | gut metagenome | biome: gut microbiome; feature: rumen; material: KS-attached | host: Bos | place: Iran: Karaj | collected 2018-10 | reverse complement strand
CGAGAACCTCGACGCCACCCGAAAGGCTGGTTTGTGGGGTGTAAGTATGCCTCGTCGTTACGGCGGTCTGAACCTGCCTAACGCAGTATTCTCTATGCTCTCTGAGATGATTTCGGCTGCTGATGCCGGTTTCCAGAACATCTGGAGCCTGCAGAGCTGTATCGACACTCTGTATGAGTTCGGTTCAGAGGAGCAGCGCCAGAAGTACATCCCACGCGTTTGCGCTGGTGAGGGTATGAGTATGGACCTTACAGAGCCCGATGCCGGTTCCGACCTGCAGCGCGTGATGCTGAAGGCCACCTTCGACGAGAAGGAGAACTGCTGGCGTCTGAACGGTGTGAAGCGTTTCATCACCAATGGTGATAGCGACATCCACCTCGTGCTGGCTCGTTCTGAGGAAGGCACGAAGGACGGACGTGGTCTGTCGATGTTCATCTACGACAAGCGCCAGGGTGGTGTCAACGTACGTCACATCGAGCACAAACTTGGTATCCACGGTTCACCTACCTGCGAGCTGACCTATAAGAATGCCAAGGCTGAGCTTTGCGGATCAACTCGTCTGGGTCTGATCAAGTACGTGATGGCCCTGATGAACGGTGCCCGTCTGGGTATCGCCGCTCAGAGCGTGGGTGTGGAGCAGGAGGCTTACAACGAGGGTCTGGCTTACGCTAAGGAGCGTCAGCAGTTCGGCGACAAGATTATCAACTTCCCTGCTGTTTACGACATGCTCTCTCGCATGAAGGCCAAGCTCGACGCAGGTCGTTCGCTGCTCTACGAGACAGCTGCCTACGTGGACATCTACAAGTGCCTCGAGGACATCGAGCGCGACCGTAAGCTCACTCCCGAGGAGAAGCAGGAGCTGAAGAAGTACCAGCGTCTGGCTGATGCCTTCACCCCACTGGCCAAGGGTATGAACTCTGAGTACGCCAACCAGAACGCCTACGATGCCATCTCAATCCACGGTGGTTCAGGCTTCATCATGGAGTACAAGAGCCAGCGCCTGTTCCGCGACGCACGTATCTTCTCTATCTACGAGGGTACCACCCAGCTCCAGGTCGTGGCTGCCATCCGTTACATCACCAACGGCACCATGCTCGCCAACATCAAGGAGATGTACGAGAATCTTGAGGTAAGCGAGAATCTGCAGCGCATGAAGAATCATCTGAGTGCACTCATCACCATGTATGAGGAAGCACTGGCTACCGTAAAGGCGCTTGACAATCAGGAGGCACAGGATTTTCTGGCCCGTCGTCTTTACGATATGACTGCCGAGCTGGTCATGTCGCTCCTCATCCTTCGTGATGCCACCAAGGCTCCTGAGCTCTTCGAGAAGAGTGCCATCGTGTATGTCCGCATGGCTGAAGAGGATATCGTCGGCAAGGCTGCCTACATCAAGATGTTCAGCATTGATGACCTCAAGAACTTCATGGCTAATGAGCAGGCCGAGAATGAATAAGAGAAGTTAATAACTTAAATAAGGAATCCCGTCTGACAGCTGGCTGTTGGACGGGATTTTATGGATAAAAAAGATGAAGAAGGTATTATCATTCGTATGTTTGGCCGTCGTCGCGATGGCTGGCTACGCTCAAGACAAGTTGTATGCCGACGAGTTTCCCATCGGCGATGTAACCCTGTTGGACGGTCCGCTGAAGAAGGCGTGCGACCTGAATGTCCAGACACTGCTGAAGTACGACTGCGATCGTTTGCTGGCTCCTTATTTCAAGGAGGCCGGACTAACGCCAAAGGCCAAGACCTATCCTAACTGGGACGGTCTGGACGGGCACGTGGGTGGTCACTATCTCACGGCAATGGCCCTGAATGCCGCCACAGGCTGCGAGGAGTGTCGTCAGCGGATGGAGTATATGATCAGTGAGTTGCAACGCTGTGCCGATGCCAATGCAAAGAACCACCCAGAGTGGGGCAAGGGCTACGTGGGTGGTATGCCTAACAGCGACCGCATCTGGAGTACCTTCAAGAAAGGTGACTTCAGGGTGTATTTCGGCTCCTGGGCACCGTTCTATAATCTTCACAAGATGTACGCAGGCCTGCGCGATGCGTGGCTCTACTGTGGCAACGAACAGGCAAAGTCACTCTTCCTGGGCTTCTGCGACTGGGCCATCGACCTGACGGCCGACCTCAGCGACGCCCAGATGGAGCAGATGCTGGGTAATGAACATGGCGGCATGAACGAGGTGCTGGTCGATGCATACGCCATCACCAAGGAGAAGAAATACCTCGACGTGGCCAGGCGCTTCTCCCACCGCAGACTGCTGACACCGATGTCGCAGCGTGTGGACTGTCTCGACAATATGCATGCCAACACCCAGGTGCCGAAAGTGGTGGGCTTCGAGCGCATCAGTGAACTCTCTGGCGACGAGAGCTATCACCATGCAGCCGACTTCTTCTGGGATGTGGTGACTGGTGAGCGGTCGCTGGCATTCGGAGGCAACTCGCGTCGTGAGCACTTCCCCAGCAAGGAAGCATGTACCGACTTCATCAACGACATCGACGGTCCTGAGACATGTAACACCAACAACATGCTTAAACTCACTGAGGACATGCACCGTCGTAATCCAGAGGCACGCTATGCCGACTACTACGAGCTGGCGACGTTCAACCATATCCTCTCGTCGCAGCATCCAGAGCATGGCGGCTATGTGTACTTCACCCCTGCACGTCCACGGCACTACCGTAACTACTCTGCCCCCAACGAGGCCATGTGGTGCTGTGTGGGTACAGGCATGGAGAACCACGGCAAGTACGGACAGTTCATTTATACCCACGTGGGCAATGCCCTCTATGTGAACCTCTTCGTGGCTTCAGAACTGAACTGGCGCGAGCATGGCGTCACCCTTCGTCAGGAGACGGCATTCCCCTACGGCGAGACGAGCCGCATCACCATCACTCAGGGCAAGGGACAGTTCCCACTGCTCGTACGTTATCCGGGCTGGGTGAAGCCAGGCGAATTCTCAGTCAAGGTGAATGGAAAGTCCGTAGCCATCATCAGCGGCCCGTCGAGCTACGTCACCATCGACCGCCAGTGGAAGAAGGGCGACGTCGTTGAAGTGTCCTTCCCCATGCACAACAGTATCAAATATCTGCCGAACGTGCCCCAGTACATCGCACTGATGCATGGTCCTATTCTTCTGGGCATGAAGACGGGTACGGAGGATCTGGCACATCTTATAGCCGACGACAGCCGTTTCGGACAGTATGCCAGCGGCCAGAAACTACCCGTCAACGAGGCGCCTATCCTTATCAACGACAACATTGAGCAGATTGCCAATCAGCTGACACCCGTGGAAGGGAAGCCTCTGCATTTCACGCTAGCCACACGTATGGAAAATGGCATTCACAACGAGTTGCAGCCCTTCTTCGAGATTCACGACAGCCGTTACATGATCTACTGGCTAGCTCTCTCTGAAAACAATTATAAAGGATATCTGGCTGATCTGGCCAAGGCTGAGGAGGAGCGCCAGGCACTGGAGGCACGCACCATCGACAAGGTGCAGCCTGGCGAGCAGCAGCCTGAGACAGACCATAAGATGGAGACAGACCGTTCACAGACGGGCAATACCAACGACGTGTTCTGGCGTGACGCTCGCGACGGCCACTACTTCAGCTATCTGATGCAGACAGCAGGGCGCACAGACCTACAGCTCCGTCTGAAGTTCTGGGGCGTAGGCGAGTGGAAGACCCACGAGTTTGACATCTTCATCGACGACCAGCTCCTGACCAGCATCAACAACACAGGAAAGTATCGTATTTCCCAGTTCAAATACGAGACATTCGACATCCCTGCAGAGATGCTTCAGGGCAAGTCGCAGGTCCGTGTGAAGTTTGTGGCGAAGCCTGGTAAGCAGATTGGCGAAATCTATGGTGTCAGGCTCATCAGACAATAGATTCCTACTTCGCCTTAACGAAGGATAACAGTTTTTCTATGAGACGGGGCACGGCATAACGGTCGAGCTCCGTTTCTTTGATCCAGAAATAACCGTCTGGCAGTGCTGGCCGTTCGTCAGTCTCCCACAGCCAGAAGTCTGCATAGATGACACGGTGGGTAAGCACGTGCTTCACGTTATGACGCAGTAACAGAGCCCCTGCCGGCACCTGCTCCATGAGCAATGGTTCGTAGAGTCCTTGCCAAATACCGCCGGCTGGTCGACGATGGATGGCTGTTTCACCGTTACACCTGAGATAGATATAGGTAAGATGGCACTCCTTCACAACGAGCGTCTTCTGCTTCACAGGCAGTTCACTGACCTTACCCTCACGAAAAGCAGAGCAAGTCTCCATCAACGGACAGTCGTCACAATGGGGCGACTGCGGAGTACACTGGATGGCGCCGAAGTCCATGAGAGCCTGGTTGTAGGCAGAAGCCTCCTGAGGGGGCAGCAGGCTCTGGGCAAGGGCAGCAAAGAGTTTTTTCCCCTCAGTGGTGTTGATGGGCGTGTCGATACCGAAATGACGTGAGAGGACACGATACACGTTCCCGTCGACCACAGCGGCAGGCAGTCCAAAGGCAATGCTTCCGATGGCAGCTGCCGTATAGTCACCAACACCCTTCAGTTGTTTGATGCCTTCGATGGTATCAGGGAAATGGCCGAGAGCCACAATCTGCCTGGCAGCGTGGTGGAGATTACGGGCCCGACTGTAATAGCCCAGTCCCTGCCACTCGCGCAGCACCTCGTCCTCCGTGGCCGCAGCGAGATCTTCGACCGTTGGCCAGCGTCGCATAAAGCGTTCCCAATAATCCCAGCCCTGCTTCACCTGCGTCTGCTGGAGGATAATCTCCGAGAGCCACACAGAATAAGGGTCGTGAGTCTGCCGCCAGGGCAGCTCACGACCATTCTCACGGAACCATTCCAGCAGTGTCGGTGCAAATGATTCCATCAGATGACGTGCAGGCCGAGGAACACCATCAGACCATTCATCAGGATCCAGAAGATGGCGAACGGCATGGTCTTACGCATGATGTCACCGTCCTGACCCTCCATGTCGCAGGCGGCAGTGGCGATGGCGATACTTTGCGGTGAGAGCAGCTTACCACCCTCAGAACCGGCACAGTTGGCGGCAGCCAGCCAGTTGGTCTCGTTACCTGTCACGCCGAAGAACGTGCCAGGATTGGTCAGTCCGAGGTCGGCAGCGGCAGTGGCCTGCAGCTTACCGAAAAGGATATTGGCATTCGTAGCCGATCCTGTAACGAAGGTTCCGATAGATCCGATCAGAGGAGCGAAGAACGGGAAGGCACTACCCGTCAGCAGCACGAGCCCCTTGGCGATGTCGTTCGTCATACCCGTATTGTTCATCAGCATGGCCATCGCCACGAGGCAGCAGATGGTGACAACGGTCTTCTGCAGGTTGATGGTGGTCTTGGCCAACAGCTTCATCAGCTTGCCGAAACTCATGCCCTGAATCAGACCACCGATAACGGCACCAAGGAAAATCATCAAGCCAGCGTTCGACAGCCATCCGAACTTAAAGGTATTGCCGATGACGGGCATATCGAACTTCGTTACCAGCGTATTATTCAACAGTTCGTTGATTGGCGGTACTATCTTACTCGAGATCAGGATAAAGAAGATGATGAGACCATAGACGCTCCAGGCCTTGAGGGTCTTCACCATACCAAACTTCTTCTTCTCGACAATCACCTCATCGGCAGGATTCTCGTCCTTGATGAACAACTTATTGTAGATCAGCATGGCGATAATGGCAGCCACAGAGCCAAGGATGGCAGGTGTCTCCGGACCAATGAAATGGGCGCAGCAGAACTGCACGATGATGGAGAAGCAGCCCACGAAGAGGGCGATGGAGATGTTCTTCATGATCTTCGTGCGATCGGTCATCATCAGGATGAGGAACGGGGTGATGAAGAACATCAGCGAGAGCTGCAGGATGATGAACGTAGCCACCTCGCAGAGCTCCTCTGGCGTGGCCACACCACTGGCAGCCACCTGATTGGCAAGTGTCGTGGCAGGAAGACCCACAGCACCGAAGCCCACGGCCACCGTATTGGCCACCAGACAGATGACAGCAGAGAACATCGGCTTGAAGCCCAGTCCGATGAGGATGGCAGCAGGGATAGCCACAGCCGTTCCAAAGCCCGCCATACCTTCGAGCACACCACCGAGGCCCCATGTCAGCAGGAGCACCAGCAGACCCTTGTCGGAGGTCATCTGTATGAATTGTGCCTTGATGGTCTCTATCTCCTTCGTCTCACAGAGGATGTTATAGCTGAAGATGGCACAGATGATAATCAGGATAATCGGGAAACATGCCTTCAGGAACCCCTCGACGACAGACCAGATGGTGATGCCGAAAATGGATACGTCAGCATACTTGGCAGGGATGATGCCCATGGCAGGAACAGCGCACAAAGCCAGGAAGATTGTTACGACAAGGGTGATCATAGCACTCTTGTAACCAGACACTTTGAAGCCCATCATCAGAACGATGAGCAATACAATTGGGATTACCGAAATTAATGCCGTCATAGGGTCCTTAGTTATTTTGATGAATATTATATAAGTTTTGCCGACAAATTTACGAAGAATATCCCATAGTGCCACACATTTTTAGTGAAAAAAACAAAAACAACGAAAATCTGTAAACAATAAACCATCAACTATAAACTATTTTTCGTATATTTGCGCCATAATCAATGACTAGATGCTTATGCTGAACCAATTTCTATCCGACCTCAGACAGTTCATGCCGTCTGACCGTATTTACACCGATGAACTCCGTACCCTCGGATGGGGAACGGACGCCAGTTTCTACCGCCAGATCCCGAAAGTCGTTCTCCGTAGCGATGGCGAGGAGGAGATTTCGAAGATCGTGCGCCTCTGCCAGAAGCACAAACTGCCCTTCACCTTCCGTGCCGCCGGTACCTCGCTCTCAGGACAGAGTTGTACCGACAGCGTGCTCATCGTAGCAGGCAAGCATTGGGAAAAGTATGAGATCGGCGAGAATCAGGAGACAATCAAGCTCCAGCCTGGCATCGTGGGGGCCCGTGTGAACGAGCTCCTGAAGCCCTACGGCCGTGTGTTCCCGCCTGACCCCGCCAGCATCGGCTCTGCCATGGTGGGCGGTATCGTGATCAACAACGCCTCGGGCATGAACTGCGGTGTGCATGCCAACAGCGACCGTATGATGGTCTCCGCACGTATCATCCTCACCGACGGCACCGTGCTCGACACCGGCTCAGCGGAGAGCCGTGAAGCCTTCCGAAAGAGTCATCCGGAGTTCCTGAAGAAGATCGAGTCCCTGCGCGACCGTGTGCGAGCCGACGAGGAACTGGCCTCGCGCATCCGTACCAAATATAGTATCAAGAACGTGACGGGCTTGAACATCCGTCCGCTCATCGCCTACGACGATCCCTTCGACATCATCGCCCACTCGATGGTGGGCTCGGAGGGTACGCTCGCCTTCCTCTCTGAGGTGACGATGAAGACCCTCCACGACTATCCCTACAAGGCCTCGGCCATGGTCTATTTCCTGACGATGAAGGAGAGTTGCGAGGCCGTGGTGGCCATGAAGAAGCTGAAGGCTGGCGACGAGGACCTGAAGATGAGTGCCGAGCAGCTGATGGTGAAGAGTGCCGAAATGCTCGACTACAAGTCGCTCAGCTCCGTCGATGATCCCGTTTACCTGCAGTACAAGCAAGATGTGGATGCCGGCAAGATAGAAGGCGTGGAGCCAGGCGACTACCACAACCTCACCGCCATCCTCACCGAGACGAAGGGTGTCACCCACATGCAACTGCTCGACAAGATTGAGAAGATCAAGGAGTGTCTCGGTCAGTTCCGCCTCTATATCCCTGCTGAGTTCACGGAGGATCCCAAGGTTTACGGCAAGTACTGGGCCATCCGCTCAGGCATCTTCCCCAGCGTGGGCGGCACAAGACCAGTAGGCACGTCGTGTCTCATCGAGGACGTCGCCTTCCCCATCGAGAGTCTGCCGGAGGCTACGGTGAAGCTGCAGAAACTCATTGCCGACCACGGCTACGACGACGCCTGTATCTACGGCCACGCCTTCGAGGGCAACTACCACTTCATCCTGAACCAGAGCTTCGCCGACGAACACGAGGTGGCCCGTTACGCAGAGATGATGCGCGCCGTGGCGAAACTCGTCGTCGAGGAGTACGACGGCTCTCTGAAGGCCGAGCACGGCACTGGCCGTAACATGGCTCCGTTCGTGAAGTACGAGTGGCGCGACAAGGCCTATGAGGTGATGAAGGAACTGAAAGCCATCTTCGATCCAGAAGGCCTTCTGAACCAGGGCGTCATCTTCAACGACGATCCCGACTGCTTCATCAAGTGTTTGAAGCCGTTGCCCGTGCTCGACTTCGACTTCAAGAGCGTGCCCGACGGCGGCCACTACTTGATGGATCCGAAGCTGTCAACGGCCAAGGAGACCATCGAACAGGTAAAGCGCGCCAACAAGTGCATCGAGTGCGGCTTCTGCGAGGTGAACTGTATGTCGTGCGGACTGACGCTCTCAAGCCGCATGCGTATCGCCGTGCAGCGTGAGATACGCGAACTGGAGGCCACGGGCTCCAACCCCCAGCGCCTGGCCACGTTGAAGAAACAATATAAGTATTACGGCGATCAGACCTGTGCCACCGACGGCCTCTGCTCCACCTCGTGTCCGATGAAGATCAATACGGGCGAGCTTACGCACCTCATCCGTCAGATGGACATGAACAACAGCACGCTGGGCTATCAGGTAGGAGAGTTTGCCGCCAACCACATGGCAGGCATCAAGAGCAGTCTGCGCATAGTCCTCGACGTGGCCCATGCCGCCCACGTCACCCTCGGCCCCACACTGATGACCACCGTCTGCCGTACGATGAACAAGATGGGCCTGCCCCTCTGGACCACTGCCATGCCAAAGAAGAAGCGCCAGCCCAAGAAGTCGGATCTGACGCAGTTCATCATCGAGAAATCCATTCCTCATAAAGAGGAGGAGCACTCTCCTCTGAAGGTCGTCTACTTCCCCAGCTGCATCAATCAGACCATGGGTCAGTCGAAGCAAGGCGGTAAGATCCACGACCTGGTCGACGAGGTGATCCAGCTCATGGCGAAGGCCGGCTACGAGGTCATCTTCCCAGAAGGCATGCAGAAGATGTGCTGCGGACAGATCTGGGAGTCGAAGGGTATGCTCGACATTGCCGACCGCAAGAGTGCCGAACTGGAGCAGGCGCTGTGGGAGGCCTCCGAACACGGCAAGTACCCCGTGCTCTGTGCCCAGAGCCCCTGTCTGCACCGCATGAAAAAGGTGATGCATAAGATGAAACTCTACGAGCCTGCAGAGTTCATCATGGACTATCTCGTGCCACGTCTCGACTTCCACCCCATCGACCGTCCCATCGCCCTCCACATCACCTGTTCTACTCGACAGATGGGTGTGGCCGACGATCTCATCAACCTCGCCAAGATGTGCTCCACGCAGGTCTTCCTGCCCGAGGGTGTCGGCTGCTGCGGCTTCGCTGGCGACCGTGGTTTCACCTTCCCGGAACTCAACAAGTACGGTCTGCGCAAGCTCCGTCCGCAGATCGAGGCGAACCACATCGAAGTGGGCTACTCCAACAGCCGTACCTGTGAGATCGGCCTTGAGACGAACACAGGCATCCCCTACATGAGCATCGTCTATCTCGTCAACGAGTGTACGACGGCCAAGAAGCCGTAGTACACCCGTCAACGACAGAGGGCCAAAAAGCCATAGTACACCCGTCAACGACAGAGCAGTTCGCAGACCTTATCCTGGAAATCGCGCCCCTCGGCATTCTTCATCACTCCCTGGTTGATGATGCAGAAAGCCAGGAGGTGCTGATTGGCGGCCCGGCAGTAGCCTGCCAACGACGACACACCCGACACCGTGCCCGTCTTGGCATGGACGTTACCCTGTGCGGCCCCGCCCTTCATACGCTTCTTCAGCGTACCGTCAACGCCTGCTATGGGCAGTGAGGGATAGAGTACGGCCATGATATCACGCTTCAGGTAGGCGTAACGCAAAAGGCTGACCATGAGCTCGGGCGTCACGTAATTATACAGCGACAGTCCGCTGCCGTCGGCAATCCTGTAGGGCACATTCCTGACACCGGCCTTCGCCACAGTGCTCTTGATGATCTGGCGGGCGTGGGCTGCCGTGGCAGGACGCTTACCCATAGAGGCTGCTATCTGGAAAAACATCGACTCGGCAAAGAGATTGTCGCTCTCTTTCATCATCGGCTCGAGGACTGCATCCAAACGGTGCGAGCGCGAACAGATGAGCAACGCATCCTTGGGCAGATGGTCAGAGGTGCGAGGCGCCTCCACCACTGCACCAGACGCCTCGAGCGCATCAACGAAACTGTCTGCAAACCCGTCCTGCCTTGAGATGAGCAGGGGTGTCAGGTCGTCGTTGTCGTCATCCCAGCACCAGCCCTCGCCGTACTTCAAGTCTTCCTTGAACGACAGGTCGGTGACGATACGGCCTCGGATAGTATCTACATCCAACCGTCGCAGTGTCTGCACGAAGATCTGCATGTCGGTCTCGTCGAACAACGGATCCATGCCTCCCACGAGCCATATGTCGCCAGTGAGCGTATGGTCTGAGATACGGCCTGTATAATATAAATAGGTGCGATAGTCATAGCGGCTGCCCAGCACATCGAGGGCAGTGATGCTCGTCAGAAGTTTCATGGTCGAGGCTGGACGCAGCGTCTGGCGTGAGCCGTAACGGTAGAGCGCAGAGTCGGCACTCAGGTCATAGACCATCAGTCCCAGTTGCGTACGCTCCATCAGAGAATCAGCTACAAGACTGTCAAGTGCGGCCCTCACGTTCTCAGGCCAGGGCAGCACCACCCTGACCGTATCCTGAGGCATCGGCGCCGCATCTCCGGCCACTGGCTGCCCTAACATATGAAAGCACTGGCTAACTGCCAGTGCCATTATCATAAGTTGTCTTTTCATTTCAATCTTCAATATTCAATCTTCAATAAAATCAATTTCTTCTGTATTTAGACACCAACCGCTTGATCGCCTTGTCGAGCGACTCAGAGGGTTCGATGATGTTATAATTGCTCCAATATGCCGGATCAAGGAAATACTCGACCTTGTCGTAGTAGGCATCGCGTGAGTCGAAAGAATTGCGGCTGGCTATGGGCTGCACGTTGTCTGACTGGCTGTCGGTGACGGCCATCTCGCAGGTAGCAGTAAACGATGTGGAGAAGAGTCTGCGCTTCCAGTCGCAGTTGAAGCGGAACACATTGCGCAGGTAACTGATGCGAGTCACACCGTCCTCGTAACGATAGTCGACCACCGTAGACAACTCCCTCGGCTTGAACCTCACGCCCAAAGGCTTCTTCACGAGCATCGTACGGGTGGCTTTCTCCTTGTCGCTCATATCGAGGTCGAGTTCTATCCGGGTGAAGGCCAGGCGCTCACAGTCGATATACAGCTTGCCGTGGTAGAGGGCGTATTCTGTCACAAGATTAGGCTTCATAACCACCACATACTGCTGACGGTCGTTGATGAACTCTGGCGTGTCCATGGTGAAGCTGTAGAAGTCGAGCTCCTCTTTATTGAACAAGAATTCGCGATTCTTCACCAGATCCATGATGACGGCCTGCACGGGTCCGCCAACCACTTTCACACCGAGTGTGTCACCCTGTTTCTGACTGAGCAGACGGCGACCTTTCACAATGGCCACACGGTCGCGAGTAGTACCACGATTGTAGGGGGTCTTGTACATATCCTCCACACCCTCGGCCACATAGATATAGTGACGACGCTTCATGGCCGTCTCACGGTAGAAGCCCTTCAGCAGCTCAGGTACCTTACTGTAGTTCTCTGGAATCTTATCTATGGCGATGTCAACCAACTCACGCGGATCCCTGTTTCTCACGACGATCTCACGCAACTGGATGGCAGTAGGCACCATGCGGATGGTGAGATTCTCCAGACTGCGGTCGCCAGACTCCTGCCGGCTGACGGGAATCTTCCTGGTCTTATAGCCAAGGTGAGACACTTGCACTGCCTTCGGGTTGCCGTCCAGTTTCAAGGTGAACACCCCGTCCTCGTTGGTCACCACCGACACTCTGCCCGCCGAGACACTCGCCTGACGCAATTTAGCACCGGTCCTGTCGTCAACGACTGTCCCGCTCACCACCACCTGCTGGGCAAGCATCGCCAGAGGGGCGAACATCATGGTTAAAAGTATCAGTCTCTTCATCTTCGTCTTGGTTTTTGTGCAAAGATACGAAAAAAACTGAGACATAGTACCTTTTTTAAGACATAATAACAGACTAATAATCATTTTTTTATAAAAAAGAACTACCTTTGCAGCAGAATAACAAAAAATGTCAAGTATGGTGTACAAATATGACTTTCTCGTGATCGGTGCCGGCGTGGCAGGCATGAGCTATGCCCTGAAAGTGGCAAGGGCCAACAAGGGCAGAGTGTGTATGATCTGTAAAACCTCGCTCGACGAGGCGAACACATCGTTTGCACAGGGAGGTGTGGCCTCTGTGACCAACCTCGAACTCGACAACTTCGACAAGCACATCGAGGACACGATGATTGCCGGCGACTACATCTCCGACCGCAAGGCCGTGGAACAGGTGGTGCGCATGGCGCCTGAGCAGATACAGGAGCTCGTAGAATGGGGCGTCAACTTCGACCGCAAAGAAGACGGCACCTTCGACCTGCACCGTGAGGGAGGACACTCCGAGTTCCGTATCCTCCACCATGCAGACGATACGGGTGCCGAGATACAGCGCGGACTGATGGAGGCCGTGCGCAAAAACCCCAACATCGACATCAAGGAGAACCACTTTGCCGTAGAGATCATCACCCAGCACCATCTGGGCGCAAAGGTCACCCGACGTTCACCATACATCCACTGCTATGGTGCCTACGTGCTCAATCCTGACACGGAGAAGGTAGACACCTATCTGGCGAAGGTTACCGTGATGTGTACAGGCGGCTGCGGAGCCGTCTACCTGACCACCTCCAACCCCGTCATCGCTACTGGCGACGGCATAGCCATGGTCTATCGCGCCAAGGGAACGGTACAGGACATGGAGTTCGTGCAGTTCCACCCGACGGTGCTCCACAACCCCAACGAGACACATCCGGCCTACCTCATCACAGAGGCCATGCGAGGCTATGGCGGCATCCTGAAACTGCCTAACGGACAGACCTTCATGGAGAAGTACGACGAGCGGCTCTCCCTCGCACCTCGCGACATTGTAGCCCGTGCCATCGATAAGGAGATGAAGATCCACGGTATCGACCACGTATGCCTCGACGTCACGCATAAAGACCCGGAGGAGACGCGCCACCACTTCCCCAATATCTACCAGAAGTGCCTCTCCATGGGCATCGACATCACCACCGACTATATCCCCGTACGGCCTGCGGCCCACTATATGTGCGGAGGCATCAAGGTAGACCTCAACGGACAGACCTCCATCGAGCGGCTCTACGCCCTGGGCGAATGCTCCTGCACAGGACTCCATGGCGGCAACCGTCTCGCCTCTAACTCACTCATCGAGGCTGTGGTCTATGCCGAGACGGCAGCACGCGACTCACTGGCTCATCTCGACTACTATGATTTCAACGAAAAGGTGCCCGAGTGGAACGACGAGGGCACGATGACCAACGAGGAGAAGGTGCTCATCACCCAGAGCGTCCGTGAGGTGAATCAGATCATGGCCAACTACGTGGGTATCGTCCGCAGCGACCTGCGCCTGCACCGTGCCTGGGACCGCCTTGACATGCTCTACGAAGAGACCGAACGTCTCTTCAAGCGCGTAAAGGCCTCAAAGGATATCTGCGAACTGCGTAACATGATCAACGTGGGTTATCTCATCACTCGCTTTGCTCTCGAGCGCAAGGAGAGCCGTGGCCTGCACTTCACCACCGACTACCCCGTACACGCCTACGACAAATAAAGCAGGGCGCAGAAATTTTATAAGATAAGAGGCGAGAATATTTCCCGCCTCTTATCTTGTCAATGAGAACTTGACGGAGAGACCGAAGTCGTGGGTGGTCGTCGGGTAAGAACTGCTGGAGAGCAACGGAGTGTTGGTCTGTGAGTCGTAGTAGGCTGTGAGGGTGAGCATGCGCGAGAGGGTGTAGTCGGCCATGAACGACAGTTTGAAGGCGGAGTTGCCGCTGGAGGCAGAAGAGATGCCTGTGGCAATGTCGCGAGTGATGGAGGCCTGACTGCGCAGGGATACGTCGAGACGCAGGTTCAGGTCGTGGTTCACACCCGACTTTGAGGTCCGGGAATTCCGGCTATTCTGATTGTTCTGATCCTTGTTTTTCGCATTCTTTCCTCTCTGGGCCTTACCGATCTTACGGCTTACCTTGGGCGTAAAGATGTTGAAATCCTGTATCTTGTAACTCATACCTATGACCCAGTCGCGACTGAGAGCTTCGTTGAGCTGTACACTGGTCATGGAGAGGTTGAGCACACGGGTGGTACGGTACTCGAGTTTCGCTGTGAGACCCGACTGCAACGTGGCATCGATACCGATGAGCGGTGAGAAGGCCTCGTTGATGCTGACGGTGGACACGTTGTACATCGACGAGGGCTGCATCGCTCCGCTCTGGCTGGTGATGAAGCCAAGACCGTTCATATACTCCTGCCAGGAACTGTAGGAAGCATAACTGCCGACGCTATAGACCGACTTATAGGCGTGGTTGATATTGACACTCTTCAGATGGTCGCGCACCCACGGGAGTTTTGAGAGGCCCGTATAACGGAGTGTCCAGTTCGGCAGCATACGGGTGATGGCAGGGAAGATGTCGAGTGAAGAACCTGCTCCGACAGTATAGGCTGAGAGAAAGGTTGGTACGAGGACATCGGCGCTATAAGGATTGACTTCTGCAGCAGAAGGCATCTCCCTGCCTATTGCATCGTACTGTGCCTGAACACGCTGCTGGAACTCAGGGATGAGTTCACGGAAGTGGTCGAAGGCGTCCGACTGATAGCCGTTGTCGGCACTACCCATGCCGGCAAGTGAACCACGCAGTGAGATGGTGGTCATGTTGAAGGATCCGCTATACGTGGCAGGATTGCCGACATACATGAAGCGGATGCTCTTGGCACGATTGTCAGTGCGCGAGGCACTCAGGTCGATCTTCAGGTCAGTAATCGGCTCAAGCACGGCCTTCACCTGTATGTCCTCAGAGTTGTTGATGGAGGCAGGGGTGGTAGCGACGCTCTCGTTGGTGAGCAGCCAGCCGTTGTCGAGAGCCTTATCGATATAACTGTCACTGATCAGTCCGAAGGCGAAGTCGAGACCCGGGGAGAGGGCACTTCCTGTACGCTGGCCGAACATGTCTCCCACGTTGGGTATGAAGCCGGGCAGGTTCATGGAGTACTGGCTACGGTAATTGATGCTCACACTGCGCAGCATCATCAACAGACGGGCCGCATGCTGTGCAGGCTTATACCACCACATCTCCTCATAGGGTGTCTTGGGGACCACGCTGAGCATCACGGTCACCGTGTCGAGCGACTTGATGAGGATTTTGTTCGCATCAATAACTTTATATTTAATGTCATAGGCTTTGCCCTCCTTCGTACGTGCCGTGACGATAAGACGCTTCGAGTTCTTGTTGTGGGACACGATCTGGGTCGTATCGGGTTTGAGGGTTATCTCACGATTGTATTTGTTGCTGGCGGCTGATTTCTCTTTGTCATTGTCCTCGTCATTGACCTTAGCCTTTTCGTTGGGCTTCGGCTTCCGGTTCCTATTGGTGGGTTTCCTGGCGTTTGACGATTTCTTGTTCATGTCATTGACCTTCTTCAGGAAGCCGGAGTGGTTGTACAGCGTCTCCATGTTGAAGGAACCGTTGATGGTGAGATTGCGGTTGGTATTGATGGTATTACCGAAACTCGTACCGTCGTCAAGTTCCGTGCCGCGTACCCATGAGTAGCGTGAGTTGTAGGACATGTCACTGTTCACCCAGTCGAAGATGGGCAGTTTGTTCAGCGGCACCTGGTAGCTGGCGGTCACCTGCTGCGAATAGTCGAGCGGCGTACCGAGGTTCTTGATACTCTGCCACACGGAGTCTTTCCAAGCGGTGTACTGATCGGGATAAAGGTCTTTGTTCACGGGGGTGTAGGGTTCCTCTATCTGTGCACGCGTACCCGACTGAAAGTTGAAGTGCAGGTTCTTGGTGAAGTCCCAGCGCAGGGAGAAGTCACGGTTCCAGAGGAACTGCTCGCTGAAGCGCAGGGGCACGTTCTGGTTTTCTATGCTCTCAAGGTCGCGCTCCTGAAGCTCATAGTATTCACGAGAGATCTGTGTGTTGAAACTGATGCTCTGTGGCAGGTAGTTCAGTCCGATGGCCTTAGGCAGTGCGAGCCACTTCGACTTACTGTCGAGGCTCTTGAATGGTTCCCAGGTCTTGTAGACTGGCGAATAGGTATAGTTGAGTGCCCCACGCCACTCGTCCCGCCGCTCATAGACGGTGGTCTCACCAGAGGTATAGTTGTGGGAGTGGCTATAGGAGAAGGAGAAGTTCGCAGGGTCGTAGGGCATGGGGTGCCGCTTGGTCTTCAATCCCCACCTCACGCTGGAGAGTGAGAAGTTGGTGGTGGTCGACTTCGTGACAGCGAGCGACTCTATGCTGTCGCGCTCATGTTCGGAAGCAGCCGACTCCAGGGCGTCGCTAAGGCGCATGTCGTTGTCGAGGGGATTATATCTTGGCCGTATCTCATCCTTCGTAACAGAGTAATACAGGGGTGCCGAGACCTTTGCCTTTTCAGGGAAGAACTTACCAAGTTCGACAGAGGTGGTGACGGAGTAGTTCTTCTTCGTGTCGGTAGTACGCTGCAGAATGCCCTCTTCAAGGCCTCCGAAACCGTCACTGACGTAGTGTCCCGTCACGTTGACGTAGCCGAAGTCCGACAACTGCACCTTCAGGTTTCCTGAGGCAGCCCATCCACCGTCGCTACTGCTGTCCATGAGACGCAGCTCGTTGACCCATACCTCACCCGACTTCACCTCTCCAGAGATATTCCTCACGCCGAGCATCATCACTTTCACATCACCAATGGTGGGGTTACCAAGCACGCTGATCTTGTTGCCGGGACGATTGGAGTCATAGCCGGAGTACACTTGGTTGTAACTGGCAGCGCCCTCGGCCTTACGGATGTTGCGCTCTTTCTTGAGCTGTGTGAACACGCTAAGGTCGATGTCGAGCATGTTATCGAGAGGCCACACCTGACGGCGGTCGGCATTGGAGTATTTGTTGTAGTCGCTGCGGTCTGGAGTAAGCACCAGCGGGATCTCATATTCGTAGTAGTTGTTCTTATAGTCGCTGCCCAGACGTATGAACACGGCAAGCTGATTGTCCTGCAGGTTGGTGACATCGGGCACGAGATGATTGGCATGGACGAACATCTGCATGTGCTTGTACTGACGGAGATCGAGCGAGGTCTTCTTATAGACGGCCTTCGACTCTCCATGCTGCATGTTCCTCACCACCATGTTCAGTGCCTGCTCGTTGTTCTCCACAAGCTGTGGCTGAGAGGGGTCGGTGGCACGGCTGATGCCCGGAGGCAGCACGTAATTGACGGGAACCTTATCGTTGTTCTCTTCAATGTTCACGGCACTCACCACGAGTTCTCCCGATTCCGTAGGCGAGGTGTTCAGACTCTGTTTGTAAATGCGCCATTCTCCACGCACAAGGTCGAGGCTTCCGAAACGCAGCACGATAGGCTTCTGGAAACCTGTCATGAACATTCGCATGAAACGCATGCTCGTGAAGTCGTTGATGGAACCCACCCTCCTGACGTACTCCGTGAGGGGGATGCGGAACTGGTACCAGTTGACGCTCGTAGTGTCGCCATTGCGCAGTTTCACACTGCTGGTGCGCATGTCGGTGATGAAACAGTCGGAAGGAGCTGCACCGTTGCGGTAGGCATCAAGAATCTCTGGCGAGATGCGCACCTTGTACTGGAAGTAGCGCTCATACTCGTTGAGGGTGAAGTCCTGGTTGATATCTTCCACGTCGGGGCCGCTCTTATAACTGGTGTCATACGACTCCGTCTGCTCGTCGGTGTCAGGGGAGTTCCCCTGGGGGTTGTTGATGCGCTTGTAGCGGTCGAGGATGCTCTTGCGCTCGTTGTCGAAGTCGGAACCACGGAAGTAGTGGTAGTCGTCGCCGGCAGGGTCTTCGCGCCAGGCCTGTACGATGCTGTCGTTGGTGATGACACCACTGTTCACCACGGCGTCGAGCCAATCCTTATAAGCCCCGTACTCACGTTCCTCCTCGTCGTTGAGTCCGTTGAAGCCCACATCCTGCTGCCTGCGTGAACCACTGGTGGTAGCGAAGGCATAGTTCTGCGAGGCCTCCACAGGGATCTTTCCCCACTGTGTGGTAGTGAACGAGCCATTGTCGTTGATGGGCATGCCGCTCTCATAGAATTTCTTGCCGTCTCGCAGGATATCCTCCGACACCTCACCGAGGTCGAAATAGAGGTCGCCGCTATAGTCAGAGGCGTTGCCCTGCTGACGGGCATAGATGAAGGGGTCAAGCATCCAGAACTCAATGTATTCGATGTTCGCCATCTCGAAGTCGTTGGTATCGAGTTTTCGCATCATGCCTCCCCATTTCGTTTCAGGCTGCTGCAGCGTACCGTCGCCGTTGAAGTCGTGCGTCAGATTATACGGTCCGCGCTCCGAGGGATAGAAGGCTAGATTGAGTACGGGCAGTGTAGACGTGGCACCGTTGTAGGTGCTTTGGTCACGGTTGGGATAGAGCTCCTTCACATACACCTCACGCACATAGTGGTTGGAGAGCTGGTCGAGGTCGCTCTTGATGTGACTGGGGGTGAGCGTGCTGCTGCGGCGGGTGAAGATAGGATCTACGTTATACCATGCCAGCAGGGCACGGTTGTAGCCACTCGTAACGTCCGTCTTGTCGGCACTCTCTGAGAAGAACGAGGGTACACTCGAGAGCGTCCACGACTTGGGACTGCTCACGTCGATGTAATTTTTCGTGTTCTCGAAGTCGTCGATATACGAGGCGTTGTCCTGGGTATCGCCCGACGTGCCGGCAATGAGTTGTGCGAACTCTCCCGTGAAGGAGATGTTCGAAGGTTGCTTGACATGGAGGAAGGGAATCTTGTTGAGCATCGACGTGAGCCACTGCGACTCCTGCTTCCAGTTCAGGTTCAGACCCCAGATGGTGTTGTTGAGTGGTTCCTCACCCATGGAAACTTTCGAGATGAGGGCCTGCTCGGAGAGGTGCATCAGCGTACCGCCCAACTGCAGATTCTTCGAGAAGTCGTACTCCCAATTCACGCCTACCATTGTTTTGCGCTGCATGCCATACTCGGTGTTCGATTCACAAGACGCCTGAACGTCGGTCTTTGCGTCGATGATGCTCTGGTTGATGATGGTCACCTCACCGGCAGAATAGTCCACGGTGTAGTCAGAACCTTCCTGCAGCTCCACACCTCCTGCCGTCACCTTTACTGATCCATGGGGCACGTTGTATGCACCCAGCGAGATCACGTTGGCCGACGAGCCCCTGTAGAGTCCCGTCATGATAAACTTATCTTTCTCGGCATTCTGCTTCGCCACGGTCTTCGTCGAGTCGTAGAGTTGACTGAACACATAGATCTCAGCCTCATCAGCCGAGAGTCCGTTCTTCTGCAACTGTATGCGCAGGTATGCACCAAAGGGCTCAGCTGCAGGCAGGAACACACGACCGTTCTGCACCGTGTAGCCCTCCACGAAGTCGAAGTATCCGTTGGCGTTCACCTTGTTGTTGTTGTCCAGACGGTCACAGCCCAACATCTTCAGCAGCGACGTGCCCTTCACCCTCTGGTCGGGGATATAGGTCAGATAGACGCCCGCCGTGTCGCTCTGGTATTTGATATCAAGGCGGAACTTCGCCTTCTCCACCGTCGAGGCGAGGTAGTACACGTTCTTCATCATCAGTCGCCAGTTGTACTGCGAAGGGTTGTTCGACGTGTTTTTCAAGGCTTTCACATAGAGAGCCTGAGAGGTGTCAGTGAGGTCGCTGGCAAACTCTCCCACCTGATAGGTCTGTCCTCCAACGGTGTACTCATACGCCACTGCCAGCACCTGGTCGGTCTGCAGACCCGTCTTCAGCGAAATATAGCCCAACGACTTGTTCACGGTGTACTCCGACGAGTTTAGCAGTCGTGCGCTCGACAACTTCTCGTAGTCCACGCCACTCTCGAAGCCCGGTATGGCGGCGAGCACGGTACCCGTCTGGTCAATGTCACGGGCCTCGGCATAAGTGCCGGCCAGGGTGGCATACTCGTTGTTCGCAGCGTTGCCGGGCACACCCTGTCCTACGACACTCCAGTATTTGTTGCCCACGCGTGAGTTCTCACCCAGGTCGCTGAGGGCCACGATATTACGGCAGTTGGCGGTATTACCGGTCTTGTTCGTCACCCACACCTCCACACGGTTGATCACCACGCCCGTGGCCAGGTTAGGCAACTTCGACATCGCCTCGTCATAGTGCTCACGGAAATAGTGGGAAAGGAAGAAGTGACGGTTCTCCTCATAGTCCGACGCATCGAGCTCGAAGGCAGTGGTCTGGGCACCGCCCTTTGACGACACACTCTTCGTCGACGACTTCTTCTGCGATATCACCGTCTGCAGTTTCAGCTTACCAAACTGCATGTCGGTCCTGATACCAAAGAGGCTCGAGGCGCCCTTCACCAGCGAGTTGTTCGACGGGAAACTCACGTTACCGCCTTCCACAAGTTTGATGATCTCATCCTCCTTGCCGTCGTACTTCAGTTTCAGGTTCTGTGTATCGAAGTCGAAGGTGGCATCGGTGTTGTAGTTCAGGTTCATGTTCACCTTGTCGCCCACCTTTCCGTTCACGCTCAGGTTGATCTTCTCGTCGAAGTCGAAGGCGGTGGTCTTACGGTTGCGGATGGGCAGCGAAGGGTTGTCGATACTCTTGATGTTCGCACCCATCTTCAGTTCTGCCGTTCCCTGAGTCTTGATCCTCACACCTCCGGGACCAAAGATCTTCTCGGCAGGCCCCAGGTCGAAGTGCATATCGGCAAACGAGAACTTGTCCTCGCCCTTCGTCTGCACGTTCTCCTTGTCCTTATTGCGGAAGAAATTGCGCAGGGATCGCTGCTCCGTCCACTTCTGATACTCCTGCGGCGTCATCAGCAACGGGGCGTTCAGATAGGAGTCGCCAATCTTCGTGCCAACGTAGTACACGTTTGCCGAGTCGTCGTACTCCACCGTCTGTCGCAGATTATCAGGGCGCTTCAGGTCAACGGCCGACGAGTCGAGGTCAGCCACCTCAATGGGTGCTGTCCTCTGTATCCTCCATCGTGCGCTTAAGGAGTCCTCCTGCGCCTGCGCACATACGCATGCGAAGAGCAAACCCATCAGTGTGACGACAATCGACCGTTTCATAGTTTTTCCTTATTTTATTCTAAGGAATTCCATAGATTATTTTATCTGTTTCAAAGCGAGTTTCACCACTTGCTCCACAGGCAAATCGGGCTGTTCCTGCAGAATCTGAAGCACCACCTTCTGCGTCGGTGCTGGCGAGAAGCCCAGCATCGTCAGTGCCGATACGGCCTCATCTCTCACCTGCGTGTTCACAGGCGCCGCCATCTGTCCGCCGGCGGGTATCTCCTCCGCTATGCCCAAGGCCACGATCTTATCCCTGAGGTCCACGATGATACGCTGGGCTGTCATCTTGCCGATGCCCTTAATACCTTGTATCAATCGTGAGTTACCCGTTGATATGGCATTGCACAGTTCGGCCACGCTCATGCCTGAGAGCATCATCCGTGCCGTGTTGGCTCCCACGCCATTCACTGTGATGAGCAGTTCAAACATCTCCCGTTCCTTCTTGTTCACGAAGCCGTAGAGCACGTATGCGTCCTCACGTATCGCCTCGTAAACATAGAGTTTAACCTCTTTTTTACCCTGTATGGCACTGAACGTGTTCAGCGAGATGTTCAGGCCGTAGCCCACTCCCGCTGCCTCCACCGTTGCCTGGGCTGGTGTCAGATCCGTCAATTCGCCTTTGATATATTCTATCATAACAATATAGTCAAAACAATAAAATGTAAACTACAAACTATGTAATAAAACGCAGTCTGCTTCATTTTATTGTATTTCGGCCCAATTTACTTACAGATTGTCACAAAATGAAAGTTTTTAGATATTTTTTCAGTCAAGATGATATTTATATCGATGAAAAGCATTACTTTTGCAACCGATTTCGAGCAATTAACCATCAAAAGAGTATAGTTTATAGTTTATTGTTTATAGAATATGAAGAAAATCAGAGCCGCCGTCGTAGGTTACGGCAACATCGGAAAGTATGCGCTCGAGGCACTGGAGACAGCCCCCGACATGGAAGTGGCAGGCATCGTACGCCGCAATGGTGCGGAGAACAAACCCGCAGAACTTGCACAGTATGACGTGGTGAAGGACATCCGCGAACTGAAGGATGTCGACGTGGCTATCCTTGCCACCCCCACCCGCTCGTGTGAAGAGTATGCCAACATGATACTGCCTTTGGGCATCAACACCGTCGACTCGTTCGACATCCACACGAACATACGCGGCTACCGTGAGCGTCTGATGAAGCTCAACCAGGAGACTGGCACTGTCAGCGTGATTGCCGCAGGCTGGGACCCGGGTTCCGACAGCATCGTGCGCACACTCATGCAGAGCCTCGCACCGAAGGGTCTCTCCTATACCAACTTCGGCCCCGGCATGTCGATGGGTCACAGCGTCTGCGTACGCTCGAAGAAGGGTGTTAAGAATGCCCTCTCCATGACCATTCCCCTCGGCGAGGGCATACACCGCCGCATGGTCTACGTGGAACTGGAAGACGGAGCCAAGCTCGAAGACGTCACCAAGGATATCAAGGCCGACCCCTACTTCGCCTCCGACGAGACACACGTGTTCCAGGTGGAGAGCGTCGATGACGTCCGCGACATGGGTCACGGCGTGAACCTCATCCGCAAAGGCGTCAGCGGTAAGACACAGAACCAGCGTCTGGAGTTCAACATGAGCATCAACAACCCCGCCCTGACAGGACAGGTGCTCGTCAACGTTGCCCGTGCTTCCATGCGTCTGCAGCCCGGCTGCTACACGATGGTGGAAATTCCCGTCATCGACATGCTCCCCGGCGAACGCGCAGACCTCATCGAGCACCTGGTGTAAACAGTGCAACTTGATGATCATCGATAAATTTGGCCCCGTCACATGAACGGGGCCAAATTATTTATAATCGTTCAAATCAGTGTCTCACGTCTGGATAAACATCACCTTCCTCCTATTCCCCTCTTTCGGCGGCCTGACGGCGAAGTGTACCCAATAGCGTCCCTTACGATTGCGCTCAATCAGGAGTTCGTCATAGGAAAGGATAACCCTGTGAGGTATCGTAAGCGGATTCATAAACTGTAAGCGGATTCAAATCGTAGAAGTTGGGACGCGCAACGCTCATGGCCCATGCTGTTCTATTTCTTTCTTTTGAGCACTCATTTATCTATATAACGAAATAGGAGATTGTTTTCCTAACCGCAAAGGTACAAAAAAATAACACGACATGGCCGATATTGATAACCGTCGTCAGGATTATTCCTGGCGACGGTGCGGCCTTGATGCAGGCATTTGGGTTCTGCGCCAGATGCGTGCACAATTCTTAACTATTATTACTTTCTCCTGTGTGATTGTTATTTATGGCCCATCTGCATTATTTCTGCAAACGTCAGGTACGCGGCGGGGTCGGCTTCGGCGATATTGGGGTCGTAGCCTGCTGTGGCAAGACTCATCACCGTGGGACGCTGGTGGTTTGCCCAGATCCAGCGACTCCACCCCGTGGCCTTGTCGAACTGGGTCTGCTCGTAGGTCCAAAGGTACTGCCCCAATTATCTGAACTGGAAGCGCCCCAAAATACAACGTCACAAGTGCCGTCGGGCTTGTATAATACATGATGACTCACCTTCCACTCGCCTTCGACTGGCACCCAGTTGAAATACTCAAACTGTCCCTCCCAGCCGAGCAGTACGGAGCCGTTGATGCCCTCAGCGCCCATGTAGGCACTGGTCTGGTGAGACACCTGGCAGCGCTCTTTGTAGCACTTCTGCATATCGTTGTAGGCGGCCTCGAAGCGCTCGGGGTCGGCCATCGTCAGGCTCAGCGCATAGATCAGCAGGTCGTAGAAGGGATAGTTGTTCTGTATTTTCAGGACGTTGCCCGTCACTTGGTCTATCCTCTTGCACAGCTCCTCGTCGCCGCTCTGATAGGCATTGACAAGCAGGTCGGTGAACGCCCGGATCTTCTCGCCATAGGCGTCGAGTCCGCTGGTGCGCGTAACGGTCATGTCGAAGTAACTTTCCTTTTTGTTTTTCCCAATCAGCTCATCCCAGCGGTCGACGCAGTATTTATTGTAGCCGGCCAGTGCTCCCTCGATGTCGCCATTGCACTGAGCCAGCAGGTTGATCAGCGCATCGTAGCTGCCGCCGGCACCAGGAACGAGGAACGACGAGGCTACCACGTAATCGACAATGTCCTTCAGTTCAAACAGATACTCCATGCTATTCATCAGGCAGGCGTCGAAATAGAGGGTCTGCACGTGTATGCCGGTTGCCTCGATGGCAGCGGTCAGCGACGGCAGGGTGAGCCCATTTCTGCTCTTACTGTCCACCACCACCATACGGGTCTTGGCAGACGGCGTGTATGGCTGGTCGTCGTTGGGCATATAGCCTGCGCCGTGGTCGCTCAGCAGCAGCACGTAGTTCTTGGCAGGACAGGTCTGGGCAGCCCACTTGATGAAGTTGGTCAGCGAGTCGGGATTGGCTATGTCACTTTCGAAGGACCCGTAGCGGTACGAGTCGCCCAACTGGTCGTACGACTGCATCTTCGGGTCAACGGCGAAGCGATAGGTATAGCCTGCCTTGTCCTTATACTGCTCGTTAAACGTCTCTATCATCCTCTTGGTTTCCTCTGACTCGGTACTCAGGAGCAGAGTATTTACTTGACTCTGGAAAATATCCGGGCTGCTGAACTTATATTGCCCAGCAATCCTGACCTTGTCGTAGGAGGCTGCTTCGGCGGCATACAGCTGCTTCAGGTTCTCTACGATACATATATCCAGCGACGGGTCGCCACCGTGACCGTAGAAAATAATCGTGTAGTCGGCCAGTTCCTGGGGTGCAGGCGGATCGACGGGGACAGGGTTATCCTTTGAGTCGATAGCGTCGTTGGTACATGACGTCAGTAGCATCATGATGCCGCAGAAAGTCAGGGTGGCGGTCTTCACCCATTGGATCATTCCGGTTTTCATCATCGTTTTATATTATTAATAATGTATTATTGATAGTTTCGGATTATTCCAACTTCCCGCCGCCACCTGTCTCTGGATTGCTGTCGACCGATTGCTGGTTCATGTTGAGCCAGTTGCCCCAGCCTGTCAGCTTATGGAAGTCGCACTGTTCGTAGCCCTCGTTGTAGTTGTATTCTATAAGCGTGTTCCAACTCTTAAAGTCGTTTACGTAGATATCATGGTTCAGCAGGCATACGCTCAGTGTGTAGTGGTCCAGATGCTCTTTGCTGTTGCTGATATCGCGATAGTGTACGAAAGCCTCTTTGAAAGCCTGATCCATAGCGGCTGAGATGGCTTTCAGTTCGGTATCTCCGCTCTCCTTGGCCAGCAGTTGGGCATAGTTGGCAATGTCGAAGAAAGAATGAACGTATTCTATCACCATATCCTCAAAACGTACGACAGGCGAATAGCGATATACGCCTCTGGTGGCACGGTCGATAGCGTCCTTCTGTGTGGGATAGAGCGCCATGATGCGGTCGCACAGCTGCTTAGAAGCATCGATAATGGCATCGAACTTATCCATGCGAATTATCTTGAAGTCGCCATTGTTGGGGCTATTTTCATCGCTTTCCTCTATATAGCCGTTTTGCCATGTGGGCGTACAGCGTTCGAACATCAGGCCTGCAGCTTCTTCGGCATTGCCTGTTTCCACCAGTCCGCGCACAAACTCTGTCAGTATCTGGCCATCGCTACAGAGCACGTGGGCCGAAGCAACGATGTAGTCGGCAAAATCCCTTGCTTGCGTCAGCGACTCTATATTGCCCATAAAGCAGTTGTGGAAGTACAGCGTGTTCAGGCGGTCAATGCCTGCAGCCTTCACGGCATCATACATCTCGTACATATCCATCCATTCGCCTT
>JAEEGI010006567.1_pt1 | contig 26229 bp, 18 predicted proteins | sample 8958751 | NCBI WGS metagenome assembly JAEEGI01 (sample SAMN16246545, study PRJNA631951) | gut metagenome | biome: gut microbiome; feature: rumen; material: KS-attached | host: Bos | place: Iran: Karaj | collected 2018-10 | reverse complement strand
AATAAAAAAATAAAAAAAGCAATTTTATTAGATCTATTAGAAAATAATAAATGATATAAAAATAAAAAATAAAATAAAAAAAATATAAAACAAAAAACAAATAAATTAAAAAAAACTCCCAAAAAAAAATAAAATAACCAAAATGGAGCCAGAAAACCAAGAAGAACAAATAGTACCATCATCAAAATACAATCTAAACACATTTGACGAGAATTTTAGAATGGATTTAGATTGTATATTAGAGTTAAATGAGCCTAAAGGTATTCACAGTGTAAAATTTAATTATAATGACCAATACATAGCAGCAGGTTATCGTGATGGAAATGTTAGAATATTTAATATGATGACAAAGAAAATGGTTTGTGAATTAGATTGTAATGATGGATCAGAAAATCAAACTTTAGTTCAAGTGATGAAATGGCGTCCTAAAATTGAAGGAAGAACAAATAATATATTAATGTGTGCATGCCGTGATACTATATATGAATGGCATACTCCATCTAGGAAAATTGTACATAAAAAAACTTTTCCAGATAATACTATTTTTTCTATGGATTATTCAAATGATGGAAGTGAATATGCTTTAGGATTTAAAGACTTTTCAATTAGAATATATGATGGAGTTAAAAAAACAGAAAAATTAAAATTAGGTGGTCATGATAATCATAAAGTTACTGGTCATATGAGTAAAATATATGCTATTAAATATCATAAAGAAAATCCTAAAGTTTTACTTTCTGGTGGTTGGGATGGAAATGTTTTAATATGGGATTTAAATACTGAAGCTCCTATAAATATTATTAATGGTCCAATGATTTCCGGTGAAGGATTAGATATGAATTGTTATGGTGAAGTTTTAACTGCAAGTTGGAGAAAAGATTCTCCTTTACAAATATGGGATTATGCTTCTTTACAATTAAAACAAGATATTGAATGGAGTTTTAAAGATAAAGATGATGCTAAAGATTCTACTCAATTATATTGTTGTAAATTTTCAAATGATTTTGGGAAATTCATATTTGCTGGAGGAAGTCAAGTTAATGCTGTTAAAGTTTTTGATTGGAGTGGTAAAGGTATGGCTGCTATTGATCAATTAAGTCATGCTCCTGTTGCTTTGGATTCTAGTAATGATGTTAGTAAACCTGAACAATTACTTGCTATTGGAGGAGGAGAAGGGGCTATAAGGGTTTTTAAATTTTCATATATGCAACAATCATAATTGATATTAAGTTAATAAAATCTTGTTTAAAAAGATTATTGTTTTAATTCTTTTTTTTTAATGATTTTTTTCAATGTTTAATTATTCAATTAATAGTAAGTAATATTATATTTCCTCTTAGGAATAAGTCTTTAATTTAATTATTAAACATTAATAAATATAAAAAAAAATATGAATAAATATTAAATAACCTTTGAAATATAATGAAAAAGAATACTAATAATTTTTTTCTAAATAATGAAGGAGAAACAATGAAAGATAATATATATTAAAAAAATATTTATTTTACCGAATATTTATATATAAATGTTTTTGCTTTAATATTTATTTATCAAACGAACATTTTATTTTTTCATGCATTCATTCCTACATTTTATATTTGATGATATCATTGAATTTAAGAATTTATTTGATATTAATTAATATAAATAAAAAAAAGTTATTAAATATTAAAAAGTTATGTGACTTCATTTATCATTTGTAGCTAATTATAATTTTTGCATGCAGAACAAGTGAAACTATTTTTCTTTTTATTAATTTCTTCAACTTGTTCAAGACTAATTCCTTCACATTCAATATGATACCAATTTAAACATTTACTACAATAAACATTTAAAGTATCATCTTGATTCTTATAAACTTTCAAGCAAATAGGACAATATCTTTTTAACTTATAATTTTTCCAACATTCCTCACAAGCTCTATAACCTTTAATTGTCATAGCTAAATCATTAGAATTAGTAGGAGACATTGGATTCAATATTTTTAGGCAATTTTTACAACATATACAATCAACACAATATTTTTTATCATTAATAGTATGAAATTGATAACAATTCTGATGAAAAGATCTAAAACAAGTATTACATTTAATTAAAGGATTATTATTATTATTATCTGGGTTTTTGCATTTTGAACATCTTTCACATTGAGGACAATACCAAGAATTAAATCTAGAAACAAATTTTAAATTTATAGGATGAACACAAGAAGGATATATACATGAAAGATGATAAAATTTTTGACAATTTGAACATTGAATAAAATCTTGTTTTCTTCCTGATTTATTACATTTAGAACAAGAATCATTTGAATTTTTTTGTTGAATAATATTTGTTGAAAATAATTCTTGTTTATTTTGTGTTACTACATGAAAATTTATGTTTTTATGTTCTTTTTCTGTTTTAAAAGCTGGAATTAAAGGTGAAGGTTCTTCTCTTGGATATTGATCATATTTTAAGTCACTTGCTCCTCCAAAATATTTTTTTGAACAAGAAATACATAATAATACATAATCTCCATTTTCATTTTTCCATCCTTTATGAAAATGATCTCCGTATAAACTTATACCACATTTTTCACAAATTTTTTTATCTTCATTTATTTTTTTTTCCACTTCTTTGTAATCATTATATATTAATATATTGTCATTTACTCTATTATTATATTCATACATATATTTAAAATTTGTTCCTTTTATTTCTTCTGCTATTAGAGCATTTTCTATTTTTATTCTTTCATCTTTTTCTTCTTGTTCTTTATTTTTTGTAATTGATATTGTTTCTCCTGAAACATCTATATCAAATTCTCCTTTGTATAATCCATTTATAAAATTTGATAAAGAAGAATCAAGATGATTTGAACCAAATTTACAAAAACATTTTTTTTTCTTTGTATATAAACAACATGTATGAAATGTTGGAAGATATTTTCTATTTTTTCTTTTTTGAGTTAAATTATCAAAATTTGTATCAGTATCTCCAAGATATCCTGTGTTATTTCTATAATATCTTGTAAAGTATTCTGTATATCCCATATTATTGAACATTTTTTAAAATTATTTATTTGAAATTTTTTTATTTAAAAATTTTATTAATTATTAAAAAATAATTTATTATTTTATTTCAATAATAAAAACAATTTTATTATATATATATATTATATATATTTTTCATTTAATTAATCTTTTTTGATTCATTATTTCCTGATTCATCATCTCCTTCTATATTTTTATCACCAATAATATAATTATTACTAAATTTATTATTTTTATTTCTATTATTGGATTTTTAATTTATTTATATTATCCAAATTATGTTGAATATCATTATCTTTATTATTTACATTCTCTTTATTATCATTATCTTCTTCTTTTTGTTTTATTTATTTCTTGTTTTGAAAAATGCATCATTTAATTAAATAAATATTCTATTAAATATTAAAAAATGTTTATGTAAAAATTAAGAAAAATAATAATTTTCTCTACTAAAATAAAAAAAATTTTTTAAAAATTAAATCAACTTTAAATTTAAAATGTTAAATGAACAAACACCAAAAATAAGGCAAACAATCTTTCATTTAGATAAAAATAGAAAATATTTATTTGACGTGAACCAAAATATAACAATCCATACATTAAAAAAAATGATAATAGCTGCAGCCAACTTAGGAAAAATAAATATTAAAATATTTCATAATGGAATTGAATATACTGATAAAGATACATCATGTTTAGATGAATTATTTCCAAATTTACAAAAAGTTGAATTTACTGTTCAAATATCTTATGATAATATTGAAGATTTAGATTTTCTTATTAAATTAAAATTAAAAAATTTTTGTGATTTACATAAAGGAAAATTTCCTTTTTTTATTGTTATAATTGTGGAAAATCAATCTGTAGTTTATGTTTAAATGAAGGTAAACATAATGATCATAACATCAAAGAGAAATATGATTATTTACAAAATTCGAAAAATTTAATTGAAATGTTATTTTATGATTTAAAGGATATTTTAGATAATGCCAAAAATATTAATGAAAATTCTGTTAATGAATTAAGAGATAAAGTTAATATTGAGTTTTTCCCTAAATTAATTGAAATGATTCAATTAATTCAAAATAAAATGGTTAATATTATTAATTTTTATTTACAAAAAGAAAAAGGAAATCTTAAAACTATTCATAATAATGTTTTATTACTTAAAAATAGTTGTGCTCAAGGTTTAGATAAATTAAAATCTGAAATTGAAATTGAAGATATGATGATTAATGAAAATATTTTTTTGACTTTTGATAAAAAATTTAAAGAAATAGCTTCTGAAAAAAATAAATTTGAAGATGATGTTCAAAAATATAAAGAATATTCTGAAACTCTTTATTTAATTAAAAATATTATTGAAAAAGCTTACAATGAAATTTATAATTTTTTGAATAAATATTTAAACGGACCTGAATTAAATAAAATACATGAAAACATTAAAAATCAAAATATAACTGTTATTGACAAAAAGAAAATTTTTGAAAAATTATTAAGTGATATTAAAAAAAATAATAATAATTTAAATAATTATTATTCTTCAAATAAGCAATTTAAAATAAATGAAAAAAGTAATTTATTAAATGATAATTTTCCCATAGTTTCTTTTCAAAATAATGAAAATAAAAAAGATAATCAAAATAATACTTTTCAAATGAAACATCAACCAAAGTTTATAGTAACAACTAAAAATGAGGAAAGAATAAATAATAATAATGAAATATATGATGAGAAAACCAATAAAAATAACAATTCAACTTATAATAATTCATTTTTAACTTTTGTCCCGAAAACAAAAAAAGTGTCTGATATATATCAATTTAATAATAATTTAAATTCAGAAAATTTACAAAATAAAAATACTGATTCTAAATTCAAAGTGAAATTAGATTATGATATGAATTCAAATTTAAAGAATAATGAAATGAAAAACTCTTCAAATAATATTCGAAATAATTATGGAAATTTTACAACAACAACAAAAATATCATATTTAGAAGAAGAAGAAGAAGGAACAAACGAAAAAAAAAGATTAGAAAAAGAAGCGAATATAAAATATCAATTAGATAAATCATTAATGAAAATTGGAAATGTTATACAAAAATCAAAACATATTTTAATATATAATACAATTAAAAATATCATAAGAAGAAAAACATTAGATTTTTCAAACTTTTTAGGGCTAAAGCATTTTTTAAATGAATGTGCTTGGGTAAATTTTAAAAATAAATTATATATTATGGGAGGAGATAATGAAAATGGAACAGCATCTGATATTTTTTTAATATATGATACTATTAAGTGTACTTTAACAAGAGGACCAAATTCAAAAGAGCCACATTTATCTCATAGTCTAATTGCAAACGATGATTATATTTATTCTATTGGTGGAAAAAATACTATTTGTGAAAGATATTCCTTTGATAAAAAAGAATGGACTGTTTTACCTCCTTTAATTAAAATTCAACAATATCCAATTTTATATTTTTATAAACATTATATTTATGCTTTTTTTGGATTAAATAATATAAATGAACCTTTTGATTGTGTTCAAAGATTAAATTTAAATAATCCAAATGGAAAATGGGAAGAATTTCAATATAATAGAAATAATATTAATTGTAAATTTTATAATGCAGGAATTATTGAAATTAATCAAGAAGAAATTTATTTTATGGGAGGAAAGGATCAAAGTGGTATTAGAAATAATGTTATTCGTTTTAATTTTAAAAACAAAACTTTTTCAAACACTCCTTTTGCTTTAGAAGAAAAAGTTTTTTTTAAAGAATCTTTCTTATTAAAAATTAAAAAAGGTATTTATGGGAATTTTTCAATGGAAAAAAATAATCCCTTTCTTCAAATTAATTTTGATGCTTTTTAATATTTATTTAAATAATAATTGTTTACTATATTTTTTAATAAATAATATATTTAAGTTTACTTTATTTTATTTTAAGTAGATAATTTATTTTCTTCTTCTATTCCAATAATTTTTCCCTTATATCTAAAAGATACCAATAAAGAACTTATTAATAAGAATGAAAGGCATATTATAAGGGTTATTATTTCTCCTCGAGTTTGATTTTTTATTTCAATTATATTTCCTAATTGAATTAAAAAAGAACCAACAGCAAAAAATAAATCTTTAAAATAAGTTAAATTCACAATTCCTATAAATGTTTGAAATGAACATATTGCAATATTAATATAACTAAAATCTTTTGAATTTGAATCTACAATACAACCAAAGTAATAAAGAGTGATATGAGAAATAAAAGCAAACAACAAACTTATATATATAAAAACAGATATTATAGTATCAATTGTCATATCTTTTTTTAATTTAATGTCTTCATAATAAAAAGCTAATAAAATTATTATTGTCATACTTAATGTTATACAAAAAAGTATTGCCCAATCATATTTACCAAAATTACTTCCTATCAAAAAAAAACATCCAAAAAAACCTTGAGTTAAAATAAAATACCATCTTAAATTTTTATATAATATTTTTCTCAGATTTTTTTGTTCATTTTCAAATGATAAAAAAACAATTAATATTGTGTTTGAAATTAGAAAGAATAATAAATATAAATTTAATATATATTTATTGAGATATAAAATATTTTTATTATTAAAGATTAAAAAATTTTCTCCATAATTTGAAAACATTGCTATTATTATAGAAATAATACAAAACAATGAAGTAATTATTGCTCCATTTTTTATGCTACTATCTTGTTGAGAAGCTAAATTTTCTAAATTCTCATCATCATATTCATTTCCAGTTATATCATTAGATATATTATTTTTTGTTTTTTTACCTAGATTTTCAAAGTCATCTTCATTATCATCATTAATTGTATTTTTATTGTCAGAACTACTTTCCATTATTTATAATTTAATTTTTCATTATCATTCATAATAAATAAAATTAAAAAAAATAAAAAAAAAAACAAATAAAACCCTAAATAATTCTTCAAAACAATAAATAAAACTCTTTTATAAAATAACTATCAATTAAATAAATCATTTTAAAAGAATTTAAGATAATAAAATTTACTCCAATCTTTCTTTTCTTCTAATTTATTAATTCCATACTTGGTAGTAAAATCTTGATTAGTATCAATAGGATCAGCAAGTCCCCACCAAGGTTCTAAGCAAACAAAAAGAGCATCTTTAGGATAAGGAGACCAAACACCAACAAAAGGAGCATCAACAGTTTCTAAAGCAACTCCATGTTCATTTTTATCTGTTTTCAAAGTTAAAGTAGTATTTTTTCCTTTTAAATCATATATAATTGCATCATCTTTAAAACTTTCTCTTGAAACTTTAATTTTACTATCAACCATTTTTTGATTTTTAGGATCTGATAATCCAGTAATTAATGGTATTCTTTCTAATTGAGGTTCACTAACATCAACATAATAATCATCAAAAGTTAAATCTTGAGTTAAAGGAGTATTAAAAGCAGGATGTCCTCCAACACCAAAATATATAGGTTGATTATCTGTATTTTGAACATAATATTCTATTTTAAGATTTGTTTCTTCTAATGTGTATATTAATCTAAACACAAAATCAAATGGATATTTTTCTTTTGTTTTTTCATTTGATTTTAATTCAAATATTGCTTTTGTTTTTTCTTTTAATGTTACTTCAAATGGTAAATCTCTTGCAATACCATGTTGACCCATTTCAAATGTTTTGTTACAGCAATTGTATTTTTTGTCTTTTACTGAACCTACTATTGGGAATAATACTGGAGCGTGTCTTCCCCAATATTTTCCATCTCCATACCATACATATTGAATTCCTGTCTTTTTTATTATAAATGAACAAAGCTCTGCTCCAAATTCTTTTATTGTTGCAGTTGCTACTTCATTTTCGAGGATTACTACCATTTTTTTATATGAAATTTATTTTGTTTTTTTTGTTTTTTATATCATATTATTATTTTTATTTATTTTTAAATACAATATTTTTCCAAGGAAGTTTTTTTATTTTTTATATATTTTTTTTTATAAAATTTTTTTTTTCTTTTTTTGTCTCAATATATAATAAACAATATAATAATAAACATTTACTATTTTCTACAATTAAATATAGAATTTTAATTTCCATTATTATATGTATAATTTTCGTCAACTAATAAAAGAAATTTTTCAGGATCAAATGCATTAGGGTCATCTTTTTTATTATAGGAATTTTTTGATTTTTTTGAATTTTCTGGAATAATTTGATTTTGATATTGTTTTTCATTGAAATTTATTATACTATTTAAATTAATACTACCTTCTTCTATTATTTTTTGTCCATCTAATTCAATTTCCATTTCTTTTTTTTCTTCTTCTTTTGTTTTTTCTTCCAAATTCATTGATAAAATATCATTATTCTTATTTTCATTATTTGTATTAAACTTATTTATTACAAATATTACTAAATTTTTAAATTCTTCATATTTATAAATTTTACCATCTATTAGTTCATTCTTTATTAATTTAATATATTTCTGAGTTTTACAATTTAAATGAGTGTCTAAATCAAAACACATTTCAATTTCTTCTTTATTTTTTTTTTTTAATTTTTCAAAACAATAACTTAATTCAATGTCAATAAAAATTTCTTTTTCATAAATTAAAAACCTTTTAAAAGAATTATAATTAACTAAACTTTCCCCTTTAAAAGTATCTTGAATATCATCTTTGACTTGTTGTTTAAAAACAATATTTCTTACAGAATTATTAACAACTCCAGTATATTCAATTACACAATCATAAATTTCATCAACTTTAATTTTACTTAAGTCTCTATTTTCTTTTTTAATATAAATATCATTAATGATTTTGTCTTCTTCATCATTATTGAAATTAATTCGATAGTAAAATAGTAAAAATTTTTTGAAATAAGAAAGAAATAACTGATAGTTATTTTCTATATTAATAACAGTTTTTGTTTTTTTTTGAGAATCTAGAAAATCTAACTCCATTTTATAAAAACCAGTATTTGTCATTTTATTATATTCACTTTTATTAAATTGAGTTTTAATTATAAAATCATTATTATTATCATCTTCATTATTATAAGTTCGACTAATATTATATCTTTTTTCTTTTTCTTCTTCGATAATAGTTAAACAATTATTTTTAAACCATTTATCATTTAAGCAATTTTCCACACTAAACCTTTTATCAAGTTCTCTAACAATCATATTTGAAAGTAAATTTCCTCCATTTTTTGAAAGGTGAATATTTTTATTTTCATCTTCTTTATCATATTCAATAGGAGAAAGTAAAATATGATTTATAACTTCTTCAAAAGTATTTCCTTTAAAAGGAACATAACCAAAAATTAATCTAAACATTATAATACCAAGTGACCAAATATCACATTTTTCATTAAATTTTCTTTCAATTACTTCAGGAGCTACATAATAAGGTAAATTTTGACTTTCAGGACTTTGAAGACTATTTGAATTTCCAAAATCTATTAATTTAACATTAAATAATTCTTCATTATTTACTATTATTTTTTCAGTTATTAATATATTTTCTGGCTTTATATCTGTGTGAATAAAATTATTTTGATTTAGATATTTTATTGCTTTTAACAATTGAAATATTATATATTTTGTTTGATTTTCTGAATATTTTTTTTTTATTCCAAATTGGTCTTTTAAATTTCCATAAGCTGAAAATTCACTTATTATATAAAAAAATTTTTCATCTAAATAACATTGTTCTATTTCAATTACATTCTCATGCCTTAATCCTTTTAAAATTTCTATTTCTTCTATGATTTTTTTATCTTCATCATTTTCTCCGAATGTAGATTTTGTTACTACTTTCATTGTTTTAAATGTTGAAGGATTTTTTTTATTTTGTATTTTATAATTTGTAGATACAGGATTTTTAGATATTTTTTCTAAAATAAAATATTTATCATCTATTTCAGAAGCATCTTTTAAAAAACTACTTTTTGAAAAATTATCATCTTCACTTTTATTACTAATATTTTTATTATGATTATTTGATAGATTATTATTTGTTTTTAGGATTGAATCTGTTTCTTTTTTATTATCAGATTTAATTTCACTTTGAAAATCATTATTAATGTTTGATTTTTTTTGTTCCACATAAACTGTTTTATTTGTTTTAACACAACCCATTATTATATTATTTATACTTTAATTTTTTTTAATTTTATTAAATAGTATATAATTAATTTTTATTTATTTTTCCTTTTTTATTGAATTTTTTTCATAAAATTGAATATATGATTCATCTATTAAAACACTTTCAGGTAATATTGTTTCTACATTTAAATCTTTTATTTGATACCATTCTTTTCTAATTTTATTTTTTATTTGAATTTTATATGTTCCTTGTTCAGGTTTTCCATCATGAATAATATTTGCCAAAATATTATATGTTGAATCTAGTATTTCTAAGTTTTCTAAAGGAAATTTTATTATTGTTGGATTTTTTTCTAAAAAAATCATATTATTATGAAATCTTTTAAAAATTAATATTAAATATTTTGGCAAAGAAACTATTTTTAATTTTTTCTTTTGTTCTTTTATTGGTTCATCAATAAAAATATCTCCTGAAAATTTATTTAATAACTCTTTTATTGGAACTTGAGGAATATTAATTTTTTTATTTGAATCTTTAAATAATGGAATTGAAGGTAAATCTAAGGTTAAATAATAAAATTTAGTTTTTTTAATATCATAAGTATAATCAATCCCATCTATTTTAACTATTTTTTTTTTCATTTTTAAAACTTGAGTTCTATCCTTAATTAAAGTATAAGTTTCAATTTGAATTTCACCAGTAAAATATTTTTGAATTAAATTTTCTTTAATTTCTGCTTTTTGATTAATAAAATAATTATTTAGAACATTAATAAACCAAGAAAGAAAAGGAACAACATCACTTTGTTTATTTAAAGTAAATTGTTGATTACTTATTTTAGGTAAAATTTGTAAAATTTCTATTGGATTAACATGATCTTTAAAATTATTTTTATTCCATATTTTTTTATTTAATTCAGATAATCTTTTAATAAAAACTTCCAAATAATATTTTTCATCAAAATGTTTATTATTATTAAACATTAAAAAGAAATTTCTAATTTTTTCTAAATGAGAAAAAGCTTGAATAATTACATTAAAATAATCATTTTTTTTAACATTATTTAAACCAATATAACCAGGAATAAATTTTTTACCTTCTAAACTATATGAATTATTAAAATTGTTATCAACATCATTTATATTATCTTTAGTATAAATGGGTTTTAAATTATTTTTAATATCTTCAAAAGAAGAATCATTAATTTCAAGCCCATCAGGCAAACAATAAATTTGACTTGTTTGTAAATTTATAAATAAATGATGATCTTCTTGTAAAGAATGTGAATATGCATATGTTGTTATTCCTCTTCCTTGATAAAATTTTCCACAAGTTAAACAACCATATATATTTAACTTCGATAATGAAACAGAACAAATTTTTTCTAAATCAAAATCTAATAAATATCTCTTAATTGTTTTAATATATTTTTTTTTTAATTCTTCAACTTTTTTTTCTGTTTCCTCCACAATTAATTATAATATATACAATAAATAAAACAATAATTAGAAAAAATATGTTAAAATAAATGATTTTCTCATCAATTTCATTATTTATTTGAATCAATAATATAAATGAAAAATTAAAGTAAGCTTCATTATTTAAAGAAAAAAGTATAAGAAAAATTAAATTTATTCATATATGAAATATTCAAAAATCTCATGAAAAAAATTTCTATATTTTTGGAAATAAAAGTGAACAAATGAAAAATCTAAAATTCATTTAAAAAACTAAAAATAATAAATGTAATGATTTTAAAAATATTAATGATATCCCTAAAAATTATAAGTTCAAAAAGGAAAGTGGAAAAAGAAAAATAAAATGTTATTAGATAAATAAATTTGAAGTAAATATTAGAATATATTATTAAATATGAAATGTAAAAAAAATTAAAAGAATTTAAAGAAAAAATTATATTTTATGAAAAAATATCTAAAAAATAAATAAAATACAAATTAAAAATAAGGAAATTCAGATTAGTTAAAATAATTTCAATTGTGAATTTTATGATTTTAATAAATTAAAAAAAAAATTGAATGGAAAAATGCATTAATTAATCCTTTAAAAAATAATTTAAGAGAATAACAAAAAAAAAAAATAAAAAAAATTAACAACAATAATTAAAAATAACGCTCATATAAATCCAAAACTTAAGCTATTTAATTAAAAATGAATAAATTTATTGAAATATATAGTATATTTTATATTTATTTATAAATTTTGTATAATATAAAATCGAAAAAAAGAATTAATTATTAACCATATAATTCCTTTTTTAAATTAATAATAACTCTATAAAAATTTTCATCTTCAACAATATATACAGTTGGAAAAATTTCAACGAAATTGAGAAAACCCAAAAAATCTTTATTTTCAAAATAAATAAAAATACTTAAAATAAAAAAAAGAAGAATAGAAGCAATAATAAAACATGCTTTTAAAATATCAAAACCAAGATAAATTTTATCACTTCTTACATATTCCAAAGCAATAAAAATAACAATAGTTTCTTTATAAGCATAAAAAAAATAATTAGTAATAAATTCTTCACAATCACCAAAAGATTGTTCTAAAATTTCTAAATCATCAATAATTTCAGGAGAATCATTTATATATTGAAAAAATTTAATAATTGTACTCATTTCAATATCTAATTGTGTTAAACATTGTTCAATTCCTTGAGTAACAATAGAAGACCAAAAAGTTAAACATTTTTGATATTTATCTTCATCATGTTCATATAAATGAAATAATACTTCACAAGCATTCCCATTATATAAAGTTACTAAAACAGTTTCAGTTGAATTTTTTGATATATCAGTATTAGCAGTAAATGTTGTTACTAAATTACCTAATTTTGTTACAGTTCTTGATTTTTCATCAGGTATTTCAAATTTAAATCTTTTTTTCCTTAATTCTGTTATGTTTTCATTTGTATATTTTTCTCCTTCAATTTCTGAAATTCCATTATTTAATTCTTCTATCTTTTTATTTCTTTCTATTATATAATTTGCAAAAAATATTGTTTGATTTTTTAAAGTTCCAAATGCTTCATAAGCATCAACAAATATTCCTTCACATGATGACATAAAATCATCATATTCAAAAAATCTTTCTCTTCTATATTCATATAAAATATATATTATTGGATAATATATCATTATTATTAAACATACTCCACATATTTTTATTGAAAAAAATAAATAAAAAAAAATATCTTCTCATTATTTTGATTTTCTCATTTCTTTGTTGCTGAATTTTAGTTATTTTTGTTATTTTTTTTTTTTGATTTATTTTTTTATTTTTATTACTTTCTTTATCTTTTTCTTTTTCAGTTGATTCTCTTTTTCTTTTTTTGGTTTTTGATGACTTCCTATCAAATAAATTACTTTCTTTTGTTTCATTTAAACCTTCTTCATCATTTAAAAGATCTTCATCTCCATTTTCTTTTCTTAATTTTTTTTTCAATTCTTCTAAATATCTATAATATAAATCAAATTTTGGACTAGTAAATCTTATCATTCTATTTAAAAGTTTTGATTCAATTGAATAGAATTTAATAGTAATTCTTAATAAGAGTAAAAATACAATTACAAATAAAATGATATTAATAATTAAATAAATAGTATTATTTTTGAATCTACCTTTTCTTGCATTTATTCTTTTTTCCATTTCATTTAATCCATCTGCTTCATCACTATATAAATAAATAACAGCATGGTTTAAAATATTTTCAATATATGTTTCAGTTATTGAAAAGGAATTAGTGTTATTTATATAATCTTCAGCATAATTTCCAAGTTCTAAACCATTAGATAAAATAAAATATAAAGAATCAGGAATATTTAGGACATATTCAGTAATATTATCTAAACTATTTGTATAGAAAAGAAATTTTTTTTCTATTTGTAAAATCTTTTGATAATCTCTATCATATTTGATCGTTCTATCTGCATATTTTTTTACATCTTTTAATCCTCTAGATAAAATAAATTGATATTCATCAAGACAATGGATTCCATTAATACAACCATTTTTTCCCATAATTTTATATTTTATCATTTTTATATTCACTGCTGCATAATATACACTTGACATTGCAATTTTTGTGTGATTGAAAAAATAATTTTGATCTAAGTAAGTTTGAATAAATTTAAATTTAGAATACATTGAATTATTATTTTTAATAATTAAAATCATAGTTGATATGGAAAAAACTAAACTTAGAGTTACCATATATATAATATATGAAGGTATTTCTTTATTGAATATTCTTTTTTTAAGATCATTTAATAATTCATGCTCATTATTTATTTCATTATTAACTCTTGATAAACCTAAAGTTTTTAAATTATTTTCATTTCTCTCAATTTCTTGTGGTTGATTTTGTTTTTTTTTATTATTATTATTGTTAATATTATTAATATTATTAATCTTGGTTTTTTTATGAATAATATTATTATTTGAATTATCATTATAATTCTCATTGTTATTTTCTTTATTATTTTTTTCATCTATTTTATCTTCAGAAGGAATTAAGATAATTCCTTTTCCAGGTTCGACAATTGTATTTGGAAGAATAATATTTTCATTATCATTTACAAGTTGGGAAGATTCTTCTTTTAATCTAGTTTTTGTTGAAGAAATATAATTTTTTTTCCTATTAAATTCTTTTGAATCAATTATATCATTTACAATATATACTCTATAATATTGTTTGTCATTTAGAAAAGAATGTTTTGTTATTCTATAAAAGACTTGATGAGATGATGGATACAAATCTTCTAATTCAACTAATAATTCATTATATTCCCTTAAATTTGTTTGAGAATAATTTTTCTTCTCATTATTAAGTTTTGATAATGTTGATGGATTTTTTGAAGGAAGATTATTTGAAAAATCTATTTTTGATGTTTTAATTCTATCCATAAGAATATCAATTAAATTTTCAAATTTCAATAAATCTGATGTATTTGAATATAATTTTCCTTTAAAATCAATATCTGTTTTATCAATTGTATATTGTTGATCTTTATATTTTATTAATTTTATTATTTCTGGTATAATTAAACCAATATGATGACCATGAATATTACTACTTAAACCAAAAGGATAATTCATACTATATATTATATTACCAAAATTTGCATTTAATGTTGGATTTGTCATCGAATCAATTTTAAAATTTTGGTCTAAAAGAATCAAAAATTGTTTATCTTTTATTTTAGATATCATTCCTATATAGATTAAACCACATGATAAATTTGGTATTGCTTTAAAAAAACCTTTCACATTATATAAGGTATTCCCCTTTCCTTTCATTAAAATATCTTTTTCTTTCTTAAATATATTTTTTAAATTTGAATATTTAACTGCATTTATAACTAATGCTTTATGATATGTTTCAATACATTTTGGAATTAGCTCATTAATTGTACAATTGAATAAGTCTTTTGGAGTAAAATTATATAAATTTAAAAAATTTAATGTTGTATATATAATTTTTCCTTGAGACGAATTTCCATCAATTAATAAAATTACAGTTGTATCTTTATTAAACAAGTTATGATATGTATCATTTTTTTCTGAAAGTTTATTAATTTTTAAAGAATTATATAACATATCTTCTTTTTCAGCTAATTCATTATCTTGAATAATATTTCTTAAATATAACATATAATCTTTCCTTACTTCATCACTAAATGGATTTAATTTAATAATAGTATTCCAAGTGTTTATAATTTCTTTTTTTAATGTTAATATATTAGCTCCGATATTAAGAAAAAATTTAGATGCTTTTGATGAAGTATTAGAATTTTTTAATATATCTAAATATTCAACTTGACTACATGTTGCATCATATATTTTAATTTTTAAAATTTCATTTAATTTATTATATAAAATTACTGAACCAATGTCAATATGCCTTATTGAATTGTTTGGATTTAAATCACTTATTGAACTACTTTTTAATAAACACTTTTTTATATCTTCCATTAAGCAATATTTATTATATTGATTTAAATATCCTACAATTTTATTTTTTGTACAAAGTGAAATTGCAAATGAATAATTTTTCAAATGATTAATTAAAAAATAACAAAACAAAAACAGAACATCTACTTTTAATTTTGATTTTTCCAATAAAAATTCATAAATAATATAAAGTATACTATAAACATCAAAAATAATATTTCCTCTTCCGCCGTATTTTTCAATTAAAAATTTGTTGTTTAAAAATTTTTCATATTTTTCCATTATTTCAGGGTTAGTTCTAAAATTTCAATAATTGAATTTATTAATCCTGATAATAAAAGTTGTGAATGATGATTGACGTGAGTCATAATATTTAAAAAATTAGAAATAAATATTTCAATTTCTTTAATTGTTTTTACTTCAAAAATATTAGAATCTGTTAAAGTTTCTTCACCATGTAAATTTATTAAATAATAATTTAATAAAAATATTAAACTCCAACCAATAATTACAAAAAATAAAGATTGTTCTAAACCAAAGAGTTCTTGTAATAAAAGAGATAATGAAAACCAACATACAAAACTCCATCCTGTGAAATATAATACATTCATTTTTAATTCATAAAAATACACTTTTTTCCTCATATATAAAATTAAGATAAAAGCTTCAATAAAAATTAAACTTCTAATAAAAATATTATAATATTCATTTTTATTTCCATAGAATTGAACATAATAACCAGAAATATAAATAATAATATTTAATATATTTAAATAAATTTCAAATTTACTATTAATTCTTCTGTACAAATGGACATTTTGAATTCCTCCAATTTCTTGATTATGTATAGATAAAATAATTGAATAAATCACACAAAAACACAAACAAAAAGATGATAATATTAATAATGAAAGATGTTTAGTAGAGTTATAACAATTAATGTTTAAATAAATTAATTTATTATTTTCACATTTTGTACACATTAAAAATACTTGAATCAAAGAACAAAAAAGGTAATTTTCAAATAAAATATTCATAAAATTTAATAATTTTATTAGATAAGGATGTGCTTTCTTATCTAAAATAAAAATATATATTATTAAAATGAGCATTACAAAGCAAATAAAATAAGCAATTGATAATAATAATATAAAATTATTTTTACTATTAATAATATCTCCTACATATAAATATTTTTTTAAAGTTGTGATTACTTTTATTAAAACATCATTTTTCTTTAAATCTTCAGAAGCATTTATTAAACATATAAAAAAAATTTGTAAATATAAGCAAAGCTTTAAAATTAATTCTGTGACAAATCTTTTTTGTTTATATTCTTTTATTAAATAAAAAAATCCAAAAAATCTAACTAAATATGGATTTGAATATATATCTATTGTTTGAATAGAATCTTTTAAATCTACCAATGAAATTAAATCTGATTCTATCATTTTATAAAAAATTAATATAAAACAATTAAATTTTGAAAAATTTAAATGATGAATTTATTTAAATTTAAAGTTTAAAGTATATATTAATTTTTTTTATATTTATAAATTCTTTTATTTTTTGAACAATTAATATTAATTTTCCATACTATTTCTCGAAATTATTTTCAAAAATAATTTTTCAAAATTTTGAATTCTATCATCTAATTCAGCTTCTTCCTTTAATTTTTCATTGAAAAATTTAGAAACTTTTATTTTAGGATATTTTTTTAACTTAGGTAAAATTTTATTGTCTTCAATTTTATATTTTAAATTTTTAAACCCTTTATAAACATTAACTTTATCAACTTTTAATTCTTTTCTATTATAACTATTACTCTTTAATAATTGTTTTTGAAGCTCAATAAATTCTTTATTAGTTGAAGTTTTAGAAAAATCTTTTAAATTTTCATTTATATTCTTAAAAAAATTATAAGTTTTTTCTAAATTTATAGGTTCTTTTTTAAATGTGTGAAAAGAAGATAAAACAACACTTTTATTTCTTCTTTCTTTTGGAGTAACACTTCTAACTTTCTTATGAAATTTAATAAATTCTTTTTGAATAATTGTTGGTGATCTTAAAGTTTTTCTTCTTTGATATTTATTATCAAAACTAAATTTATTAGATTCTTCTGATTTATAATTATTTTTAGCATTATTATTTATCGTTTTATGAAAAGAAAAAATAGTAGTTGATGGGGTATTATTATTTTCTTTTTTTGAAGATTCAAAAATAGTAAAATTTGGATCTCCTCCTATTTTAATAAAATTAGATTTTTTCAATTTACTAATTAAATTTTGCATTACGATAGTATTTTTAGTTATTTGAATTTCTTGTTTATTTGCATTGATTTCATTTTCTATTATTTTTTTTTGATATTTTTCATAAAAAATATCTTCTCTTAATTTTTGTCTTTTTAAAAATTCTTCTCTTTCAATATCACCAATAATATTATTTTTCATAATTTTCATTAAAACTTGATAAGAATTTGTTAAAAATTTTTCAGAATTATTTTTAGGAAATTTTTTATGAGCATTTTCTTCCATATTTTTTGACTTAAAATATTCGATCATATTTTTTTCTTTTTTCATTAATAAAGGAGTAGTTGTAAAAATATTATTCTTTAAAATTGATCTTGACAATTTATATCCTTTACCAAAATATTTTTTTTCAATATTTCTAACCATATCATTTCTTTCGTTTTTTTGTTTATCATAAGTCATTATTTTTTTATAATTATCTCCAAAAGATTCAATTTTATCTTTTGCTTCTTCAATGTCTTTATTTAGTTTTTTATTTCTATTATTATATTGTATTATATGATTAATTAAAGGAGAATTTGTATAATCTTCTATTTTTTTTTTATTAAAAGGAAAAAAAATTATATTTTCTGTTGGATTTTTAGTTGTTTCTCCTTTTGAAGTCATAAAATCTACAGAAGTACTTCTTTTTATTTTATGAAATTTTTTTGATATTGAAAAATTATTTATGTTTGATAATGTTAAATTTTTGGAATTTTTGGAGTTTTTCTGATAATTTGAAAAATTTGACATTGAATTATAAAATTTCGAACCTAATTTTTTATAAATTTTTGGTGATAAAAGGCAACTTTTTTCTTTAAAAGAAAAATAACTATTATTTTTTAAATTCATTTTTTTTTATTATTCCTATTTTAAATTAAGAATAAAATTTAAAATAAAATAATGATATTAAGAAAAATTAAACCTTCAAAGAATTTATATAAATATAAAAAAAGGAAATTTCAAAAAAATAATTTTAGATATAATAAGAAAAAATTTATTCAAAAATATCTGGAAAATAAACTAAATTATCAAAAATACATATATAATAAGTTAAAATATTTTTAATCATTGAAGAATAAAAGAAAATTAAAAATTATAGAAATAAATAATGAAAAAAAAACATAAAATAACAAATTATGTTTCTCAAATATTCAATTGATATAACAAAAAGAAAAAGGCTTGAATTTATAAGAAATAAAAGATAATAAAAGATGAATGAGAGAATTAATATATTTAATGGATAAATTTTTTAAATGTCATTTAGATTTAATATCATTTAACAAATAATATAAGAAAAATAGTTGGATGGATATACAAATTTCAAATTTTGTCTGGAATTATTGTTTTAAATATTATAATTTTTATTATAAAGGCTTTTTTCTTTTCTTTTACTTATCAAAAAATTTAATGAAAAATAAGTTAAATCGCCTATATTTTTTGAATGAAATATTTTTAATTAATTTTTTCGAAATTGATTTAGTTATTTCAGATAATTTTAAATAATAGATTATTTTATGTTTTTTAATTATAGTATCAATTCTATTTTAATAATTACATTTTAACTATTCTTTATCTCAGTTTATCTAATTTAAATAAAAACTAATAATACATCATAAACAAAAGAATTATCAGATATAATAATTAATAAATAGAAAAAGAAAAGATAATTAATCTGGAAATTAATTAATTAATCTTTTTTTGAGAATGTAAGTTCTCAACCTTTTTTTTTAAAGTATCATTATAATCAACATTATCAGTGATTTTAATTCCTAAAGCTAAAATTATCATTTTATGAAGGAGCATAATTGACCAATTAACATGCATAAGATATAAAAATGTTAAAAAACCCCATAAAGAAAAAGTCACCCATCCCCAATCCCAAGTAATATAATGCCATATAGTATAAATTACATCACCAAAAACATATATTCTAACATAAATAAAGAAAAAAACTAAAAAAACTCCTGAAACATCTTTAAAAATTTCATGACAATCAGTTTGAATAAGAATTCTAGTAAAATGCACAAAAATATCACTAGCATTATGTAATAATAAAACAATTGAACCTATATTTGAATAATTTGTTATATATGAAAAAATAATTAAACTTATAGTACATATATGATGCAATATCATTGTAAAAAAATCATTTTGTCTTTCATAAATAAAAAGAAGGTAAATTAAATCTGAAGAAAAATAGGATAAACAAATAATATAATGTAAATCAAAAAATTTAGGTTTATAATGGTAATATGAAGTGGGATATCCTTTCAAAAACATATTTGGCATATATCCATGACCTAAAAGAGATTTTGGGAAATAATCAACTTGATCTAAAATAATATATGCAAATAATGTGATAAATGTATAATATGAACATTTGAAAATATGAATAGCTAATTTCCTTTTATAAATTTTTCCTAAGAGATAATTTTTTTCATCTTTTGGGTCTTTATATTTTTTTGTCATAATTTTTGGTGTAATATGCATCAATGAACTTTCAATTAAAACTTTTAAAATTATTATAATTGGAAGTACTAATAATACTAATTTTAAATCTGAAAATTCTGGAAATTTATAAGATGCATTTCTTTGTTTTAACTCATTTCTAAATTTTGTTGTATCTCTAAATAAAAAATATATTCCTATGAAAGTTGGTATGAAAAGAAAACCATAAAGTATGTTCCATGCTAAATCATATTTTTCTTTGAATGTTAATTGTTTTAGATTTTTCTTCATTAAAGAATAAATAAATATTATTAGAATAATTTATTTAATTGTTTTAAATATTTATATATAAAAATATTCTTATCAAAAAATGAAGATAAGTCATTTATTTTTGGAATTTTTTATAAATAAATTTTTATTAAAATTTTTGAATGAAGGAGAAAAATGATATTATGATTAATTCTTTAATATCATTTCCTCCTAGTCCTAAGAAATTTGACCCATTTAATTCTTATGAAATCCAAGAAGAAAATGAATATAGTACAGAAGAAAAATTATATATTGAATTATGTAATGAAAAAATTAGTATTTTTAAATCATTTCATGATTTATTAAATAATACAAATTTTGATATATATAATAATGAGAATATAAAAAAAGAAATTAATTTATTAAATTCAGAAAATGAAATTGCACAAATTGAGAATTCATATATGAAAAAAGATTTTGAATCATTAAAAAATATAGTCGAAAATTCCACAATAGAAAATAATGCAAAAAATTTTTTTTTAAATTTATCATATGAAGATTACTTAAAACAAGATAAATTATATTTAAAAAAATTAATTAATAATTGCCTTTCTGAAATATTAGATGAAATAAAATATGAATCAATAAATTCGAATGAAAAAAGATTAATAATGGACTATACGAGTAAGTTAAAAAATATAAAAAAAAATTATATAAAAGAAGAAAATATTAATATTAATATTAATAAACAAATTAAAGTCGTATTAATTTATCCAGAAAATAGAAAATGGGATTCTTATGAAGAATTTAGATATGGCGATGATATTTATGATTTAATTATGAGAATATATGAAAATCATCCCAAGTTTAATAATATTCAAATTTCAAATAAAGAAGGACAAATTTATAATATTGATGAAAACAAAGATAAATATTTAGGATTATTGCTAAATAATAATACTGAAATTTATGTGAAAAATATTAATTAATGTTTATCAAAGGAATATATATATTAAATAATAAATATATAAAAAAAATAAAATAAAAAATAACAATAAGAAATTATTTTTTCATTTTTTCTTTTTCCAAAAACATTTTGTTTATTTTATCTTCAGTATAATTCAATAATTTGAAAATTAAAGTAAAAAGTTCTTTTCCTTTGTTTGAATATTGTACTTCTTGAAATAATTTACTAATAGCACTACTAATAGTAGAAAGAACATCATTCACATCTGTTAATTTTTTATTCAATTTTTCTACTTCATTTTTACATTGTTTTAACTCAAGTTTCATAGTTGTAATTTGCTTTATGTTAACAATTTTTTGAGGAATATTATTATTATTATTAATATTAATATATTTATTAAAAGTAGCACAATTACTTCCTTTACTTTCTTTACTATTCATTCTATTATTTGTTAAATTTTTATTTGACATAGTTGAATTTTTATCAGTTAATAAATCATTTTCATTTATTCTTCCTAATTCTGTTGAATCTGGTTCTTCTTCATAATTTATTTCATTTGTACTTCTTTTATTTGTTTGAAAACTTAATTTATTTATATCTATTGAAATTTTTGTTCCATTTTCAATATAATTTGATAAATCTTGAATTAAATGAAGATAATCACTTTTTAATTGTTTAAGTTGGTCTTGTTCATTACTATATAAATTTAAGAGATATCTATATTTTTCAATTGATACTAAATTTGAGGAAATTTCATTATTTATTTCTTCATTTTTATTAATTAATAGTAATTCTTTAATTGTTTCTTGATTTTTTTCATTTTCTATATTTTTCATTTCCAATTTTTGTAATAAATCCTTTTGAATCACCAATAAATCATTATTTAATCTTTTATAATTCTCAGATTCAGAAAAATTTTCTTCTTCTTCTTTGATATTTTTATTATTATAATTATATTTGTTTAAAACTGCATTATTAAGAGCATTTTTATATGTTTCACTTTGGATTTTCTCATCATTTAATTCTTTAAAAATTTTCTCTTTTTCTAAATATAAATTTCCAATTTTAGTAATCAAAGGTTTTATTCTTTTTTTTAAATTTTCAATTTCATTCATAATAATTCCATCTTCAAAATTATATTTAGTATCAAAAACATTATTTAATTCATTTTCATTTTCTTCTTCTTTTGCATATGGTTTAATCATTTCAATAATTTCATTTGTTACATTTTTAATAGAAAAATATAATTTATTTGTATCTAAAATATCATTATTACTGCTTTTTTGTTCTTGAATTTGAATATTGTTATTTTCAGAATTTCCATTTTGATTATTATTAAATTTTGCTTCTAATCCATTTATAAATTTTTTTATTTCATTTTCATAATAATCAAATTTATTTTCAGATAAATTTTTATTTAAGGAATTATTATTTGAATTTTGACTTTGAACAGATTCACCATAATTAATATTTAAATTAGCACAAATAGATTTTAAAGATTTAAAAATATTTCTAACAGAATTTATATTATTATTTAAATTTTTTTCATATTGATTTATTGAATTACTTTGTTTTTCTATTTTACTATTCAAAGTAGAAATTTCATTTCTTAATTGAGATGTAATAAATTGGGAATTAGATTTTAGATCTTCTAAAGCAGTTTTAAGAGTAATTATAGAATCATTTAATTCTTTAATATTTTGATTATAATTTAATCCATTATAAGTTCCAGTAAAAGCAGAATTTACACTAAATAAAGAACTGTAAGAACGATTATCTTGTGAAATTTGATTAGTTAAATTATCTTTTGAATATTTTAAAGCTTCTTTGTACAAATTTATTTTTCTTTTTTCAAAACTTTTTTTTAAATCTTTAACATTTGGTTCTTTTTTACATATACTAATTTGAAGTTGTTTCATTGCATCAAAAAATAATATTATTTCTTTGGCTAATAATTTTTCTGAATTTCTATTTCCATATGAAGATATATTTCCTATAGTTGAATGATTTGTAAAATTATTTGAAATTATTTGTGTTTTATTTTTATAATTTGATGAACTTTTTTCTTTTCTTCTTATTGAAACATTGTCTATTAATTTTTTTGCAGTTTTTGATTGAATAATTACACTATTAGAACAAATGTTATTATTTCTATTATTTTTTTCATTTTTTTTTATAAAATAATTTAATCTTCCTTTTGATGATATATTATTTTCTTGATTTTTCAAATTTCCAGAACTATTGCATTCACTTTGACTATAAGTATTATCTAATAGTTTTATTTTTAAATTTTCATTTGATTGAGGTCTTTCTTTTATATGACTTATTACTCTTATATTTTTTCCATTTGATGGACTTATTAATCCTCCATTTATTTGAGATAAATTTGCCCATTTGAATTTACCATTTTGAACTTTTTTTTTATTTTCAATCAATTTATTAAAATTGTTATTTGAATTCTTTTTTTCCATTTGAATTTTATAATTATATTACATAAATATTTTAAAATTTGTCAAATTATTATTTTATTTAATCTTTTTAAATATAAAAATTATTTACAAAAAAATTGATTTAATTTATATATTTCTTATTATTCAATTAAAAATAAATTTTATTTTAAATAATTTTAAAAGATTTTTCACTTTTTTATATTTAATTTTTATAATTAAGGTATTGTAATTCTTTTGAATACAAATATTATACTTTAATTTCTTCTTATTTTTTAAAATTTCTAGTTGACCTTACATTATATTTTGAAAAAAAATTGCTTTTTAGTCTCATTTATTTGAATTTCATTATAATTAAAAAATACAAATAAAGTTTTTATAGTAATTTTATTTATCCAAAAGAAAAAGAAAGAATTTTTTCTTTTCATTTATATGATTTTAAGAAATACAGTTATTATAAAAAATGATGTGACTTGATTGATAAATTAATGTTTATTTTTTCATTTGTTTAGAGATATTAAGATTTTTTTTTGAAAAAAAATTTTCAAAATTTACTATTAAAAATTCGAAAAGTTTTTTAAATAATTGTTATATTCATCATTGTTTTTAATCATTTTCAAATTGATTATTTCTTTATTATATATCAAAATTAGTATATCAATGTTAAATAAATAAAAATTAATAATACTTTATTTCATACAAATAAAAAAAATCAAAAATAGAACAACAAATTGTTTGATTTTTATATTTTAATAAAAATTAATAAAAAATAAATATAATGTCCAAAAGTAATCCAAATGAGGAGAAAGAGCCTTTAACTCAAAGAAAAACAATAGAAACAACAATTCCAAATCAATATACAGAAAATACAATCCCAGAGATAAATGATAAAGAAATAAATAATAGTATGAATTATGAAAATAATATGAATAACAAAAATAATTATTATAAAAATATAGATGAACAAATACCTTCATCAATTTATAATGATATGGCTTCATGTTCAAATTATATGAATATTATTCATGAAGCAAATGTAAATTTAAAATTAGAAAATGAGAGATTAAAGAAAGAAATGTTAGAAAAAAATAGAATTATTTCTCAATTTCAAAATATTTCTCATGAAGCTCAAAATAAATTACAAAAATTAGAAGATATAACAAATAAAAGATATGATAATTTATATAAACAAATGGAACAAGTAGGAAGAATTTTTAATGTTCCTATAAATTGCGATTTTGCAAATAATATACAAAAAGCTTTATGTGTTTCTAATAATGAAAGTCATAATTTACAAGATAAAACTTATTCTTTAGAACAAGAAAATTATAGGTTAAAAAATGAAATTCAAAATTTAAATTTTGAAAATGAAAAATTAAACAATTATTGTGCAAATTTAGAAGGTCAAATTAATAATCAAAGTTGTACTATTAAAATGAAAGAATCTGATTTTAATAGAAAAGAACAAGAATATTTAAATAGAATCTGTGAATTGAAAATGTGTTTAAATAGAAAGGAAGATGAGATTAATTGTTTTAAAAATAAATTATGTAATTTACAGACTCAAATTTGTAAAATTCAAAATAATAATTGTGATTATAATAATAATAGGAATATGGAAAATATAATCTATTCCCAATAATAAAGTAAAAATATTAATTATTTTTTATTTTAAAT
>JAEEGI010006566.1_pt1 | contig 26231 bp, 18 predicted proteins | sample 8958751 | NCBI WGS metagenome assembly JAEEGI01 (sample SAMN16246545, study PRJNA631951) | gut metagenome | biome: gut microbiome; feature: rumen; material: KS-attached | host: Bos | place: Iran: Karaj | collected 2018-10 | reverse complement strand
ACTTTCCCCATGAGTCAGACCGCCTATAAGGTGCCTAACAAATGGATTGTGGATGCCGTGAACTGCAGTGTGGAGTCGGAACGCGTGTGGAATGTGACAGCCCCCTCACTCGACCGTGGCTGGACCTATTGCGGCACGATGGACCACGACAAGACGCGCTACTTCCACAGCGTGCGCCGCAAGGTGCTCTACCTCAAGGACGGCAAACCCGTACTGAAGGACACCAACAACTCGAGCGAAGACTTCAACCCCTTTGTCACGCCTAGCGAGATTGAGAATCAGGGCACGGCAATGGATGTGAACGGCACGCCATGCACCACCCGCACATGGGACGGTGTGATGCCCCGACAATAAATGAGATGACCATGAACTATGGAATCAAGATAATATTGCTGCTGACTGCTGTCCTGCCAGGAACATGGCAGGCATCGGCTCAAGAGGTTAAAGACACGACGGGCACCGATGTGTTCACAACGGTTATCGAGCAACATCGCCAATCAGAGCAGTTGCTCGATGTGGCATGGCTCAACCCTGCCATGAAGCCGCTGCAGCATCGCCATTCGCTCAGTGAGGTGGTGGCGAAGTTTGCCCACAGCAAGCAGTCGGCGTCGCTCGATGTGCAACAGGGCGACAAGCAGCAGGTGTGGTCGTTCGACGCATCGAGTTATGTGCATCATGGCAATGGCACGCTGTGGGGCAGGGCCTACTACGACAATGGCGGCATTTATCACATGAACTGGAACGAGACCAGCGACAGGCAACTGGTGTATCCCTACCTGCTTGCCGACAGCGTGGGCGGCCACCGCATGAATGTGGAGCGCTACAGTTTCATGGGCGGCTATGCACACAATACAGGGCGCCTTTTGTTGGGCGCCAGTTTGGGATACACGGCAGGCCTTTATTACCGCAATGTGGACCCAAGACCGCGCAATGTGACCGCCAATCTCGATGTGGACGCAGGCATTGGCTGGCTCGCTCCTCGTGGGCAATATGTGATTGCCGCCGCCCTCAGGTTCAAGAAATACAAGCAGACCAACGATGTGACCTTTTATAGTGAACTGGGTAACGAGAAACTTTATCATCTCACAGGTTTTGCTAACAGTTACACTCGATTCGACGGTACCGGTTACAGTACTTACTACAAAGGTTACAGGTGGGGTGCCGTGCTGAATGTTCACCCCACAATGGGCCGTGGCCTCAGTGCTGCAGTGGAACTGTCGCGTTTCAACTTCGAGAAGATTCTCACGGCCTACAACAAACTGCCTCTTGTACAGGCCAAGCACAACGAGGTACGTGCCGAACTGGCCTGGCTCGCCCAGCGCTGGCAGGTGAAGGCCCATGTGCATGCTTCGAGAAGAGTAGGCACCGAGAATGTGTTTGGCGATCCTGCTGCCTCGGTCTACCGCCAGATAGGTGCGCTCGACATGTTTTTCGAGAATCGGTTTGGCGCAGGACTTGCGGCGGTCTGGGAACCGCAACTTGGCGCTGGCAGGTGGAGCGTAGGCGTGCAGCCTTCGCTGGGCTATGAGCATTGCAATGCCATTTATCTCGATCCCGCCTCGCGATGGCTGGTCGATCACATGGTGGCTGGCATTGATGCCAAGGTGATGAACCGCGTGGGCAGCAGGCTGCTGTGGAGCATGAATGCCTGGTTTAAGGCAGTGTGCCCCGTCAAGAGCACTCTACTCCTGGGCAATGTGTCCAGCGAACTCGAGGGACTGAAACGGGTGGTAGAAAACGGCTATGACCGCGATTCACGGCATCACAACTGTGTGGGTGGCGAACTGGCTTTTTATTACCGCCCCGTCATGACCCGCAACCTTGCCATCAAACTGGCACTTGAGGCGCAGCATGGCACCTTTGCGCATAGCCAGAGCCGCGACGAGGTGCTCGCCACGCTGGGCGTGTGTTTTTGAAAATTATTAATCACATCAATAAATGAAAATGAGAAAAACAATTCGATTTGCGGTTCTTGCCATGCTTGCCATGGCTTTTCCCGCTTTGCAAGCACAGCAACTGGTGCCTGTTGACCCCGATGTGCGCACTGGCGTGCTCGAAAATGGCCTTACCTACTATGTGAAACAGAATCATTACCCGCAGGAGCGTGCCGACTTCTTCATCGCACAGCGTGTAGGCTCGATTCAGGAGCAGGACGACCAGCGCGGCCTTGCGCACTTCCTGGAGCACATGTGCTTTAACGGAACCAAGCATTTTCCAGGCAATTCACTCATCTCCTATATGGAGTCGATAGGCGTGAAATTCGGCGCCAATCTCAATGCCTACACCTCAACCGACGAAACAGTCTATAACATCAGCGATGTGCCCACCACGCGGCGTTCGGTGCTCGACACCTGTTTCCTGGTGTTGGCAGATTGGAGTCATGACCTGCTGCTCAAAAACAAGGATATAGACGAGGAACGCGGCGTGATTGAGGGAGAGTACCGATACCGCAGCGGTGCCAATTACCGCCTGCTCGAGAAGAGTGCCGACGACCTCTATCCCGGCTGCCTTTATGGCCAGCGAATGCCCATAGGACTGATGAGCGTGGTGAAAAACTTCAAGTACAAGACCCTCAAGGATTATTACAAGAAGTGGTATCACCCCTCCAATCAAGCCATCATTGTCGTGGGAGACATTGACCCTGACTATGCTGTAGCGAAGATAAAACAACTGTTCGGAAAAATCAAGAACCCCAAGAACAGCGCCCCAGTTGTGCCTGTGCTGGTGCCCGATAACGAAGAAATCATTGCCACTGTGCAGAGCGACAAGGAGCAGACCACCAACAGTGTGCGCATTCTTTTCAAGCACAATGACCTGCCGTCGCAACTCATGCCCACTACCGAGTTTTTGCGGCACAGTTACCTCAAGTCGGTCATCACCTCGATGCTCAACACCCGCTTTGCCGACCTGGCGCAGGAACCCGACGCACCCTTTGTGCGTGTAGTGAGTGCCGACCGCGATTACATGATATCGAAAACCCGTCAGGCTTTCCAGCTCATTGGCATGGCCAAGGAGGGCAAGTCGCAACTCACCATGCAGCACATGGCGCGCGAAGTGAACCGTGCGGTGCAACATGGCTTCACCGACGGCGAGTATCGCCGTGCCCGCTTGCAGTATGAGGCCTCGCTCGCCAAACTGCTTCAGGAACGCGACAAGTATGCCAACACCCGCTATGCCCGCGACTTTGTGCGCGCCTTTATCGATGGCGAACCCATCCCGTCGATTGAAGAGAACGACCGCCTCATGAAGCAAATCATTGACGGTGTAGCACTTGACGATGTGAATGCCCATTTCCGTTCGCTCATCAGTAGCACCGACCGCAACGTGGCCCTTGTTGCCTTTGTGACCGAGAAAGAGGGCGCATTGCTCACCAAGTCGCAACTTATCGATGCTTTCCATGCAGGCCGTGCCGAGCCGGTGACAGCCTATGTCGACACGCTGAACACGAACCACCTGCTGCTCACCGAACCGGTGGCGGGTTCCATCGTGAGCGAAGAAACCGTGCCCGAAATGGAAGCCAAGCTGCTCACTTTGTCGAATGGTATGAAAGTGACTCTCAAGAAAACCCTGCTCAATGCCAACGAGGTGATTATTGCCGGAGCTGGCCCGGGCGGACTGTCGCAGAACTACACCGCTGTCGATGCACCGTCGTTCAAGGTGATCAATGCCGTGATGGGCGTGACAGGTTATGGCGCATTTACCGCTTCGGAACTCAAGAAAGCACTTGCGGGCAAGAATGTGACGGCTCGCACCTTTGTGAGCAAGACCGAAGAAGGTTTCCAGGCAACATCTGCTCCTGCCGACCTTGAAACAGCTTTCCAGCTGCTCTATCTCAAACTCACATCGCCCCTCAAGGACGAGAAGGCGTTCAACAGTTTCATCGAGGCAACAAAGGCACGGCTGGAGAACCAGCAGGTCGATCCCAAATTTGAGTTTGCCGATTCGCTTTTCACCTATGTTTTCAACCGCCATCCCATGGCAGCCGAGAAACTGCAGAAGCATGAGATCGGTCGTGTCAACTACGACAGGATTATGGATGTTTACCGCGACCGTTTCAGCGACATGACCGATGTGCATGTGTATGTGGTGGGCAATTTCAACGAAGACACCGTGCGCACGCTGCTCGAGAAATATGTGGCAAGTCTGCCCGCTGCCGGCAGGGTGGAGACACCGCGTGACATGGGCTACCGACTGTTCACGGGTCAGCCTCGCAACGAGTGGAGCCGCAAAATGGAGAATCCGCAGGACAAGATCTATTTCTTCTGGACTTGCGAGATGGACTTTGACCTGCGCATATCGCTCATTGCAAAAATCACGGGTCAGATATTTAACAACATCTTCCGCGAAGAAATTCGTGAAAAGCGTGGCTGGACCTATCATGTCGACACCCATTGCAGCGTAGTGCCCGACCACAATGGCACTGACCGCCCCGTGGTCTATTTCCCGCTCAATGTCACCCTAAAGGAGGGCACTGCCCGTGAATGCCGTGACCTCATCAATGGCGTGATGAACGATGTGGCACAACATGGACTACCCGAAGACCGCCTCGCCACTGTCAAGCAGTATCTCAAGAAGGTGCATGCCGAGGATGTGGCCGACAACAGTTACTGGATGGTGATGCTCAAGAATCTCGACAAGTTCGGCATCAATTTCGACCGCAACTATCTCGAAACCCTCGATGCCATTACTGTGGCCGACATTCAGCACTTTGTGCAGCAGTTGCTTGCCGGCAGCCGCCTCGAATTGCAGATGACTCCCGAGAAATAACCGTTTGCAAGATTCTAACGCATCATGTTGCCCCAGGCAGATTTCACCGCCTGGGGCTTTCGTGTTTTATTTCATTTTATTTTCGGCTTGGCGCTCCATTTTAAAGCGGTGAAAGTTTTGTGGATTGGAATCAAATGCTTAAATTTGCAATTCTTCAAGCCAACCCTTGACGAAACAAAACAATAATTAGCATAAATCTTAAAAACAACTATGGAGCAAATTTCAAATCGCATTCAGGCATTATCGCCTTCGGCAACACTTGCCATGTCGCAGAAAAGCGCAGAACTCAAAGCACAGGGAGTTGATGTAATCAACATGTCGGTGGGAGAACCCGACTTCTTCACCCCTGCCCACATCAAGGAGGCCGCCAAGAAGGCTGTCGACGACAACTTCTCGTTCTATTCGCCCGTGCCGGGCTACCTGTCGCTCAGACAGGCCATCAGCGACAAGCTGAAAAACGAGAACAACCTTGATTTCAAGCCCGAGCAGATTGTGGTGGGCAATGGTGCCAAGCATGAGCTGTGCAATGTGATTATGAGCGTGATTAATCCTGGCGACGAGGTGATTATCCCCACTCCCGCATGGGTAAGCTATGTGCAGATGGTGATACTTGCTGGCGGCAAGAATGTGCTGGTCCCCACCACCATGGAGCAGAATTTCAAGGTCACTCCCGAGCAACTCGAGGCAGCCATCACACCCGCCTCAAGACTCGTGATCCTGTGCTCGCCGTCCAACCCCACGGGCAGCGTCTATAGCAAGGCCGAACTCCAGGCACTGGCTCAGGTGCTTGCCAAGCACGAGCAGGTGATGGTGATTGCTGATGAAATCTACGAGCATATCAACTATATAGGCGGACATGAGTCAATCGCTCAGTTCCCCGAACTCAAGGACCGCGTGATCATCATCAACGGTGTTTCGAAGGCCTATGCCATGACCGGTTACCGCATTGGCTATGTGGCTGCTCCTATAGCACTCGCCAAGGCCATCAACAAACTGCAAGGCCAGTACACCAGCGGTGCCTCGTCGATTGCCCAGAAGGCTGCCGAGGCTGCCTATCGCGGCTCGCAGGACTGCGTGGAGGAGATGCGCGTGGCATTTGCCCGCCGTCGCGACCTCATCGTGAAACTGCTGCGCGAGATTCCCGGGCTGGATGTGAATGAGCCCGACGGCGCCTTCTATGTGTTCCCCGGCGTGAAAGCCCTCTTCGGCAAGCGCTGCGGCGATGTGGAGATTAAGGATGCCATGGATGTGGCCATGTATTTGCTCAACGAGGGCCATGTGGCTACAGTGGCTGGCGATGCCTTCTGCTGCCCGGGCCACATTCGCTTGAGCTATGCCACCAGCGATGAGAACATCGTGGAGGCATGCCGTCGCATCAAGTGCGCGCTCGAAAAACTGCAGTAGTGCCATGATATTCTGGTTTTCAGGCACAGGCAACAGCCACTATGTGGCGCAACAGCTCGCCGAGCAGTTGAACGACAGGCTCATCGCGGTGAGCGATGCCTTGCTGAGCCAGAATTATGACTACGCATTACAACAGGGCGAATCCATCGGGTTTGTGTTCCCTACCTATTCTTGGGGGCCTGCACCCGTGGTGCTCGATTTTATCAAGATTATGAAGGTTGCCGGTGTCACATCGGCAACCTATTGTTATTTGGTGACCACCTGTGGCGACGATGTGGGGCTCTCGGTGCCCATCTTCGCCAAGGCGCTGCGCAAGCAAGGCCTGACGCTGCAGGGAGCCTTCTCGGTGCAGATGCCCAACAACTACATTTGCATGAAAGGCTTTGATGTCGACCCCGACCAGGTGCGACAGCAGAAACTCCATGCAGCCCCCGAGCGCATTGCTCATGTGGCGATGCGCATAGCCGAGCACCGCTGCACCACCGATGTGGTGACGGGCCGCTGGCGGTGGGTGAAGTCGCGCATCATCAGGCCATGGTTCAAGCGCTATGCCATGAGCGACAAGCCGTTTCATGCCGACTCTGCGGCGTGCACTGGCTGTGGCAAGTGCGTGGAGACCTGCCCCATGCACAACATCGAATTGCATGACGGACGACCTGAGTGGCATGGCCGTTGTGCCATGTGCTTGGCCTGTGTGCATCACTGCCCGGTGAGAGCCATCCAGTATGGCAAGCAGACGCAAGACAAGGGCCGCTACTACTTCAAGAAAACCGATTAAACGTGTTGAGATATGAGAAAATTCTTTTTATGTGTAGCTTCAGTGGCAGGTGCTGCTCTTGCCTGCCCCGTGACTGCGCAGACACTCTCGTCGCCTGGCGACTCGCTCATTGATGAGGGCTATGCCCAGTCGGCGGTGTTGACGGGAAGCGTGGAGAAAATCACCGAAGACCAGATGAACAAAAAGCAGGTGACCAATCCGCTCGATGCCATCAATGGCCGCGTGGCGGGCTTGACGGTGCAGAAGAGTAACAATGGGGTGGCCGCCATGAATGCCGTGCGTGTGCGCGGTACGACCTCGCTCACGGGCGGTAACGACCCGCTCATCATCGTCGACGGTGTGTTTGGCGACCTTTCTACCTTGTCGAGCATCTATCCTGCCGATATCGAGAGTTTCACCATCTTGAAAGATGCTACCGAAACGGCGCAGTATGGCAGCCGTGGCGCATCGGGTGTGATTGAGGTGTTGACTAAGAAGGGCTCAAAAGGTGCTGCCAGCGTCAGTTACAATGCGAGTTTCAGCATCAATAATGTGTATAAGAATCTTAACATGCTCAAGGCCGACGACTACCGCACTGTGCTCAAGAATGAGGGACTCATGCTCATTGACAAGGGCCATGACACCGACTGGCAGAAACAGATACAGCAGACGGCTTTCTTGCAAGACCACCATGTGGCGTTCATGGGCGGCGGCGATGCTTCGGGCTACCGCGTGTCGCTGGGTTACATGGAGCACAAGGGCGTGATTCTGCACGAAAAGATGCGAAACTTCACCAGCAACATGAGCATGTATCAGCACATGTTCAACAATTTCCTGAAAATTGACCTGGGCATGTTCGGCAACATCCAGAAGAATGTGACCTCGGTCTACGATGTGCAGAAGACCTTCTACAGCGCTGCCTGCTGGAATCCCACTTTTGCCCCATCCAAGAATGAAGATGGCGGCTATGACGGTTTCACCTATGCCAACCAGATCAATCATCCGCTGGCCTTGATGGACAGCCGCACACAAGACAAGACGGTGCACATCAGCACCCATGGCAAACTCACCTTTAATCTGTCGAAATCATGGCATTTGAGCCTTTTTGGGGCATACAGTCACAACGAGGTCGAGACTTCGCAGTTCCTGCCTACCTCGATCTGGGCGCATGGTCAGGCCTATAAGGGCACGAAAAAGACCGAGTCGCTGCTGGGTAATGTGGCGCTCGTCTTCGACCGTCACTTCAACGAGCATCACCTGAATGTGCTCGCCTTGGGTGAGGCGCAGCGCGATATCTACACGGGGTTCTTTACTACCACGACCAATTTCAGCACCAACGACATGGGCTTCAACAGCATTCAAGCGGGCGCACTCACCCTGTGGGAGGGAACTGGCAGTTACCGTGAAGACCCGAGCCTGGTAGCGTTTATGGGCCGTATAAGCTATGACTACCTGGGTCGCTACTCCATCACTGCCACGGGGCGTGCCGATGGTTCCTCGAAGTTTGGCTCAGGGCACAAGTGGGGATTCTTCCCCTCGGTGTCGGCCGCATGGACACTCTCAGAAGAACCCTGGCTGCGGCAAGTGTCGTGGCTCGATAACCTGAAGTGGCGTGTGGGTTATGGCTTGGCGGGTAATCTTGGCGGCATCGACTCCTATATGTCGCACAACTGGCTGCAACCCATGGGCATTGTGCCTGTAGGCAATGCGGCGGCTGTGGCCCTGGGCACGTTGCGCAATGCCAACCCCGACCTCAAGTGGGAAGTGAAGCACACCTTCAACACAGGCCTCGATGCCAGTTTCTGGAGCAACAGGCTCATAGCCTCGGTCGATTTCTATACCTCCAAGACCACCGATATGCTCTATCTTTACAATGTGAGCGTGCCACCCTTTGCCTACAACAAGTTGCTCGACAATCTGGGTTCGATGCGCAACAGTGGCGTTGAGATTGCTTTGGGCATCACACCGTTTGCCACTGCCGACATGGAACTTAACATCAATGCCAATGTGGCTTATCAAAAGAACAAGTTGCTCTCGTTGAGCGGCTATTATAATGATTATTACCTTGAGGCGCCTGCTTATGTCGACATAGCAAGTCTGAATGGAGCAGGTTTCCATGGAGGCTACAACCACATCGTTTATCAAATTGTGGGTCAGCCGCTGGGCGTCTTCTATTTGCCTCATTGCAATGGGCTTGTGAAGAGTGCTGAAGACGCTAATGCCTATATTTATTCGATTGAGGACCTTGATGGTGACGGGGTGATTGATATAGCCAACGGCAAGGACCGGCAGGTGTGTGGTCAGGCCGTTCCCAAGGTGCTGCTTGGCTCCAACTTCAGTTTCCGTTATAAGCAGTGGGATGTGTCGCTACAGTTGAATGGGGCCTTTGGTCACAAGATTTATAACGGCACTTCGCTTACCTATATGAATATGAACAGCCTGCCTGGCTATAATGTGCTGGCAAAGGCTCCTGAACGCAACATCCACGACCAGATTGCTACCGACTACTGGCTGGAGCGTGGCGACTACCTGAACTTCGACTACTTGACGCTGGGCTGGAATGTGCCTTTGAGCAGCAGTGTTACCAAGTATGTGAAGCGGTTGCGCTTGTCGTTAACTGTAAACAACCTCGCAACCATCACTTCCTACTCGGGACTCACGCCCATGATCAACAGTTCGGCCATTAATTCCACCATAGGCGTTGACGACAAGAATGTGTATCCTGTTTCGCGCACCTACACCCTGAGTGTGAGCATTAACTTCTGATAAATAACCGTTATGAAGACAAAGAATATAATGATATTATGCAGGTTGCTGTGTTGCTGCTGTGTACTGGGGCTTGCTGCTGCCTGCACCGACTTTCTCGATGAGAAACCCAGCGACCGTGTCGACGGTGACATCAACAACATCAACGACCTCTATCTCAATGCCGTAGCGGCGCGGTATGCCGATGTGGGTGGCCATGCCAACAGTCAGGGATTGCAGGGAACAGGACGAGGTGTTTATGACCTCAACACCTTCACCACCGACGAGGCAATCGTTCCCACACGCGGTTCGGACTGGTATGACGGTCGTTTGTGGCAAGACCTCTATCAGCATAAGTTTGCGGGCCTTGACCCCATAGGCGACACATGGAACTACCTAATGAAAGCCATTATGGGCTGTAATGGCTCGCTGGAGCAAATCGACAGGTTTGGAAAGACACATCCCGATGCCCGGCTTGAAGCCTATCGTGCCGAGGTGCGTGGCCTCAGGGCAATGTTCTACTTCTATGCCATCGACCTCTATGGCAGAGTTCCGCTGTTCACCTCTTCGGCGCCTTCGGTGGCCGATTTGAAACTGCGAAACCGCAGCGAGGCTATCAAGTATGTGGTCGACGAATTGCAGCAGGCGATACCGGACCTTTCAGAGGCGCACTCAAATGTGAGGGGTGAATATTATGGTCGTTTCACCAGTCCCGTGGCCTGTTTTCTGCTGGCTAAGATATTCCTGAACAGCGAGGTGTATTGCGACGACGACTGGACCGACGGGACTCGTCCCGATGGCAAAAACATCAAATGGACTGTAGGCGGCAATGTGATGAATTCATGGGAGGCCTGCCAGTACTATTGTGGCAGGATAACTGCAGCTGGTTATGAGCTTGAAGTTGTATTTGAGAACAATTTCCTGGTGCATAACGAGGCATCGATTGAGAACATCTTCACGATTCCTATGGACAAGTATCTTTTCCAGAACCAGTACTGCTATCTGTTCCGTTCGCGGCACTACAACCATGCTGCTGCCATGGGGCTGAACGGCGAGAATGGCCCTTGCGCCACGCTCGATGCGTTGCGCATCTTCGGTTTGAAAGAAGGTGATATTGAGGGCACGGGGCCAGATGTGGACCCAAGATTTGTAAAAACCTATTATTCGGGTCAGGTCTTTGACCTCAATAACAAGCAGGTGCTGCTCGACGACGGCACGCCCCTCGTGTATGAACCGTGGGCCGTGGCGTGTGATGTGTCGAGCACCCCCTATGAGAAGACTGCCGGGGCACGCATGAAAAAATATGAGGTAGACCCGAATGGCACCAAGGACGGCAACCAGAGCGACAACGACATTGTGCTGTTCCGTTATGCCGATGTGCTGCTCATGCAGTGTGAGGCGATGCTGCGCAATGGGCAGGCGGGGGCTGAAGCCGACTTTTTACTGAATTCAGTGCGAAGCAGAGTGGGGGCACCTGACCGCACGGCAACTCTCGAGAATGTGCTCAATGAGCGACTGCTTGAACTTGCCTGGGAGGGATGGCGCCGCAACGACATGATCCGTTTCAATGTCTATGGCGAAGAATATTGGGAGCACCCACGCAGTTCTGCCGATATAAAAGGCTACACAACGGTTTTCCCCATTCCGGGCGAGATTCTCTCGCTATCGGGCAGTGAGCAGAATCCCGGATATTGATTAACAACGACGATAAAAAGCAGGTATTTGTCGGTAAAAAAGCCCTGTTTGTCTTGTTAATGGGTTAATGGATTAAACGAAACGCGGTTTAGCGAGTCATAGTATCACAAAACCATTGGCGACAAATAACATCAAGCTGAAAACAATAAATAATTACCACTATGAAGATACATTTTACTTTTAGAACAATTGCGGCAGCTATGCTGCTGGGTGGCATGATAGCCACCACGCCGGCACTTGCCCAGCACCGCCAGCCACGCGGCGGCAGTCAAAGTCAGAGTCACTCTTCGGCTCCTCGTGAGCGTGTGGAGCGCCCATCTTCTTCGATGCGTCACGACGCAGCTCCGTCGGTTTCTTCGGGTCGCGAACGCTCTACAGTGAACCGTGGCCAGAGCAATGGCGGTTCCTATAATCGCCCCTCTTCGTCGTCATCGGGCCGGAATCCTGGCCGTGATTCAGGTGGCAGTCACCATGGCGGTGGCAACTATTCGGGTGGTGGTCACTCGGGCAGCGGCTACTCGGGTGGCAGCACTTCATCGCGTCCCAGCACTTTACGCAATCGCTCTGTAGCTCCCGACATCAGAACGGAGAGGCCCTCGTTCAACAATGGGTCGGTTTCACGTGGCGAGTCTCGTTCCATAAACGACCGTAATCGCGGTGGTAGCGGCATCGACAACCGCGGTGGCAATGACCGTGACAATAATCGCGGTGGCACTGGCAACTATGGCAATCGCCCGGGTCGTGGCGGTAATAACGACGGCAACTATGGTAATCGCCCGGGTCGTGGAGGAAACGACCGAGACGGCAATCGAGGCGGCAGCGGCAATTATGGCAATCGTCCGGGTCGCGGTGGCAATAGCAACCACGATGGTCATGGCAATCACTTCAACCGTCCTGACAACCGCGGAGGCAATCATGGTGGCAAGGATCGTCCCGGTGGCTTCAATGCTCGTCCCGACAATCGTCCGCATCACGAACGCCCCGGAGGTGGTGACCCCAACCGATTCAGCCGTTACCACCAGTATCGCTATCATGATGGATTCCGTCCGCACGGACCGCACCACGATCGCTTCTACGACCACTATCGCTATGGCTGGAACCGTCCCATCATGCCTCCTGTGAGACCTTATCGTCACACCATCTGGTACTATCGTCCCACGATCCCCTACGGCTTCCGTCCTTACCGCAATGCACCCATCGTTGATGGCATCCTGGGCCTGTTCTTTGGCACTCTCTATGATGCTTCGCTCGACTACCTCTACTATAACGGGTTCAACATCGATGGTTACTACGACAATATCGTTTATCTGCGTGATGTGCCCCTGTTCGACTACGAGTGGCCTGATGTGATGCTGCGCTACGACGACTACAACCAGCTCAACTATGCACAGTTTGCCATCGTCACGGGTTACAACGACCGTGCTCGCTACAATCGCCTGTATCGACGCCTGTGCACTAGCTACGGCAATCCTGTAAGCTATGTGCGAGGTGCTTATCCTCAGGTCACCTGGGTGGGTGGTGATGGTCGCGGCTACATCACACTGAGCCTGAATCACGATGCCGGTCGCTACTACACAGCCCTCTCATTCGGCTATTGATTTAAACTCTATATTTCATCCATATATATCGCACATAGTAGTTTCGTGTAGATTAGGCTGCTGGCGGAAAAAGGGCATCTGCTCATCCCGCCAGCAGTTTGTTTTTGTTGTGGTGCTTCAATCGTGATGAGAATGACTTAGATTGTGCAACTGTTTTTTGCATCTTGAAATGCAAAAAATGGCGAATTTTTATAGTTGGAAATATAAAAAATCAATAAATTTTGTAGTTTAAACTATAAAAATAGCTCAATTTCTTGCAGTTTCAACTGTAAAAAACTATATTTGCACTGTAATTATTCAAATTGTTTCACTTATGGATGCGATAGAAATGCAATCTCTCATCAACAATTACCATCGCAAGATAGGTAGTATTAACTTGCGATTTAAGAGGTATCTATACAATCAAATCAATTGGGATGCCCGCATCATTGGCATCAAAGGTGCTCGTGGTGTAGGGAAAACAACCATGCTCCTCCAGCATATTTTGGAAAATTATGAGGATATTGATAAGACACTCTATGCTTCACTCGATGATTTCTGGTTTGCCACTCATTCGTTGTTGGACCTTGTTGAATGGGCCGACCAGCATGGAATTACCCGCCTATACCTTGATGAAGTGCACCGCTATGAGCAATGGTCTGAGACATTAAAAAATATTTATGATAATTATCCCGACTTGAGCGTGGTTTACACAAGCAGTTCGCTGCTTTTGATGGATTACGGAAAAGTTGATTTATCTCGTCGTCAGACCACTTACATGCTCTATGGCATGTCGTTTCGTGAGTATTTGGCTTTTGAAGATATTGTACATGTAGAGCCCATCCCCTTTGATGACTTGCTGCAGCACCATGTGCAACATGCAATGCGAATTGTGCAAAAAACCAAATTGGCATCACATTTTGAGGACTACCTTTCTCATGGTTATTATCCTTTCTATCGTGAGTCGGGCGTTGACTACCCAGCTCGTTTGCGAGAGACTGTATCAGTGGTGATAGAGAATGATCTGCCTGCAGTTGAGAATATGACATTTGAGACAATTCAAAAGGTGAAAAAACTGGTGATGATTATTAGCGAGCGTGTTCCATTCGAACCCAAAATGTCAGAACTATGGCGCCAATTGGCCACCAATAATGAACTTGGGCTTCGCATGCTGTATTCGCTCGATAAGGCTCAAATACTATCTTTACTCACCTCCAAGGCAAAAAACTATAAATTCTTATATAAGCCTGATAAGATTTACTTGGGTAACACTAACCTGATGCATGTGCTTTGCCCTCAAGTGAATAAAGGCAACGAGCGTGAAACCTTTTTCATGACTCAGATGATGGCTGAACATGATGTGAAGAGCCCTCTTAAAGGTGATTTTATGATAGATGACCGTTTCTTGTTTGAGGTTGGTGGTAGAAAGAAGACTTTTGAACAGATTGCCGACATTCCCAATAGTTTCCTTGCTGTAGATGATACTGAGATTGGTCAAGGAAACCGCATTCCCTTGTGGCTGTTTGGTTTCACCTACTGATTTTCACGAGAGGTTTTGTGGGAGTGAGAAAAAGGTGTAAATTTGCGGTAGAATAAGCATAAAAACTGAATGATATGGTTAAAGTAAACGATATAGTACGCTTCCTGAACGATGTGGGAGGGGGCCGCGTGACCCGCATCGACGGCAAAATGGTGTATGTGGAAGACGAGGACGGCTTTGAGCGTCCCGCCCAAGCGCGTGATGTGGTGGTAGTTGACCACGAGAAGAGTCGTGCCATGACCTACGAGAAACCTCTCGACATCAAGACGCGTCTGGTGGAGCCCGATAAACCCACCAAACCTGCCCTGCCCACACCACAGGAACCCGTATTCGAGACCGAGGAGGGCGAGGTGCTGAATGTGGTGCTCGCTTATGAGGCCAAGGAAATCAAGCACCTGAATACCACAACATTCTACTCCAATCTAGTGAATGACAGTAATTACTATCTGTATTTCACCTATATGACCCGTGGCGACGAGTCGCTGGAGTGGACCACCCGCTATCATGGTCTCGTAGAGCCTAACATTCAACTGCAACTCGACGAGTTTGGGCATGACGACCTCAACAGCATGACCCATGTGGCTGTGCAATATGTGGCTTTCAAGCAAGGCAAGGGTTTCAGGCTCAAGAACCCCGCGCTGGTAGAGCAGCGCCTCGATGTGACCAAGTTCTACAAGCTGCATTGCTTCCATGCCAGTGACTATTTCGACGATCCCGTCATTGAACTCAAGATTGTGACCGACGATCGCCCGGCACGTATGATGCACATCGACAGCAGCGAACTCGAGGCAGCCATGCGCGAGAAAAAGCGACAGGAGCGGCAAGACAAGAAACCAACTCACTCGAAGCCCTCTAAAAAGCCCGACGAACTCATTGTGCAAGACCTGCACATCGCTGAATTGATCGACAACCTGAGCGGACTCTCGCACACCGATATGCTCAACTGCCAGCTCGACAAGTTCCGTGAAGTGATGGAGGCCAACAAGAACAAGTTGGGACAGAAGATCGTGTTCATCCATGGCAAGGGCGAGGGCGTGCTGCGCCGTGCACTGCTCGACGAGTTACGTCGCCGCTACCCGCGCTGCGCCGTTCAGGATGCTAGTTTCCGCGAATATGGCTTCGGTGCCACCCAGGTCACCATTCACAAATAATAAGTTGGCTGTTATCAGGAAATTCGGGAGATTTTCACAGAAAATGCTTAGTCGAGGTCGATGAAGCGGCCGAGGTCGAAACCGCCGCAGATGCCATACATCACATAGCCGAGTTGATTCGTGCAGATGTGGGTCTTGCCCAGTTGTACTCCTTGGGCGGCGTTGTAGTGTGTGTGCCCGAAAATCCATGCGTCGATATCGCTCTGTTCTATATAATCCTCAAGCGGAACGATGAAGGTGTCGGTCAAGTTGTTGGTGGCAAATGCGGGATCTTCGTAATTCACCGGACTGTGATGCGTTACCACCACTTTACGCTTGGCGTTAGACTGCTTCAATGCATTGTCGAGCCAGTTGAAGCATAGTTCATGCAGCTGGGTATAGTCGGCTCCACGCAAAGGATGTCCATCGAGCACGCTGCGGCGACAGTCGGTCATGCATCGCTCAATCCAGGCCTCGTTTTCGGGCTTTACCTTGCTCCACAGGGTGGTGATGAAAAACTCGATGTCGTCGAGCACGATGCTGCGGTTATTCAGGTATCGCACATTGGGACGCAGCAGCTTCTCAAAGTCGCTGAGCGTGTCGCGCATTTCCACTCCGTCGTAGTACTCATGATTGCCTGGCACCAGCAAGGTCTCGCGATAATGCTCAGCGCACCAGTCAAAGAAAGGGTGGTTCTCGAGTTCCTCGTCGCCAAAGATGGTGACATCGCCGGCAAGCACCAGCACATCGCCGGTCACTTCCAGCGGTGTTTCGTTGAGCCATTGCGTATTCTGGTCAAATTCCAGATGCAGGTCAGATGCATATTGAATTTTCATGACTTTTTCTTTTTAAAGAGATATAATCGTTCGGGTGATGTTTCATCGCCCATGTGCATGTCGAGCTGGTTACTCCACAGGTATTTCTTGGTTTCCCGAGCCACAATGCCGCTCAGCAGCAGGAGTGCCACGATGTTGGGCAGTGCCATGAGCGCATTGGTGCAGTCAGATATGCTCCACACGATGTCGAGATTCACAACACAACCTGCAAATGCAACGCCAATGTAGACAACGCGGTAGGCATAGGTCCAACGTTGCCCTCCCAGATATTCCACGGCTTTTTCGCCATAATAGCACCAGCCCAGAATGGTGGTGAAAGCAAAGGTAAGCAAGCCGAAGGAGAGCAGGGGTGTGCCCACATAGGGGATTTTGCTGAACGCCATCTTGGTGAGAACTGCACCATCGGTTGCTGAAATGTCGGGGAAGGCGAGAATGCTGCTCACCACCACCAGACCAGTAAGGGCGCAAATCACCACTGTGTCCCAAAAGGTGCCGGTGGCCGAAACCAGTGCCTGACGCACCGGGTTGCGCGTTTGAGCCGCTGCTGCCACAATGGGAGCCGAACCCAGACCCGATTCGTTGCTGAACAGGCCTCGCGAGATGCCGTATCGGGCAGCCATGATTACCGTGGTGCCCACAAAGCCTCCGCCTGCCGCCTGCGGTGTGAAGGCCGACTCACCAATGAGTTTAATGGCGGGCCAGAGATACTGGCCATTCATGAACAAGATGTAGATGCAGCCCAGCACATAAAAAGCTGCCATGAACGGCACCATGAGGCTGCACACGCGGGCTATGCTCTTCACGCCGCCCAGCACTACGGCCGCCACAAGCGCACAGACCACGGCGCCCACAATGTAGGGCGAGATGCCGTAGGATTCATGGGCTATCGTGGCTATGGCATTGCTTTGAACTGAGCTACCAATGCCGAAGGCAGCAATGGCGGTGAAGATGGCAAACAGCACGGCGAGCCACTTCAGCCCCAGTCCGCGCTCCAGCGCATACATAGGACCGCCCAGCATCTTGCCGTCGGGCGTCTTCACGCGATACTTGATGGCGAGCAGACCCTCGGAATACTTTGTGGCGATGCCAAACACACCCGTGAGCCAGCACCACAGCACGGCACCAGGGCCACCCAGGGCCACAGCCGTGGCCACGCCAATGATGTTGCCGGTGCCAATGGTAGCGGCAAGGGCCGTGGCAAGAGCGCCAAACTGCGACACATCGCCACTGGCACCGTCGTCTTTCTTCACCGAGAGTTTAATGGCCTTGAGCAGTTTGCGTTGCGGCACTCTGAGCCTGAAGGTGAGGAACAGGTGCGTGCCCAATAGCAGTATAACCATGGGCCATCCCCAAAGCAACGCGCTGAAGTCTTTAAAAAAAGTATTTATATAATCCATCTGGTTTCGTTTTTCAGGTGGTTTTTCACCAGTTATTAAAAAGCAAAGATAATAATTTTTCTTCACTTTTCACTTAACGATGTGAAAAAGCGAAAAATATTTTGTAGTTTTGCACCCGATTTATTAGCACGATGGTCATTGAACGGCTTTGTGCATTCAATTTTAAAAACATTTTTTCCTATGAACAGGCATTTCATATTCATTCTCACTATCTTCCTGCTGTTGGGGCTGGGAGCATGTAACAAATCAAACGACAACTACCCCTACAATACCCACTATTTGCCCGTGATGGTTCAGGGCTCTGAGAAATGGAGCATACTTGACATCGAGAGCGGTGAACTGCTGGCGAAGGACGTGTTTACCAACGCACCGTCGGCCATTGTAAGCGATATGTTCTTTGTGCTTAACGATGAGGGAACCTACGACTACTACAACGTGAGTGACCTGAAGAATCCCGTTAACAAGAAGCACTATGGCAGTGTGACCGAATTTTCGGCCGATGGCTATGCTGCAGCTAGCGTGAAGGGAGAGAACTTGTGCATCATCAACAAGCAATGTGAACCTGTGGCTCAACTGGGCGACAGCATCATCGAGTGCTCCATCTTCAGCCGTGGTCTTGCCATTGTGCACACTACCAGCAACAAGTATGGCTACATCAACACTAGTGGCGAAATGGTGATTCCGGCACGCTACGACAAGGCCGAGCCATTCATGTTCGATGACTATGCAGTAGTGATGTCGCAGCAGCAAGACTCCATTATCGATATCTCTTTCATCGACAAGAAAGGCAACGAGCAGTTCCAGACCAATTCTACTATGTATCGTCCCGTGGTCAACTACTTCAAGAGTGGTGTTATACCTGCTGCTAAACGCGACACCGTAGTGTGCCTCAATGCCGAGGGCAAAGAGGTGGAGAATCCCTTCAAGACACCTGAGGCCATCAAGAAGGCATCTTATGACAATGCCATGATGGAGGGTTCGGGCAATTTCATCGTGTTCCGTGGCGAGAAGATGGGTGTGGTCAATGCGAGTGCCGACAGTATTGTTCCTGTCAAGTACCAGAACGTTATAGACCTGAATGCCGACCGATACATGGTGAGCGAAGACGGCGTGACGCACTATCTTATCGACAAGAAAGGCAACAAAGTGGGCAATGTGAAGATTATTCATGCTAATGGCACGCCCAATGGCGTGGCTGCACGTGGGTACATCGACCCGACTATCACAGCTTCTAACATGCTCACCCTCTTTGATGAAAATCAAGTGACGGGCGTGCCTGTAGGTGCCAAGGTGGGCGACTTCTATCAGGCTCTTGACGGTACGCATCCCGAGCAGTATGAGGGCAAGACCAATCTTGTGAACTTCCTTGCACCACTCAAACTCACCTATGAGTTTGCTGGTCCCATTGTCAGCGGTGGTGAGTTCAACTTCGCTACACCCGTGAAATATGTGAGCATCGAGTTCGATGCCAATTCCTATGACAACGCCACTGAGGCTCAGCTCGATGCCTTCCTTACACAGAACATGGGGCGCACTGGCTTTGTGAGCCGTGGCGACAACGTGTTTGTGAGCGACCGTGGCACTGCCATCACCAAGGGCTACGACAAGGGTATATTCATGTTGCGCTATTTCATGAGTGCTGCCGATGCGGCTCCCATCGCCAAAGTCCCCCGCAAGTAATTAACTGCACATAACGCTATCACAGAGCGGTTCTTTCTTTCAGTAAGTGCCGCTCTCGTTTTTTTTCTTGTAGGGTTGATGAAGAATGTGTATATTTGCGGTAGAATATCGTTTAATATTATAACTTGTGCTTATGAAAAGAATTACTTTTGTTATGTTTGCTGCATTGGCTGTAATGAGCATGCGGGCACAGTCGCTCGTGGCATCGTTTGCAGCCGACGAGGCATCAGTTCCCTATTATGAGATGGGCTGGGACAGTCCCAGTGAATTTGATAACTGGACCTATCAGTCTACCAGCAGTTCGACCTGGAAGCTGGGTAATCCCTCTCAGCCGTTCTCCAGTATCGACCTGACGAGCATGTCGTCGATGATACTTGATTACGCCAGCGGTCAGAACGAAGTGGCCACTTCGCCTGCCATTGAAATCCGTCCGGGTTCTACGCTGGAATTCTACTGCTATGCCAGTGGCATCTATCTGGTATATGGCGCTTGGAAACTCTATGCCATTGAAGGAAACAACAGAACATTGCTCATCGATCAGTTTATGTGGGCGCAGGATCAGGGTTATGACGGCCCTAGCTGGGAGCGTTTCACGGTCGACCTTGCCCCGTATGCTGGCAAGACGGTGCAGTTCTCGTTTGTTTACGAGGGCGACTATGGCGAGGATGAGGCTATTGACGGCTTCAAGATTCTGGAAACTAACGCTGGTGATGAAGCGGTCATTAACATCAGCGAGGGTGAATCGGTACACTTCCGTGACCTCTCGACAGGCAATGTAACTTCGTGGAACTGGACCTTCGAAGGCGGTACTCCTGCCACCAGCACAGAGCAGAACCCTGTGGTCACCTATAACAGGTCGGGCTCTTATGCCGTGACCCTCACTGTGGGTGACGGCGCTACTACCGACACCAAGTCGCGCACAGGCTATGTGAATGTGCATGCCGAGGCACCTGTGGCCCATGTGGGTATGCCCGATGGCGCCTATCTGTCGCCGTGGGTCATGATGTTTGTTCCCACTGATGTGCCTCTCACCTTCAAGGATGCCTCAACAGGTAATCCCACCTCGTGGACATGGACCTTCCAGGGCACCGATGTGGCAACCAGCAATGCACAAAACCCCACTGTCACCTATGTGCAAGAGGGCACCTATGGCCTGAAACTGGAGGTGGCAAACGAGGTGGGTTCAAGTGTCGACGAGTACACCAGCAATGCCATTCAAGCCGGCGGTGAGCAGGAAGTGTGGAACATTGCTCCTGAAGAGAACGCTAACCTGACGATGATGGAGATGGGCTGGTATGGCAACTATGCCGGCACCAACTGGCTGGGAATGGGCGAGTTTGCCGAGCATTTCGACGCTCCTCTGGTTACAGCTCAAGTGAAGCAGGTGAACGTGTACTTTGGTAAAACCACTGCTGCATCGACCGATGCCGACATCGAGATGAAGATTATGACAGCTGGCGACGATGGTATGCCCGACCAGGTGCTTGGCAGCACGAGCGTGAAGGCTGGCGATTTGGCTTACGATCCTACGACTGTAAATGCCACCGAGTTTGTGTTCAATGAACCCGTGTTGATACCTGCCGGCACCGAGTTTTTTGCCGTGATAGGCCCCTTCCCCAACGAGAATGGTGACGACATTGCCATTTTGCTGTGTCGCCGTGGTGCAGGCGAGAAGTGCACTGGCTATCACTTTGTGTACGACGAGGATGCTAACTACAACTACCTCGAGACCGGCAAGTGGTATCAGAATGTTGACGACCCGCTGTCGCTTGCAGTGGCTCCTATGCTCAGTTACGGCCCAAATGGTCCTTCGAGTGTTGAGCAGCCTCAGACCGACAAACAGGTGCTCAGCCACACTTACTACAACCTGGCGGGCATGGCAAGCAGCAAGCCCTTCGATGGCGTCAACATCGTGGTAACCCGTTACACCGACGGCACCCAAACCGCCACTAAAGTGCTCCGATAAAAGTGAATTGGCCTAATGGCCTATTCTGGTTGACTGACCAAGAAATTACAAGTTGCGTGTGAATGCCATAAAGCTATGGCGTTCACACGCCTAAAACGATATGATAATGAAAATATTTCCCTTTTTTAATGCCAAAATCCCTGCAATGGTGGCGGTGTTTACCGTGCTGTTGTGTGGCTGTGGTGGCAGTAACGACGACGAACCAGATGTTCCTGTCACTCCTGATGAAATTGAGTATAAACCTCTTAGTGGACTGAATCCCGATGTACCGCTCTTAAATGGTTACGAAAAGATTGTTGGTTATCAGTTGTGGGGTACCGAGAAGATACCTGATGGCGACCTGACGGGTGAAGGTTTCAGTTATGATTACTGGAAAGAACATAAGGGCGAGGCCAAGTCCTTAGAGGAACTTCTGGCCCTTTGTGAAGTACCACAGGAGCAGCTTGCTGCCATGTCAACCCGCAACCTCGTGCTGACTTGCTATTTGCATCCTTACAACTCGATATATAACGCTTATGATAACCAATATCTGGGTATTATGAGTGCGATGAGTGCCAACTGCTGGCAGGAACTGATGAAACGTGAGACGGGTGCCACGCAACTGCTTGACCTGTACTGCGAACTCACTTATCTCACATCGAAATCGTCAATCGATATAGAGAAAGAAGTGCTGAGTTACCTTGACTACAAGGAACTTACATCATCCAACCCCATGAGTTTAAATCCTCTTACACTCGCGATGATGACTGCGGTTGACCGCAATGCCTACACGCCTGAGCAACTCACTCGCATCGCAGGCGAGATTTTCAAGAAAATCAACAATATTCTCAATGCCGAAGATGGCATATACTCTTACGTAGGTGATATCCGCTATCACTATTTGCTCGGTGCCTTTATTTCCTATCGTTACGACCGGACCCTCTCTCCACTTGAACTGAGCTTGCTTTATGACTTGACGGGGTGGATAGGTCTTCCAGGCTATGACTCCAAGACAGGAAGACACTTTACGGACAAACATGTAGCGAATGCATTGGAAGTGGTGACGAAGAGTCTTGAAAGAATTGAGCAGGGCAGTTTGCTCGCAACTGCCCCATAATAACACCACTTCTCGGTTCCAAAGGCTCTCGTCGCAAGGCGGGTGCCGTTGGTGTTAATTTCTTAATAACTCAGCACCTTGAAGGTGTGGAAAGTGTTAATAACTGACAGTATGTTACTGACAAAATGGCGGTTCGCTGGCAGTCTTTTGTGCTGTTGAGGGGCGTGAAGTGTGATTTTTTGTAAAAATTATCATTTTCGATGCCCCTTAAATCTAAAAAACTGCAACGAAGTTCAAATTGTGGGCGATTTCCTTTATTATTTGAATAATAATTGCTTACTTTGCACCGCAAAAATTAGAACGAACACTATTTTAAAACACATTTAAATTTTACAACTATGTCTGAAATTGAAGAAAGAGTAAAATCGATTATCGTTGACAAGTTAGGCGTTAGTGAAACAGAAGTAACTCCCGAAGCAACTTTTCAACAGGATCTTGGTGCCGATTCACTCGACACTGTAGAGCTCATCATGGAATTTGAGAAGGAATTTGACATTCAAATCCCCGATGAGAAGGCTGAGACTATTCAGACCGTACAGGATGCTGTGAGCTATATTGAAGCAGCTAAGGCAGAATAAATTAATCTAATAGATTCCCTGAATTCATGGAATTAAAGAGAGTAGTGGTAACAGGTCTTGGTGCCATCACTCCCATAGGACTGGACGTTGAAACCACTTGGAAAAACGCCCTGGACGGAGTGAGCGGTGCAGGACCTATTACTCATTTTGATTCATCACTCTTCAAGACACACTTTGCGTGTGAGGTGAAGGATTTTGACCCGGTCAAGTTTGTGGATAACCCGGACGATCGCCGAGAAGTGAAAGACTTCAAGCGCAACGACCTGTATACACAATATGCAATGGCTGCGGCCAAGCAGGCTGTAGAGGATGCAAACCTGCTCGAAGAGGGCATCGACCGCAATGAGGTGGGTGTAGTCTTCGCATCGGGTATTGGTGGCCTCCACACCTTTGAGGATCAGGCTGGCTACTATGCCAAGCATGAGGCCGATGGTCCCAAGTACAGTCCCTTCTTCATCCCCACTATGATTGCCGATATCGCAGCCGGACAAATCTCCATCAAGTATGGCTTCCGTGGTCCTAACTACGGTATCGTCTCGGCTTGTGCCACCTCGACCAACGCCCTTATCGACGCTTTCAACCTGATTCGTCTGGGTAAGGCTGTGGCCATGGTGACCGGTGGCTCTGAGGCTTCCATCTTCCCTGCTGGAGTGGGTGGCTTCAATGCCATGAAGGCAATCTCCACGCGCAACGACGAGCCCGAGAAGGCCTCGCGTCCGTTTAGCGCTTCGCGCGACGGTTTCGTGATGGGCGAGGGCGGTGTCTGTCTCATTTTCGAGGAACTGGAGCACGCACTTGCACGCGGCGCCAAGATTTATGCCGAGGTGATTGGCGGTGGCATGAGTGCCGATGCCTATCACATCACGGCAAGTCACCCCGAGGGCCTTGGTGCCCGCTTGGTGATGCAGCGTGCCATTGACGATGCAGGCATCACTCCTGAAGATGTTGACTATGTGAATGTGCATGGCACGTCCACTCCCGTGGGTGATACATCCGAGGCTCAGGCAATTGCCGATGTATTCGGTAAGCATGCCTATGACATGAATATCAGTTCGACCAAGTCGATGACCGGACACATGCTGGGTGCTACAGGCGCCATGGAAGCACTGTTCTGCGTGAAGGCTTGCCAGGACGATATCGTGCCTCCCACAATCAACCATGAGGATGACGACAAAGACGAGAACATTGATTACAACATGAACTTCACCTTTGGCAAGGCCCAGAAGCGTGTGGTGAACGTTGCTTTGTCTAACACTTTCGGCTTTGGTGGACATAACGCCAGCATTATCGTGAAGAAGTTTAATAGTTAAACTCCTTCTCGCGGTGTTTAATAATCTCATATCCATAATAAAGCTCCTTTTCTCCAAGGATAAGGAGCTTTATGTTTTTATACACCGCATTACCGGCTTCCTGCCACGCAACATTTCCTATTATCAGTTGGCACTGGTGCACCGCTCCATGTCGGTGAAAGACGACGACGGGCACTGGGTGAACAATGAGCGTCTCGAGTATCTGGGTGATGCTGTGCTCGATTGCGTGGTAGCAGCTTATCTTTATAACCGTTATCCTGAAAAACACGAGGGGTTCCTTACCTCGACCCGCGCCAAGATTGTGCAGCGCGAGAGTTTGAATCGCATTGGCGAGTCGTTCCACTTGCGCTCTCATGTGAAGGCTATGGCGCATTCCACTTCACACAATTCCTACATCAGCGGCAACGCTCTCGAGGCACTGGTGGGCGCCATCTATCTCGACCGTGGTTTCAATGCCTGCAAGCGATTCATCGAGGTGAAAATCATTGCCGAGCATCTCGACATCAACGACCTGGTCAAGACTGAGCAGAACTTCAAGTCGCGTCTCATTGAGTGGACGCAGAAGTATCGCGTTACTATCGAGTATGAATTGATGGACACCTTCAGCGATGCCGACGGCAATCCCATCTTCCGCACAGCTGTTATTCTGGGTGGTGTCTATACGGCCGATGCTACCGGCTATAGCAAGAAAGAGTCGCATCAGGGTGCATCCAAGAAAGCCCTTGAGCGTCTGCGCTCCGACAAACTCTTCCGCGAGCGCATCCTCTCCACCGCCACACCCCAATCTATACTTTAAAATGTTCTCGGAGTCCTCGGAGCTCTCGGAGTTCTCGGAGTTCTCAGAGTTCTCAGAGTTCTCAGAGTTCTTTGGAGATCTCAAAATGTCCTGATTTTGTGCTAAATTCCAGAAAAGTCATGGTTTTTGTGGAATCGATTCCATAAAATTCAATACTTTTTTGGATTTTATAAAGATGCATGAGATTGCAATAATCCTTATACAATAATTACCAATGTGTTGTGGTGCTGAGCCCTGTATAATTGCAACGGACAAAATAAATTATGTGAAAATATAGCTTGCACTCCTGGTTACTTGAGGAAGAGGCAGGCGTCGCCGTAGCTAAGGAAACGGAAGTCGTGGGCGAGGGCGTAGTCGTAGAGAGTGCGCCAGTTGTCATTGCCCACAAAGGCGGCCACGAGCAGCAGCAGGGTGGACTGCGGCTGGTGGAAGTTGGTGATCATGCCATCGATAATGCGATATTGGAAGCCTGGGGCAATCATGAGCTGTGTATCGCCCATGAGCGTGCTCAGGTGATGGCGGTCGAGGTAGTCGACGATGTTTTGCAACGCTTGCTGGGCACTGATTTGACACGGAGTGGTGTAGGGCATCCACTGAGTGACGGTGAGGTCGTCGGCATCGGGGTTGGTTTCTAGCATTTGCCCCACATAGTAAAGGCTCTCGAGGGTGCGTACGCTGGTGGTGCCCACGGCCACGATGGGTTGCTTGGTGGCAAGCGCATGCACCAGTTCGGCCAGCAGGCTGCGCTCCACGGCAATGAACTCGTAGTGCATCTCGTGTTCGCCAATGTTCTCGCTCTTCACGGGCTGGAAGGTGCCGGCACCCACATGCAGGGTGAGCTCGCGGCGGGTGATGCCTCGGTTGTCGCACTCGGCGAGCAGCTCATCGGTGAAGTGCAGGCCTGCAGTGGGTGCGGCCACACTGCCGTCGATGTGGCTGTAGACCACTTGGTAGTCG
>JAEEGI010006565.1_pt1 | contig 26232 bp, 10 predicted proteins | sample 8958751 | NCBI WGS metagenome assembly JAEEGI01 (sample SAMN16246545, study PRJNA631951) | gut metagenome | biome: gut microbiome; feature: rumen; material: KS-attached | host: Bos | place: Iran: Karaj | collected 2018-10 | reverse complement strand
ATAGACCGGTGTACCGAAGTTAGCGACGGGATCGCTGTCATCGGGATCGTACGGCGTATCGCCAATATAAATCAACACTTCCCGGAGATAACGGTAAGTCTGACCGCTCGGACTCTGGCTGAAGATAAAGTTGGTAAACGTGTACTCAGCTCCCTCAGCGGTGCCGGTATCAATCGAAAGCACCTTGGGGAAGATCTTGGCCGAAGAGGCCGTACGGGAAGAATGCCAGCGATTGGCCGAAGCGATGATCCCGTCGAAGATCTTGTCCGGCGTATTTGTGCTGTACACCTGTCCTTTCGTGGCTGTGACCGTCCAATTCTCCGTGTCGGGCCTGTAAAAAATGGGAGTCATCGATTTCTGCCAGCTTACCAGCCACACGGTGTCTTTACCATTGGCAGGAAGGAAGGCAGACTTGAATTCAACCCGTTTGCCCTTCATGGCATTGGGAAGACGGATCTCCACTTCACCGGGCTTCAGATAATCACTCTCGACAACCTGACCATCCGCTGTCTTATATCGGAACAGGGTCGCCACCATCTCGTCGGTAGACTTGGTCATCGTCACGACAGCATCCTCCCCGTCCATCACTGCGGACAAGAGGGATCGCTCCGCGTGGGAAAGCAGCCAACTCTCTCCGAAGGGCGTTGTCGTGATTTCCGTCGGAAGGGACTTATGACCGGCAGCATCGTAGTTGACCACATCGAAGGTATAGGAACGGTCATCCAGGTTGGCAACTTCCGCCGACAGGAAACCGCCCTCATAATCGTTGATGCTGAATACGAGGGAGTCCGTATAATTGTCCCAGAAAAGTTTGGTCGTACGGATGGAAGGATCCATAGGGGCCATCCACTCAAGGAAGATTCTCTGGTAACCGGAAGTCGCTTTCAGTTCCAGAGGCTTGGCCGGATAAATGTATCCCCCCTCCTTCACGAAAGGCTTATATACCGTATCCTGCTTGCCGCAGGAAACAAAGGCGGCAAGAACGAAGAAAACAAAGAATACTTTTTTCATGGTCCGTCCTCCTAATCAATGATAAGACCGAAAGGCGTCACCTCGCCCGTCTGAACCTGACGGTTAGTCGCATTGTGACCCAGTTCGAATGTAGTGAATGTATTGGCAAAAACCACCCTCAGATATCTCAACGGTTCGTTGCAACGAGGATACTCGTCCGGATTCAACTCGAAGTCGTTACCAGCATTGTAGGTTTGCGAATCTTCCGCGGTAATGGTACCGGGCATGCCATTATCCAGATAACCGGACGGCTTGGCCTGAGTGAATTTGCCGAGACAGAACCAGGTATCATCAAAGCCGTGCTCGTTCTCAGGGACCACCTGGCCCTTCGGCTTGGAATAGGTCCCGTCCTCGTTCAGAGAGCCGAGACTGCCCCAGAACTCATAATCACGAACGGCACCTCCGCCGAAGATGACATAACCGATACGAGGGAGCGTCGTAATACGGCTCAAAGATGCAGTACGCTGTCCAAGGCCCAGGTCGATCGTCAGCCAGCAAGGGCTGGGATTAGACTCCGAACTGGCGAAGAAATGCGGGACCTCACTCAGACCCGATCCGTCCCACAGGGACTCGATGGGATAGTAGGAGGTGTTGGTAGACGGACAATTGTCATCTGCAATCGCCGCATTTTTGAAGGTCAGGCTATCTACCAACCTGAATTCAACGAGCGGCGTGAGGACATAGAAGGTCGTATCGGACATGTTCCCCCAGTGATCCCGCACATACATTCCGAACAAAGCCTCCACCGGTTCGATACCACGGCGGGAAAGGGAGATGTTGTTCGAGGCGGTGAACAAGGTCGTCACCTCTGTCAGCCTCATCTCACTCTTCGGCTTGCCGAAATGAGACGGGTCGGGATCACGAAGGATACAGATGGCCAGATCGGAATGTGACTCATTGCCTTCGACACGCACCTTGACACCACCGTACGAACCCGTCATGTAAGTCTGGACCGACTGGATGGCCGGTGTGAGCGGGTCGATGGAAATATCCACCCCTTCCGAACGCTCTTCATTAACATTGAAAGCATACAGGCTGACCTTATGGGGCTTCGTGTCCGCGAACCCCTCTACGGTCAGGCTGTCCACATAACGGGAGATCTTTGAATTGACAATCTGACCGTTACGCTCATATTCGGCGACGATTCCCTTCAGATTCTCATCGTCCGGAATCTGTACCTTGATGACAGCCCCGCCGGGAATGCTCCGGACATCCGTGACCGTAACCTTGCCAGGCACGGGAACATCTGCGGGTTGGTCAATGCGCCCGCCCAACTTGTCTGAACAGGAAGCCAAGGCAAAGGCGGCGAAAAGTATGAAGAATGTCTTTTTCATATGTATCATCCTTTATCGTTTACCAGCCCAGATTCTGGACCAGATTGGGGTTACGCTCAAGATAATAGTTGGAGATAGGCCAGAAGTAATCCTTGAGGCCGAAAGTCTGGGCAGCCACCAAACGGCGCGTGTAATAATCTTCCGGCGCAGAACCCGAGATCGTGAAACCGTAGATGCCCTTCTGGTACTCGTTGGCAGCCTCCTGCCAACGACGGAGATCCCAGAAGCGCTGACTCTCGAAACAAAGCTCGATCAGACGTTCGGTATGGATGATACTCCGCATACCATACTGACTGTTGTAGTAGCCGGGATTGTTGCTATACTCATCCCAGGCCGTCTTGACATCGGGAATGCCCGCCCTTGCGCGAATCGCATCCAGATACTGGAAGAGTTCTTCCTTGTGAGGACCATTCGGGCCTTCCGCCTCATTGATTGCCTCAGCATACAGCAGATAGAGGTCCGTCAGACGGATAATGGGCCAAGGGAACCAATATACTGAGCCAGCGTTAGCTCCGGTCACCCGGCACTGGATCGGATACAGTTTCTTCGGGAAATAACCTGTCAACGGACCGGTCTCAGTACCGGCTTTGCCCAGGAGACCACCGTTCCGGCATTCTACGAACAAGATACCGGCAGGAGTCAGGTTGTTATAGCTTCCGAGCATACCCATCCATTTGCCGCCGTCAAATCCAAGGTAAGAATAGAAACGGGGCTCGCGGTTGAGATTCATACGGGCTGTCGTATACCCGCTTTCCAGATAATAGGCATGGTCATCCGGACAGTCGACAAGCTCCATCAAGTTCGCACCTTCCCACTCACGGTCATTGTTGGTAGGGAGTCCGTTTTTCGTGTAGAACATATCAACCACCTTTAAAGGAACGCCGATAAAGCGATACCCCCAAGTATTGTGATCATAAAGGTGCTTCACAAGGTTTGGCATTGTCCACTGCTCAAAGGCCGTCAGTTCGCTGCCGGTCTGGGTATTGCCCCAAATCAGTTCGCTGGTCCAGCGCTGGTTGACGGCACTCCGGAGCGTCAGGGTACGCTTTAAACTGTCAACCATCACATAATTCTGGGCGATACCGTTATCCACGTCATAAAGCCGGATATTGGCTTCGGTGCAGACATCGATGGCCTCCTTGCAGGCGTTCATCGCATAAGTCCAGCGCTCTAACTTTTCAGCGGCAGACTTCTGCGGGAACAGGGCGACACCACGCTTGTCCACAAGGGTCGCCTCTTCCTCATTGCCATTGAACAAGGGACTGGCGGCATACACGGCAACGCGGGCCTTCAATGCGGCGCAGATGGCTCGGTTGGCACGTCCGAGCTCATCACTGGAAGGATTCTCCAAAGGGAGATTCGGCATGGCCTCGTCCAGCAGGGACAGGACATAATTGAAACAGGTGTCGATCGGTTCACGATAGACACGTACCGTCTCCACGTCGGCATCCATCGGAAGGCTCTCCCGGACGATCGGGACCGGGCCCCACTTGCGGATAAGGTTGAAATGATAATAAGCCTTGAGGAAAATCGCCTCCGCCTTCCACTGGTCTTTTTCGGAACGCCTCATGTCGGGAACACGCTCGATGTTGTCCAGGAGGATGTCACAGCAACGGATGCCCTGATACATCGCAGCCCAGTCATTGGCGATGACATTGGATGCACTCTGATAGCCACGGGCAATCTGGAAGTAGGTAGTAGGGACACGGCCCGAGGCGCTGGAAACGACGCGACCGACCAGATCCCAAAGCTCATCACCGGTCAAGAACGCAGAGTCACCCGCCGGAGCGCCATCGTGTGGCATGTAAGAATAGCATGTCGCCAGATAGCGGATGGCGGAAGAACGGAGATTGAACGCCATGTCGATGGTCGCGATTCCGTCGTCGGGAACGACATCAAGATACTTGTCGCAGGAGTTCGCGCCCATCAGGATGACGGCAGCCGTTGCGACATGAAGGAATATATTAATTAACTTTTTCATACCGGATCCTCCTATTTGAACGTTACGTGAGCGCCGATGTTGAAAGTGCGCTGGATCGGATAGTTGAGACCGGAACCGGCCAGTTCGGGATCCCAAAGCTTGAAGCGGCTCCAGCAAAGGAGGTTGTTGCCCTGCAAATAGACACGCAGACCTTCGATACGGGCTTTCTTGGTCCATTTATAAGGCAGGGTATAACCCAACTCCAACTGTTTGAGTCGGAGGAAAGCGCCATCACGCATCCACCAGGTACTGGTGGCGGCGTTGTTCTTGTTCGCGTATGAACTGTAACGGGGCCACAGGGCATAGATGTCACGGTTATCCTCGCTCCAATGACTGTCCGCATAGGCTTTCAACAATTGGGTGTTGTGATAGAAAGGAGCCGTACCACCCAGGTTGTTAGATTCATAACCGCCCGCGTTGATCCAGAAGGACTCATTGGCAAGTCCCTGGAAGAACACGGAGAAATCCAAACCCTTCCAACCCATGGAAGCACCGAAACCGTATATGATCTCAGGCGAGGTCGGCATACCGATCGGCACCCGGTCGGCTTCCGTGATCACTCCGTCGCCGTTGACATCCGTATACTTGATATCACCGCCGCCGTACTGGCTTCCGAAGGCCTGCTGGGAAGGGCTGTTGGCAGCCTCTTCGTCATCGATGAAGAGACGTTCCGCGATGTAGCCCCAGGTCTGTTTAAGGGAGTAACCGACGTGCTGACGGTAAGATTCCGGATAGGTCGGTTCCTCGTACACCAGGTAGCGACTGGTGGAATAAGTGAAGTTACCGCGGGCGGAAGTCCAGAAATCCTTGTTCCAGACCTGCTTGTAATCGGCCTGGATATCGATACCATGCGCCTTGGCCTCACCGATATTGGCATAGATCTCTGCCTGGAGACCCATCGTCTCCGGCACATCGGCACGCTTCATGAAGATATCTTCGCGATGCTCCGTGAAGTACTCGGCGATGATATCGAGTTTGTTGAACAGGCCGAGCTCCACCGCATAGTTGGTCTTGTAAGACTTCTCCCATGTGATAGCCTCATTGGCATAACGGAGCACGTCGATACCCGAGTAAGAGTGGTTCCGGGTCTCTCCGAAATAGGCAGTGCGCGAGCTACTGGTCATATTCATCTGTGAGAGATAGTAGAAACGGTTGGAGGAGTCGCCGATGTTATCGTTACCGACCAGACCGTAAGACGCACGGAACTTCAGGTTGTGCACCGCCTTCTTGGCTTTCTTGAACCAGGGTTCGTTGGAAATGACCCAAGCGCCGCCGAAAGAGGGGAAGAAACCCCAGCGGTGCGACTTGTGGAAACGCTCGGAACCGTTGTAACCGAAGTTGAATTCCGCAAAATAACGCTTGTCCCAACCATAGGTGAAACGTCCGGAAAGACCCGCATTACGCGAAGGCAGGGAAAGCTGCAGGGAACCGGCGTTGGCGGTAAGTTCCTCACGGGCGGTCAAGACCAACAGGCCGGTCACCGCATTGCGCCCGAAGTCACGGGCATAATTGAGCCGGCTTTCGGAGTACATCGTATTCGTGATGGTCTTGGCTCCTTCCGAATACTGGAGATAGTCCGTACCCGTCTCGTTGATTCGGTTGACGTGGTACTCTCCGGTATAGGAGTCATAACGGTCCATCATGTACCAATAAGGTGCGAAGGAACGATACACAGCATAGCTGGACAGTCGGGTCAGGTTGAACAGGGTCATGAACTTCAAACCCTTGGTGATGAAGCCCAGGTCCTGGTTGATCTCTACCGCCGCAATCATCTGGCTGCGCTGGTAGTCACGATAGCCGCGTACCATGTCTGCGTATGGATTGGAGTAAGATCCATCCTTGTAGTTACCGAACATGATATGCTGGATGCCGACATGGTCATCGTCCGCAGGATAGTAGGCCGGGAAAAGGACGGGGTCAGAATGGACCACCTGCCGATAGACGGCGTCACCGCCATTGAGCGGTCCCGTGTAATCCGTAAAGTTACCGGTCAGGCGGACGGCCAGCTGCGTTGTTTTGGTGACATTGATATCCACGTTGGAACGCAGCGTATAAGTCTTCTGGTCAATATTGTTATTGAATGAATTACGCTTGTCCACCTTCAGGATACCCGTATCCTCGGTAAAGCCGCCGGTCACATAATAACGGGCCACCTTGCCGCCGCCTCGTGCGGAAATGTTGGTACGGTATGCCGTGGAGAAATCCTTGAACAGCATGTCATACCAGTCGTTGGCCGGATAAATGATGCGGTTCGCTCCAGGTTTGCCGGTCTGCTCGATCTTGTCGAAGGTATACATCAATTCACCCAGGGGATCACGGGTTGAGATGGCCTCATTGTATCCTTTCATGTAGGTGACCGGATCGGCCAGTTCCACATTGGAGGTCGGCTGGGAAATGGAGGTCTCGAAACGGGCAAAGATCTTGGCCGGGCCTTCCTGGCCGCGCTTGGTCGTCACATAGATGACGCCGTTCGCGCCTCGGGCACCGTACAGAGCCGTCGCCGTTGCATCCTTCATGATGGAGAAGCTCTCGATATCATCCGGCTGCAGGCGGGCAAGGTCCGTCGTCGTCAACTCGATATTGTCGATCAGGATCAACGGGCTGGTATTGGCGCCGAAGGTCGTGATGCCTCGCACGAAGAAGTCCGCATTGTCCTGTCCCGGCTCACCGCTTCGCTGGTAGGCGATGATACCCGCCACATTACCGGCAAGCGAGGTGGTCAGGTTGCTGGAAGGGACTTTCAAGGTCGAAACGTCCACCGTAGTGATTGAGCCGATAACGCTCTCTTTCTTCTGCTTACCGAAGGCGACAACGGTCACTTCATCCAATTCATTGGCCTGATCCTTCATCCGGATCAGGAAATTGGTACCGTCACCCACGGTGATGATCTGGGGCTCCTTGCCGGAGAACTCCACCTTAAGTCTGTCCGTCGGCTTGACGCCGGAGATCTCGAAGGCACCGTCGAGGTCAGCGATGACGCCCCTCGTCGATCCTTCGATCGAGATGGTGGCTCCCGGCAGCGTCTGTCCTGTTTCCTCTTCATAGACCACGCCCTTGACGGTCTTGGTCTGTGCAAGCGCGCAGATTGGAAGCATCAGGGCGAGGAAGAGGACTGATACAATTTTTCGCATAAGGAATATAGGTATGATTGATATTTGCCTATTTATAAACAATGGGTAAAGTTATGCAAAAAATGGCACTCGAGCAAGAACGTCAGATACAAAATCAGGGCAGCCCGTGGGGCCGCCCTGAAAGGAAAGAGATTATAGTCTCCGAAATATTACTCGACGAAAACAGGGCCCTTGGCTCCATCCTTCCATTCCAGATAGAGTTCAGGGGTCTCCGTCACACCTGCGATCCACTGGTTGAGCGCATCCACAGGGAATTGACACTCGACATTGTTGATGACAACCGCCTTGTCGAAGGAGCCATCCTCGAGGATCTTGGCCATATTGGCTCCAACAATTGCAGGGGGATCACCGGCCGTAGGACCGATGAGGGCAAGCTCACCATCGGGGCCATACAAGTAATCCGCACGACCAGTCTTACCAAGGAAAGCCAGATCAACGGCGTAAAGCTTGACATCGTATTCATTAGGTTCTCCCTCAATGGGTTTCACATCGCCATAATTGACTACATTGTAGACGCTTGTCTGTTGAGAATAGCCAAGGATGCCACCTGCATACGGGCCTTTACCATCATCATAGGCAGATTTGTTATAAAGGACAGGACCATCATTGTAACAGTTGTTGATGCACTCGTAATAACCAGTAGGACTGGCCGGATATGCGGTAGAAATCCATGCGGCAATGCCCGCAACCACATAAGGTGCCTTGACGGTGCCGTGGTTGGCGCAATTGCGGATTTCAAACAAACTGGAAGTGAAACGATCGAAACAGACACCAATAATACCGCCTGCACGATATAGTAGACTCTCGACAGTACCGTTATTGACACACTTATCAATAAAACCGGTCCGTGTACTGTTTTGAACAGCGGCTCTCATTCCGCAAATACCGCCGACGGCCTGGCCCTTGCCCGTAACCGTACCGTCATTGACGCAATCGGAGAACTGGGTCACTGAACGGCTGCTGCCATTGAAATACTCGGCGGAGAGACCGACGATTCCACCAGCGCAACTGGCATTCCCGTGGGTATAATTGTAAACCTTCACACCTGTAGCCGTTTCATACGTACTGGTGACGGCACCCTTGTTCGAACAACCGGAGACTATGATATTGGCATTAGCGATGCCTCCATTCGTCATGCCGGCAATACCGCCGATGGCTGCGCGACCCTGGATAGGACCGGAATTCTTGTTGTCCTTCAGTGATCCATTCTTGAAGAACCAGCCAACAATGCCACCGGCTAAATCAGCCGAAGCAACCACCTCACCGGCATTCGAGCAATTCAAAGCGTGGCTGGACATAAACATGGCACCAGCGATACCGCCGGCTTTAGAAACGGCGCTTACCTTACCGTTGTTCACGCACTCATCAAAGGTCGTCACCTGAGCCCAACCGGCAATGCCCCCGACTCCAAGAGTCGGAGTATTGTTATCTGATGAGAAAGCTTGGGAACCGGAACCATCAAGATAAGACAGTCTGTGGTTACCATCCTGACGAAGCATCACCTTTCCACAATCCTTCGTCCCCGTAATCGTACCCCAGTTCACACAGGAATTGACTTTGGTTTGATAACTGAATCCAATGATGCCACCCGCATTCGTTTCCGCCTCCAGGGCAGCCTCATTCTTACAACTGTTGATCTCCGCGAAGGAAGTGCGTCCCGCGATGCCGCCGACATTACTGACACCGGTGATGACAGCCTTGTTCGTCACATTGGTAATCTGGGGACGAAGGCTGTCCTTTGGCGTCACGATATAACCGACCACACCGCCGGCATTGCTGGCACTAGAACTGATCCGGCCGTCGATGACAAGGTCCGTAACGTTTGCACCATAGGAGAGGGCTGCGAACAACCCCTGGTTTGCCTGCGCGCCGCTCATGCTGAGGGTGATGGTCTTGCCATTGCCGTCGAAGGATCCGCAGAAAGGATGGCTCGAGCTGCCGATCGGAATGCTGACGCCGGAAACGTCTTCCATCACCTTGAAGTACTGGCCTTCGAAGGTCTGGCTCTCTTCACCGTTGTCAACCGCTGTCGCAAGGGCGATGAGGTGGCCAAGGTTCTCGATCAGATAAGGATTGGCATCCGAACCGTCACCATCCAGGGGCTTGAGGTCCGTACCGATGGTGCCCAGGTCGACGATCTCATTGATACCGACGGTATTCTCAACCGTGGAGACCTTGGTCTCGGAAGCGTGCTCGAAATCAACCGTAGCGGCGGTCATTTTGAAACCGGCCTCGTAGGTGCCGGGAATGACAGCGGCAAAGAAATCACCGTCGAAACCGCCGGCCTGCACCGTCACGGAAGACGAGGTCTTGGCGGAGGTCACGACAGGGTCATTACCGGAAAGGTCCACGGTGCACTCGCCGGACAGGGGGGTCTCACCCACGGCGCTGAACACCAGCTGGTAAACAGGAGCGGCCGGTTCAGCAGGCACGTTCACCTTAAGGACGCCCGTGACATTGCGCAGGGAAACGACACCTTCCTTAGACTGACCGGCGCAGATGTTCGCCGCCTCGAAGGTACCGAGCTGGACGCCGGGGACTTTCACGACGACCTTGCCGTCGGCCACCTTGCTGGCAGCTGTGACAGGATAGACGATGAAGACATCCGGATTGGCCTCGGTCGGGGTCGCATTCACGGTCTTGAAAGAGAAGGACTGCTGTCCGACAGCGGACTCAGGCACGGCGACGGTATCAACGCCCGCACCGTTCGACACCCAAAGCAAATCACCTTCCATCCACACGGTCTTGCCTTCTTCCAGGGCTGTCCTCGTGACAGGATTCAGGGATACGGTAATTTCTGCTCCATAAGGATTCTCAGGACCGACTTTTTCGAACTGGTCCTTCACACAAGATGCAACGGAGAGGGTCACAAACGCTGCAATCAGGAGATAAGTGATCTTTTTCATGGCTTTCTTCATTTTGCAGTTAATTACCCCAGTTCCAGTTGCCGTTACCATAATCCTCCAGACCGGGAGTCTGGTCGCTGGCTGCCAGGACCGGCATTTCCGGCAACGCGTTGACGACCTCTACAAGAGGTTCTTCATAAAACAATTTCCTCATAAGCATATAGGATTAAAATATAGTTTATCAACCCGACGGCAGTAAAACAATGCCGCATAATCGTTGTAAAATTATCAAACATTTTCGAGAAAACAAACATTTTCGCCATCTCCTTTTTTCATTATATTTGTGGGTATGAAGCACACATCCATCTCCTTTATTGTCCTCGCCACGCTGATGTTGGCCGTGGCGACAGTCCCGGCGGCCGCCCAGCGCCCCGTCGACTATGTCAACCCCATTATCGGCACCGACGGCATGGGCCACACCTTCCCGGGGGCCTGCGCGCCCTTCGGCATCGTACAGCTAAGCCCGGACAACGATACGATCCCGCACAACGTGGACGGCAAGTATCAACCCCTCGTGTATGAATACTGTGCCGGATACCAGCACCGCGACGCGACCATCGTAGGCTTCAGCCATACGCATTTCAGCGGCACCGGCCATTCCGACCTCGGTGACATCCTCGTGATGCCCGGGACCGGCGCGGTCCGGCTGAATCCCGGCACGGCGGCGGATCCGGACGGAGGGTATCGCAGCCGCTTCAGCCACGACAGCGAAACGAGCGTGCCCGGCTACTATGCCGTGACACTGGCCGACTACGGCGTCCGCGCGGAGATGACGGCCACCCAGCGGGTCGGCGTTCATCGTTACACCTTCCCGCAAGGAGCTGACGGACATATCGTTGTCGATCTCCAGCACGGCATCTACAATTACGACGGCAAGACGCTCTGGGCCGAGATGCGGGTGGTGAACGACCGCCTGATCACGGGCTACCGCATCACCAGCGGCTGGGCTCGGACCAACCACACCTATTTCGCGATCGAGCTCTCACAGCCCATCACCGAATACGGTTTCACCGACCGTGAAAAAATCAAATACAAGGGCGGCTGGAGCAAGTTCGACCAATATCACAACTTCCCGGAAATGGCCGGGCGCAAACTGGTCGCCTGGCTGAAGTTCGATACCGCGGCGCAGCCCGTCCTGGAGATGAAGGTCGCCCTGTCGGCCGTGAGCATGGAAGGAGCGCTGAAGAACCTGCGCGCCGAGGCTTCCGGACGCAGTTTCGACCAGATCCGTGCCGCGACTTCCGAAGCATGGAACCACGAACTGGAGAGCATCACCGTCGAGGGCAGCGAGGACCAGAAGGCGATGTTCTATACCTCCTATTATCATACGATGATCAATCCTTCGGTCTATATGGATGTGGACGGGCGCTACCGCGGCCTTGACCGGGAAATCCACCAGGCCGACGGATTCACCAATTACACCGTCTTTTCGCTCTGGGATACCTACCGCGCCGAACATCCTTTCCTGGCGCTGATGAAACCCGTGCAGGCACGTGACATGGCGGTCTCGATGATACGCCACCAGCAGCAGAGCGCTCATCACATGCTGCCGGTCTGGAGCCACATGGGCAACGAGAACTGGTGCATGAGCGGCTACCATGCCGTCTCGGTGCTCTCCGACGCCCTTACGAAAGGCTTGGACATCGACACGGCCGAGGCGCTGGACGCGATGGTACAGACCTCCAACGTACGCTATTACTGCGGCCTGGGCGACTACATCGACTTGGGCTATGTCCCGCTGGACAATTATGCCACTGCGGCCAGCAATACGCTGGAGTACTGCTATGACGACTGGACGATCTACCATGCCGCTTTGCTCGCGGGCCGGGAGGATATCGCCGCACAGTATAAAAAGCGCGCGCTGTACTACCGGAACCTTTTCGACCCTTCGCTGGGATTCGCACGCCCGAAATACAAGGACGGGCGCTGGAAGGCCGACTTCGACGTGAAGCAGACTTACGGCGAGGGTTTCATCGAAGGCAATTCCTGGAACTTCTCCTTCCACGTGCCGCAGGACGTTTACGGCAACATCGCCGCGATGGGCGGCGAAAAGGAGTACCTGCGCAAGCTGGACGTACTCTTCGGCGAGGACCTGCCGGAGATCTACTACGCTGACAACGAGGACATTACGGCGGAATGTCTGATCGGCGGCTATGTCCACGGAAACGAGCCTTCGCACCATATACCTTATTTATATGCCTGGACCTCGCAGCCCTGGAAGACCCAGTACTGGCTGCGGGAGGTGATGAACAGCAAGTATCGCAACGACATCCGGGGCCTGGGCGGCAACGACGACTGCGGGCAGATGAGCGCGTGGTATATCTTCACGGCACTGGGGTTCTATCCGGTGTGCCCGGGCACGGACCAATACGTGCTGGGCGCGCCCTATCTCCCCTACCTGAAACTCGACCTCCCGAACGGCAAGACCTTCGAGGTCAAGGCACCGGGAGTCTCCGACAAGAACCGCTACGTCAAGGAAGTGCGTCTCAACGGCGTACCGTACTCCAAGATGTACCTCACGCACGCGGACATTCTCGCGGGCGGCACGCTGGAATTCATAATGGCGGCCAAGCCGAACAAAAAGCGCGGACTGAAAGCCACCGACAAACCTTATTCTTTAACTGACGGTAAATGAGAAGATTATTCCTATTGGCAGGGCTGCTGATCAGCCTGAGTGCGGCAGCGCAGGAGCGACTGGTGGATTGGGTCAACCCCTTCGTAGGGACGGACGGATTCGGAAACGTATATCCGGGGGCTCAGGTGCCTTTCGGAGGCATCCAGGTCAGTCCGGACACCGACGACGATGATTATGACACCGCAGCCGGCTACAAGTATTCAAAGCCAACGATCATGGGCTTCAGCCTGACGCATCTCAGCGGCACAGGCATCCCGGACTTGGGCGATTTCCTCTTCATTCCCGGCACGGGCGAGGTGAAGGCCATTCCCGGCAAACCGGAGGATCCCGACAGCGGATACCGCAGCCGCTTTTCGCACGAACGGGAATGGGCTTCCCCCGGCTATTATGCCGTGGAACTGCCGGACTATGGGACCAAGGCCGAGATGACTGCAGCATCCCGCAGCGGCGTGTTCCGCTTCACCTATCCGGCCGCCGAGGAGGCATGGGTCGCCATCGACCTGGACCACACCCTCCGCTGGACCTGCGAATGGTCATCGGTGCGTCTGCTGGACGACCATACCATTATCGGGAGCAAGGTCGTATCCGGCTGGAATCCTGACCGTTACGTGTATTTCGCAGCGCGCTTCGACTCCCCCATTACAGACTTCCGCATCCTGCAAGACGGCCAGCCGGTCATCTACAACACCAAGCGCTTCCGCAGCAGCCTTGAAGCCTGGGGCCGGAAGTTGATGGCCGTCGTGCGTTTCAAGACCGTCGAAGGACAGCAAGTCGGCGTAAAGGTGGCCGTCTCGGCAGTGGGCACGGACGGAGCGCTCCTGAACCTGCAGGAAATTGACGGGAAAGACTTCGCCGCCGTCCGGAGTGAAGCCGAGGCGCAGTGGGAAAAGGAGTTGGGCAAATATGAGCTCACGACCGACGACCCGGCCCTGCGCGAGACCTTCTATACCAGCGTTTACCGCACGGCCCAGCATCCCTTCCTCTTCCAAGACGCGGACGGGCGTTTCCGGGAGCATGACAAGACCATCAGCCGGGCCGAAGGTTTCACCAACTATACGACCTTTTCCCTCTGGGACACCTACAGGGCCTTCCATCCCCTGCTCAACCTTGTCAACCAGCCCCTGCAGGCCGATATCGCCAACTCCATGCTCGCACATTATGACAAGAGCACGGAGCACATGCTGCCGATCTGGTCCTTCTACGGAGGCGAGACCTGGTGCATGATCGGCTACCACGCCTGCTCGGTCCTCGCGGACATGATCGTCAAGGGCGTGCCGGGATTCGACTATGAACGTGCCTTCCAGGCGATGAAGACGACCGCCACCAACCCGCACTACGACTGCATCCCGGAATACACGCAGCTCGGTTATGTTCCATATGACCTGGAGAAGGAATCCGTCTCCAAGACGCTCGAATACGCCTACGATGACTGGTGCATCGCCCAGGCCGCACGTAAGCTCGGGCACACCGAAGACTACGAATGGTTCCTGAACCGTTCGCGCAACTGGCGCAACCTGTTCGACCCTGAGACCAAGTATATGCGCGGGAAAGACTCCCACGGCGACTGGCGCACTCCCTTCGCTCCCATCGCCTACCAGGGACCCGGTTCCGTCAACGGCTGGGGCGACATCACCGAAGGATTCACGATGCAGTACACCTGGACCGTACCGCACGACTTCGAGGGTTATATGGAAGCTGCGGGAAAGGAGTTCCTGCTCGCTCGCCTGGACAGTCTCTTCACCATCGAGATGGACGAGAACATCCCCGGCGCCCACGATATCTGGGGTCGCATCGGCGGCTACTGGCACGGCAACGAGCCCTGCCACCATATCACCTATTTATACAATGACCTGGGCAAGCCTTGGGAATGCCAGCGCTGGGTCCGCTATGTCGCCTCACATTTCTACGGACCTGAGCCGGATTCGCTCAGCGGCAACGACGACTGCGGCCAGATGAGCGCCTGGTACATCTTCAACTGCCTGGGTTTCTATCCCGTCTGTCCTGCCTCCGACACCTATGCCCTGGGCTCCCCGTGCGTCCCCGGTCTGAAAGTCAGGCTGTCAGGCGGAGGGGTGCTCGAAATGACGACCGAAGGCTGGAGCCCGGAGGCAGTCTACGTCAAAGCCGCCTACCTGAACGGCAAGCGGCTTACGAAACCCGAAATCCGCTATGAGGACATCAAGGACGGGGCACACTTTCACTTTGTAATGAGCCGCCGGCCAGTCCGGCGGGCCTACTCGATGAGGTGAGCGCCCGCGTCCGTTCGAAACTGACGGAAACTTGAAAAAAAAGCCGGCCCCAAAGGGTCGGCTTCCATTATATGCAGTTGAATACTTACCGGGAGATGGTGAAACCGGAAGTGCTGCCTTTCGGATTGCACTGGTGGATCACGTCGTATCCGGAGCTGCCGTTGACAGCCGAGTAGGAATCCTTGGACGGTTCCGCAGACCTGCAGGCGCAGAAGGAGAGGCCAAGGATATCCTTGCCATCCATCTTGTACCAATCGGCCTGGCCATAGTGCATCGTCTTCAGGTCGTCCGTGACGAACCACAGCCAGCCTTGGTTGGTCCCTTCGTTGAACGGGACGGGGACGAAGTTGTAGCTACCCCAGCCAGCACCCAATTCAGGGAGCAGGGCGATATAGCCAAAACCATCCTTTCCGGTAGCAACCTTCTGGGCCTTCGTGCCGTCGAAGAAGACACCGAACTGATAGCTCTTCTTCGCATAATCGATGATGACCGCCGCCTCGGCGACAAAGGTATTGATGAAGCCTTCGATCGCGAGGTTGTTGGTCACATCCTTCCCTTCGTACTTGGCCGTGGTCCCTTCCTTCGCAGTAATGGTGAGCGGAACGGACTTGGGATCGACGTTGCCAGTGTAACCGAGGTTCTTGTTCGGAGCAAATACCTTGGTCAGGAACGTCCAGTTGCCAGCAAAATCAGCAGCCTCGACCTGGGTAACGGTGATCGAAGACTGGCCGGTCGTCAGGGTGGCCGTACGAGGCTTGCCCGTCGTGTTGGCATCCCATCTGACAACGCCGTCGGCTGCCGAATAGGTCAGGAAGTCCACCGTAACATCCGATTTTCCACCCAACAGGGCGCGGTAGCCGGGCTTGTCATCCTTCCAGATATCCAGGGTTTCAGGCTCCGTCGGGATGTTAGCCACCACCGTAACGACGCAGGTTGCCTTCAAGCCATTTCTGGACGTAGCCGTGATGGTCGCTGTACCGATGGACACACCAGTAACCGTACCTTTGTCATTCTCAACCGTGGCGACGTTCTCGTCACTAGAGGTCCAGGTGACCTCCGTATAGGTTGCGTTCTTCGGGGCAATGGTGGCGACCAGGGTCGCCGTTCCCTCTTCCTTGACCTCCAGCGTCGTCTTATCGAGCGTAATGCTGGTTTCGACAACCGGATTCACGGTGACGGTGCAAGTCCCGGAAAAACTTCCGCTCGTCGCGGTAATCTTCGCGGTGCCGGGTTTCATACCGGAGACGCGGCCCCAGTTGTCGACAACGGCTACGCCTGCATCAGACGAGGTCCACTTGACAAAGGTGCCTGTCACGTTATCCGGGGTGACGGCGGCTGAGAGCTCTTTCCAGTCACCGACCAGCATCGTGACCGACGAAGGAGAAACGGTGATACCGGTGCTGGGCACAAGTGTCACTTCCTTCTCACAGGCAGAGAAAGCCATAATGGCTGCCACTGCGATGGTAATTATAGATAATACTCTGTTCATATTCGTTCAGATTACAGGTTGGGATTATTCTGCTTCTCTTCCTCGATGAAATCACAAGTCATCTCGTCAGCGCTGATCTGGATGTTCTTGACGTGCACCTTGGAGCCAGTACGATCCACATTGATGCCCCAACGCTTGTTGTTGTAGTACTCGCGGCCGTTCTCACCCCACATCTCGATACGGTACTGAAGCTGTACCATCTGGAGCGCGGAGAGACCCTTCATCGAAGGGTAGTTGTCGCAAGTGAGCGTGGCGGCGCCGCTGCGGGTACGGGCAGCAAGGAGGGTGTTGAGCGTGGACTTCGCCTGGGCATCCTGGTTGCTGCGAGCATAAGCCTCAGCCAGCATCAAGACGACCTCGGAATAACGGAATTTGCAGAACTCGTTGATGCCGACGGCCGCATCCTTGGTGGTATGGTCGGCGCCGTTGGTCTCGTTGAGGCCATAGGTGGCCGCGAACTTGAGCGCGCAGTACGAAGCGACGATGGCCGGGGTGTTGTCGAGATACTTGAAGTTCACGATCTCTTCCGGATACCATCCATCCTTACGGAAGTCGTTGTCCGCAATCTTGTCGTAAAGCCGGTCGTCGATACGGGCGCAAGTGCTGGCCGCATAGGTGCCAAACGGATTAGCCAGACGGGTGAAGTGGGCGCAGAGGGCGCTCTCACTGTGAGGGTTGTAGCTCGACAAAACATTGTAGCCGAGGATACACTCTGGATTGACCTTGAGGGCCGTGAACGCATTGGTCTCGGGATAGAAGATCAGGTCGGCAGCCTCCATACTCGGGCCGGCATTGTGACCGCCCCAGTTGGCTTCCTTGATGAACGAGTACTTCTTGCTGTTGACGATCGCGTTGCAAGCGGTGATGCAGTTGGACCAGTCAGCGGTCAGCAGGCAGGCACGCGCATAGAGGAAGTTAGCCAGACTGTTGTCCAGGTCCTCCAGGTTGCTCCAGCCGACGGTGGTACCAAGCGCCTGCGTCAAGGCAACGGCCTCCTTCAGGTCATCCTTGATGAAATCCCAAGTCTCCTTGGCGGAAGCGGGGGCGACGGGCGCCTGGCCGGGAGAATAAACCTCATAGATGGGAAGGCCGCTCTTTTCCGCTTCGGGATTCGCGATCTTCTCATACGCCGGGGTGTATTCCTCCATCAGGCACATATAACCGTAGGCACGGACCATCAAGGCCGCCGCACGAGCGTTGGCATAGGTGGCATTGGCCGCAGCCATCTCCTTCGTCATATAGCCGAGGATGAAATTGGCCTTGTTGATGATGTTCGCATTGGCATACCAGTGCGCCTTGTTGGTCGACTCATTATCGGCCGTAAAGTCGAAAGTGTTCTCATAGAACGCCTTGCCACACAGACCGTTGGTGTTGGCATCTCGGCCAATAGCGATGTCATTGCCCTGGAGGCCGCGCATCCATTCGATACCCTGCATACAGTACGTGGAAGGCGCCAGGGCGCCGGTACCGACATTGGGAATCGCATAGATATTGAAATACTGCTGGATACCGGAAGCGATCTGGCCCAGAATCTTGGCTTGGGTCGCCGCATCGCCATTCAGCATCAGATCGGAAATCTGTTCGTCAGTAATGTTGTTGGGAGGCGTAATGTCCAGCATCTTGCCGCAAGAGGAGAGCAAGGACAGGCCAAGCACAGCACTGAGAGTCAATATGATTACTTTTTTCATAATCGCATTCGTTTTTAATTTCATCAGAAATCAAGATTGATACCGAAGGTATACACAGCCAGGTAAGGATAGGAGTAGGCACCCACATCCATACCACCGGTCATACACCAACGCGGGTCGATACCGGAGTGTTTGTACAAGAGGACCGAGTTATCAGCGGAAACGTACATGCGCAGACCGCTGATCTTGGCTTTCTTCAGGAGCGTGGTCGGGAAAGTGTAGCCGAACGTAATGTTCTTCAGGCTGAGGTAACTCGCATCGAAGAGCGCCAGGTCGGTGTAGTTCCAGCTTCCAGTGTTGGCACCGGCGGAAGCCGCATTGCCCGTATAGCGGAGCATCGGGAACTTGGCCGAGGTGTTGTTCTCCGTCCAGGTATTGCCCATCAGTTCACGGGACATCGCTGCGCCGCCGTTGTCGTTCATATTGACGGCCGTCATATACTTACCGGCCTCAGCGGAAGCATAGTCCACGGAAAGGAACTTACCGCCGATCTGATAGCCGAAGAGCATACTGAGATCGAAGCCCTTGAAACGCACGTTGGCAGAGAAGCCGCCGTACAGCTCAGGAAGCGCATCACCGAACTCATAGCGGTCATCACCGGAAGGAGTCTTGGTCGTCAGGATGTCGTCGCCGACCTTCTTGCCAGGATAGGTTCCGGCTTCGGCCTCGGCCTTGGTAACCCTGTGGTAGTACAGGGCCCGGCCGGCATAAGGGTCGCCCTGCTTGAAGCCAGTGTACTGGACACCGTTGTCACCATAATACGTCAGGTCCGGATTACCGGCGACACCGCCGAACTTGTACAAGTACATATTGTAGTAAGGGAGACCGACGCCACGCAGGTACTCGACCGCCGTGATGGAACCGGCACCGTTCATACTCCAACCGTCAGAGCCGGCCGTATAGCGATGGTCCGGACCTTCCGGAATGCTGGTGAGGATGTTGTTGTAGTGCGTGCCGTTGACAGACAGGATCACATCCCAGTCATCCGTCTTGACGGGCTGCCAGTTGAGTTCGAACTCGATACCCTGGCTGAGGATACCGGCCGTGTTCTGTCTCAGGACCGCTTGGCCTGCCGCGAGGAAGGATACGGGAGCATCCCAGTGCGCGTTCTTGGTGTGTTTCCGGAACCAGTCGAAGTTACCGGAGACTTTGCCGCCGAAGAGGGTGAATTCAATACCGGCATCGGTGGTGTTCACATTTTCCCAGGTGAGGGCGTCATTGGCCCAGGCACCCTTGGCGAGTTTCGTGTTGGCAGGATAGGTGCTGGTTCCTGAGCCGGACCAGCCATCCACGCTGTAACTCCAGGTCTGGTAGCCGGAGTGATAACCGACACCGTTCTGGTTACCGATCACACCGTAGCTGGCGCGGACCTTCAAGTTGTCCAGCCAGCCCTTGGTCCCTTTCATCCAAGGCTCTTCGGAGATACGCCAGCCGGCGCCGACGCTCCAGAACGTACCCCAGCGGTTCTTGGGCAGTTTGAACTTCGAAGAACCATCACGACGCAGGGAAGCGGACAGATAGTACTTGTCGGCATAGATGTAGTTGGCGCGGCCGAAGTAGGACTCCATGGCGAACTTGTCGATGCCGCCGCCTGTCGTTCCACCAAAGGTGCTATACGTGGCAGTACCGAGGAAGTTCACATAACCCTCGAAATCATTGATTAGGGAATGGGCGGAACCGTAGTTGATGAATTCATAGTCATAGACATAGAACTCGTGACCGACCATCGCATCCACGTGGTGGTTGCCCATCTCCTGGGAATAGTTGACAAGTTGCTGGGTGTTGAGTGTCGAATAATCCTGCTTGCGCTTCCAGATTGCGGAGCCGTAGTTGTCGGCCAGACCGTTCATCGAGTGAGCGGATTCGGTGTTCCAGAAACGGGTGCGGGTCGTGAAGGTCTTGTCATAGGTGATGTTGGCTTCGGCCGAGAAGTACTTCAGGAAAGAAGCACGGACATAGCCGCTGCTGGTCAGGTCATCGTAGAGCATCGTATCGTGGGCCTGCTCATAGAAGAGAGGCAGGTTGTAGCTCCACTGGGTGGTCGTGAATCCGAGCGGGGAATAAACATTACCCAGATTAGGATACTTACGTCCCCAGTTGCAGTTGATTACCTTCTCACCGGCATCGTTGTATACGAACGCGCCGTCCTTGTCACGCACATACATCTGGTCGAGTTCAGTACCCGTATCGACCCAGGTGAAAGCGTTCTGCGTCACATAACCCGGGTTACGGCCCCAACGGGTCGGTTGGGAGCGGGTCTTACGATGCGTGTAGGAGAACTTGGCACCGGCCTTCAACCAATCCGTGATCTTGGCATTTATGTTTGCGCGGGCGGTGTAACGGTCGAAACTGGAGGTAGTGATGTAGGAAGGATCGGAAAGATAACCGAGGGAGAAGTGGTAGTCGATCCTCTCGGAAGCGCCGGAAGCGGACAGGCTGTATTCCTGACGGAAGCGGTTGCTGATGAGTTCATCCGCCGTATAGCCGGACCACAGAAGCTTCGCATTGGGATTCATCTTACCGTCCGTGTTCACGAGATAGGCACCGTCGAGGGTCGCGGACTGGGACGTCGTACCGACCAAACCGGTGGTGATGAAGCCCATTCCCGGGACGCTGTAGGCCAGGCGGTTGCCCAGACCGTTGCGCTGGTAGACGGGATTGCCGTACTCATCGATCTTACCGGTGTAGTCGAACAAGTGGGCAGATGCAGCCGCTGCGGCACCGCTCTTGTTGCCAACCAGGGTCTTGTCGTCGGCATAACCGTAGTAGAGGTCGTTGTAGATGGCCTCCCAGTAGGTCTCGTAGATCTCGCTGGCGCCGCCGTCACCGATCTTCTTGAAGGTGCTATTGCCTCCCATCGCATTGATGCCCCAACGGGTCTGGAGGGAGATTTTCGTCTTGCCGGCCTTGCCGCTCTTGGTCGTCACGAGGATAACGCCGTTCGCACCACGGGAACCGTACAAAGCGGTGGAAGCCGCATCTTTCAGGACGGTGATGCTCTCGATGTCACCGCTGTTGAGGGAAGACAGGACATTGGTACCTTCCTGGGCCGGTGAGCCATCGATGATGATGAGGGCGTTGGAGTTGTTCGCGTTGGCGGTACCGATACCGCGGATACGGATACCCATATCCAGACCGGGTTGACCGTCAAGGGAAGATGTCTGCAGACCGGCGACCGTGCCTTCGAGCGCGCGGGTTACGGAACCCTGCGCCTGGGCGGTGATGGTCTTGCTTTCAACCGTAGATACAGAACCCGTCAAATCCCGCTTGCGGGCGGTACCGTAAGCAACGACGACGACATCGTCGAGGAGGAGGGAGTCATCCTCGAGGATAACGTTGATGTTGGTACGGTTACCGACAGGGACTTCCTGGGTCTTGTAACCGATAGAAGACACAACCAGGACGGCTCCGGGTCCGGCTGTGATGCTGAACTGGCCATCCAGGTTGGAAACGACGCCGTTGTTGGTACCCTTGATCTGGACACCGGCAGCAGCGATGGGGTCACCCTTTGCATCGACAACCTTACCGGTCACGAGGTTCTGGGCGAGCACTTGTATCCCTAATGTCAAGAATGCAAGTGCAATCATTACGATTCGTTTTACCATAAGTGTTTTTAGTTAATAGAATAAGGTATGATAGTAATGGTTCGTATTTCTCCCAAAATGACAACATTTGTGCAAATTTTGCAAAAAAAATGAATTTGAACAAATAACTATTCCGAAAAAGACATGATACCGCCAATTTATCTGGAATGAAACTGACAATCTCAATAAGAAGGGGTAAGATTAGTTGAAATAATGGGAATATAATGGTGTTACTTAATTTCTGTTTTGTAACTAAAATATGGCTTAACGATTGTGAATTGTTAGTTAAGGTTTGTCTTTGAGAGAGCCCGAGGCTTGCGTCAGAATAATTAATTAATTGTTTATCGGATAGTTATCGGATAGCATCCCAACAAAAGAGGCCTCTATAGGCTACAAATTTTGATTTATGGCGACTCTCCAAAATGTTAAAAAGATACCGGTGACATATTATCTCAGATGGAGGAGATCGAGCGCTGCAACAATTAACGCATGAGATGCATCTTATAATATGTTTATTTGAGAAAACATTTGTTCAAGTCCGTTTTTTTATAGAAATTTGCACGAATTATTTATAATAGAGAATACAATCATTAAGCGCCAATTTTTTCACTTATCAGAAAAATCTGTAACACACCACTATATTTTATTAACCTCAACATTTATGGTAAAACGATTCGTTATTGTGATGCTTGCGGTCCTGACCATGGGATTGCAGGCGTTTGCCCAGAATGTCGTGACCGGTAAGGTCGTCGACAGCAAGGGTGAACCGATCGCCGCTGCCGGTGTCCAGGTTAAGGGCACCAATACCGGCGTTATCACAGACCTCGACGGCAACTTCCGCATCAATGCGGGAGCCGGAGCCGAACTGGTCATCTCTTCCATCGGTTACAGGACGGCCACCGTGCCCGTCGGCAACCGCAACACTGTCAACGTAGCTCTCGAGGATGACACCCTCCTGCTGGATGATGTCGTCGTCGTCGGTTACGGTACCGCGCGCCGTAAGGACCTCACCGGTTCCATCTCGGCCATCCAGTCTGAAACCATCGCCGTACAGAACACCTCCACGGTATCCCGTATGCTGGAAGGTGCCGCTCCTGGTCTCCGCGTAGCGGCGACCGACGGCCAGCCTGGTATGGATATGGGTATCCGCATCCGCGGTGTCTCCTCAACCACTCAGAATGCGGCTTCCGCCCTCGTTGTGATCGACGGTGTCGCCGCACAGCCGGCCAATGCCAACCAGAATTTACTGGAAAACCCGCTCTCCCGCCTCAATCCCGAAGACATCGAGTCTGTGACCGTCTTGAAGGACGCTGCTTCCACGGCCCTGTATGGTTCCCGTGGTGCGAACGGCGTCGTCCTCATCACCACCAAGGCAGGTAAAGCAGGAAAACCTCAGATCAGCTTCGAGAGCCGTATCGGCTACAACTTCGTCGGCCCTTACGACTCTGCTGAGATCACCAGCGCAGCTGATTACTATGAATATGCCTGGAGGAGCATCTACAACTCCTACCGCTATGGCGCGAGCGATGGTCTCCCGGCAGTGGACAACAACGGCATCCCTTTCACTCACTACTCCAACCCGAACCACTCCGATGCGGAAGCGCGTGAATTCGCCAGTGCCCACCTGTTCGACTATGTCGGCAAGGAAAATGAATTCCAGGAGAATGCGCTCGGCAACTGGATGGCTTACAATGTCCCCAATGCAAAATACACGACTACCGGTCTCGGCAGCAACTCTTCCTCCACGATGAGCGGCGCCTACCTGGTCGGCACTGACGGCAAGATCAATCCCAACGCGAAGCTCCTCTGGAATGAGAGCTACCGCGATGTCCTCATGAAAAAAGCCTTCCGCCAGGATTACAATGTGTCCGCTCGTGGTGGTAACGAGAGGTGGCATTACTATGTCTCCCTCGGTTACCTCGATGAGCCCTCCTACCTGGTGGCTTCCAGTTTCAAGCGCTACAGCGGCCGTGTCAACGTCGATGCGATGATTACCGACTGGCTCAAGATCGGTGCCAATGTGGCTTATGCCAACACCGCCACCCGCACGATGGCTACCCGCTGGCAGAACCGTGGCGCCGGCGGCGCTTCCGGTAATACGATGTACTACGTCAAGATGTATCCTCCGATCATCTCCGTCTATGAGTATGGTGATGACGGCAAGGTGCTCCTGAATGATGATGGCAGCAAGAAAGTTGCAACCGGTCCGACCTGGTCCCCTCTCGGTGACAACAAGACCGTGGGTACCAACTTCAACCGTGACCTCCTCTGGGAGACCGAAACCAACCAGTCCACCTTCAACAACACGACCTGGACCCCGAAGGTTTTTGCCGACCTGATCCTCCCCTACGGCTTCAAGTTCACCGCAAACTTCACCATGGAGGAATACGCCACCCGCAACCTCCGTTACATGAACCATGAGGCAGGCCGTGGCGCTTCCCGCGGCGGTATGATGCTGCGCAAGCAGAGCCGCACCATCATGAATTCCCAGGAGCTCCTGACCTGGACCCGCGACTATGGTAAACACCATTTCGACGCAATGCTCGGTCACGAATATGAGGATCTCCACCAGGAACTGGTGCAGTATGCTTCCGCAGATGAGCTCCTCTCCGGATATGTCATGCCCGGCAACTTCGTCTCTCGTTACAGCAACATCAGCGGTTATGAGAACAACAAGTGGGAGCTGGACAACTACCGCCTCGAATCCTATCTCGGCCGCGCCAACTATATCTTTGATGAGAAGTACTATCTCTCCGCATCTTTCCGCCGGGACGGTTCCTCAAAGTTCATCAAGGAAAAGCGCTGGGGTAACTTCTGGTCCGTCGGCGCCGGCTGGCGTATTTCTTCCGAACCTTGGATGGAAGGCACCAAGAGCTGGCTGGACAACGCAAAGATCCGCGCCAGTTTCGGTGTCACCGGTAACCAGAACGGTGTAGCCTCCTACTATGTCAATCCCACCTGGAGCTATGGTGTTTCTGTTTGGAACGCGGTGTCCAACGGAACCGGTACGCCCAAAACCATCAGCCTCAGTTCTCCAGGACTCGTCGATACCGACATCACTTGGGAGCACGTGAACCAGTTTGACCTCGGTCTCGACTTCACGCTCTTCAACAGCCGGATTTCCGGTGCGATCGACTATTACAACAACCTGACCACGAATGCACTCTATAGCCAGGCCGTGTCTCCGCTCGCTAACATGGGCAATACGACCCACCCCCGTAACTGTGCCCAGGTCCGCAACACCGGTATTGAACTCGAACTCAGCACCGACATCATCCGCACCCGGGACTTCACCTGGAACCTGTCTCTCAATGCGACACATTTCAGCACCATTCTCGCGGGTGTCCCTGAAAGCCAGCTCCCCGCTTGGGATGAAAAAACCTCCGAGCTCCCCGAAGGCACTTGGACTTGGGGATCAGAGACTTGGGCCGCGACCGGTGGCCAGAACCCCAACCAGGGCAAGCTCTATCTCCGTGGCGTAGGACGCGATCTATACAATATCTATCTTGCAAAGTACGTAGGGGTCGACCAGAAAACGGGTCTCCCGATATACTTACACCATGTAACTTATGCCGATGTAAACAAGAATGACAAAGGAGAATATGCTCATGGTGGCCGCTATGCCAACTGCACTATTGGTGAAGATGTGAATACGCTGGTTGCCGCTGACGCCTCCAAATATGAGTTTGGCTCCGCAACGCCTGACATTATGGGCGGTCTCACCTCCAGCATCCGCTGGAAGAACTGGGATTTCAGCACGGTTTGGGCCTTCCAGATCGGCGGTAAGTTCTTCTCCCGTGAATTCGGTGAGATGATGTACCGGACAAGTAATTTTGCAGCTGACTGGAACAAGGGTGACAGCTGGGTTGCCGCTGAGACTGTTGGCGCCACCTACAACGAGTCCAACACGGGTGCTTACTTCCCGATGCAGTGGTGGGCCAACGGCAGGGCTTGCGTCTATGACGGTGACAGCCTTGGCAGCTGGACGTTCACCGACATGGCTCTCTTTAACGCTTCTTACCTCCGTATGAAGAACATCACGCTCGGATATACCGTTCCCAAGAAAGTTCTCGACAGAGTCAAGATCGGCGGTCTCCGCGTTTATGTGTCGGCGGACAACCTGGTCTTCTTCTCCGCCCATAAGGGTATCGATCCTTCCCTGTCCGCTGTCGGCGGCTTCGATGTCGCACCGTGCGTGTATCCCCAGATGGCGAATGTTGTCTT
>JAEEGI010006562.1_pt1 | contig 26239 bp, 27 predicted proteins | sample 8958751 | NCBI WGS metagenome assembly JAEEGI01 (sample SAMN16246545, study PRJNA631951) | gut metagenome | biome: gut microbiome; feature: rumen; material: KS-attached | host: Bos | place: Iran: Karaj | collected 2018-10 | reverse complement strand
ACTATAAAATAGTTGCAAAAGGATTTTACAATGCCCAAGAAGGAAGATTTACTAAAAAAGCTACTCAGCAAGCCTGCTCCGACCAATTTCACAACTCGTGAACTTGATGCTCTTATGAAGAAATGTGGTTGCAAGAAATTTGAGGGCGGCAGAGGCTCTGGAATAGGGTATCTCCATGAAGAAACCAAACGCATTGTTCAGTTTGATGGTCCTCACCCAGGAAACGAATTATATCGTTATCAGATTAAAATGATCATCAAATTCTTAGGAGAGGTAGGTGAAATATAATGCTCAGCTCATTGATGGAATATAAAGGATATCATGCAAAGATTGAATTTGATCAAGAAGATGAGATCTTTATTGGCCATGTACTTGGCATAAATGATTCCATAAATTTTCATGGTCAGTCAGTTACAGAACTTACCGAAGAATTTCATAATGCCATAGAAAACTATCTCAGTTACTGCGAGCAAGCTGGTAAGGAACCCGAAAGGGAATTCAAGGGTTCATTCAATGTCAGAATCAAGCCAGAGCAACATAAAAAAATAGCCCTCTACGCTGCGAACGAAGGTATTACTATCAACCAGTTCGTTTCAAGAGCTATTGATGATGAGCTTTCATTGCTTGAAGGATAAATGATTATGCATACCAAGAGGATGCCGCAGCATCCTCTTTTTAATGACATTAATAAAAATCAACGAATACATATTTCTTTTAAGCTAAAAAAGCACTCAAACGAATTAACTTACGAAATGACTTGCGGAAAATCTTCTGCGAAAGTCTGAAAACTAAAACACCTCGCCATTGAAGCATATTGTCTCTTAACACATTATCTGCTATATCTTGCTAGTGAAAATATTAACATGGTGTATATTTTCGATTTTAAAATTTCGATTTTGTCATACTCATTTATATCAAAATATATTCCGATTTAAAGTGACCTCCATTCATTCCAAAGCCGGTCATAAATATCATTCAACCTGTCTATGATTTGTGAATTCACCTCAACCACTTTATCTTTATATTTTGTTCCTCTTTCTCCCATAAAATCAACGCAATACATTAGTGAATAAAAAAGGAACGCCTTGCGCTGAATGTCATCGGCATCCATTTCATCCAAAATAAAGCTCACGTAATCAGTGTCATATCCCATGTTCAGGAGTGCGACATACGTCAACGCTGCAAAAGTCAACACGTCGCCCATTCCAATCCAGTCTACGTCGATAATTCCTGATATATGCCCATCCTTGACCAAAAGATTCTTTGTAGTTACGTCATCTAAATACGGCGTTGGTTCAACCTTCTCAAAGTACATCTGCAATATCGGAATTTGACTCTCTACACGAATCACTTTCTCCGTTTCAAAAAAACCATTTTCTTCAATCAATACCTTTGCCCTGTCAAGTATTTCATGAACAAAATCCAGCCACGTCCAATCTTCTGCATGTTCTGAAAGCCTAAGAGATACTTCTCTCTGTAAGTGAACTATTTCCTTCGCAAGATTATTTTTATCTTCTTTTGTAAGTTGCTTATATACCGCCCAAAGTTCTTCTCCATCAATATAAGATAAAACGACGTAATCATATTGTTCAAAGCTACCGCAATACAATACCCGAGGCACCGGGATGCCTATTTCCGTGAGTTTCCCCAAAAGACGAACCGTATCGTTGTATGCGTTCTTCTCCGCGCTTAACCTAACGGTGTATTTACTTCCCTTTATTTCAACAATAAATACATAGTTTGCCAAACCAACGGAACAGCGTTTGATCTTCGCCGGCTCATCATGAAAAGTTGCCCGGCAAATATTTATAATTAACTCATCCATAATTCCTTGCCCATCCGAAACAGCATATAAACCGATTGTTAATTTACTTGCATTAGTAAGTAAAACCAAATTTTTCCTTCTAAATTATCTTCCAATTTTCCTGATTAATTCTCACCTGTGAATTCATACACTACATTTATGTGTATCGCCTGTAACTTATTATTAACATACTGTAAATAACTGATGCAGAAATTTGACGGATGATATTTGAACTTAATTTGTATTTCAAAAACAGACAGTTTTACATCTGGATACGTTTCCTTGTACTGCTCACTATCCACATACCAAATATAAGAATTCAGTTTGTCCTGAAGCAAAAACATATGATCCTTTTCAATTTCATCTGTAAATTCCCAGTGATCATATAGCTGAAGTATCAGTTTTTCCTCTTCATAGGCAATCCCATCTATAACTTCAGTATTATCTATAGCCATCTTCAATCACGCTCCTACAATTAAATTTAAAAAATTCATTCCGATTTACCATTTCATCTATTTAGAAATACTGAAAGTTTCCAACCTATAAACTAAACTGCCGTTTTAGACAATTTTTCAATAAACTCATCCATAGTATTTGCTAATACACCATTGGGATTTTGTTCATATACATTAAAATATCCGTATTCACAATCCATCCATTCAACTTTACCGGTTTCGTTATTAAAAAGTATCAAGATGTTTCCAATCTTCGTATAGAAATTACCCATAAGAAATCTCTGGCCAAAATCATTTTTACCCTTCCACTCATAAAATGCATTATTTATTCTGGTCTGAGCATCTTCCTGCGACTTAATTGTATTTAATTTAATCTCTATTTTTCCTTTAATTTTGTTGAACGAAAACCATTTATCAAACTTATCATTTCCCGTGGGTATAATATAATCTGCTTCTTTGAAATTAATTTCTCCTCTAATTATTCGTTCGTATGCTCTAGAATAGAAACTCTTTAATCCTTCGTTTAATTGAAATCCTAATTCTGTTTCAATTTCCTCCCAATCGAACTGTGCAGTTCCCACTTTTGAATTTAAAAAATCTACGAGATTCATCATATTATTTCTCCCCTTTTGCCAATACGATTAAAAGTACATTTATTTAGAAAAACTGTAATATTCTTAGTTAATTAACTTCCGATTTAACTCAATATCATTTCAGACCATCAATAAAATCTCTCATTTCTTCTGCAATTCTTTCAGATTCAAACTGATGTAAATAATGATCACAATCGAGTTCAATCAATTTTCCGTAAGTTGAAGCGTCAACCAATTCCTGGTGAGTGCTCTTCCAGTATTCATAATTACTATTGTAAGTTGAAACGAATTGCAATGTCGGTGTACTTGGTAAAGCAGTAGCATTAATTTCTTCGCACACCTCACCAATAGCATCGTTTTCACGACACACAGTATCATTCGCCTGATTCCTGCAAACCAAAGCCTTATATTGCCTTAACTCCTCATCTGTGTATGTTGCGTCAAATTCACTGATTGACATTAAAAAGCGATTTATACCGCTAAACCGTACAATTTTATTCAAATTGATTGCTGTTTTTTGCGCAAAGCCTTCTTTTATTTCTGCAAGTCCATCATAATTAGCGGACGACATATCAAGACCTACTATAGCTTCCACCTCTTCCGGATATTTTTGTGCCCAAAGAGTAGCCTCAAGTCCCGAAAGCGAATGCGGACACAATATGAAAGGACCTTCTATTCCCATCTTTTCCAGTGCCTCTCTGTCCTGACGCAGTATAGTATCAAAATCCCTTTCTCCGTCAATCTCATCGCTGAACCCATAGCCAAATTTCTCAATCACTACGCATTTATAATCATCGCTGAGTTTAGAATACAATGGTCTGAAGTCATAAATTGGTGATTCTGTTCCCCAACCGGACATAAATACAATGGTATGTTCTCCATCACCCTGTACATAAATATTCATGTTTCGGCCGTCTATCTCTATAAATTCACCGGGATGATCTATAAGCAAGTCCTTCTCCCGACTCATAGCAATTTCATTCCATATTTTCACAATAATTAAAAATGCTACAAGTATCGCTAATATTCCAAGCAGCACTCCCACTATGATTTTCAATATCTTTTTTACAATTCCCTTTTTCATATTACTTCCGTGCTATATAAAACTGTAAGTTAATCTGTTTATTGATTCCTTATTTAGAAAAACTGTAATTTTTTTATACATTTGTTATTGCTATTTAAGACTGTAAAAGTTCAATTGCCTGTTCAAGCGTAATTATCTTTGCATACCGCTCTCCCCACATAAATTCATTGTAGTACTTATATGCGGTTTCTTTGTCGAAATAGGGATTATCATAGGTTGAATTTGTATATCCGGGAACAAATAAGTTGAATCCCTTTTCAAAGCCACTTTTAATCGTAGCATCCATGCAATAGTCTGTTGATACACCAACAACTATGATATCTTTTTCACCCTTTGAATTCAGGTATTCCGTCAATCCTGTCATTGGATGAAACGCACTGTTAACATTCTTTTCAAAATGTCTTTCACCCTCTCTGGGAGTAAATTCATCATATATTTCATAATTATCTGTGTTTTTATCTAAGTAAGATCCGGGGCCATCATCATGCTGAACATATACGACTTCAATATTATTTTTTCTCGCTATATCAATCAGCAGTTTTATATTATTTTTTACAGTTTCAAACGAGTATAAGCTTTCGTTAAAGCACCCCTTTTGTGTATCAACAACTAACAGTATCATATAACAAATCTGGCAAGTTCTACATTGCCATCCCTTTCTATAGATTCTATATGAAATCCACATTTTTCAGTGTAAAACTTCACATTCTCTTTCTTGTCTATTGGTGTTACTAAAGTGAGTTTTTCGCTATCTTCATATAACGTCTTTGCAAATTGAATCGCCTGTGTCCCGATTCCTTTACCCTGATACTCAGGAACAACGCAAAGACAACCAATCTCATATACTCCCTTTTCCAGTTTTTTGCACGAAATACTGCCGACAGGTTCATTATCACAAAGAATAATGTATTTCGGATATTTGCTTATTGATTCCTCCATCATTTCTTTTGTCTTTCCGTATCCCGGACACGAACCATATCGCAAATAATCACTATAAAAAGAAGCATTATAAATATTTATCAATAACTCCGCATCTTCCAATGCAGCTTGCCTATACTCTATCGTCATAATTTATCATCTCTATTTGGGAAAACTGTAATATTCTTATTCAGTTAAATTCCAATAAAACGTACTATCACAGCAGGACGACAAACTTGAATTTGCGCATGTCATACAATACCACCATCGCTAATGACAAAATGCTCTCCCATTAATTCTTCCTTACCATCTTCAGAATATAGATAACTTCCGTCAGGGATTGCAATAAAAGTATGACCCATGCTATCCGGATATGTAATATCTTCAAAAAGTCTTTTACCATCTAAGAATCTGTCTTTTATATCTTGATAATGCGGAATGAGCTTGGTTTTTGTAAGTCCTAATCCCGTAATAAACCGCTTATAATCAGGATCTAATGATTCACCATCCAGCTCCGGCTGTGCATAAACTTCTTCCGCACTATTCATGCTTCCAGCACTAATTCCGAAAATCACGCCATCAAAATCCTCCAGGAGTTCCTTTAACCTTATCTCGCTAAAGAATCGATTTTGTGTTGGAACATGGCCTCCTCCCAAGATAATAAAATTGCTACTCTTTACCAACTTCGCAGCATCGTTTTGATTTCGTCTATCTAAAACTGTATAAGACTCAAACTCCATTCCTGAAATCTCTGCCGTGTATTTTATTCCAAATGAAAAACCATCTGTTTCATCATAATCATCCGGTGATGCAGTTATAAAAAGCCCCTTATTATACTTATGAATGGCCTTCTGCATTCGGCTGACAAATTCGTTTTCCGTGTTAAAAGGAAGTCCCCGTCCTGTGAAAGGGCTGCTTGTTAAAAATAGAATTTTGCTCATATATACATCTCCATAAACTCCGATTTGTCATCGTCTATAAAACTGAAATACAATACGTTCTTCTATACAATATGTTTTTTCCGAAGTTCTGTTATATCCTTAATCTGATATGTAGCAAAGCCGTTAACATCAGATGCATTATTTCTATTGATCCAAGCTGTCTTAAGACCAGTATTATGAGCGCCCACTATATCCGTCTCATAAGTATCACCGACAAACAACAGATCCTCTTTGGTGCTATCAGGATATAGATCAAGTATCTCGCTAATTGCCATATCAAAGAATTCTGTTGATGGCTTAACCCTGCCAAAATCCGCGCTTGACCATATTCTTTCAAAGTACCTGCCTATACCATAGGAATCAAGCATTAACCGGAGTGCACCTGCTCTGAATCCGCTATTTGACAGTACGAACATCGGTATTTTTTCTTTCCTGAAAACATCGAGCATCTCTGATAGTCCATCAAAGACTCTCTCTTCATTGCACCTGCTCAAAAACTCTGCTTCCTCTTCTATGCTCATATCAATTACATCACCGCCATATTTTTCTGCATACATCGGTAATTCATCATTTACAAAAGGAAACTCAAAGCCTTTCTTATGAAGATCCTGCATATATACAAATAATTCTTCACCATAAGCCTTGATTTCATCAAAGGAACATTTATCCCTATAATATGTCTCCCAAAGAGGTTTTAATCCAAGATTAAAGTCCATATGAATGTCTTCGACAAGTGTCTGGAAAAGGTCAAATATCAATATCATTTCAATCCCCTTATCAGGTTTTCCGGAATGTCGTTTTTAGATAATCCTCAATAAACATATAATCACAGCCGGCGTTTATTGCTGTTCTATGATCTTTTTCTTCATCTCCGATTAAAACTGTAATTTACTTTATAAATATGCTTTATTATATCAAAAAAGCGATGCAAATAACACATCGCCTCATTGTTCTTTATTATCAATCCTGTCTTTTTCCATTTCGAAGAGCATTCCGGATTGCGTCTTTTATCACCTCACTCGAATACGTGGCATTTGTAATTGCATCCACTTCAACATCATTCTTCTGAATCATTGTCGGAATCATTTCTTCAGCCGGTTTACCCAAACCGCATTCATGCTTAAGTATCTCTATATCTGATATTTCTCCATTTGATACCGTCACTCTTACTTCGACTTTTACCAAATCGGTTTCGCTTTTGCCCTCATATACTCCATCCTGAACCTGTGATATTTCTATTCGTGTTTTATCAAAGCTGTTAACCTGCTTTTTCATATGAATCACGGTCGCAAGAACGAGAGATAAAATAATCACAGCTGATGTTAAGATTAAAATACCCAAAACAACTAAAACAATCTTGATAACTTTTTTCATAATCTAATTCTCACTCTCAAAATATTCAACAATAGGAGCAATGAATTTCTTATCCGAAATATCATACGAAGAAGAAATCATCTCCACCATTTTCTTTTCATCTTCTGTTTGATTTTTCTTTCTTTTTTGTGAGGATACAAACATCTTCATTGCCATCTTTGAGGGGGCATTCATCTTTTCATAATTAAATCCTCCCTGACAATAAAAAGTTTTGATATGTTTTTTCTGATTATCATTTAATGTTTTATTAAACATTACCTCAATATCCGGACTGTCATTGGGGCCTCCTCCGACACAAAACAGTGCAAGGCGCTTATCTTCCCATGAAGACGCCTTGTCTAGAAACCATTTTACTTTTGTAACAGTTCCCGCCATTGCCCATCCGCCATAGATTATTGCATCATAAGAATCAAAATACTTTTCATCTTTCTTTTGTGCTTCCTTAAGATTAAGGATATCCGCCTTCATTTCTTCAGCTAACCATTCAGCATATCTTTGAGTAAATCCTGTTTGGGATGTGTATACTATAAGTGTTTTCATAATTCGTTAAGATTCCTTTCCATTTTCATAATCGTTTGAATAGTAGTCATCAGGCTTTTTTCATCTATTCCTTCAAAAATACGACCAATCACATATTGGCTCTGTTGTCCGTTATTATCGTTTGTCTCCAAAAAATTTCTTGCTGCATCAGTAACGTAAATACGTTGTTTTCTTTTATCTTTTTCATCTTCAAAAGTAGCTATAAAGCCCTTTTTCTCCAGCCTTAATAAGATTTGTTTTACATTCTGATGGGAACTGCCCATAACATCAGAGAGTTCATTAATTGTAGGCGCTTCTTTGCAAAGATTGATACAAATAATGGCAAAGAACTGTTTCCATGTTATTTCTTTTAAATACTCATCTGCTGCCGCCTGGTATCGGTTGTCAAAAGCGCTTAGCAACCCTAAAAGAAACGCCTGCGGAGGCATATCTCCAAACTCGACATTGGTTTTGTTCATTTCTTTGTTGTAATTCATTATTTTTCTCCATTTAAAAATAGGTAACATGTTACATTTCTGAAAATAATGTAACACATTACCTATCTCCTGTCAACATCTATTTATGATTCTTTCTATTTAACAAAACTGAAATTTTATTCTATACTCTTTTGATATATTCTTGTAATTCTTTCCATTCTTTTATCATAAGAACATCATCAACCGGCTCATATTCCATATCTATGGCACCGATATACCAGATTGGAATCATTCCTGCATCTTTAGCCCCTTTGATATCGCACTCGTATTGATCTCCTATATACCAAACCTCTTCAGGTTTAAGTCCCGCTTTTTCAAGTGCAAGATCAAAAATACGTTTATTCGGCTTACGATATAAATACTCGCTTGTAGCCAAAATAAACTCAAAATCATTATCGGGCAAACAATTATTTATTCTTCTGTTTACCGCATTTCCGGAATAAGAAATATTGCTTATAACGGCTGTTCGAATACCAACTTGCTTTAGGAACGTGAGAAATTCCAAAATTCCTTTTGTTGGACTTCCCGGTGCAGCAGCATCCCAGAACACATTGTCTATTTCCTCTGAGGATAAAGAAATCTCTATCCCCTGAGACTCATACAAGTATTTAGTAAACATATGATTTGGAATTTCATACTGGAACAAATGTCTTTTATATGGATCGAATCTACCCATTTCTTTATTCAGCTGATTCGCATATTCCTGAACTTCCGTTGCAGTCTTGCCATATTTATTTTTTACAGCATATTTAAGAACTGCTTCCGTTCCTTTTACACCATTAAAAGGTTCTTCTTTTATAAGTGTCTGACCGTAATCAAACATTATCATTTTGGGTTTATTCATCTTTTCTTCCGTCTCTTATCAGGATTCTTCCCAGCCAACAGTTTAAGCCAAGAAGGTATCACTCATTACAAACTCTTAAATATAAGTCTGTTTGATTCTTTTTAGATTAATTAACCTGTTGGGCATTTCTTCTGCTGTTCTTAATTATTTCTTTTCAGCCGGAAGAGGTGGATCCTTAGGTATAGTAATTTGTGCACCTGCGAAAGGAACGCCTTCAAATATCAGATTCCACATTACACCAAATATTCCTGTAGACAAAGAAAATGAAATCTTGTTAAAGTCTATTGTAATCAGATACTTTTCATTTTTCTCAGTTCCCTGAATGGCAATTTTAAACAATATATGTCCATTTTCTCCAATAGCAAAGGAACCCTCTGAATTATATTGGTCATCTAAATATTCTGCTACATCTCCGGCCTCTTTGCCGACAAATTCCGACAGATACTTTTCGATAATACCTAATTTTTCTATTTTGACTTTCTTTGATGCTCCTTCAAAACCGGCAAGTTTTCTGAGTTCTCCCTCAAATCCCAATGCATCATTTAACTGATACTGAACATTTTTAATTTTCTGATCCTTAAGATTAAAGGTCCTTCCTCTTCCAAGATTGTCGTTGAAGAATTTAGCAATCCTCTGACCGACAAACTTCTGGAATTTTTCATTTTTCTTAAGGTTCTTAATACATCCTTTAAATAATTCACTGGCTGCGGTTTTTAATCCCTGAGCGGTCATATCTGCAAACCCGGATACAATAGAACCCCAAACATCGCTTTTTCCTTTTTCTCTCCAGGTTTTAATATAATTCTTAATGGAAGAATAAACAAAATATGCGGCAAGTGTTTTTGCGGCCTGCTTCCAACCGCCTGCTAAATCGATGTTATTTGAAACAAGATTGTCTCCGGCGGCTTCCAGATATTTTGCAATGCTGAACTTCTCTATTGTAATTGTTTCATGATGATTCCAAAGTGCGAAAAGCTCTCCAAGCGATTCAGCAATAAAATCTTTGGCAGGCGAAATCAGTGCTTCCGCAACCGGGCCGGCATAAGCATTCACAAGATAAGAAAATGCACAATCGCCAAAGAACTTAATCCATTCCAGCTGGCCTACGATATCATCATAAAGTTCGGCGTCATTTAAACTGGCTATGCCTTCTACAGTCCAATATCGCATATATTGTCTGACAAGGTATTTACTGGCTATACGAAGTTCTTCTGTACTGGCCTTAGGATCAAGCGCAACCATCTCCAGTTTATTAAGCCACTTTCCTTTTTCGCCGGGTATCGAGAACATCTCAATACGTTTTTGAAGTTTTTTATACTCCTCATCCCAGCCTTCCATAGGATCGGGTTTCAATCCCTGCAGTCTTAACGGAACATCTATGGAATACATCTTGCCTTTATATTCACATGTGGAAGGCAGTAAAACAAGATAAAATGAGCCGTCCTCAGGTTCGCAGAGAGTTGAATTGGGTTCAAAAGTATAAGTGAATTTATCATTGAAAATATTACATTCTTCTTTGTATTTGAATTTTTTGGCAATGGATTCTTCTTTATCCGCGCTCGAACCCTTTCCGCCGCTTCCGATAATACTTTTGAAAGAATAATTGGCCCCGTCCGGATCAATAACCGAGGTATCTCCTTCTTTTACAGCAAGGGTAAATATCAGTTCCGAAACCTGCCACTTATTGTCCAAATCGCCGTGATAATCTTTTTCGTATGCCTGTACACGAACATATTCAATATCATTCTTCTTATCCTGATAACGCGATTTAACACTGAGTCCTTCGGGATAAGGGTTCATGTATATATAACCGTTTAATGGTTCCTCTTCACCCTCTACTATAACCGAAAACTCCAATTCGATTTCTTCCTCTTTAAAGAATACCGAAGGAGACTCTAACGGCGCAGTCTTATTTGCGATTATAACCTTGAACACATCCGGCTGCTCGGTATTTTCAAATGAAATATCAAATTGATCCGTCGATTTTGCAGTAATATCTTTAAGCAAAGGAGGATTGGGTGCATCAAGCACTCTGAAATAATCCGAATACTTAAATCCGTCACCATAAATGCATTTTAAGGAAATTGTATTGCTGCCACGATAGGATACATTATCTCCGGTAAATTTTATGGAAGCTCCGTCAGTAACACGGAATATCACATTATTTGTAAAAGTACCGCCTTCTCCGGTAAATATAAATGATATACCTGCTTCATCAATTTTTTGATCTTTTGGAACACTCACCGTTGCTTCACAGTATTTTCCCGTAAAAGATACTTTATGGATTGTAAGTTCTCCACTTGAGGCGGAAATTTTTTCAGTCAAATCCGGACGGTCAATAGTTTTGCCCAAAGAATCTGTCTCTGCCATACGCGCCCTGACTATAACAGGTTTTCCTCCACGGCGTATGGAATCACCAAAATCCTTCTGAATATACATTTTGTACCCTCCGGATCTGGGGGTTTTTTCATTTTCTTTCTTGCGTCTCGAACCTGCTAAAACAGCACCTCCAACAGAAGTTCCGGTTGAAAGAACTCCTATTACTATCGCTGCGGGAACAGATACTCCGCCATCTTCACCGGATTGATCTTTCGCAAATTGTGTTACACTTACATTTTGTTCGTTCTCTTCAGGTTCTTCGGTTTCTTCACCACTTCCGGATACAGTAGGATCCTGCCAGGTTATTGTCATAAGAGAATTCAAATCAACAAATTTTTCTCCAATCTGGCAATTACGAAATCCTTCTATTCTATCCTTTTCGTTTTCATATATAGGCTCATACTCAGTAAATGATGAATCCTGAATAGTAGTACTTGAAGAAATATGCTGTTCCAAAGTAGCTACTACAAATACACCAGGTAATTCATCTATTTTCATAATTCTTGAATAATATATTACTTCATCAAAGTAATCCGTAATATCATTAGCGCCATTCGGATCGTAATAAAATGCCAAATCATAGTAAAAATGAGAAATAATGGTATATCCCGACTCATCCTTATTAACAATTAACGGTTCGGCTGAATTTTCTTCATATAAAAAACCTGCAGAATAACTATAATTCTTAATTTCTTCAGCTTTTATCTCCATTGCTTCTTCAATTGTCTGACCGTAATCCGGTTTATATAAAGTAAATTCCTCTACCTTCTGCGAAATTCCCCAGTCAACCGTATTATCGGCAGTACTAACCCCGGCAACTGTCTGCTTAAGATCATACCATTCATAAAAGTGATCTGATTCCTGGCTGAAATAGGAAGGATTTTCCGGATCTGTCAGATAGGATTCTTTAAGATAAAAGAAATTATCCGGCATGGAAAAAGTCACTCGTGCAGTCTGGTTATATTCTTCTAAACCATCCTTACCAATTCCCGAATATTCAACGGTTTGACCATATAAAAGATTGTGATCCAAAAGTGATTGCTTATCATCCTCATCTCCGCTATGGCTATATACCTCCAATGTATTATCTTCAAAGGAATACTTATTAAACGGAAAAGCACCCGCTGCCATAACCGGTACAGAAAGGACAGCAGTCAGCAATATAATCAAAGAAATTCCGGAAATCAGTTGTCTGTATCTTATCTTTTTCATGATGCTGCTCCTCCTTTCTTTGATGTCAGAATCACAATTAATCGGATAATCAGGAAAATTACTCCTGCATTAATAAAAAGAACAGCCAAAATAATTGGAATAATTCTCGTTCCGGTAATCAAACCAAGGACTGCCGATATCGCATATCCTACAGCAGCGCCTCGCATAAGTCCTGCACCGGCCGGTCCTGCAACAGGTTTTCCAAAAGAAAATACAGAATTTATGATTCTGACAAGAAAACTGTTGTTTAATGCAGAATCGGCCGCTATTACCATAGCAGCTATTCCACACAGGCTTGAGATTCTGGTGGCTCCGCCCGTTAAGAAAAGATATATAAGAAGCGCAAACCCGATTCCTGTAAAATAAACACCAAGAGAATCTTTTGTTACTCCAAAGGCACCCTTCATTGTTTCGCCGAAGGAACGTTTTTTGCCTCCGTTTTTTCTAAAGAAAAGAGAAAACAGAGTCACTATTCCTGCTACAAAAACTCCCTTCCCGATTATTCCTCCGAATCCGCCGATAAATCCACCGCTCATACCACCGTTTGCGCAGCTTAAGAAAGATAATATTTTAAGAGGCCACGGGTTGATTCCGTTTGCTTCGAGTACATTTAAAAGAAGCCAGAATAAAGGTATTAAAAGGGAAAAAAGAATTGCCGGAATCATAAGCAGTGGCTTCTTGACAAATGCCAAAAGGGAGCCCAGGAAATGTTTTAAAGAAGCTATTATTTCTTTGCCCGGACCTGAAATTACTGCTGATGCAGCAGAACCGTTATAATTCACTGTTCCAAGTTGAACTTCTCCCGTAGAAGCGGAAGCTTTAGATTTGAAACTATCAGATTTGATTACAGCCTCTTTTGACCCTTCCTTTTTTTCAGTCATTTCTTTTCCAACCGGCTTCTGCTTAGGTTCAGGCTGTGTCGCAGGTTTCACAGCAGGCTTAGCCTGTGTCTGATTCGCAGGTTTAGGTATACTTGCATTGTTTTCCTGCATAACAGGAGGAATCTGTTTTGCAGGCCGGGTTTCATTTACAACGGCAACCGGTTGTACAACCGGACTTGCTGACATTACAAAATTTGCAGGCACCGGTGTGCCACATTTTACACAAAATTTTGCGTTTTCTACTAGCGGGGATCCGCAGGCGGTACAAAACATATATAATCCTCCTTAATTAAATTTATCTGATTCGAAAACCTGTTACTTATTCAAAAATAACGATAAAGGTTTCATGCTTCTTTCAAGCACGCCCGTGAGGTATGCTATCGTCATTCCGTAATTGGTGATGGCTACATTGTGCTTCTTGGCTGCCTCTATACGTGCCTTCATTTCCTTTTCGTTTAACATGCAGCCGCCGCAGTGAATGATGACCTTGTACTTCTCAAGGTCGTCCGGATATTCTGTGCCCTGTGTAAAATCTATCTGCACATTCGCTTTTTTGCGAAGCATAGCGGGAATTTTCTCGGTACCGATATCTCCGCACTGTCTGTGGTGCGTGCAGCCTTCGGCTATCAGCACACAGTCTCCGTCCTTAAGGCTCTCGACTGCTTTTATTCCGTCGAGCTGGTATTCAAGCTCTCCCTTATATCTTGCAAAAAGAATCGAAAAAGAAGTAAGAGGTATCTCTTCGGGCACTATGGCCGATACTTTCTTAAATGCCTGGCTGTCGGTGATTACAAGTTTGGCATCGCTTCCGTATCTTTCAACAACATCCGCAAGTTCGCTGTCGCGGCATACCAGAGGGATTGCACCGTGATCGAGTAAATCTCTTATGGTCTGCTGCTGCGGTAAGATAAGTCTGCCTTTAGGCGCAGCCTTGTCTATCGGAACCACGAGTATTACAAGGTCGTTTGGCGCAATCAGATCACCGACTAAAACCTTGTCGTCTTTTGATTCGTTTAAAAGCTTTGCAATTGTTTCCTTAAGTTCAAATATTCCTTCGCCTGTAACCGCACTTACAGAGAGTGTTGCGGAAAGTTCGGAATCATCGTCTTTTTTAGGAATGTCTTTGTTCGATGCTATGTCCGATTTATTGTACACCTTAATTACAGGAACTTTTCTCTCCTCAATGAGTGCAAGAATTTCCGCATCCTCGGGCGCAAAACCTTTCGCGGTATCTATTACAAGAACTGCCAGGTCTGTCTTTCTTAAGACACCCTTGGCCTTTTCAATTCTGAGTTCACCGAGTTCTCCTACATCATCAAGACCGGGCGTATCTATAACCACCACAGGTCCCGCAGGAAGCAGTTCCATCGACTTATATACAGGGTCAGTAGTTGTTCCCGGCACATTGGACACTATCGCAAACTTCTGTCCGGTTACCGCATTCAAAAGACTGCTCTTACCTGCATTTCTGCATCCAAAGAACGCTATATGTTTTCTCTCCGAGCCCGGAGTATCATTTAATCCCATTGTTTTCTCCAATCTTATAGTATTACAGTAATTATATTTCAGGGGAGCCGTTGCTGTCGAAATGCTGTCGCGACTCCCCCTCAAATCAAGTCCAGAAAGGCTTCTGATCCTTGTGGGTATAGCCCTTGAGTTTGCCGCGGTATGCTTCGAGTTTTTCGCCGTACTCGGCCTTGACTTTGTCTTTGAGGACGCCTTCTTCACACAGTTTTTTAAAGAGTTCTTCGAACTCACGGAAATTTTCCTGTGCGGCGTCTTTGTAGTTATTGCTCATATTAACGTCCACATGCTTAAGGCAGTCGTCCATTGCTTTTTCGTATTTGCTTTTAAAAAGACCCATAATTCACCTACTCACTGAATCTGTATCTGTTCTTTCCGTGTTCCTTTGAATAATAAAGAGCTTTGTCGGTCTTCTCATACATTTCTTCGAAATTTGAAATCTGACCGTCGTTTACTGTTATACCGATGGACGAACCGACTATCGGAGGCAGACTTGAACGCGACATTTTATCAGAAAGACCTGAGATGATTTTGCCCGCGTATTCCGCCATTGTAACCCTGTCGGTATCGTTCTTTATATAAACCGTAAATTCATCGCCACCGAGACGGCATACTATAGCGTCCGTGTCTTTGAAGCAGTTGATAAGATGTTCTCCGTATGCAATTAAAACAGCATCGCCGGTTGAGTGTCCGTAGAGATCGTTTACGCTCTTAAAATTGTCAAGGTCGGTCATAAAGAGTGTTCCTATATTTCCTGCAGCAATCTCCGCATCAACGATTTTTTCAAGATATACTCTGTTGTAAAGACCCGTCAATCCGTCCGTTTCGGCCATATTTTTGATTTCGTTGAAAACTTCAACCTGATTGGTAATATCCGAAGCCCAGACCATATAGCCCTGAACTACGCCGTTTTCGTTCAACGGCTCTTTTCTGAAGCCGTACACATGGTCGTCTTTTTCCATGGTGTTTCTTTTATCATCGAGGATATCCTTTAACACTCTGTATCTTTTAACATTTTTGCCGGTCTGAATGTACGGGAAAAGAGCCTTGCCGTTTTCGTTCATCATCAGGACCTCTCCCGTCATATCTATTACGACCACGCTCTCCGAAGTATGGTTTAACGCGCTTGCCGCGATGACCTTCGTGTTGTTGTTAAAGCCGTATTTTAAGGAGCCGTACGAGACTATTAAGATGGCGGCGATTACACCGAAAGCAATGAGGTCGTAAGGTGAAATTCCGACTACCTTAAGCGCAATGAAAAACCAGAGCGCAAAGACTGCGTAGTTTATAATCATTCTTCTCTGATGCTCGATATACGAGGTTTCACGGCTCGAAATATAATTGGCTATTAAGAATCCCGCGAACACCAGCACGATGCAGATATAAAAGACAATATAGAGAATTCCGGGCTCAATTATTGCCACAGGGTAAGCCAAATCTCCGCCGACTTCAAAACTCTTGTAGAAAAGCGTATTGCTGTCCATCGTGTACACGCCGAATACCGTCAGCGCGCTCACACCGCCCTCTATGATGTAAATTGTAATGGGAACTTTCATTCTTAAGAAATCCGCCACAAACCATGTAAAGCAGATCAAAAATCCGCAGTCCGCAACGTACTCGATTTTGACTACTTCTTTTATGGTCTCATACGTAGGATTTATAATCTCTCCGAAAAATCCGACCATAAACAGAAGTCCAAATATAAGCGTGGCGATAATCGATGCGTTGGAAGACCTTTTGCTCTGAACAGCCGCCATTGCAAGCAAAACGGCAATCAGCAGCATCGAGGTTCCCTGCACTATGATGAAGATGCTTCTGATATCCGTCATGGTGGAAAATGCAATCGAAAGAACCAGAAGGTGTGAGGGATAGTAAATGTAAAAGAATGTGGATGAAAAGCGGTTTCCGCCCTTTTCTCCGTTATAAAAATATAAAAGAGGAAGTGGCAGAACAAATCCTAAGAGATACAGCTTGTCATACCATTTCCAGTCAAGATTAAGTAAATGCGCATTGCCGTTTATAACGGAAAACAGTGTGACGACAACGACTGTAACAACCGTCGCAATCGAGAAAAACAGACATATTTTACCAAAATTTTTCCTGAAGAAATAGAAAATCAGAACGTAAATCATCGGTAAGATAGGCCATCCGCCGAGCGTCGCCGAAATGATTCCGAGGCATATGATGGCTATGATTTTGGCCGAAAGCGAATTGTTTTCGCTCGCCGCAATCATTATGGTTAATAGCGCTATTAAAAGGTCTATGATGATGTTCTGTCTGTAGCCGTACATAGACCCGAAAAACATATAAAAAGGAGTCGCGGAAATAATACCGAATATAAGAAGTCTTAAGGCATATTTAACGACGTTGCCCGTGTGAATATAACCCTCCACGATCGCAAAACACATAATCGGAATCGTAAATCTTCCGACAATATGCATTATCTGACCGAGCACGGAATCAAAGGGAATGCAGGCCCACGCGACATGATCTATGGTCATTGCAAATATCGCTATGAACTTTAAAGTAACCAGGTTTAAACCCTTAAAATTCTTGGTGTTTGACATCTTTTTATGCCTCTTTTACGTATAAAATTATTATATCTGAGGCAACCCTTAAAATCAACAAAGATAGATGTGTGACAAACATTAGGTAACAAACTAAAATCCGGAAAACTGTTTTGATGGAAAAATAACAGATTTTACTGTAAAATAGATGTATGAACTTCAGATTAAAGTCATCGAGGGTCATAAGCGTTGTCGCAGTTTTAACGTTTCTTTGTTTCGTTTTATCCGTTGCTATACTGCCGGGAATAATAGCAGAGAAAAATAAAGTCGACTGGGTTGATGTAGCCACATTAAACGTTGAACCCGAAGTGCCTGAGATAATTGAAGAAGAGGAGGAGGATACAGCGTCTTACCAGGGTGAGACGGTTATTTTGACGCGCTCTTCCAATATCAAAAACGTATCGCAGGAAATCGAAATAACTACCACTGAAGTTCCTAAAGATATGATGGTAATAACCATCGACGGTGAAGATATATATGTTGTCGCAGATGAAGATTATACCTTTGAAGACGATGTATTAACCACCACAGCCGACGACCTTGTAAAATGGGCATTCAGAGCATATTATGAGGACTGGGAATATGTTTACGGAGGCTGTGAGGAAGGTCGTGTAGACTGTTCGGGACTTATAAAATCCAAAGTTGAGGTATGTGCGAGGGGCACTGAAGAACTGCTGGCGGAATCGCCGCTTTCGGGGCCTATAGAAACAATCCCCGACATACCGGGCCTTGGTGTTTACACCTTCGGCCACGTTGGTATATATGTCGGGGACGGAATGGTTATTGATGCAAGAACCGAAAACTCCGGAATCGGATATGATTCCGTCGAATACGAAACCTGGACTAACTGGTTTGAAATAAAAGGTGTCGATTATTCACGCTATGTTAACAGCGGCAGCGAATAATATTAAAAGTCCTCGTCTATTTCAAAATCCATCTGTTTGTAAGTCCAGACGCATCGTCCGATATTGTGTTTATCCATTACTGCATGGAAGTCGTGAAACCATTTTGCGGCTTCTTTTTTGTTGGCTCTGTCTATTACTCCGTACTCTCCGCAGTATAAAGCCACGTTTCTCTGCTTGGCCACTTCGATGGCTTCGCTTAAAAGATACTCAAAATATCTTTCGTCCGGACACTCATCAGGGTCAAAAGGAGGGAAGGCCCTGTAAGCACCGGCTACCTGAATCTTGCTGTATTCATCGTATTTTTTGTAAGGCATTTTATAATCACATCTGAAATAAACATCCATTGTGGGTATCCAGTGTGCACCCTGATGTGTGAAAATAAGGGGTTCGTAGCAGTGGAAAGTATATACTACGTTGTCATCGTAAGGCATAGCCAGATCTTTTACGGCTTCAAGGCTGTTGTTGTAATAGCCGCCTACGATGATTTTTATATCCTTAGCCGTTTCACGAATCATTTTTATACAGTTAACCGATATTTCGTTCCATTTGTCCGAGAACGCTTTGTCGGTAACTTCGTTTAATAGTTCGAAGGTCAGAATGTCTTTCTCCCCGCCGTATCTTTTTGCAAATTCACGCCAGATCGAATAAAAGACATTCTGGTAATCTTCGCTATCAAAAAATCCCTTTTCACCGTGCGCGGGATCGAATGAATATCCGGGTGTACGATGAAGATCGAGTATCATATGAAGGCCGTACCTGCGACACATTTTTATCGCAAAATCTATATATGAAAATCCCTCTTCATAAAAAGAATAGTCGTCCTTTAATATGAGCTCGTAATCAACGGGAATTCTGACATGATCGAATTTTTTTGAAACTTTTTCAAAATCGGCTTCTGTGATAAAAGTATCGTATCTTTCTTTGGTATGGTCGCACTGAGAGAGCCATCCGCCGAAATTTACGCCTTTTTCGTATCCTTCAAATTTTTTCATAATTACTCCTCCACGGGTGTGAGTTCCTCGATTTCCTCTACGCGCACATTCTGAATATAAATGGTTGCGTCCGATCCCTTATTGCCCATGTTGAATTCAAGACGGCCGTTATTGTCGTTCTTTTCGGTCATTGTGAATTCGTATACAAAGGTCTGAGGCTCGGTGGTTACATCGAAAAGCGTATCCGGGAAATATCTGATCCAGCCTGCGTTGGGAGCCGAGATACATACAATGAGGTTTCTGTCTTCCTCTGCCCAGCAGTCAAACGTGATGCGGTAGTTCTTTCCTTTTATCATCGGAAGATCGGGCTGTACAAGCTGAACCGAATAGTCAACTGTACCCATTGCATCAGTATATATAATCATTGTATTGTCTTTGATTTCCGCACTTCCTTCGCCGCCTTCGAAAAGAAGGAATTTCCAGTCTTCGTCATCGTCGAGATTTTCAGCTACGGAGAAATCACAGTTTCTGATGAAGTTGCCTGTTTCGTCAGCTTCCAGGAATACCTTTTCGGGTTTCTTTACATTTGTATCATACTCGTCTTTCTGATAAACACGTACGTAGTCGATCAAAAACTCGGCATTGTCAAAATCGGTGGTTTCATCGGGATTTCCGGGCCATGTTCCGCCGACCGCAAGGTTTAACTGAACATAAAATGTCTGATCGAAAGGTGCGGGATAAGGCTTTTCGTCCGCTCCGACTTCACCTGTAAACCAGTCATTTACGGTAAGATACAGATTGTCGTCGATGTACCATCTCATCTCTCCGGGTTCCCATTCAACGCTATACTCGTGGTAAGAGTCCGCAAAAGAACCCGAATCCAGTGTTACGACGCCCTGCTGTTCTGCGTGAGGCTCGCCGTAATGAACGGTTCCGTATGCTGTGGTTACATCGCTTCCAAGTACTTCCATTATATCAATTTCGCCGCATTTGGGCCACTGGCCGTACTTCATTTCCTCGGTGGGCATCATCCAGATTGCAGGCCAGAGTCCCTGTCCTTCGGGAACCTTTGCACGTGCTACAACTTTGCCGTATAAAAAGTCCTCTTTATCCTTGGTTTTAACCTTGCCCGAAGTATAGTAATTTCTTCCGTCGATGGTCTTTTTTATAGCCTTTAAGACAAGGTTTCCGTCTTTTACGAACACATTGTCCGTGGACTGTGTGTATTCCTGAAGTTCGTTGTTGGTCCAGCCGGGAGCATGGGGATCGTAGCTCCATGTATTAAAATCAAGTTCGTTTCCGTCAAATTCGTCGTGCCATAGAATGTTGTAGCCCTCAAGTTCCGGTGCGGGTGTGGCTTCGACAATTTCCACATCGGGATTAGGCACAAGATCGATTTCAGGCTGATAAGCACCGTTGTTGCATCCGGCAAAAGTCACCAGTGATGTCAAAAGTGTCATTACCGAAACAACCGAAATAACTCTTTTAAAATTCTTCATAATCCTCACTCCTAAAAAATACAAAGTTTTCTGCTACATTAATTAAACAATAAAACAATTCTTTTATGATTTATATTAATTATCTGATTTTTTTAGCAAAATAATGATATAATAACAATGAATTCATTAAAAATTTTAAGCATGGCAAAATTATTTGCAAAGGCTTATAAAAAGGAGCTTTTTATGGATGTTATTTCCCGGGAATTGGGCTATAAAGAATATGTCATGCGTGAGGATTATTCCTTTCACGCTCCATACAATCCGGAAGTTGAATTTTATGAGGCCGTAAGGGACGGAAACAAAGAGACCGTCGACAAGGCTTTGGCAGTGGATTTCTGCGATAAAAAGGGCCTCGGCGAACTCTCGCTTAACTCTCTTCAGAGCTTTAAATATCATTTCGTCATCACCGCAGCCATGCTTTCAAGATACTGCATCGACGGGGGAATGGAGCACGAGCAGGCCTACCATTTAAGCGATTTGTACATTAACAAGGCCGATATCTGCACATCAAAAAAAGAGCTCTCCGCTCTTCATAAAAAAATGGTAAAAGACTATATGAAACGTATGATAAATCTTAAAACCGACAAGGTTTATTCGAAACATATCGTTTTGTGCATCAACTATATTTACGATCATCTGCACGAAAAAATAACGATTGGCGATGCCGCGGCCGAAACCGGAGTGAGCGAGGGGCATCTTTCGAGGCTTTTTAAAAAGGAAACCGGAATGACCTTTAACGAGTACGTAATGCGTAAAAAAACCGAAACAGCCCGTAACATGATAGACTATTCCGGTTATTCTTTGTCGCAGATAGCGAATATACTGGCTTTCGGCAGCCAGAGTTATTTTGTAAAAGTATTCAAAAAGTACGAAGGAATCACTCCGGGCAAATATTATTCAACCCATTTGCCGTCGGCAACCATCTGATCAATCCAGAGTTTGAGAGACTCGATGGAAACGGTCATTTTGTCGAGTTCGGATTTTATAAGCAGGAAATCCTTCATTTCATCCTTGGTAATCTTTCCGTCAACAGTAATTTCGACAAGACGGTCTTTCTGCTTGGATAAAATATTTATGGTCGAAAGCATCTCCAGAGTAATCTGAGCGAGATCTTTTTCCTTTAATTCGGGAACGGAAACCTTTCCGATAGGACACTCGTTAGAGCAGTAATAATTGCATAAAAACGGTTTCTTATAAGCCTTTGCCATCGCAAGAATTTCATCGGGATGAGGTTCGCACTTTTCACTCTCGATTTTTTCGATTCGTGAATCGCTCATGAAAACAAGAGCTTCACTTGCCTGAGAACGTGTTAAACCCGCTTCTTCTCTGGAAACCTGGTAAATGTTTTTGTTTTCTTTAATAGATTTTTTGCCCATTTCTAACCCCTTTTAAAATAATACGTTAACGCACATATTGATTATATGATAAATAGGCACTTTTGTGAAGTATCTGTCCTACATCTATTGAATATAAAATGTTTTTGAGATATGATATTCTCTAATTTCACTTAAAATGGAAACGATGGTGCCCGGCTCACACTAGGGAACTTCGTTCCCGTCGGTGCACCCGGCTCCACATATTATCGAAGGAGGTCCGCATGAAAAGTAAGAACGAAATGGATATGTGTTCGGGATCCATATTCGGCAAAATGCTTTTATTTACCATACCGCTGATGCTCTCAAGCATGCTTCAGCTTCTTTTTAATGCGGCCGATATCGTTGTAGTCGGAAACTTCGCGGGAGACAATTCACTCGGAGCGGTAGGAAGTACGGGTTCGCTTATCAATCTTCTGACCAATCTCTTCATTGGACTTTCCGTCGGCGTTAATGTTCTTGTCGCAAGATATTACGGTTCAAATCAGAAAGAAAACCTGCACAATACCGTTCAGACCGCTGTTGCTTTGAGCACTCTGTTAGGTTTTGCCGTTGCGGTATTCGGATTTATCTTCACACCTGTTTTCTTAAGATGGATGAAACTCGAAGGCGAGATACTCGAACTTGCATCCATATATTTGCGGATTTATTTTCTCGGTATGCCGGCGGTTATGATTTATAACTTCGGAAGTGCCGTACTTCGTGCAGTCGGAGATACAAGAAGGCCTCTTTTGTTCATGATTATTTCAGGTATTGTGAATGTGGGATTAAACCTTCTTTTTGTAATAGTATTTCACTTAAACGTAGCCGGCGTTGCAATTGCTACGGTTATTTCACAGACAATATCCGCCATCCTGGTTATCCTCTGCCTGATGCTCGACAAGGGAACCATACATTTCGATATTCATAAAATATACATCAACAAAGACATTCTCCTTAAAATCCTTCAGATCGGACTTCCCGCAGGATTGCAGGGTACGCTCTTCTCTCTTTCGAATGTTTTTATACAGTCGAGCGTTAACTCGTTCGGAGATATCGTAATCACAGGCAATTCATCGGCCATTAATATCGAAGGTTTCGTATATGTTGCAATGAACGCTTTCCATCAGGCTACAATTTCGTTTGTAAGCCAGAATATCGGCGCAGGAAAGAAATCCAGGATTAACAAAATTACAGTTATCGGACTTCTTTTAGTCAGTGCCACAGGCCTTTTCTTAGGCTCTCTCGCAACTTACTTCGGCCGTGAACTTCTTTCAATTTACACACGAAATCCCGCCATTATCGAAGCAGGTTACATTCGTATAAGCATTATCTGTTCCATTTATTTTCTCTGCGGTATCATGGATGTAATCGTAGGTTCTTTAAGAGGCCTTGGTTATTCGACAATGCCTGCCATAGTATCTTTAATGGGTGCATGTGTATTCAGGCTTATATGGCTTGCTACGGTATTCCAGATTGATAAATGGCACAGCATTCAGACGATTTATTATTCATACCCCATTTCATGGCTTTTAACTTTCTCCGTTCATGTGGTATGTTATATCATAGTTAAGAGGAAATACGACAGAGAACACTAAGTGACACAGGGGGACGGGGGTGTAGTGTCACAAAAATGACACTACACCCCCGTCCCCCTGTGTCACACGCACATAAAAATACCACATACTTTCGTATGTGGTATTTTTTGTATGATTAATAGTTTTATTAACCTTTTACTGAACCGAGAGCAACACCTGCTACGATGTACTTTGATAAGAAGATGTAAACGATAATCAAAGGTAAAATCGTAAGTGTAAGACCTGCGTAGATTGAGCCGTACTCTGTTTTGTAAATATCAGCTCTAAGCAAACTTACCATCATGGGCATTGTGTACTTCTTTGTACTGTTAATAAGTACCATAGGAGTGAAGAGGTTGTTCCAGCTGCCTACGAATGAGAAAATAGCCTGTGTAGCGATAGCGGGTTTCATGATGGGAAGTACGATCCTGTTAAAGATGTAAAACTCTCTTGCACCGTCGATACGTGCCGAATGAACAATTTCAATCGGAAGTGCGGGGTGCAGGTACTGCTTCATGAAGAATACCATTGAAGGTGCTGCGATAGCCGGAATAATAAGCATTAAGAGGTTATCTGTAAGATGAAGCTTGTAGCACATCTGAAGGAAACCGATTAATGTAAGCTGACCGGGCAGCATCATGATCGCCATAATGAATGAGAAGAATGCATTTCTCAATTTCCACTCATATACAACCTGTGCATATGCTGTTAATGACGAGAAGTATACAGCAAGAATAGTTGAACCGCCTGCACAAATGAAGGAGTTCAGGAAACCTAATAAAGGTTTGAACATATTCTTGGATGTAAGAATTTTAATATTGTCAAACAAATGTGTCGAAGGAAGGAAAGAAACCGCTGTCGACATAATCTGAGGCGTTGATCTTGTTGCGTTAACAAACATCATCCAGAAAGGGAGAATACTTAAAATCGAAAGTAAAACACTTATGATGTAGATGATGACTTTCTGTACTACACCACCTTTGCCTTTTTCTCTTCCTTCTACAGTTAATTGTAAATTAGAATTATTAGACATGTTTTTCTCCTCCTTTCCTACATTTTACTCATTTTCAATTTACGTTTATATTCTTTTTCCTGCTGTCTGACGAGTTTTCTTAATTCTACTTCGTCCTTATCTCTTAACAGATAGAATACAATACATGAAAGGAATACGATAATAAAGAACATTATCATACTTGCTGCAGAAGCTTCACCATAGAGATAACCACCCTGGAAAGCTTTTCTGTAAATATATAATGAAGTGGTAAGTGTTGCATTGTTAGGACCACCATCCTGGAACAGTTTGGGAATATCGAACATATTCAAACCACCGATGAGTGATGTAACTAATGTGAACAACAACATTGTCTTGATACTGGGAATTGTAACTCTGAAGAATGTCTGCCACTGGTTTGCACCGTCAACTTCGGCAGCTTCAAACAATTCGGGTGAAATACCAAGGACACCGGATATAAGAACGATAGCAGTATAGCCATACCACATCCATGTCTGAATAAAGATAACGACTCCTCGCGTGACATTCGCATTTCGCATCATTTCGACAGGACCTTTGAATATCTTTAAAGCGATAAGTAAATCGTTTATAACTCCCTTAGGATATAAGAACAACTGAGCGAATAACATAGCTACGGTTGCCTGTGTAATAATGTTAGGGAGATAGAATAATACTTTGAAAATACCCTGAGCCTTGATTGTGGATCTTCTGTTTGTAAACCAAGCAGCGATTAACAATGCAAGGAGAATCTGAGGAACAAAGTTTAGTAGCCAGATAACTACGGTATTACCGAATGCAATTTTAAATGATTTGTTTTTAAGAACAGTGATAAAGTTCTTAAAAGGTTCGCTCCACATGATATTGAAATCTGTGTTGCCGGCACCTTTAAGGTCAGTAAAACCTAAAAGGAGCGTATAGAAAATAGGATATAATTGGAAAATTAACCAGGCAAGAACAAAGGGAATGCTGAATATGTAGCCAAATCTTGCATAATCATAAGCTCTCTTCTTTTTCATACGCCCAACCTCCTCGAAATAATATAAATGTGCTACACACCCGTAATATACCTCGTAATGCCGAATCTAATCAAGTGTGGTGAAATAAAAATCTTGAAAAGAGCAGGTCGGACGAAAGTCCGCCCTGCTCTTATTTCAATTTAACTTAACTACGATAGTAGAATCGTGATTAGTCGATAGCAATACCTAACTGCTCATTAACGTCAGTCTTGAATGCATCGATAGCTTCTTCCTTAGAAAGGTTGCCAGCTGTGTATTCACGAACCTTATCACGGAAGATGTTGTTGATCTTCTCATCGTACTGAGTGAGGTTCTTACCATTTGCAAAAGCGTTAGCGGGAACGAATACATCAA
>JAEEGI010006561.1_pt1 | contig 26245 bp, 19 predicted proteins | sample 8958751 | NCBI WGS metagenome assembly JAEEGI01 (sample SAMN16246545, study PRJNA631951) | gut metagenome | biome: gut microbiome; feature: rumen; material: KS-attached | host: Bos | place: Iran: Karaj | collected 2018-10 | reverse complement strand
CTCATACATATCGTTTTCCATCAGACCGTTGTAGCCGCGGTTGATGCCGTAAACCGTCATACCGAGTTCGCAGCCGGCGCGCACGACCGCGCGGATGGCAGCGTTCATACCGGGGGCGTCGCCGCCGCTTGTCAGAACTCCGATTGTTTTGATCATAGTCGTCTCCTCCTGTGTCAAGGAAAAATCAGTCAAAGGGTATTATACACGGCGGTGCGAAAAAAGTCAATAGCTGTCTGCGCGGCGGTGCGCCGTGTTTTCGGGGCCGAACAGCGTTTCAAGCTCCCGCGTCACCGGATCGCAGTCCTCCACCGTGCCCAGCAGCGCATAGCCGCCCTCGGGCGTGAAGATATAGAGCGGGAAGCGCCCCTCTTCAAAGATTTCCGTCAGCAGGCGGAGCTTTGCAAGGCGCGGGTCGTCTTTTCCGGAAAGGCGCACGAAATAGCCGGGGCGCTGCTTTTTGCGCGGGCCCTCCTGCGGCTTCACCGTGTTTTTCGGGTTCGGCTCGATCCGGTCGCACACGACCGTGGGTTCCTTCTCTTCGCGCAGCGACAGGCGGCCCTCCACCAGAAGGATTTCGCCCTCGCGCAGCAAAAGCTGACGGTCGGCATAGAGCTTGGAAAAGACGAGGCATTCGATCGCACCCGTGCGGTCCTCCAGCCGGAGGAAGGCCATGGACGCGCCGGATTTGGTCGTCTTCTTTTCCAGATGCTCCACCAGGCCGAACAGTTTGACCGGCGCGCCGTCGCGGTAGCCCTCGCGGGCGCCCTCCTGCGCCAGCAGCAGATCGCAGATCCGGTCGGCGCCGACGGTCTGGGCCAGCTCGTCATATTCGCTCATCGGGTGGCCGGACAGATAGAGGCCGGTGATTTCTTTTTCGTCGCGCAGCATGTCTTCGCGCGGAAACTCCTCCATCGGGGGCGGAACCGGCTCGTCGTTCCGGGCGAACTGCGAGCCCTCGTCGAAGAAGCCGATCTGCCCCGCAATGTTGCGGCGGGCGTCGTCTTCCAGCTGCGACGTGATCTGCGGCAGCATGCACAGCATCTGGCGGCGGTTCGTGCCGAGCCCGTCCAGCGCGCCGCAGCGGACCAGGCTTTCCACCGCGCGCTTGTTGAATTCCCGGCCGGCCGTGCGCTTGCAGAAATCATAGAACGAGCAAAACGGCGCCTGAGCGCGGCAGGAAAGAATCGTGCGGATGAAGCCGCGGCCGAGATTTTTGATTGCCAGCAGGCCGAAGCGGATGCTGCCGTCCTGCGCGGAAAAGCCCTCGGCACTTTCGTTGACGTGGGGCGGCAGCACGCGGATGCCCAGCCGCACGCATTCGCCGATATAGGAGGCGACCTTGGCCGAGGAATCCAGCACGCTGGTCAGCGTGGCGGCCATCAGCTCGCACGGATAGTGGCATTTGAGCCACGCCGTCTGGAACGACACGAACGCATAGGCGGCGGCGTGCGATTTGTTGAACGCATAGTTGGCAAAGGCCGACATCTGCTCAAACAGGCGCTCCGCCACGCCCGGGTCGACGCCGTTCTTTGCCGCGCCGGAAAGGAAGTGGTTGCGCTCCTTTTCCATCACGTCCCACTTTTTCTTGGCCATGGCGCGCCGCACCAGATCGGCGGCGCCGTAGGAGTAGCCCGCCACTTTTCTGCAGATCTCCATCACCTGCTCCTGATAGACCATGCAGCCGTAGGTGACCGAAAGGATGTCCTTCACCTGCTCGCAGGGATAGGTCGTCTGTTCGGGATGGTGGCGGTTGTTGATATAGGTGTCGATGGAGTCGGCGGGACCGGGACGGTAGAGCGAGATCACCGCGATCAGGTCCTCCAGACTTTCGGGGCGCAGGCGCGTCAGCACGCTGCGCATGCCGGCGGATTCAAACTGGAACACGCCGTCGGTCTTGCCGGTGGAAAGCATGGCGTAGGTCGCCTTGTCGCTCACGTCGATCCGGTCGAGCGAAAACGCGGGTTCCCTGCGGCGGATCAGCTTCACGGTATCGTCGATCACCGTCAGCGTCCGCAGGCCCAGAAAGTCCATTTTCAAAAGCCCCAGCTGCTCCAGCGCGGTCATGGTGAACTGGGTCACCACGCTTTCGTCGTTGACCGCGAGCGGCACGTAATACGACACCGGCTCGCGCGTAATCACCACGCCGGCCGCATGGGTCGACGCGTGGCGCGGCAGGCCCTCCACCTTGCGCGACAGATTGATGAGGCGGCGGACGTCTTCGTCGCTGTCATAGAGCGCCTGCAGCTCGGCCGAGCGCGAAAGCGCCTTGTCGATCGTGATCTTCAGTTCCATCGGAATCAGCTTTGCCACGGCGTCCACCCTGCCGTAGGGCAGACCGAGCACACGGCCGACGTCGCGCACGGCGGCGCGGGCGGCCAGGGTGCCGAAGGTGACGATCTGCGCCACGTGGTCGGCGCCGTATTTGCGGATCACGTAGTCGATCACTTCCTGCCGCCGGACGTAGCAGAAGTCGATATCGAAGTCCGGCATACTGACGCGCTCCGGGTTGAGGAAGCGCTCGAACAGCAGGTTATAACGCATCGGGTCGATGCCGGTGATGCCGATGCAGTAGGCCGCGAGCGACCCCGCGCCGGAGCCGCGGCCCGGGCCCACGGGGATGCCCTTTTCCTTGGCGTAGCGGATGAAGTCGTGGACGATCAGAAAGTAGTCCACGTAGCCCATGTCGCGGATCACGCCCAACTCATAGTTCAGGCGGTCAACATACGGCTGCGGCGGTTCGTCGCCGAACTTTTGACACAGGCCGAAAAAGCACTGGTTTTTGAAATACTCGAAGTGGTCCATATGGTTGGGCACTTCGAAATGAGGCAGAATCGTGTTGCCGAAGGTGAATTCCACGTTGCACTGATCCGCAATCACCTGCGCGTTGTCGATCGCTTCGGGCAGATCGGGGAACAGCGCGCGCATCTCGGCTTCGGTTTTGACGTAGAACTCGTCGGTGGAAAACTCGAGCCCGGTCTCTTCGCCGAGCACGTGGTTGGTGCCGATGCAGATCAGCACCTGCTGCATCTCGGCGTCCTCTTTGCAAAGATAGTGCGCATCGTTGGTGGCGACCGGCGGGATGCCGGTCTCTTTGGAAAGCCGCACGAGATCGGGAATCAGCGAAAGCTCTTCGCGCAGGCCGTGGTTCTGCACTTCCAGATAGAAATTGCCTTCGCCGAAGAGGTCGCGGTACCACAGGGCGGTCTCTTTGGCGCCGTCGTAATCGCCGGCGAGCAGCGCGCGCGGGATCTCGCCCGACAGGCACGCCGACAGCGCGATCAGCCCCTCGTGGTATTCCGCCAGCAGCTGTTTGTCGATCCGCGGCTTGGTATAGAAGCCCTCCGTCCACGCCTTGCTGACCATGGCGATCAGGTTGCGGTAGCCCTGTTCGTTTTTGCAAAGCAGCACCAGGTGATGCCGCTGTGTGTCGAGCCCGCGCGTTTTGTCGAACCGGCTGCGCGCGGCCACGTAGCATTCGCAGCCGATGATCGGCTTGACGCCGGCCTTTTTGGCAGCCTGATAAAACTCGACCGCGCCGAACATGGCCCCGTGGTCGGTCATTGCCACGGCAGACATACCCTTTTCCTTCACGTCGTCCATCAGACGCGAGATGCGGCAGGCGCCGTCCAGCAGGCTGTATTCGGTATGCAGATGCAGATGGGTGAATGGCACAGCGGGGCCTCCTTTCTTTTTTGCTTGCACAGTGCGCAGGGCACTATTCCTCCCGCAGCAGATTGCACTTCTCTTTGTCCGGCGTCACGATCATGGTGTAATACTCGTGATAGATCACCTTGCCGGGCTTGGCGCCCACGGGCTTTTTGAGCTGTTTGACCCGGGTGTAGTCCACCGGCACGAGCGAGGAATCCTTCGCCTTGCTGCAGGTCGCGGCAATCACGGCGGCTTCCTCCATCGCGGTGTCGCTCGCTTCGCCGTCAACGGTTTCCAGAATCACGTGGGAGCCCGGCGACTGCTGCGTATGGAACCACCAGTCGCGCTTGTTCGCCGTTTTGAGCGAAAGGCGGTCGTTCTGGGTGTTGTTGCGGCCCACGAGGATGCGGTAGCCGTCGGAGGAGCGGAAGGCCATCGGCGGCAGCGGCTTTTGCTTTTGCAGCTTCTTGCCGCTCTTTTTGCGCAGATAGCCGCCCTGCGACAGCTCTTCGCGGATGGCGGAGAGCTCCCGTTCGCTTTCGGCGCGGGAGAGCGCGTCAAGCACCGTGTCGAAGTATTGCAGCTCGGCCTCGCCCTGTGCAATCCGTTCGGTCAACACGGCCTCCGCGGTTTTCGCCTTGCGGTATTCCTTATAAAAGCGGTTGGCGTTCTGCGTGGGGTCCAGCGCCGGATCCACGCGGATCGTCAAAGGCTGCATATTGTCATAGTAGTTTTCCACCGTGTAGCTTTCGCTCCCCTTTTGCAGCCGGTGGAGATTGGCGGTAATCAGCTCGCCCCAGAGGCGGAATTTGTCGCGGTCGGCGCTCTGGCGCAGCTCATCCTTCTGCACCGTGACGCGGCGCAGGGTGCGCTCGTTCAGGTTGTGCATCGCCTTGAACAGCTCGCGGCCGCGCTGCTGCAGCCGCGCGGTGCGGTCACGCTCGGCATAAAAGCCGTCGAGCAGCGCCGAGGGGCTGTCGTATTTTCTGAATTCGAACGCGCCTTCGTATTGGTAGATCCGCATGGAAGCGATCTCTCTGGGCGCGCCGGTCTTGTCCAGCACCATCCAGCAGTCCGCGTCGCGGTGCAGGGCGTTTTTCATCTCGCGCAGCACGGCGAGCAGGTTTTGTTTCTGAACGTCGGTGAGCGCGCCGACCGTTTCGTCCGCGCCGGTGCAGCGATAGGCGATCTCGCGCGCAATCAGGGGCGAGATGCCCTGCACGGTCTGCAGCGCCGCAGAGGAGAGCGCCTTGGCGGGCTTCGAGAGTATCGCCTTCGTCACGGCTTCGGCCGTTTCGGTTTCCAGGCACAGCTTTTCCTGCTGCCGGGGCAGCACATAAGGCAGGCCGGGGAGAATCTGCCGTTCGCTCGACGCGGCAAAGTCGATGCGCTTCGCGGCGTCGATGATTCTGCCGTCGGGGCCGACCAGAATCAGGTTGGAATAGGTGCCCATGGTTTCCGCGCAAAGGGTGAGCCCGATTCTGTCGCCGATCTCGTTCGCGGCGTCAAGGTCCAGAAACAGCAGACGGTCGAGCCCGAGCTGCCGCACGCCGGTGATCCGCGCGCCCACGAGATACTTGCGCAGGAGCATACAGAACATGGGCGGCGTTTGGGGGCTTTCGGCGCTTTGCGCCGTCAGATGGAGCCGCGGCGCGTCGGCCCGCACGCAGCAAAGCAGCTTTTCCGCGCCGGCTTTGCCGCGCAGCGAAAGCAGCACCTCGTCCTTCGACGGCTGCTGCACCTTATCGATCCGGGCGCCGACGGCGCGGCGCTCCAGCTCGTCTTTGATCTTTGAAAAAAACAGTCCGTCCAGCGCCATGGTCTTATCCTTCCGCCGGAACGAAGGTCACGGGATCCGTCTGGGGCAGCAGCACCGTGCGCAGGGCCGGAAACGCCGCCTGCACGCGCGTCTGCAGCGCCGCCATCGACGGAGCCTCCGTGGCAAAATGGCCGGCCGCAACCAGCGTTTTGCCGCTGTCGGCAGCCGCCAGCAGCTCGTGGTGCTTCGCTTCGCCGGTCACGTAGGCGTCCGCGCCGGCGGCGACTGCGTCAAAGAAGAAGTCCATGCCCGCGCCGCCGCAGACCGCGACCGAGCGGATCGGATCCCTGCCGGGCACGAGCTGCACGGTTGTGCCGAGCGCGGCGGCAACCCTTTTTGCAAACGCCTGCGGCGCGCAGGGCGCACAGTCGCCGAGGCGCACCATGGGCACAGCCGTTTCCTCCGTGGGTACGGGACGCACGTGTTCGAGCCCGAGCAGGCCGCACAGCACGTCGCTGACGCCGCCTTCGGCGCAGTCCCATGGCGTGTGGACGCTGACGGCGGCAAGGCCGCTTCGGCAAAGCGCCCAGACCGGGTCGTCCGAAAGCAGACGGCGCTTCGGCTGAAAGATCACCGGATGGTGGGTCACCAGCACGTCGGCGCCGGCGTCCTTCGCCATGGAAAGCGTTTCGCTCGTCAGATCGAGCGCAAAGGCCGCGCACCGCACCTCCTTTGCCGGATCGCCGCAAAGCAGCCCGGAGTTGTCCCAGCCGCACTGGGTGTCATAGGGCGCGACGGTATTGAGAAAAGCGGAAAGCTCTTTTACGGTCAGCATGGATGCATCCTCCGTTCAAAGTCTTCGATCACGGCACGAAGGCGTTCAACCTCCCCGGGGTCTTTCCCCGCACGCAGCAAAGCGTCATGCCGTTTTTGCAGCCGCGAAAGCTGCTGATTCAGATAGCGCGCGGCGGCTTCGTCTCCTCGGCCGAACAGCAGCCCGCCGTAGGGCAAAGCCGGCGACGGCGCGGTTGCTTCTCCGGTGTACTGCGCGGCCATGGCGACGTAGCAGTGCCGGCCGTCAACGGCGCACGCTTCGTCCGTGATTGTGAAGCCGTTTTGAAACAGCCACAGCCGCACGTCCTCCGCGTGGCTCATCGGCTGGGCGATGACGCGCACCGCCGGGTCGCGCAGCCACGAAGCGCGCGCGAGCAGCTCCGCAATCAGAATGCCGCCCATCCCCGCCAGCACCACGTCGTCGGCGCAAAAAGGCGCCAGCGCGTCCAGTCCGTCGGACAGCACGGTTTGGATGCGCTCTTCCAGACCGTGTTCGCGCACGGTCTGCTGCGCGTTTTGCAGCGGGCCCTCGCGCAGATCGGACGCCACGGCGCGCGGACAGCGCCCCGTCTGCACCAGAAAGACGGGCAGATAGGCGTGATCGGTGCCGATATCGGCGAGCACGCGCCCGGGCCGCACAAACGAAGCGACAAGCGACAGGCGCGGGTCAAGCTGGATGGACATGGACGGTCTCCTTTTGAAAAAAGCCGCCGCCCGAAAAGGCACCTTCCCTCAGGTGCCCCGGCAGGCGGCTTTGTCGGGTCTTATTTTGAAGCGAGATATTCGTTGATCGCGGCGACCAGCGTGTCGGGATCCACGCCGTGGACCATGCAGGCTTCCTCCACGGTCTCGCCGCGCGACGCCGGGCAGCCCAGGCAGTGCATGCCCATTTCAAAAAAGAACACGGCGGTGCCTCTGTCGGCGTCCAGAATATCGCCGATCAGCATATCTTTGGTAATCTCTTTCATTTGAATCAAATCCTTTCCTGAACAATCTTCCTTAAAACATGGTTTTCATGACAACGGCCGCGATTGCAAGAATCAGATAAAAGCAAACGCCGGACATGGTTGCGTTGGCGACGGACCGTTTTTTGCCGGTCTGCCCCTGCTTGGCGCGGATCAGATAGATGATGACGCCGATCAGCGGAAAGAGGAAGCAGATACAGCGGGTGAATCTGCCGGCCTTCTGCACGTCCGCGGGATCCACGGCGGCATAGTCGGCGGGTGCGGCAGGTTCGGCAACCGGCGCGACCTGCGGTTCGCCCCCGGCCGGGGCTTCGGCTTCGGGCGGTTCCGGCTGCGCGGCGTCCGCAGCGGCCCGCTGTCCGCAGACGAAGCAATACTCCGCGTTGTCGGCAATCTCGTTGCCGCAGAATCTGCAAATCATAACAAGTCCTCCCACGTTGTCTTATTCTTTGACATTATAGCATCAACTTCCCGTTTTTACAAGAGCAAAATGAAAACAAATTGTGTTTTTCCCGCCGAGGGACTTGCAAGTTTCGCCGCAATGAGATAGAATAGAACAGACATTTTTCAGGAAAGGAGCGTTTCCCTTGGCTTTGCTGTCCGCAAGCGCGCTTGCCGTTTCGTTCGGCGACGTCACGCTGTTCTCCGGCGTCTCGTTCGACGTGGGTCCCAAAGACAAGATCGGGCTGATCGGGGCCAACGGCACGGGCAAGACCACGCTGTTTCGCCTGCTCACAAAGCAGTATACGCCGTCGCAGGGCGCGCTGTTCTTCGGCAAGGACGTGACGCTCGGCTATATGGAGCAGCACGCCTGCGCCGAAAGCAAAAAGACCGTGTTCGACGAGATGCTCACGGTCTATGCGGACGTGCTTGAAGCGGAAAAGGAGCTTGACGAAATTGCGAAGAAGCTGGACGGCCACACGGGTGACGCCGCTTTGCTGCTGCACCGTCAGCAGGAGCTGCTGGAGCTGTTTACGCGGCGCGACGGGGCAACCTGCCGCAGCCGGGCGCGCTCCGCCCTGCTCGGTCTCGGCTTTGAAGAGCGCGACTTTTCACTCCCCTGCGCCCTGCTTTCCGGCGGGCAGCGCTCCAAGCTGAGTCTTTGCAAGCTGCTGCTTTCCGGCGCGAATCTGCTGCTTCTGGACGAGCCGACGAACCACCTCGACATTCCCTCCATCGGCTGGCTCGAGGGCTTCATTGCGGAATACCCGGGCGCGGTGATCGTGATCTCGCACGACCGCTATTTTCTGGACAAGGTGACGACCCGCACGTTCGAGCTGGAGCACGGCAGGCTGTTCGCCGCCAACGGGAACTATACCCGCTACAGCGCGCTGAAGGAGGAACGCCTGAAGGCCGAGGAGCGTGTCTATGCCGCAGCGATGAAGGAGATTCACCGGATCGAGGGCATCATTGAACAGCAAAAGCGCTTCAACCGCGAGCGCAACTATAAAACGATCGCCTCAAAGCAAAAGAGCATCGACCGGCTGGAAAAGGACCTGGTCGCGCCCGAAAAGCAGCAAAAGCCGATCCGCTTCAGCTTTCAGACCGCGCTGACAAGCGGCAACGACGTGCTGATCTGCAGCGGCCTTGCCAAGTCGTTCGGCGAAAAGAAGCTGTTCCGGAACGCCGATCTGTTTTTGCAGCGCGGCGAGCGCGTATTTCTGACCGGCGAAAACGGCTGCGGCAAATCGACGCTGCTCAAGATGATCCTCGGCAAAATGACGCGCGACTGCGGCAAGATCACGCTCGGCGTGGGCGTCAAGGCCGGCTACTTCGACCAGACGCTGGCGGAGCTCAGCTCCGACAAAACGGTGCTGGACGAGGTCTGGGACAGCTACCGGCTGATGAACGAGGTGGACGTGCGCCGCGCGCTGGCCGCGTTCTTGTTCAAGGGCGAGGACGTGTTCAAGAACATGAAGGCGCTTTCCGGCGGCGAAAAGGCCCGCGTCGCCCTGCTCAAGCTGATGCTCTCCGGCGCAAACTTCCTTGTGCTGGACGAGCCGACGAATCATCTGGACATTCAGTCGCGCGAAGCGCTGGAGCACGCGTTCGACACCTTTGACGGCACGATGCTCGTGGTGTCGCACGACCGCTATTTCATCAACCGCCTCGCCACGCGCGTGCTGCGGCTCACGGAGGACGGGCTGGAATCGTTCGACGGCAACTACGACACGTTTCACAGCGCCATGGAGGCGCGCAAAACCGCCGCCCCGGCACAGAAAAAGGAGCCGAAGCAAAACGACTATCAAAAGCGCAAGGAGCACGAGAGCCGCCTCAGAAAGCTCAAGGGGCAGATTTCCCGCCTGGAAGCGCAGATCGACGAGCTGGACAGCGCGGCAGCCGATCTTCAGGCGCAGCTGAGCGACCCCGACACCGCCGCCGCGTATGAGACGATCCTTGCGCTGACCGAACAGATGCACGAAAACACGCAGCGGCAGGAAGCGCTGATGGAGGAATGGCAGGCGCTGAATGAGGCGCTGGAGCGGGAGGATTCGCTCAATTCGGAATTCGGAATTCGGAATTCGGAATTGCGGTCGCGAGAGCAGCAGTAACCAACCGTGCGTTTTGTTCCGCGACAGCCGGGCGGAGATCCGCTTGCACACTTCTCAATCTTTCCGCACCCACAACAAAAAGCTGACGCTCGTTCCCGCCAAAGGGACCGCGTCAGCCTTCTTTTTTGACGCATCGCGCAAAGTGCGGCGTCCGTTAATTTCGAATTCCGAATTCCGAATCCCGAATTGCGGTCGCGACCGCGATCGCCTTTCCTTCCGTCCGGCGCAGCTCATACACCGTGTCGAAGCCGGCGCTGCGGATCGCTTCGAGCGCCTTGTCAAAGGCGAAGCAAAGCGCGTCGGTGGTGTGGGCGTCGGCGGTGACGATTACCCGCGCCCCCCTCTTTTGCAGATGGCGCAGCAAAAACAGGGTGGGATAGGGCTGCTTTTTGCCGCAGCGGTACATCGCGCCCGTGTTGACCTCGAACAGCACGTCCGGGCAGGCGTCGAGGATTCTGTCTGCGGCCGCAGTCGCAAGTGCCTGATAAGCGGGGTCGTTTGAATCAAACAGCGCGCCGTCCTCGTTGAACTTTTCGATCAGGTCGAAATGCGCCGCGATTGTCGGCTGCACGCGGCAGACGAACGACGCAAACCGGTCGTAGTAATCCGCGGCAAGCGCCAGCCAGTCGCCGCCGTAGATGGTGCGGCAGCATTCCCGCAGAACATCCGCCGTGTCGTCCACGTCAAAATGGGCGTCCCTCTTCGTCAGCTGGTGCACCGCGGCGATCACGAAATCGTAATTCGCCGGGTCAACGCCGCAGCAGTCGCGGTCCAGCTCGATCCCGTGCAGGATCTCGATTCTGTCGGCGTAAAGGCGCTGCAGGCGGCGGATCTCGGCGGCGTATTCCGGCATCCGTTCGGGCCGGATCGTCCAGACGGCGTCGGGCGTCATCGGGCCGTGAAACGAAAAGCCCAGGCAGGTAAAGCCCAGATCGATGGCGGCGCGCACCATCTCCTCGGGCGTGTTTTTGCCGTCGCAGAAGACGGTGTGGGTATGGCAGTTGGAATGGACCATTCTGAATCCCTCGTTTCAGGAAAGGTACGGCAAAGCGCCGTACCTCTTCTGTTTCTTTTATGACTTGTTGGGCGTCTTGCGGTATTTCTTCATCATCTTGTTGTGGCGGCGCTTCTGCTTCGGCGTCATTTTGAACGTGAAGGGACGCTTTTCCATCGGCAAAAGCAGCGGCGTTGCCAGCGCGGCGTCGCGCGCGTCGGTCACCTGGGTGGCGGCAAGAATCATCAGACCGTTGTCGTCGGGCAGCGTCACCTGCTTTGCGCCGGTGATATTCAGCTCATACAGGAAGAAATAGAGCTCGTCGCCGCGGTTGTCCTTGTCGGCCGCATGGGTGTGGGTGCATTCCCAGGCAAGGCGGTCGCCCTTGATGAACGCCGTTTCGGCCAGATTGTAAAGGTCCCAGCCGCCGATGCGCTCATGGGCCGCCTGCACGCTGATTTCGGCCGGGGCGCCGTCCACGTAGAACGTGTAGGTCTTGTCGCCGTAAAGGCCCGCAGCCACGAAGCAAAGGCGGGTGCCCTTGACGTCGAGCGTCTGGCCGGCGGCAATCAGGGCGTTGTTGCCGCCCCAGGCCATACCGGTTTCGAACCGGACGCCGGCGCATTCGATCACCTGCGGGAACAGTTCGCCGGGCACCGAGACGTTCAGCGTGGGAATGTAGGTGTCGCCGCGGTTCTGGTTGAAGGTGATCATGTCGAGATTATAGGGCAGGCGCAGCGGCTGCTGGCTGCCGATGCCGGCGCGTTTGCACGGCGCAAGGGTCAGCGCAAAGGTTCTCACGGCATAGGGCGCCAGATCGAACACCAGGTTGCCGTCGACCACCTGCGCTTCGCCGATCGGGTCCTCGGTCGTGTTCACCTCGCGCGCGGCAAGGATGCCGGTGCCGAGCGTGAAATAGGTGTTGCCGGCGTGCATGCCCGCGCCCTCGTTGAAGCGGACAATCACTTCGTCGGAATCCTCGGCCTTCTTCATGGCACGCAGGATCACGTGCGGGTTGTTGAGCTGAGCGAAGCCGAACGCGCTTTCCAGCGAACCGGGGTGCCGCCCGGTGACGAACGCCGTCAGGGGCTGATTGAACGCCCGGGCGTAGAACTGGGTGCCGTTGGTGTAATCGCCCTTGTGCGCATACAGCGCATAGCCGTAGCGGTTGAGGCCGAAGTCCATCATGCCCTGCACGCTGTCGTGGCGGAAATAGTGCTTCGGCGTGTGCAGCGCGGTGAGCTTGAGCGTGCTCTTGTCGCGGAAGACCCAGCAGTATTTGGAATCGGAGAACACCGAAACGCCGAAGGCTCCGCTCTGGTCGGTCAGGTCGGCCCATTTCTGCGCCGGCACGGCATATTGCTTTTTGGTGGCCGGGCGGCGGCGGATCACGCCGAGGCCGAGGTCGAACGTCGCCTGCGGGGCCCTGGCCGTCAGGCAGAAGCCGTTTTGCAGCAGACGGCAGAACGCGCGCCATTCCACTTCGTTCTGCACGCCGACCCACTGGCCGCCCGCAGAAAGCGAAACGTAATAGGTGAACGAGGAGTCGCCGGCGGTCTGCCTGACGCGCAAAGTGACGCGGACCGGGCCCTGCTCCACCGCTTCCACGGAACCGTTTTCGGCGTATTCCCAGGGGAAGGCGGTCGCTTCGTCATAGGTCATCTCCCACGCGGGATAATTCTTGTTGCCGTTGTATTTGTTCATCTCGAAGCGGATCGGCTTTTGCAGCAGCTCACGCCCGCCGAGGGTCTTGTCGATCACGGAGCAGATGTCGCCCTTCTGGTTGACCGAAACGATGTATTTGTAGTTTTCGATGATGTTGCCGCCGCAGCGCACGCCGGTGTTGAGCTTGCAGGGCTCGTAGCTGTAGAGTACGTCGAACACCTTGTAGCCCAGCGCGTCCACGTTGGCGCAGAAGCAGAGTTTGATCACCGCGTCGTCGGCATAGTTGACCTGCGAGGGCACCTCGCGGCCGAGGTTATCGAACACGCGCACGCAGCGGTAACCCTTGGCGGGGATCGTCAGATCCACGGGCTCCATGCGCGGCTGCTCGAGCGAGTTTGCCACCACAACGGCGACGCCCTTGGTCCAGGACGTGTCCATGTTTTTGACGATCTCGTTCGACGCGCTTTCAAACGACGTCTGGAAGCGGTTGGCCGCGATCACCAGATCGTTCCACGAGCGCTGATAGACGCGCTCCACGCTGGTGCCGGTGATGTCGTCGTGGAAGGTATGGGCAATCGTCTTTTTCCAGGCGGCGTCCAGGCTCTCCTTCGGATAGCTTGCGCCGCAGACCGCAGACGCGATGACGCCGGCCTTCTCCGCCATGTCGCCCCACTCTTCGTTTTTGCGGTTCATCCGCTTGGAGAACGCGCGGGAGGTATAGGCGCCGACGCCGTGGTTGGTCATCAGCAGTTCGGTGTTCCAGCCGGGCAGCCGTTCTTTGTCTTCCTGCGGCAGCGCGGCAAGGTCTTCGAAGAACTCCGTGGGCGAGGACGAGAGCACCTTCACGTCGTTTTGGTCGTTTGCGTCGATCTCGCTTTGCAGCGTTTTGACCGATTCTTCCTTCGGCGCGCCGCCCACGTCGCCCACGCCGTGGTAGCCCATGGTCCAGGGCAGGTCATATTTTTTCTCGTTCTTTTGCAGCTTCGGCAACAGCTCCTTGCTGTCGCGGATCTTCTTGAACGTCGTGCAGTAGCTCTTCGGGTCGAGCGAAACAAAGATTCCCTTGCCGTCGGGACCGGTCCAGCGGCCGATGTCAAACGGCGTGCCGTAGGCGCTGCCCCAGGTGAGCTTTTGGGTAGAGAAGCCCTTGAGGCCCGCGTTGGCGGCAATGGACGGCAGAGCCCAGCCGAAGCCGAAGCAGTCGGGCAGATAGATGTCGTTGCTCTCTTTGCCGAAGCGGCTGCGGAAATAGCGGTTGCCGTAAAGGATGTTGCGGAACAGCTGCTCGGGCGAGGGCACGTTGACGTCACCGTTCTCATAGGACGAGCCGGTCACGTTCCACTTGCCGTCGGCCACGTATTGCCGCAGGCGTTCAAACTCTTCGGGATAATACTCCTCAAACAGCTCGTAGCGGTAAGCGCCCTCAAAGTTGAAGCGATAGTCGGGGTACAGGTCGAATAGCCGGAAGTTGTCGTGCAGCGTGTTGGGCAGGCAGACGTTCAGCACGTGTTCGAAATCCCAGTTCCAGACGGTGTCCAGATGCGCCGTTGCGATGGTATAGATGCGTTTTTCTTTTTCCATGGTCGGATCCCCCTCTTGCAGTTATGCGTTTTCTTTGCGCCGCTCCAGCAGATAGAGCGCCGCGAAGCAGCAAAGCACCGGTATATTGATCAGCGTCAGAACCGAGAAGCTCCACTGGATGCCTTCGGTCTGAACGGGAACGAAGCCGTAGGAAATGCTGAGAATCAGTTTGATGACCGTAGCCGCGGCGCCGGACAGCAGACCGAGAACGCTCCAGAGCAGCGCCGGCATGAAGAAGGTGCCCTCGCCGCCAAAGCCGTTTTTGCTCCGGATGGCGGGGAAGACGAAGCCGAACAGCAGCAGGCAGAACGCCGCAACGCCGCACACGGCCGCCACGGCGGCGCAGGCGTATTCCGCGGGGTTGCCCAGAAGGATCCGGGTCGGGATCAGCCAGTGCAGCACGGCGCTGACGACGCCCAGAAAGCAGCTGAGAAGGACGGCCGGGGTTTGCATGCGTCTTTTTTGTTTCATTTGGATAGTCCCCTTTCTGCGTAGATCAGTTTATTGTAGCACGGGAAAGCCCGTTTGACAAGCCGGAGAACCGGTTTCTCAGAAGAAGCGGCGCCAGAATGTCCTTGCCTTTTCGCGGCGGTAATCGCGCACGTCGCCGGCGTAGGCCTCCTTGCGGATCACGCGCGGCTCCACACGGTCATAGAGCTCCGTCAGCAGATCGGCGCGGTGCGTTTCGGTTTTGAACACGGCCGAAAGCAGCAGCAGGTCGCTGTGAACCGGAAGCTTGATGTTCGACGCTTTCTCCAGCGGAATCTCATAGCGGAAGAAGCAGGTCTGTTTGCCGATCCGGTCGCCTTCTGCGCCGTGGGTATGGGTCAGCGACAGCGCCAGCGGGTCGCGCTTGATGGCGGCGCCTTCGCCCAGGTCGGTCAGATCCCATCTGCCGATGGGGTCGCACAGATCCTGCACGCGGCAGTCGACCGGCGCGCCGTCCACCGTGAAGGTGAACGTCTTGTCGCCGCCGAGAGCGGCGCCGACGAAGCAGAACGCTTTTGCGCCGGCGGGTACCGCCAGCTCCTGGCCGTTGCAAAGCAGGGCGTTCGGTTGGCCGGGGTCGCTGACCAGCGGGAAGCAAAGCCCGCCGGACATCGTTCGCCGCGGCATCAGCTCCGCCGGCAGCGAAAAGTCGAGGCCGGGCAGGAACGCGCCTTCGCGTCTGTTGTTCGCGGTCAGAACAAAGGTGTTGAACGGCAGCGCGCAGGGCTTGCTCTTCACAAAGGCCGCCTTTTCGGTTTCGAACCGCAGCGCAAACGTGCGCACGTCGAACGGATCCATGTCGAACGTGAGCGCGCCGTCCTCCGCGGGCAGAGCGCCGAGCGCCTCTTCGCTGGCGTAGACCTCGCGCGCGGACGCGACCGGCAGGAAGAAGCGCAGACTGACGCCCTTTTGCGGCTTGCCGGCCACCTCGTTGACGCGCACGATCACTTCGTCGCCGTCCTCCGCCTTCTTCACGGCGCGGATGACCACGCTGTCGTTGGAGCAGGACAGCAGACTGAACTGCCGGCCCAGCGCGCCCTTGTGGCGGTTCGGGCGGAACACGCAAAGCGGCGTGCAGAACTGGCGCGCACGCTTGTCAAGCGAGGTGAAGTTGTCTTCGGCAAACGAGCAGACCGCAAAGCCGAAGCGGTTCAGGCCGAGGTCGAGCTGGCTTTGCATGCTGTCGGGGCGGAAATTATGTTTGGGGGTATGCAGCGCTGTCAGGCGCAGCGTGAACGCGTCCGGCTTGTCCCAGCCGCGCTTGCTGTCGGAGATGACGCCGACGCCGAACGCGCCGGAGCGGTCGCGGATGGCGGCCCACTGCTGGGCGGGCACCTCATAAAGCTGGCGGGTGTTGGTCGTGCGCTCAATGGAGCCGAGGCCGAGGTCGTAGCGCGCCGTGTCGTTTTCCACGTTCAGCGGGAAGGAGACCTTGCACATGGTGCTGTGCTCGTGCCAGTCAATCTCGTTTTGGAACGAAATGACCTTGGTGCCGCGGGTAACGGTGACGACCGTTTCAAAAACGGACATGCCGCGGCGTTTTCTGAGCCGCATGGCCGCGACGCACGGGCCGACGCAGAGCAGCTCGGTTTCTTCGTTCTGCGGCTGCGCCATGACGGGCGCCATCACTTCGTCATAGGTCATTTCCCAGGCGGGATAGCTGCGCACGCAGTCGTCGCGCAGCAGATCGAAGGTGATCGGGCGGCGCAGCAGCTGCTGGCCCACGGTTTTATCGAAGATGGAGCTGACGTTGCCGTCGTTGTCGAACCGGACGATCACGCGCTCGTTCTCGAGCCGGGCCCGATCGGCGCTCATGACGGGCGTTTCGTCGGCATAGGGCGTTTTGGACGCGCGCACGTCGAAGATCCGGCAGCCGCAGGGCGGCACCTTGACATAGACGGCCGCGGTCGGCTCGCCTTTTTCGTTTTTATAAAGCTGCGAGGGCACCTCCACGCCGCAGTCGTCGAACACGCGGATGCAGTCTTCGCTGCACGGGAAGGAGACCACGCGCTGCACGGCGAAGTCCTGGCTGTTCCAGACGGCGATCGGCGTTCCCTTGCAGAACGCGGTGTCCATATTTCCGATGACAGCCGCGCCGGCAGAAGCAAAGACGTCGCTGAACCGGTTCATCGACTGCACGTAGTCGTTCCAGGAGCGGCGGTAATTCGCCTGCAGCGCCGTGCCGGTCAGATCGTCGTGGAACTGATGGGCGATCACGCGCTTCCAGGCCTCGTCCAGCACGTCCTTGCTGTAGGGCAGCGCGGAAAGCAGCATGGCGCTCACGCTGCTGCGCTCGGCCATGTTGGCCAGCACTTCGTTTCTGGCGTTCCAGCGCTTGCCGACCGCGCGGGCGGTATAGCAGCCGGCGCCGTGGTTCGTCAGCAGCAGCTCGTTGTGCCACTGCGGCAGCTTTGCCGTCAGGGCCTTGTTTTCATTGAGGTCGCGGAACATCTGGTCGGAGGCGGCGGAAAGCACCTTGACGCTGCTGGTTTCGTTCTGGTCCATCTCTTTTTGCAGCGTACGTACCGAGGGTTCCAGCGGCGCGCCGCCGCGGTCGCCCACGCCGTGAAAGCGCGCGGTCATCGGCAGACCGAACGCCTCATTCTCTTTCAGCTTTTTCCGGATGAATTCATTTTCCCGGATCTTGGTAAAAACGGTAACATAGTTGCCCATATTGAGCGAAGCGAAAACCGGTTTGCCGTTGACGCCGAACCATTTGCCGATGTCAAACGGGATGCCGTAGGCGCTGCCCCAGGAAAGCTTCTGGGTGGTGAAGCCCAAAAGGTTGCTGTGCGCGGCAATGGAGGGCAGCGCATAGCCGAAGCCGAAGCAGTCGGGCAAAAAGACGTCCTTGCTGCGGCGGCCAAAGGTTTTTTCAAAATAGCCGTTGCCGTAAAGAAAGTTGCGGAACAGCGCTTCGGGCGAGGGAATGTTGCAGTCGCCGTTTTCCCAGGCGGAGCCCGCCACGTTCCAGCGGCCGTTTTCCACGGCGGCGCGCAGCTTTTCGAACTGCTCGGGATAGTATTCCTCCATCAGGCTGTAGCGGTAGGCGCCCTCAAAGCTGAAGCGGTAGCCCGGGTATTTGCGGAACAGTTCAAAGTTTTTGTTCAGCGTTTTGGGGAGATAGTCGCCCACCGTGGTCTCAAAGCTCCAGTTCCAGATGGTGTCGAGATGGGCGTTTGCCACGGTATAGATCGTTTTGTCGCTCATGGTCGTTCTCCTTTTCCGTTCGGATGAAGCACAAAGGGGCACGGTCGCCCGTGCCGCTTCGGCCGTTTATTCAACGATGATTTTATGGAAGACCTTTTTGCCTTTTCTGACCACGGCGTAGCCCTTTTCAAACGCGGCGTCCGTGAGCACGAGCATCGGGTCGGCGACCTTTTCGTCGTTCAGCGACACGCCGCCCTGCTGAATCAGCCGGCGGCCTTCGCCCTTCGATTTGCAAAGGCCGGCCGCGACCATGACGTCGAGCAGCTGCAGCCCCGCGTCCAGGTCCGCCTTTGCCACGGCGGTGGCGGGCATATTGTCGGCGTCCGCGGCGCCGGCAAACAGCGCCTTGGCCGTAGCCTGCGCCTTTTCGGCTTCGGCTTCGCCGTGGACGAGCTTTGTCAGCTCGAACGCAAGGATCTCCTTGGCTTTGTTCAACTCGCTCCCCTGCCAGCCGTCCATCTTTTCGATTTCTTCCAGCGGCAGGAAGGTCAGCATGCGGATGCACTTGAGCACGTCGGCGTCGTCCACGTTGCGCCAGTACTGATAGAACTCGTAGGGGCTGGTCTTTTCCGGGTCAAGCCAGACGGCGCCCTTCTGGGTCTTGCCCATCTTCTTGCCCTCGGAGTTGAGCAGCAGCGTGATCGTCATGGCATAGGCGTCCTTGCCCAGCTTTTTGCGGATCAGCTCGGTGCCGCCGAGCATGTTGCTCCACTGGTCGTCGCCGCCGAACTGCATGTTGCAGCCGTATTTCTGATAGAGCGAATAGAAGTCGTAGCTCTGCATGATCATGTAGTTGAACTCGAGGAACGACAGGCCCTTTTCCATGCGCTGCTTATAGCATTCCGCGCGCAGCATGTTGTTGACCGAGAAGCAGGCGCCCACCTCGCGCAGCAGCTCCACGTAGTTGAGGTCGAGCAGCCAGTCGGCGTTGTTGACCATCAGCGCCTTGCCGTCGGAAAAGTCGATAAAGCGGCTCATCTGCTTTTTGAAGCAGTCGCAGTTGTGCTGAATGGTCTCCTTCGTCATCATCTGGCGCATATCGGTACGGCCCGAGGGGTCGCCGATCATCGCGGTGCCGCCGCCGATCAGGGCGATCGGCTTATTGCCGGCCATCTGCAGCCGCTTCATCAGGCACAGCGCCATAAAGTGGCCCACGTGCAGCGAATCCGCGGTGGGGTCGAAGCCGATATAGAACACGGCTTTGCCGTTGTTGACAAGGTCGCGGATTTCGTTTTCATCCGTCACCTGCGCGATCAGACCGCGGGCGACGAGTTCTTCATAGATTTGCATGGAAAAATGCCTCTCTTTCTGTATTCCTATTCTTTATATTTTACATGATCGTGCCTGAGAATGTCAAGCGTCTTCGAATGAATCGTCGGCCGCGTAGTGTGCGATCAGGTCGCGCGCCGAACGTCTCGTGGCGTCGGTCACGACGTCGCCGCCGATGATGCGCGCCAGCTCGGTTTCGCGCGCTTCGCCCGAAAGTACGGTCACCCGGGTATAGACGGCCGCTTCTCCGGCGGTCTTTTCCACCAGCAGATGGCAGTCGGCCGCCGCGGCGATCTGGGCCAGATGGGTGACGCACAGCACCTGCCGCCCCTGCGCCACCCGGCGCAGACGGTCGGCGATCCGGCTGGCGGCGCGGCCGCTGACGCCGGTGTCGATCTCGTCAAAGATCATGGTGTCTCCCCCGTCGTGGGCGGAGAGCACACAGCGGATGGCGAGCATGATGCGCGAAAGCTCGCCGCCGGAAGCGATTTTGCAAAGGGGCTTGGGCGGCTGGCCGGGGTTGGCGCTGAAGCAGAACTCCACGTCGTCCAGTCCGTTTTCCATGGCGTTCTGTTCGCAGAATTCCACCCGGAACACCGCCTGCGGCATATCGAGGAAGGCGAGTTCTTCCATCACCTGCCGTTCAAAGCGCTGCGCCGCCTGCTTGCGCAGGTCGGACAGATGGCAGCCGAGCCGCAGCACCTCTTCCGAAAGGCGGTCTTCTTCTTGTTCCAGTTCGGCAATCCGCTCTTCGCTGAACGCGATGGCATCGTAATCTGCGCGGGCCTTTTCCAGAGAAGCGAGCATTTCTTCTTCGCTGCGGCCGTATTTCTGCCCGAGGCGATAGAGCCGGTCGAGCCGCGCTTCAATGGCGTCGAGGTCGTCGTCCCCGGCCTCGTCCTCCGAAAGCGTCTGCCGCGCCAGAGAGGCGCATTCCTCCAGCTCATAGCGGAACGACTGCGCGGATTCCGAAAACGGGGCGAAGCTGTCGTCGTCATCGGACAAAGCCGTCAGCGCGTTCGTCAAAGTATACAGCCGCTCCAGCAGACCGCCCGCGCCGTCGCCCTCAATGGCGGCGGAAAGCGTCTGCAGCGCCTGCAGGCGTTTTTCTTTGTTTTGCAGCTTCTTTTTGCGCGCGTTCAGCGCGTCGCGTTCGCCGATTTTCACGTCGGCCTGTTCCAGTTCGCGGATCTGGAACGCAAGATAATCCAGGCGCGACTGCTTGTCCGCGTCGTTCTTTTGCAGGGCGCGCAGCTGCTTTTTCACGTCCCTGAGCGCCCGGTACTGTTCGAGATAGGCCTGTTTCCAGTCTTCGCAGTCCGCCAGCGCGTCGATATAGGCAAGGTGGCGTTCCTTCTGCAGCAGATGCTGGCTGTCGTGCTGGCCGCAGATCGTGACAAGCTCATGTCCGAGCGTGCGCAGCATGGAGGCCGTGACGGTCCTGCCGTTGAGGCGGCAGCTGCTTTTGCCGTCGGCGGAGATCGTGCGCGTGATCAGCAGCTCGTCGTCTTCGTCCAGGCCGAACGAGCGCAGCAGCTCTTTGGCGCCGGGCGGCAGCCGGTCGAAAAAGGCCGACACCCTTGCGCTGTCTTCTCCGGCGCGCACCACGTCGCGGCCGGTGCGTTCGCCCAGCACGGCGTTGATCGCGTCGATCACGATGGATTTGCCCGCGCCGGTCTCGCCGGTCAGCACGTGGAAGCCTTCGCCGAAGCGCAGCTTTGCGCGTTCGATCACGGCCACGTTTTCAATCGTCAGTTCCCGCAGCATCCGCTTTCACCTCCCGTATGTTTCTTCTTTGGGTTCAGTTTCCGGTGTGTTGGGCAAAGGTCTGCATCAGGCGGCTGATCTCCGCGGCGTCCGCTTCGTTGCGGCACAGCACGAAGATGGTGTCGTCGCCCGCCAGCGTGCCCACGATCCGGTCGGAGTTCATGTGGTCCACGGCGGCGCAGGCCGCGTTGGCCATACCGGAATAGCACTTGATGGCGACCATGTTGCCCGCAAAATCGGCGCGCAGCACGGCGGAGGTGAGGATCGAGTAATACTTGCCCGAGATGTCCTGCATCTCCTGCTTCACGGCGGCGTAGCGGTACTGGCCGTCGGCCACGGGCGACTTGACCAGCTTGAGCGCCTTGATGTCGCGCGACACGGTGGCCTGGGTCACGCTGTAGCCCAGCGAGGCCAACCGCTGCATCAGCTCCTCCTGCGTGCCGATCGTCTCCTGTTCGATCAGCTGGAGGATCGCTTCCTGTCTGCTGTTTTTCTTCATGGTTTTCTCCTTCTCCCGCCGGTTCAGACGCGGCGTTCCACCATTTTTCTGGAAAGCGTGTCGGTAAAGCTTTCCGCTTTGATGCGAATGATTTTGCAGTTCCTGTGCGCGCGCCGGATCTCAAACGTGCTGCCGGGCGCAATATGCAGGGTTTCTTCCCCGTCGCAGCTGAGTAGCGGCCGGCACAGCTCCGGGTTGCGGATCTCCACGCGGAAGGTCTTTTCCGGCCGGAACAACAGCGAGCGCGCAAACAGCGAATGGGTGCAGATGGGCGTGAGCAAAACGGTCTCGATCGTGGGGTCGACCACCGGCCCGCCGGCCGAAAGCGAATAGGCCGTGGAGCCGGTCGGCGTGGCAAAAATCAGCCCGTCGGCAAAGTAATCGTTGACCCGCCGGCCGTCGCAGTCCACCGTAATGTCGCACATCCGCATGGAAAGGCCGCGGCCGAACACGGCGTCGTTGAGGCAGTAGTATTTTTCGGTTTTTCCGTCGGCGTCGGTGTGCTCCACGCAGAGCATCATCCGCGTGTCGATGGCGTAGTCGCCGTCAATCAGGTGGCGCAGCAGGGGCAGCTCGGTTTTTTCCAGGCCGGCCAGAAAGCCGAGGTTGCCGGCGTTGATGCCGAGAATCTCCTTGTCATAGCGCGCCGCGTCGTGCGCCGCGTGAATGAACGTGCCGTCGCCGCCGATGGCGATGAACAGATCGCACTGCGCCCAGGCGTCCTCGGGCGGCAGAAACCGCACCGGGAAAGCGCCGAACGCGGCTTCCATCGACTGTTCCATCAGCACCCCGGCGCCGAGCGCGCCGAGCTGGCGGATGACGTCGCGCGTCACGTCGAAGGCGTGCTCACGGGTCAGATTGACTTGTATGGCGATTTGCATAAGGAACACCACCCTTTCGGAAGTGTGCGGTTTACTTGTCCAGCGCCTCGTGCGACCGCGTGACGACGTCTTTCGCCGTCACGGCAAGGCCGTTCTGCGGCGCGTCGGTCTTTTCCACAAGGACGAGATATTCGATGTTGCCCTGCGGCCCCTTGACCGGGGAATAATCGAGCCCCAGCACGGAAAACCCGGTTTCCAGCAGAAAGGCGACGATGCCCTCCACCACTTCGATATGGACGCTTTGCTCACGCACCACGCCCTTTTTGCCGACCTTGTCCCTGCCGGCTTCAAACTGCGGCTTGATCAGGCAGACTGCCTTTCCCCCGCTGCGCAGCAGGTCGCGCATCACGGGCACGATCAGCCGCAGGGAGATGAACGAAACGTCCACGGAAGCAAAGTCGATTGCTTCGGGGATCTGTTCGCGCGTGACGTAGCGGAAATTGGTGCGCTCCAGATTGACCACGCGCGGGTCGGCCCGCAGCTTCCAGGCAAGCTGGCCGTAGCCGACGTCGATGGCGTAAACTTTCGTTGCCCCGTGCTGCAGCATGCAGTCGGAAAAGCCGCCCGTTGAGGCGCCGATGTCCATACAGACGCAGCCGGAAAGATCCAGCGGAAACTGTTCCAGCGCCTTTTGCAGCTTGAGCCCGCCGCGCGAAACGAAGGGCAGCTTGTCGCCGCGCACCTCGAGGCAGTCGCCCTCCTTGACCGTTTCGCCGCTTTTGGTCACTTTTTGATTGTTCACATAGACCTGCCCGGCCATGATGAGCGCCTTGGCCTTTTCGCGGCTCTCCGAAAAGCCGCGCTCAAACAGCGCCGTGTCGAGCCGTTTCTTTTCCGTCATTGCTTTTTCTCCGTTTCCCGCTTGACAAGCGCAGCCATGCTTTCCGCGTCCAGCCCGAACCGGTGCAGCTGCTCGGCCACGGTGGCCTGCGCCACGAACACGTCGGGCACCGCGGTCAGATGATAGCTGCCGTCGAAGCCGGCCTCCAGCAGCCGCAGCGCGGTCTGTTCGCCGACGCCGCCGGAGCGCAGCCCCTCTTCAAAGAAGAAGACGTGCTTTGCCTGCTGTATGAGCGCCAGCGCTTCTTCCGGCAGGGGCCGGATCTGGTTGAGCGCAAGCACCTGCACGGGAATTCCCGCCTGCCGCAGCGCGTCGCAGGCGTCGGCCGCCTCGGCGCTCAGTCTGCCGTAGGTGACCAGCAGCGTTTCTGCGGTCTCATCGCCGCAGCGGGCAAATTCAATTTGTTCAAAGCGCAGTTTGCGGGCGCTTTCCGGTTCCCCCCCGCGCGGATAGCGCACCGCGACAGGCGTCCGGTCGGCGTTGATGGCCTGATTGAGGTCGGCCTGCAGCGAGCGGAAGCAGCAGGGCGAATAGAGTTTGAGATTGGGAATGGAGCAAAGGAACGGCACGTCCATCAGACCCTGGTGGGTCTCGCCGTCTTCGCCCACGAAGCCCGCGCGATCGATGGCAAAGATCACCTTCGTCTTTTGCAGCGCGACGTCGTGAACCAGCTCGTCATAGCAGCGCTGCAGGAAGGTGGAATAGACCGCGAACACGGGCAGCATGCCGTCTTTGGCAAGGCCCGCGGCAAAGGTTACGGCGTGCTCCTCGGCAATGCCGACGTCGAAGAAGCGGTCGGGGTTGGCGTCCTTGAACGGCTCGAGGCCGGTGGAAAAGCCCATGGCCGCCGTGATGGCGCAGAGGTTCGGCTGCTTGTTTGCCTGTTCGCGCATCAGAAGGCCGAACCGGTCGGAGAAGCTTTCGCCCGCCGGGTACACCTCGCCCGTCTGCGCGTTGAAGCCGGACACGCCGTGGAAGGCGCGCGGGTTCGCCTCGGCAAAGGGATAGCCCTTGCCCTTGACCGTCTGGATATGCAACAGCACCGGTCCGTTGACCTGCTTTGCCGCCTCCAGCGCGTCGCACAGCAGCGGGATGTTGTGGCCGTCGATCGGGCCCATATAGCGGTAGCCGAGGTCTTCAAAGAAGGTGCTTTCTGCATACAGACGGTTCTTGACCGCCGTTTTCAGGTCATAGAGCTTGCACACCAGAGGCTTGCCGACGGAGGGAATCTTCGACAGCGTGCGCTCGGTGGAAGCCTTGAAGGTATAGTATTGCGGCGTGGAGCGGATCACGGCGAGGTACTTTGCCAGCGAGCCGACGTTTTCCGAAATCGACATATTGTTGTCGTTGAGCACGAGAATGTGCTTCGTGCCGCTGCGGCCGCCGTTGTTGAGCGCCTCATAGACGAGGCCGCCGGTGAACGAGCCGTCGCCGATCACCGACACGACGTAGTGCGCATCGCCCTGCAGCTTTTTGGCCGTGGCAAGGCCCAGCCCGGCCGAAACGGAGGTGCCGCTGTGGCCGGAATAGAACACGTCGTGCTCGCTTTCGTCCGGGCGGCAAAAGCCCGAAAGGCCGCCCTGCCTGCGCAGCGTGGCAAAGCGCTCAAAACGCCCGGTCAGCAGCTTGTGGGTATAGCACTGATGCCCCACGTCGAACACGATCTGATCCTGCGGGGAATCGAACACCCGGTGCAGCGCGATGGTCAGTTCCACCGCGCCGAGGTTGGACGCAAGGTGGCCGCCGTTCTTCGCAACGGTTTCGATCAGAGTCCGGCGCACCTCGTCGGCCAGTGTCTGCAGCTGTTCGGGCGAAAGGCGCTTCACGTCCGCGGGAGAGCGGATCGAGGATAAAAGGGTTGCTTCCATGATACTTCCGTCCTGTTAAAACGTTCTTGTCATCAGATGTTCAGCCAGACGGCGCAGCGGCGCGGCGTCTTCGCCGAAAGCGGCAAGCGCGTCAACCGCCTCGCCGGTGCTTCTTTGCGCCATGGCGCGCGCCCCGCTGAGGCCGAGCAGCGACACGTAGGTCGATTTGCTCTGCGCCGCGTCGGAGCCGACCGGCTTGCCGAGCGTGGCTTCGTCGGCCGTCACGTCCAGAATATCGTCCACGATCTGGAAGGCTTGTCCCAGCGCTTCGGCATAGCGCACGAGCGCGGCCCGTTTGACCGCGTCCGCTCCGGCCAGCACGGCGCCGAGCTCGCAGGCGGCCCGCATGAGCGCGCCGGTCTTGAGCCTGTCCATCGTCTGCAGCCGGGAAAGCGAAATCGCCCTGTTCTCGCTCTGCAGGTCGATCGCCTGGCCGCCGATCATGCCTTCGGCGCCCGCCAGCCTTGCAAGCAGGGCAACGGCCTCCACGGCCCGGGCAGGATGCAGCTCGGCGGCCCTGCTTTGCGCTGCGGCCGCGAACGCCTGCGTCAAAAGCGCGTCGCCCGCCAGCAAAGCCGTCGCTTCGCCGAACGCAATATGGCACGCCGGCTTGCCGCGGCGCATATCGTCGTCGTCCATGCAGGGCAGGTCGTCGTGGATCAGGGAATAGGTATGGATCATTTCAAGCGCGCAGGCGAAATCCAGCGCGTCGTCCGGGTCGCCGCCGCAAAGCCGGCAGCTTTCCAACAGCAGCACGGGGCGGATGCGTTTGCCGCCGCCCGCAAGGCTGTAGCGCATGGCGTCGCAGACCCCCGGCGCGTCGCAGCCGCAGACCGGAAGCAACGCTTCCAGCCGCCGGTTGATCTTGTCTATGTAGGCATCAAAGCTCATCGTCGGGCACTCCGCTTTCCAGTTCGCTGAGCTCGGCAATGCGCTGCTTGCAGTCGTTCAGCGCGTGGCTGCAGAACGAGACCAGGCGCACGCCCTCTTCATAAAGCTTCATGGACATGTCCAGGTCGCATTCGTTCTTTTCCAGAATATCGGTAATTTCCTTTAGCCGCTGCATGGCGGTGTCGAGCGTGTATTGTTCCATTTTGAACCTTCCTTTCGTTTAGTCGGATCCGTTTGCCGTGCACTGCACGCTGCCGTCGGCAAAGCGCAGGCGCAGCGTCTGGCCCGGTCGCACGGCTTGGGCGCGGCGCACCGGCACGCCGGTTTCGTCTTCACAAAGCGTGTAGCCGCGCGCAAGGGTTTTCAGCGGGCTTGTGATCTCCAGCTTTTCGGCCAGCGCGGCCAGCGCGTCCGCATAGGGGCGCAGCAGGGTTTTGCCGCAATGCAGCAGCCGTTCGTTCTGGCGCCGCAGATCCTGTTCGCGCAGCGCAAGCGCGGCCGCGGGGCTGCGGCTGTTCAGCCGGTGCGAAAG
>JAEEGI010006557.1_pt1 | contig 26248 bp, 27 predicted proteins | sample 8958751 | NCBI WGS metagenome assembly JAEEGI01 (sample SAMN16246545, study PRJNA631951) | gut metagenome | biome: gut microbiome; feature: rumen; material: KS-attached | host: Bos | place: Iran: Karaj | collected 2018-10 | reverse complement strand
TATCATGTTCACCTGCGGTAGTTCTGGAAATGTAGCTACCGAACTCGAGAACTTCTACGCTGCACTGCACACCGATGTCGAGCAGCATAGCCTGAATTGCTTGGCACATCTCAATACGGGACTGATTAAGCGGCTTGTTATAAATCAGCAAAAGTGTACGCTTATTATGCTTTGACAAGTCTGCTGCTCTGTATATTGCCAGAACAGATTTTCCTGTCCCCGGTGCACCACTGACAATCATGTTTTTATCATAGGACGCATTCAGAATTGTCAGTTGGTCGTCTGTCAAATCAACCAGACGCGGAAGCTCAAACGCCACGATGAATTCCCCATTTCAGATTAGTATTTCTGCAAATAGTTAGTAAAATATATTATCACATATTATGCTGAAATACCAGTCTAAAGTGCTCGGTTATAGAAAACTCCCATAGCAGAAAGCGCCCCGCCAACTTGTGCGAGACGCTTTTCTTGAAATGATTATCTCTCCACTTCCATCCCATTCGCAAACCGGAACACCAGCTTGCCGTCAGGCTTTACGAGCACGGTATCGATAACGGCCAGTACAACAGCGAAACATGGCTAAAATCGCTCCCCCAAAAAAGAAACAAATAATTTCAAAAACATCTTGACACAGATTGTTTCGAGTGATATATTCTTATCACAGAAACAGTCTGTTCTGCTTTGGAGGTAAAACCATATGCGTAGGAAAGACGAATCGAAGAAACCAATCATCGCAGATTTCATCAACGCATTTTTTTACGAACACGATAAGGTTCCCAGTGTGCGAGAGATCGTAAACGGAACCGGCATTCCCCTTTCGACCGTTCATCGTTATCTTGTAGATATGCAGGAAAAAGGCGAGCTGAGTTACAACGGTTATCGCAGCGCTCGCACGAAAGAAATGAGCGAGGTCTCGCCCATTCATGGCATTGCGGTGCTCGGTACTGTTGCCTGCGGCCCCGGCCAGGAAGAGGAGCAGCGCTTTGTTGAGACGATCCGCATGCCCGAAACGCTGGTGGAAAAGGGAGATTACTTTGCCCTGATTGCCAAGGGCGAAAGTATGATCGGTGCGGGCATCTTCCCCGGAGATTATGTTTTTGTGAAAAGGCAGGAAACCGCAAACGAGGGCGATCTCGTGATCGCACTCTTTGATGGAAAGAACAATCTGAAAAAGCTCGGCTTCGATCCGAAGAACAAAAAGTATATTCTCCATTCCTGTAACCCGGATACAAAAGCATATCCGGATATCATCGTGGATGAGCTTCAGATCCAAGGAATCGTGAAAGGCTCATATCATAAGCATTGATCACGGAGGACACAGGCAGAAATTGAAAACCACCATTGCAGAAGATCGTCTTCGACTTCCTTCTTTCGATTGTCCGAACCCAAATTGCAAGGCAAAGAACATTGCATTCGCAGTCAGCCGGGAAGCGAAGTGCGAATCAGAATTGATCCCGATTGAATTCTTTTCTGGCGACGCTCCCGCGGATTTCGCAGTCGTCTGTCCGAAGTGCAAGAGCAAATATGTGTTGTACCGGCACAGAGAAACGCCGATCATTCCGTTTTACAGTCTTCCTCTATACGGCAGAGTTGCCACCTGAACGAGCTGAATACTTTGGCATAGTGAGCCGTCCTCCCACCCGTGAATGTGGAAGCAAAGGGCAGGTATCAAGTCCAAAAAAGAATCACGCAGCATGAGCAGTTGCGCGTGATCTTTGGCTTGATGCCTGCCTTTGGTTTTATCAAGTTTTTTCAAATAAGGAACGCGTCTGAAAAGCAAAACGTGAAAAAAGTGGCGTAGGGGAAGCGGTTTCTTACTTAGAGCAAGTATCGACCCGTGGCCCAGAATTCGAGATAGCCGAATTTTTGCCGCGGTCAGAACTTGTTGGGGAGTGCCTTCCCCAAACCCAGCAGAACGAAAGAAACGATCATTTTTTCTCACACGGAGGTGTTTCAAAATGCGAGGACCGTACGACACGCCCAAGCGCAGTCATGTCATCAAAACGCGCCTGGACGATGACGAGTACGAATTCTTTTTACGCAAGTGCCAGGTCTACGGGATGAATCAATCGGAGATGATCCGCACATCTTTGGAGAAGCTTCAGATTTATCCCGTGATCAAATTCTCGCCGGTGAACAAGGAACTCTTATCAAAAGTCGATGAACTGATCACCGAGGGAAAACGCATCGGGAACAATCTCAATCAGATCGCCCGTGCGCTCAATTCGGATTCTTTTGATCCCGGTATCACAACAGATATCCGCCGCGCCCTCGGCGATCTGGCGGAATGGAAATATGAAATCCTGCAGGAGGTGGGACGCGCCATTGGCAACGATCAAACATTTGAGCTCGAAAAACTCGGACCTCGGGGCCGCCGAGCGTTACTTGATCTTTCAGCACAACGAGAGCAGCAACAAGCCGATCCTGGATGCTGACGGTCATCTCATTCCCCGAGAGGATTACCGCATCGATTCCGTTCTCTGCGGTGACGAAGATTTTGCCATTGCCTGCATGAAAACCAATCTTGCCTATAACAAAAACCTCTCCCGCGGCGATGTGAAGACCCATCACTACATCATCAGTTTTGATCCGAGGGATGCGAAAGAAAACGGACTGACGATGGATCGGGCACAGGAGCTTGGACTCGATTTTTGCAAAAAGCATTTCCCAGGCCATCAGGCTTTGGTCTGCACACACCCGGACGGTCACAACAAAAGCGGCAACATCCATGTGCATATCGTTATCAACAGTCTGCGTATCGAGCGCGTTCCGATGATGCCGTACATGGATAAAGCCTGCGACACGCTTCCCGGTATGAAGCACCGATGCACCGCAGCCGCGCTCCGTTATTTGCGTGCGGAAGTGATGGAGATGTGTCAGCGTGAGGGGCTGTATCAGATCGATCTGCTGAACGGCAGCAAGAACAGGATCACGGAACGCGAGTACTGGGCTCAGAAGCAGGGACAGAAAAAGCTCGACGAAGAAAACGCCGAGCGGATTGCGAACGGTGAAGAACCAAAGCAAACGAAGTTTGAAACAGATAAAGATATTCTGCGAAAACAGATCCGCGCTGCACTCAAAAAATCCAAAACGCTGGATGAGTTTTTCGATTTTCTGCTGGAGGATTACGGTGTTGCGGTAAAAGAGAGCCGCGGCCGTTTCAGTTATCTGACGCCGGAACGCACAAAGCCGATCACGTCCCGCAAGCTGGGTGACGATTTTTCCAAAGAAGCGATCCTCGCCGCATTGGAGAATCATGCAAAACAAATCATTCCTTCCGTCCATCAGAGGCCGGACATTTCTGTCACGCCCGCGATGAAACCCGAGATTGAAAAGCTGATCGATCTGGAAGCAAAACGCGCCGAAGGAAAAGGCGAAGGTTACATCCATTGGGGCAAGACCTTCAATCTGAAAACGATGGCCAAAACACTGATCTATTTGCAGGAAAACGGTCTGACCGATCTGGACGCGCTCGACACCGCATTAGAGGACGCGCATAAAAAAGTTTCTACTTCTCGCACCGATATAAAAGCGATTGAGCAAACCCTGAAGGAAAAGAAGGAACTACAGCGGCAGGTTTTGAATGCCCGCGCGGGAAAGGATCTGCACGCGGAGTACCTAAAGCTGCCGAAGAAAAAGCGGGAGAAGTTTTACGAGGAAAACCGCCCGGCGCTGATGCTCTACGATGCGGCCATGCGGTATTTCAAAGAAAACGGGGTCAAAACGATTCCTACTGTCAAGCGAATCCAGGACGAGATCGAAGATCTGACTTCTGCCAAAAACGCCGGATACACTGAATACCGCGATAGCCAGAAGCGCGAAAAGGAGCTGCAGACCGTCAAGGGCAATATTGAAACAATACTCCGACAGCAGGAGCCGGAGGTCGGGCAGGGGCGCAAAAAGGACGAGCAGGAAATATAGCCCCTGCGTCACGATTTAGGCCGTGAAGAACGCAGCGATCATGCGGCTTTCCCAATGCGATTCTGACGGGGCTATATGATTTGACCTGCACCCCGGTTTTCCGGGTTTTAGAGCGTGACAGATTTATGCCTGGCAGCGTCACGGCTGTTAGCTTTTAGAGCATGAGAAACATAGATGTCATGCGGCTTTCAGATCACGTTTTTCACAAAGGAATACGATTTCACGTCTGCCCCCGATTTCGGGTTTCTAAACACTAACAAAGATCCGGCAGTTTGCTGCCGCTGCGAAAATGAAATTTGAGCCAAAACGGAAAATCTTCAGATTTTTCCGATCAAGGGATTGGGGAACATTCATCCCCCAACGAGAGGGCCGAGGGAAGCAAAACTCATTTTGGAGTTTTCGTATTCCATAGGCGTATCTTGCTTTAGAAATGTCGCTGAAAGGAAAAATGAAAAAATGGATAATGAACACATGAACGATTTTGATGATGAAGAATTTGACCTTGATTCCGACGAAGCCGAATATCTGGAGATGATCGAAGCATGGGAAGATGACGAGGATGACGGAGAGGAGAGCATACCGGAACTGTATTTCAGCCGTCCCGATCCTTACGCAAAACGTGATCCTCTTCCTGACGGTCAACGCTGCCGCAACTACCGCGTTGACGCGGATGGTCACATCGTCGTTAATAATCCGAGCGCATGGTGGATTCCGGAAATGAAGATCATAGAGGAGATTGACGGAACGATCTATACCGTCACCGGCAGCTATGAGGGAACGGAGATGCTGGATCAAAAACTGTCCCGGATCGTGCTGCATAATTTGGAGGATTTCTGATGACAAACGAAGAAAGTTATGTTAGCATGAAGCCATCCGATCCTGTACAGACAGTTGCCTACGAAAAGGAGGAAACAGAATTGTCAAGGGCAACTGATATAATCACCGCATTATACTGCCGCCTCTCAAACGAGGACTCCCTGGATGGCGAGTCGAACTCCATAAGCAATCAGCGCCGCATCCTCAGCGACTATGCGCGAGACAGAAAATTCCCGAACCCCGTTTTCTTCATCGACGACGGATACAGCGGAACGGATTTTGATCGTCCCGGCTTTCAGGAAATGCTTGATGAAATCGAAGCGGATCATGTAGCCGTCGTGCTGACGAAAGACCTTTCGCGCCTTGGGCGAAACTCCACGATGACGGGTATGTTCATTAACATCACCTTTGCCAAGCACAACGTTCGCTACATTGCGATCAACGACAATTTCGATACGCTTAATCAAAACAGTGTGGACAATGACTTCGCCGGAATTCGCATGTGGTTCAACGAGTTCTATGCCCGCGATACCAGCCGGAAGGTTCGGGCTGTCGTCAAGGCCAAGGGAGAGCGTGGGGAACCGCTGACGACCTTTATCCCATTTGGCTACATCAAAGATCCGAACGATCCGAAAAAATGGATCGTGGACGAGGACGCCGCGAAGGTTATCAAACGTATCTTCGCTCTCTGCATGGAAGGCCGAGGCCCGACGCAGATCGCAAATCTGCTCACAGAGGAAAAAGTGCTGAACATCACTTCCTACTATTTGCAGGAAGGACGCAATGCGAATCATCCGAAGCCAGCTGACCCTTACCATTGGGAATCCAGAAGCATCTCGGATATTCTTGCCCGCCGCGAGTACACCGGCTGCACTGTTAACTTCAAGACGTATTCCAATTCCATCTGGGACAAGACGACCCGCAAGAATCCGGTAGAGAACCAGGCGATCTTCTACAACACGCACCCGGCCATCATCGACATGGACACCTTTGACAAGGTGCAAGAGCTCCGGGAGCAGCGGCATCGCAGAACGAAATCCGGTAATACGCATATGTTCTCGGGCATTGTTTTCTGCGCGGACTGCAAGGGCAAGATGTATTTCAGCGGCTCTCACGATGATCCGACCAAATGGAATTACACCTGCTCGAACTCTCGCGGCAGCAATTCTCCTTGCACTGCCCATTTCATCCGCGCAATCGTGTTGGAACGCTTGGTCTGGAATTACACGCAGAGGGTCATTGAGCTTGTGCTCCGCTATGAAGCCCATTTCCGGGCGATCATGGAGGAGAAAATGCAGACGGAGAGTAAAGCGATCCTTAAGGTCAAGCGGAAGCAGCTTGAAAAAGCGGAGAAGCGCATTCAGGAGCTTGACCGTCTGTTCGTGAGAACCTACGAGGATAATGTGGCCGGGAAGCTGAGCGACGAGCGTTTTGCAGCGATGAGCCACGGCTATGAGGAAGAACAGCAGGGCTTGAAGGAAGCGGCAGATGTTCTCCGACAGGAGATTGAAGTACAGGAACAGCAAAACCAGAATTTAGACCTGTTCATTGAGCGTATTCAGAAGTATACGGCTTTGGAGGAGCTGACGCCCTATGTTGCGCACGAGCTCATCAAGGCGATCTATGTGGGAGCGCCGGACAAAAGCAGCGGCAAGCGCCGCCAGAGCATCTATATTCAGTACGATCTGATCGGTTTTATCCCGCTTGATGAACTGATGAAACAGGAAACGGCATGACAAATGCCATGCCGTCCCTGCAAATGACGATAAAACTATCTTACGGGTGGAGGCCCTTGCGGCCGCCCGCATAGCCCCCCCTTGCCTAAAGGGGGGGATATACACCAGAGAGCATAAGGAGGAACTGACCGTGCCGAACATCGAGATCATCCAGGGAGACATCACCCGACAGACCGTGGACGCCATCGTCAACGCCGCCAACTGCAGCCTGCTGGGCGGCGGCGGGGTGGACGGGGCCATCCACCGGGCCGCTGGGCCGGAGCTGCTGGCCGAGTGCCGCACGCTCCACGGCTGCGAGACCGGCAAGGCCAAGATCACCAAGGGCTACCGGCTGCCGGCGAAGCACGTGATCCACACCCCCGGCCCCGTCTGGCACGGCGGCGGCTATGGGGAGGAGGCGCTGCTGGCCTCCTGCTACCGCTCCTGCCTGGAGCTGGCGGCGGCAAACGGCTGCGAGACCGTAGACTTCCCCTCCATCAGCACCGGGGTCTACCGCTTCCCGCTGGAGAAGGCCGCGCCCATCGCCGTCGGTACAATCGCGGATTTTCTGCGGGAGCACCCCGAGATCAAGCGGGTGCGCATGGTCTGCTTTGACGCGCGCACCAAGGCGTACTACGACCGGGCGCTGGAGGCTCTGACATGAAGAAAAAGCTGCGCGTGAGCTATAACGCGCCGGTGGTGCTCAGCTTTTCGCTGGCCTGTCTGGCGGCGCTGCTGCTGGGTCTGCTCACCGGCGGCAAGAGCACGAAGCTGCTCTTTTCCGTGTACCGCTCCCCTCTGAACGACTTTTTCACCTATCCCCGGCTGCTGCTCCACGTCCTGGGGCACAGCGGCTTCGAGCACTTCATCGGCAATGTCATGCTGATCCTGGTGGTGGGCCCCCCGCTGGAGGAGCGCTACGGCAGCAAGAGCCTGCTCTTTGCCATCGTGCTGACGGCCCTGGTCTCCGGACTGGTTCAATGCCTGCTGTTTCCGCACAGCGCGCTGCTGGGCGCCTCCGGCGTGGTGTTCATGATGATCGTCATGTCCTCCCTCTCCGGGATGAAGGACGGGCGTCTGCCCCTGACGCTGATCCTGGTGCTGGTGCTGTACCTGGGCGGGGAGCTGATCACGGGACTGACCCAGCGGGACAACATCTCCCAGCTCACCCACATCCTGGGCGGCCTCTGCGGGGCGCTGCTGGGACTGAGCTTCCGGAGGTAGGGCATGGAGAGCCTGCTGATCAGCGCCTGCCTGCTGGGGGTCAACTGCAAGTACAGCGGCGGGAACAACGTCCTGCCGCCGGAGACCCGGGAAGCCCTGGCCGCCCGCTATCGCCTGGTGCCCGTCTGCCCGGAGCGGGACGGCGGTCTGCCTACCCCCCGGGCGCCCAGCGAGCGCCGGGGAGATCGGGTGCTGAACCGGGAAGGGGAGGACGTGACCGATGCCTTTGCGCGGGGCGCGGCCCTGGCCCTGGCCGCCGCGGAGCAAAACGGCTGCGGCCTTGCGCTTATGAAGGAGCGCAGCCCCTCCTGCGGCAGCGGGGCGATCTACGACGGCAGCTTCGGCGGCGTCCTTGTCTCCGGCGACGGGGTCGCGGCGGCGCTGTTGAAGGAAAAGGGCCTCGCCGTCTATGGCGAGACCGAGTGTTACCGGCTTCTTTGAACAAAAAGAGCATCGGAAGGCTTCCCTTCCGATGCTCTTTTCACGTCTGCGCCGAATCTGTCTGCTTCGCGTATACCGTCATGTCCACCCCGGCGTCCCGCACCAGGATGTCCTCGGGCAGCCTGCGCAGGCGCAGGGTCACGTAGAGGTCGCCCGCCGCGCCGGAGACGTTCAGGCACTGCCAGAACCAGGCGACCCAAAACCAGTCCCGGGGAACCAGCGCGCAGAGCAGGGCGAAAACCGGCGTCCAGAGCGCCAGGGGCGCCAGGGCGATGCGCCGATGGGCCCGCTTTCCGAAGAAATCCTCCGTGCTGCCGGCGTAAGCATAGGCGCCGGTAAAGCCGAAGCGCAGCTTCCGCGCCCCATAGGCCTTCATCACCGCGGCGTGGCTCAGCTCGTGGAGCGCCGGATACAGGATGGTTCCCGCCAGCAGCACCCCGGCGCGGAGCGGCAAGCCGGGCGGCTCGCGCAGATGCTCCAGCAGCGCGGAGGCCGGAACGATCCCCAGGCCCAGCAGGATCAGCGCAGCGAAAAGAGCCAGGCAGAGTCCCCGCACCTTTTCCGCGGCCGTATGATCCTTTTGAAGATCCACAGACAGGATCTCCCGGAAGCCCTCCGGCAATCTCTGGGTACAATTCATGGCAAACCCTCCCGCAGCCCTTTGCTCCAGTTTAGCACAAAGCGCGCGGGAGGGCAATGAAAAGCGGCGGACTTTGCGCCCGATCAGGCGAGGCGCCCCTGTTCGTCCACATAGATCACCGGGGCCATGCCGGTGATGAGCAGCACCATATCCCGATCCGGGGTGTCCTGTCCGGCGCGGGTATAGACGCGCTCCAGACTGAGCTGCCCGCTGATGCTGCCGGAGACCGCTGCGTGGGGCATCTGCCCCAGGATGGACGCCCGCAGCAGCGCGCAGAGCCGTTCCCCGTCGGCCACGGTGCCCAGGCGCGTGCCGTTGACCCATACCGCGTCTGAAACGCCGATCCCCGGCACCGAGCGCAGCAGCGCGTCGGTGAGCGCGGCCTCGCTGCCGGAGGGCCTTCCCAGACACAGACAGAAGCGCCGCTCCAGGCGCGGCTCTCCGCTCTCCTCCAGAAGGATCTCCTCCGCCGCGGCCCGGGCCGCGGCCATGCACGTCTCGGTCTGCCGCAGGCTGTAAAGCTCCGGCAGCGCCTCCCCGGATACCCGGACCCGGTAGGCCGGGCGCAGATTCGCCGCTGCCAGCAGCGCAAGCCCCAGCGCCAGCGGCAGCCAGCGCCTCAGGGCGCCCGGCCGGCGTTTCCCGGGGCCCTGCCCCCTTCGATTGTACCCATGCTCCTTCACGTGACCACCTCCGCGGTTAACATAACCCAAAGCGGCGCCGCCGTCAAGGCTTTCGACAAAACTAGGGCGGGCCCGGGAAAAAGAACGCCGCTGCGCGGTATTTCGCCGTTTGGGGAGGGGCTATTCCACGTCGATCTCCATGGCGGAGACCTCGTAGGCTGTGCGCTGCAGGAGGCCGGCTTCCGTGAGCTTTTGGTAGTCCCGGCTCTGCAGCCTTCCTTCCAGCCGCAGCCGCTGCCCCGCCGGGAGCCGGGAGATCCTGCGTGCCAGCGCGCCCCAGCAGATGCAGGGCAGATAGTCTGTCCGGCCGTAGCGCCGCTCCACCGCCAGCAGCAGATCCGAGATCTCCCGGCCCAGCGGGGTGGCGCGCAGGGTGGGCTCCCGGCAGAGCACGCCCCGCAGGCGCACCAGGTTCCCGTCCGCCTCATCGGTGAAGCCCAGCTCCCTGACAAAGACGCTGACGACCAGCTTCGCGCCGGCTTCCCGGCGGTTGTGAAAGCTGCGCAGCTCGCCCGAGACCCAAAGCCGATTCGCGTCCCGGGGCTCCAGCGCCTCGAGCTGCTCCCTGCGCAGCAGCAGCGGCAGGGTGTCGGAGGCTCCGGAGAGCCGCAGCACCTGCAGGGGCATACGAAAGAAATCCTGCTCCCGGCTGCGGTGGGAAAACGCCGGCGGGCCTGCCATGGCGCCGCAGAGTCTTACTTCGTTGTTTTCGGTGAATTGTTCCATGGATGGACCTGTCCCTTTCCTGTCAGTTGTCACACTCTATGTCCACGCGGGGCTTGAATATGCGGAAAAAATCAGGTATAATGCAGACAACCTGTGACAAAGGAGAATAGAAATGGAACTGAAAGAAATACTGGAAAAATGCGACCATACTCTCCTGCGCGTGGACTGCACCAGCGAGGAGATCCGCAAGCTTTGCGACCAGGCGATCCGTTACAACTGCGCCAGCGTCTGCATCCCGCCCTGCCATCTTGCCGGCGCCCGCCGCTACGTGGGCGACAGACTGAAGCTGTGCACGGTCATCGGCTTCCCCAACGGGTACAGCACCTCCGCCGTCAAGGCCTTTGAGGCGAAGGACGCCATCGAAAACGGCGCGGATGAGATCGACATGGTCATCAATCTCTCCATGGTCAAGGACGGATGCTGGGACGAGGTCGCCAGGGACATCGCCGCCGTGCGCGAGGCCACCCGGGGCAAGCTCCTGAAGGTCATCATCGAGTGCTGCCTGCTGACCGAGGGGGAGAAGATCCGCCTGTGCGAGATCGTCAGCCGCTGCGGCTGCGAGTACATCAAGACCTCCACCGGCTTTTCCAAGGGCGGCGCCACCCGGGAGGATGTGGCCCTGCTGCGCAAGTACGTGGCCCCCGAGGTCAAGGTCAAGGCGGCCGGCGGCATCGCCTCCCTGCAGGACGCGGAGGACTTCATCAACCTGGGCGCGGAGCGCCTGGGCACCAGCCGGATCGTGAAGCTGGCCATGGAGCTTGAGCAGGCCGAGGGCGCCCCCAACGAGAATTACTGAGCCGGGGGAATTGTGATATTTCACAAATCTTTCTTAACATTTTTGTAAAATAATACTCTCCTCTTTTTCCCGGTCTTTGATAGACAAAAGAAAAAAAGGAGAGTATAATTATGAAAAAGTAACAGAATGCCGCGGCAATTCCTGTGCATATCCGTGCAAATGCTTGCATCGCGGCAGGCTGTACTTGTATTTTAAAAGGAGGAAACAATCGATGAAGAAACTGCTTGCGCTGCTTCTCGTGCTCGCGATGGTCTTTGCCCTGGTCGCCTGTGGCGGCGACGGCGAGAAAGAAGAGGAGCTTCAGCCGGGCGCCGCTCCCGATGATACCGTCCCCGAAGAGCAGAAGGAGGCCCTGCTCACCCTGGAGGAGGCCGCCAAGGCCGAGGGCGAGCTGGTCGTCTACGGCTCCTGCGAGGAGGAGTATCTGTCCGCCGCCTGCGCGAAGTTCGAGGAGCTCTACGGCATCAAGACCACCTATCAGCGCCTCTCCACCGGCGAGGTTCAGGCCAAGATCGAGGAGGAGAACGGCAATCCCTCCGCTGACGTCTGGTTCGGCGGCACCACCGACCCCTACAACGTGGTCGCGGGCGAGGGCCTGCTGGAGCCCTATGAGGCCATGAACGCCGTCCACCTGAGCGACGAGATGTACAAGGACGCCGGCAACTGCTGGTACGGCATCTACAAGGGCATCCTGGGCTTCATGGTCAACACCGATGAGCTGACCCGTCTGGGCCTGGAGGCTCCGCAGGATTGGCAGGATCTGCTCAAGCCCGAGTACAAGGGTCTGATCTGGCTGTCCAACTACAACACCGCCGGCACCGCCAAGCTGGTCATCAACACCATGATCCAGAAGTACGGCCATGACGAAGGCATCCAGTACCTGGTAGACCTGGACAAGAACATCGAGGTCTACACCAAGTCCGGCTCCGGCCCGTCCAAGAACGTGGGCACCGGCGAGTGCGTCATCGGCATCGGCTTCCTGCATGACGGCATCACCCAGATCCTGGACAACGGCTATGAGAACGTCGCCCTGATCATCCCCAGCAGCGGCACCTCCTTTGAGATCGGCGCCACCGCCATCTTCAAGGGCGCCAAGCACCCCAACGCCGCCAAGCTCTGGATCGAGTTCGCCCTGTCTCCCGCCTGCGTGGAGCTGGCCGCTCAGAACGGCTCCTACCAGTTCCTGGTGCTGAACAACGCCACCCAGCCCCAGGCCGCCTATGACTTCGGCCTGGATCCCAACAATGTCATGAAGTATGACTTTGAGGACGCCAAGCAGAACATCGGCACCTACATCGAAGAGGTCATGACCGCCATCGCCAATGCCGGCTCCGACACCGGCGAGGGTCGTTTCCAGACCTCCTGAGCGCGCGTAAGCGTTCCTGATTTCCACAGCATCCGCAAGGATGGCGGGTTTCCCGCCATCCTTGTTTTATAATGATCATCGGATGGCGAAATCAATCGAAAATTCGATTGTTTTTGCTGCCAAACGACACGTTTGGCAGCAAATGATTCAATGGATCATTCGCCCGATGCGCATTGCAATGAGTATATGGCAAAACAGCCGTGCTGTTTTGCTGCGCCGCAAAGCGGCGCGGCGAAAAGCTTTTTTGCTTTTCGCCATCCTATAGTCATTATAAACGAATTCCTTTCCGGAAGGACAGAAAGGAGAGAAAGATATGGCAAGAAGCCAGGGCGCGGCGCTGGATCGGAAAAAGCTGATGGCGGATCCCGTCATCGTCACCACCATCGTCGTGCTGATCACCTTTTTGACGCTGTTTATCCTCTATCCGCTGGCGATCCTGCTGGTGGACAGCTTTGTGGGCGACGGGAGCTTCGGGCTTGGCGTATTCAAGCGGATCTTCGACATGCCCAACTTCACCCGCGCCATTACCAACACCCTGAAGATCGGCTTTGTGGTGGGGATTTTGTCTACCCTCGTCGGTCTGCTGTTCGCGTATGTGGAGGTCTATGTGCGCATGGGCCGTTTTTCCGGCGGCCTGTTCAAGGTCGTGTCCATGCTGCCGGTTGTCTCGCCTCCCTTCGTGCTGTCCCTGTCGATGATCATGCTCTTCGGCAAGTCGGGCATCATCACCCGCTTCCTGCTGGGCATCTATGACAACAGCGTCTACGGCTACTGGGGCATCGTCATCGTCCAGACCCTCACCTTCTTCCCGGTCTGCTACATGATGCTCAAGGGCCTGCTGAAGAACATCGACCCCTCCCTGGAGGAGGCCGCCCGGGACATGGGCGCCAGCCGCTGGCGGGTCTTCGTGAACGTGACCCTGCCGCTGATGCTGCCGGGCCTGGGCAACGCCTTCCTGGTGACCTTTATCGAGTCCATCGCGGACTTTGCCAACCCCATGATCATCGGCGGCTCCTACGATACCCTGGCGACCACCATTTATCTGCAGATCACCGGCGCCTACGACAAGTCCGGCGCGGCCGCCATGGCCGTGGTGCTGCTGTGCATCACCCTGGCCATGTTCATGGTGCAGAAGTATTATCTGGAGGCCAAGACCGCGGCCACTCTGACGGGCAAGGCGTCCCGTGCCAGAATGCTCATCGAGGACAGGAGCGTGAAGATCCCGCTGACCCTGTTCTGCTCCCTGGGGGCGGCCTTCGTCATCCTGATGTACATCTGCGTCCCCATCGGCGCCTTGTTCCCCACCTGGGGCTATAAGTTCTTCCCGCTGACGGGCAAGTGGTTCAAGCTGGTCTTTACCCGCTACCACGGCTTCAAGGCCTTCAAGGACTCCTTCGTCCTGTCCCTGATCGCGGCGCCCGTCACGGCGCTGCTGAGCATGATCATCTCCTACCTGGTGGTCAAGCGCAAGTTCAAGGCCAAGGGCTTTATCGAGGCGGTCTCCATGCTGGCCATGGCCGTGCCCGGCACGGTGCTTGGCGTGGGCTATATCCGCGGCTTTTCCGGCGGCATTTTCCACACGGGCTTCCTGCAGGGCATCTACGGCACGGGCCTGATCCTGATCATCGTGTTTGTGGTGCGCTCCCTGCCCACCGGCACCCGCAGCGGCATCTCCGCCCTGCGGCAGATCGACAAATCCATCGAGGAATCCGCCTACGACATGGGCGCGGACAGCTTCCGGGTCTTTATGACCGTGACGCTGCCGCTGATCAAGGATTCCTTCCTCTCCGGCCTGGTCACGGCCTTCGTGCGCAGCATCACCGCCATCTCGGCCATCATCCTGCTGGTGACGCCGTCGTTCCTGCTGATCACCGTGCAGATCAACGAGTTCGCGGAGAAGGGCGCCTTCAGCCTGGCCTGCGCCTTCGCAAGCATTCTGATTCTGATTACCTACAGCGCTGTGCTGCTGATGAATCTCTTTATCAATCACTTCGGCACCAGCAAAAAGATCAAGGAGGACTGAGCCATGCAGAAAGTGAAAAAAGGCGTACGCCTGGAGCATATCTCCAAAATCTATCAGGATCCCAAGACCGGCAAGGACTTTTACGCCGTAAAGGACACCTCCCTGACCATCGAGCCGGGCTCCTTCGTGACGCTGCTGGGCCCCTCCGGCTGCGGCAAGACCACCACCCTGCGCATGATCGCCGGCTTCGAGAGCCCGGACGAGGGCGAGATCTATCTGGGGGACGAGGCCATCAACGAGCTGACCCCCAACAAGCGCGACACGGCCATGGTGTTCCAGAGCTACGCCCTGCTGCCCCACTATAACGTCTTCGACAACGTGGCCTACGGTCTGAAGCTGCGCAAGGTGCCCAAGGACGAGATCAGGGAGCGGGTCATGAAGATCCTGGATCTGGTGGAGCTCACTGGCATGGAGGCCCGTATGACCAACCAGCTCTCCGGCGGCCAGCAGCAGCGTGTGGCGCTCGCCCGCGCGCTGGTGATCGAGCCCTCCGTGCTGCTCTTTGACGAGCCGCTGTCCAACCTGGACGCAAAGCTGCGCGTCACCATGCGCACGGAGATCCGCCGCATCCAGCAGGAGGTGGGCATCACCGCCATCTACGTGACCCACGACCAGTCCGAGGCCATGGCCCTGTCGGACAACATCATCATCATGAACAAGGGCGTGGTGGCCCAGATGGGCACGCCCCAGGAGATCTACTATCACCCGGTCAACGAGTTTGTGGCCGACTTCATCGGCGAGGCCAACTTCCTCAAGGGCAAGATGCTTCGCCGCGCGAACCGCAATGAGGGCGACTTCGCCGTTCTGAACGTGGAGGGCAGTGAGCTCCGCGTCCCCGCCCGGGAGGATATGCAGCCCGGCGAGGAGTACACCGTGGTGCTGCGCCCCGAGGCCGCGACCCTGGCCGATCAGGGCGGACTGCCCTGCCGGGTGGTGCTGAGCTGCTTCATGGGCTCCTACCAGAACTATCATGTGAAGGTGGGCGACACCCTGGTGAAGCTGGAGGAGCACAACCCCAAGAACAAGCACATCTATCAGGTGGGGGACAAGTGCTCCCTGGTCTTCGACCCCGAATCCGTTCACGTGCTTTGAGCGGAGCGGATCCCGGCGCCATCGTTGCCATCCGCACAGGCGGCCCGCATCGGGCCGCCTGTTTTTTGTCCCATCGGGAAGTATATTTTTGAAAAAATCCGCATAAAAATGCGGAGAAAGCCCTTGACAAAGGGGAAAACTGCTGGTATATTATCAAAGCTAAAACAAAGCAGGTACGGCATCCCCGACCTCACCCGGCGGCCAAAGAGCCAGCCGCGGTCAATAGAAGCACGTCCCTCCGGGGACTTTATGGGTGTTTTTATGCGCGGATGCTGTGCGTCCGCGCATTTCATTTTCGGAGGTGTTTCCCATCGCAAACGCTGTTCATCAAATCAACGAAGAGATCATTGACAAGGAAGTCCGCCTGATCGGGGATCAGGGCGAGCAGCTTGGCATCATGTCTGCCGCTGAAGCGCTCAGGATCGCAGAAGAGAAGGAACTGGACCTGGTCAAGATCGCTCCGGGCTCCAATCCTCCCGTCTGCCGCATCATGGACTATGGCAAGTACCGCTTCGAGCAGACCAAGAAGGAAAAGGAAGCCAAGAAGAATCAGCGCATCGTGGAAATCAAGGAGATCCGGATGTCCCCGGGCATCGACACCAATGATTTCAACACCAAGCTGAAAAACGCCCAGAAGTTCCTGGCGGACGGCGACCGGGTCAAGGTCAGCGTGCGCTTCCGCGGCCGCGAGATGGCGCATACCGAGATCGGCGCCACGCTGCTGAAGGATTTTGCGGCTCAGTGCGCGGAAATTGCGAATATGGACAAAGCCCCCAAGCTGGAGGGCCGGAACATGTCCATGTTCCTCTCCCCCAAGCCTGTCACTCCGGCAAAGAAGCCGGGAAAACCCAAAGCGCCCAAGGCCGAGAAGCCTGAGGGCTAACACACGGAAGGAGAATACAGTCATGCCCAAACTGAAGACCCACAGTGGTGCCAAGAAGAGATTCAGTCTCACCAAAACCGGTAAGGTTAAGCGCGCCCACGCTTTCAAGAGCCATATCCTCACCAAGAAGGACACCAAGCGCTGCCGCCGTCTGCGCTCCGAGACTTACGCCGACGAGACCAACGCAGCCACCATCAAGAAAATGATCCCTTACAAATAAGGGCAGACGCGAAATAGGAGGATTTGACAAATGGCTAGAGTTAAAGGCGCAATGATGACCCGCAAGCACAGAAACAAGGTGCTTGGCCTGGCGAAGGGTTACTGGGGCAACAAGTCCCGTCACTATAAGATGGCTCAGGAGCAGATGATGAAGTCCGGCCGCTACGCTTACGTCGGCCGCAAGCAGAAGAAGAGAGACTTCCGTCAGCTCTGGATCACCCGCATCAGCGCGGGCTGCAAGAGCAACGGTCTGAACTACTCCAAGTTCATGCACGGCCTGAAGCTGGCCGGCATCGAGATGAACCGCAAGATGCTCAGCGAGACCGCCATCCACGATCCCGCCGCCTTCACCGCCCTCTGCGATCTGGCGAAGAACGCCCAGTAATCGGTGAATTGCAAAAGAAGACGACCTGCGTTGAAACCGCCGCAGGCCGTCTTCTTTTTTCGCCTTTTCTGCCTGTCGGGAGAGGAAAAAGCGGGCAGAGCCCGCGGCAGAACGAGCTGCTTTTTTCCGCAAAAACAAGGGCCGTCATTGACAATGCCGCCTGTTCTTTTATATAATAGACCAAAACCAAGAAGGAGGACGCTGGTATGTGGTCATGCAAATTCTGCGGCTCGCAGAATCCCGGAAACGCGGTCTTCTGCACCGGCTGCGGCAAGCCTGCGAGCGAAGCGGCAAGCCCCGAGGAGAACCCTCCGATGAACCAGAAGGCAAACTGGAACCCCCCGGCGGAGGCTCCCCGGCTCGACCCTGCGGGAGCGGTCCATCCGGCCGCCGCGCCGACCGGGAAAAAGCGGAAATGGTGGGTCTGGGCGCTTGGCGCGGTGCTGCTTCTGGCCGCGGCCGCCGCCGTCTGCTTTTTCACCATCCATAGCTGGGAGCCGGCCACCTGCACGGTGCCCAGCACCTGCAAGATCTGCGGCAAGACCCAGGGGACGGCCCCGGGGCATGCGTTTTCCGACGCCACCTGTACCGAGCCCAGGATCTGCGCCCGCTGCGGCGCCACGGAGGGAGAGCCTCTGGGACATGACTGGGGCGAGTGGACGGTGACGGTGCCGGCCGGCTGCGAGACGGAGGGCACGGAACAGCGGGTCTGCAAGCATGACGGCAGCCACGTGGAGACCCGCAGCATCGCGGCCACCGGGCACGACTGGGGGGCCTGGACGGTGACGCTGCAGCCCGGCTGTGATACGCAGGGCACGGAGAAGCGGGTCTGCAAGCATGACGGCAGCCATGTGGAAACCCGCAGCATCGCGGCCACCGGGCACGACTGGGGCGAGTGGTTCGTCGCCACGGAGCCCACCTGTACCCAAGCCGGTGTGGAAAAACGGGTTTGCCGCAACAAGAGCTCCCATACGGAGACCAGACCGATCGCCGCCCTGGGGCACGACTGGACGGAAGCGACCTACAGCGCCCCGTCGACCTGTACCCGCTGCGGTGCCCAGACCGGCCATGTAAAGGGCTATGTGGGTGAGCTCTCCGGCTACTGGGGCGACCCCGTGAACCTGCACGGATACACGCATTTTTACGCCTTCGAGCTCTATGAGAACGTCGAAAACTGCCTGGCGATTTCGATTCAGATCGAGATCGACCAGGTGACGGGCAATCCCTTCGGCGGCTGGTATCTGTTTGGCCGCGACCTGAACGGAAAATGGCAGAATATCGGCCAGTTTGAGCTGGTGCGGGACAATCTGGGGACTATCTGTACGTACCAGGTCAGCCTGAAGGGGACGCCCTCCTTCTCCGCGCTGACGGTTTCGCCGATCTATGACAATCAGTGGACGATCGGCTACTTCGACTGCTATTTTGTCGAGGTGCAGAAGTACGTCGACTGAGGGCGCGATAGGGCGTTCGGACAGCGTGACTCGGCATCGGCGGCTTTCTGGGCCTCCGGTGCCGAGCCTGTAAATGGTACAATGCTCCGCTTGCGCGGCGGAAAAGGAGGGTGTATGATATGCCCATGGAAAACAAGACGAGGGAAAAACGCGGCCTTGCCGCCATATGGAAGCTGTGCCCGATCCGACACGCGCTGATCCTGCTGAACGCGGTGATCATCGGCGCGCACCTTGCCACAAGGAGCAACTATGCGCTCAACCGGGGGCTGTCCGCCCATTTTGTCCGCCCCGTCCACCGCTTTCTCAGCCGGGTGACCAATGTGCTGCCCTTCTCGGTGGCGGAGCTGCTCTACGCGGCGGCGATCCTCGGCGGATTGGTTTACATAATCTTCTGCGTCGTCCGCATGATCCGGCGCAGGGAGTGGGGAAAACGGCTATACCTGCTCTTTACGACGCTGCTGATGGCGGGCGCGGTGTTTTACGGGGGCTTTTGTCTGCTCTGGGGCGTCTTCTATTACGGGGATGATTTCATGGCGCAGAGCGGCCTGCCGAAGGAGAAGATCTCCGTGGAGGAGCTGCGCACGGTGACGGCCTATTTCGCGGAGCTGGCCAACAGCTCCGCCGCGCAGGTGCCGCGGGATGAAAACGGCGTCTGCGCGTCGGATCGGGACGCGATCCTGCGGCGCTCGCCGGAGGTCTACGCCGGTCTGGAGCGGGCGTATCCCTGTCTGGCCGGGCCCCCGGTGCGTGCCAAGGGGATCCTCTGTTCCCGGATCATGAGCAGCATCGACTTTACCGGCTTCTTTTTCCCCTTTACGGCCGAGGCCAACGTCAACATGGATTTTCCGCCCAGCCTGTTCGCGTCCACGGTGGCCCACGAGCTGGCGCATCAGCGGGGCGTCGCCAAGGAGCAGGAGGCCAACTTTGTGGCGGTGATGGCCTGTCTGGACTATGGGGATCCGGACTATGTCTATTCCGCGGCGCTTCTGGCCTATATCCACCTGGGAAACGCGCTCTATGACGTGGACTACGACTCCTGGGAGCAGATCTATCTGAGCCTGAGCCCGGAGGTTCGGCGGGATTTCGCCGCCAACCGGGCCTATTGGCAGCAGTTTGAGACCCCGGTGCAGGAGGCGTCCAACACGGTGTACGAGAGCTTCCTGCAGAGCTACGACCAGGAGCTGGGGCTCAGGAGCTACGGGGCCTGCGTCGATCTGCTGGTAAACTATTATTATGAAACGGCGCTGGCAGCGCAGAAATGACGCTCCCTCAATGCAAAAAGGGCCGCGGGAGGCTTTTTTTTCCCGCGCAGACCGCAGACGAAGCAATGCGGCAAAGCTTCAACACGCATGGGGGGATTGTGAAGGGGGATTCATTCAGTTAAGGATACAAAAAGCTGAAGCTCACGCTTACGGTACTTCCAAATCAAAAATTTGGAGGTAACTCACATGAAAACAGCAGTATCCTTTTTTGAGCAGAACGGCGGGACTTATTCTCGCGTTGGCGATGTATTCCAGCCTGACCTGAACCTTGAAGAAACCGAGAATAAGCCCACTGGCAAATATGGCCGGATGCGGAAACGGTATCTGAAAGAGCATCATCCAGCGGTTTATTCCGCAATGCTCCTCAACGGCGAATTGTACGGGCATTTGGCTGAGATCGACGAAGCCTGTGAGAAGCGTATGGAACTTCTCACCCGACAGATGGCAAAGCGCGAGAATGTGACGGAGATGCTCAAGGCCGACGATCAGATGGAATGGGTGCGCCGCATGTACAGCATCCGCAGCCGCGCCGAGGAGATCGTAATGCGCGAACTGATGCCCAGCGCGAAGTCTGTATTCTGACCGATGCCGAGACCTTCATCTACGGTTTTCGCACAGGCGCAAAGATCGTACTTGATGTGCTGACCGACAGCCCAATGAGGGAAATCTGAACCTGTGGCGTTGCCCCTCAATAGTCTTTTAGTCTATTATGTGACAGGCAACGCCTTTCTTTAGCGCGGTGTTCATAACATCTGGCCGGCGGGATTGGCAATCAAAAAGGAAGATGATTTGCATATTCATATGCAGATCATCTTCCTTTTTCTTCATTCTGTTATCTCAACACTTCTTCTTCACCGGATAGCAAATCTCCGTCACAAACTCATCCGGATTCTGCGTCTCATGCGGACTGACATGGTAAATGTTGAACATCGGCTCAGCAGGCTCGTAGCCATTCGCTTCCATCCACGCGATCACAGCAGTGTAAACATCCGTGATCTGGGTGTAGCTTCCCTGGTAGGTGCAGCTTGCGACCGTAACCTCCGGAAGCGTGCGAAACTTCACATGCCCTGTATCAGGATAGCTGCCTTTGACGGTCTTCCACGCCATCATTTCGACGTTTTCTTCCTTGTACTCTCCATCGAGATAGGTCACCGCGCAAAGACAGGGATCATCCTCCACGAGATTCATCCTGCAGGTTTCCTCAGCCAGCTTGCCCCAGATCATGCCTTCATCTTCATAGCGGGGAATGGTCATCCGAATGGTTGCGGCGTAGCGCTCAGGGATAGTCTTGAGAGTAACGTTATAACGCATGTTTTCTTCCTTTCTCAGCCTTTCTCTGGCTGCGTCCAGAAGCGTCAGCTTATATGCTGTATCCTTTGATAAGGCCTCCAGCTCTTTCTGTCTGGCAGAAAAGAACTGTTCCAGTTTCTCACGGTCATCATAGACTTCAAGAATTCTGACGATATCCGCAAGGGAAAAGCCCATATCCTTCAGGGCGGCAATGCGGCCCGCTATCGGGAGCTGATCCTCTCTGTAATATCGGTAATCCGTGAAGCGATCGATTTCGGCTGGTTTCAAAAGGCCGATCTCATCATAGTGGCGGAGCATTCTGACGCTGACTCTGGACAGCTTTGAAAATTCTCCGATTTTCAGCATGGCGGTACCTCCTGCTGTTTCCTTTTTGAGCTCAGGTCGATCATAATGCCTGCCACTGTGTGAGAGTCAAGGGCTATTATGCTTTCTTATCCAAAAATCTGACCGGGCAGCTTCTGCTTCTCCTTGGGCGGGAAGCTCTTGTCGAAGGTCTCCACGTCGGCGTCGTCCACGTAGTACCCCCGCGGCGTCTGATACACGCCGGTGATCCCATCCAGATATCCGGGGTTCAGCTCTTTGCAGAGGAAGAAGGAATCGTCCGCGCCCTCGGGCAGATCGTGATAGCGGACGCCGAACTTGCGCGCATAATCAAAGCCGCTATGGCCGTAAAAGCCGATGTTGCCCTCAAACAGCACCGCGCCGAAGCCCATTTCAGTCGCCTTCTCCAGCGAATAATCCAGCAGCTTTTTGCCATAGCCCTGCCGTTTCAGTTCCGGCGTGATGCAGATCGGCCCCATGGTCAGCACCGGGATGAGCCTGCCGTCGTCGGCCACGATGTGCGTTTTCATAAACATGTTCTGCCCAATCATCTGTCCGTCCCGCTCCATGACCAGATCCAGCTCCTTCACAAAGGCCGGGTCGTCACGCAGCACGTGGATCACATAGTGCTCGCTGCAGCCGGGGCGGTAGACGTTCCAGAAGGACTCTCTGACAAGATCCTCGACCTCTCTGTAGTCTTCGGGCTTTTCCACTCGAATGATATAACTGTCGTTCATTTCGTGCTCTCCTTATATTTGATAAACCGCGGGCCTTCCTCGCCCGTGATCCCCATGGGACAAAAGCCGCATTTTTCCAGTACTCTCTGCGAGGCGGTATTGCCCGGATCGGTCTCCGCTTCGACGGCCTTCACCGCCGGATGCCGGAAGGCCCATTGCAGCGCGAGGCCGACGGCCTCGGTGGCATAGCCCCGGCCTTGAAACGCTTCGAGGATCCCATAGCCGATTTCCGGGTTCCGGCCCGCCTCAAAGCCCTTGAAGCAGAGATCGCCGATCCGCGTCCCATCCGTTTTCTCTATGATCCACATCGCGTACCATTCCCGATCTTTCGGATGGGAGAGACTGCCTTCCAGCATTTCGCCGTAGGCTTTCTTCATATCCTCGTCCGGCTCGTCGGCGATCATGCGCTCCATCTGCTCTCTGCTCTCGGGATATATCCTGATCCGTTCCGTTTCCATCATGACAAACTCTTCCTTTTCACGATCAGCCATCCCTTCACAACAAGGATGACCAGACAGATGATCCCTGCATATGGCTGTCGGGTCACGATAAATACTGCCGTGCCTATAACGGACAGCGCCATGCCGGTGACGAGCCGGTGATGATTCCAGACGGGTTTATCCAAACGGCTGATCAGGACGCCACAGATCCCGTTCAGGACGGTGACCGTGATCACGGCTGCGAACACGGTTCTGAGCCACGGACTGAGCCCGGTGATTTCAAACAGTGATACCGAGGCCGGAGAATCCGCCCCGTTTCCAAAGACAGGAAGGAACAGCAGCAGCCCCGGCAGGATATCCAGCGCGCCGCAGAGCAGCGAGAGATACCTGTCCAGGCTCGCCTTTTTCTCTTCTTCTGCAGCTGAGATGATTTCTTCTGAGCAGATCAGTTCATCGATTGAAACGGCAAAAAAGCGGGAGATCTGCTTCAGCGAGTCGAGGTTGGGATAACCTCGTCCGGACTCCCATTTGGAAATAGCCGTCCGGGAAACGAACAGCGCTTCCGCTAACTCCTCCTGAGTCAGTCCCTTGCTCTTCCGTAATTCCTGCAGTTTTTCATTGAATTCCATGATTTTTCTCCCCGCGCCGATTCGAAGTCTCGACGCAAAAGCGATAGATGTAAAACAGGCCGAAACTCAGAAATGCGGCGCCGATAATATCCGTGGCCCAATGGACGCCCGAAATCAGCCGCCCGACAACCATAAACGCCGAAAAAAGCACCGCGAAAGCGTCTGTCAGCGTTTTTACAGAAGGACGGTTGCTTCTCCGGTCGATCTGCAGCTTCAGTGTGGGCATGACGCTCAGCACCAGCAGCGTTGTGGAGGAGGGGTAGGACGCCTCCAAGCGCCCCTCAACCAATATCGGCCGATAGTTGATGGGAACGGCCTCGAACAACAAATAGCCGAGGATGACCAGCATGTAATAGACACCCAGCAGAAGGATATCCGGATCGACATACCGCAGACCGCTTCTCCGGAGAAGCTGGATCAGGCCGAAAGTTCCAAAGCCCAGGCAGACGGCAATCGGCACGAGGCCGAGCCAATCCGTCACAGTGTATAAGGCCATATGTACGCCGGTCAAGCGATGAAACCATAAGTTGAGCGCCGCAAAGCCGACCCTTGTTCCCGTCGGGCCCGCTTCCCGTACATCTACGCAACAGATCAGCAGCGTCCACCATGCAAAGGCGAACAGAAGCCCAAGCCCCGTCCAAAGATGTCTTTTCGTGTTTCGCTCCATTTCTCTCCCCCCTTTTCGTCTGTGCCAATCGTAGCACAGCCGTGCGGGGATGGAAAGAAACGCGCCGTCACATCCGCGATACGAAGCGTGTCATCGGGTCAGGGCTTCCGGTAAAACGTATAATGCCGCATCTTTTCAAAGCCGAGCTTCTCGTAAAAGGGCAGATCGGAGATAACATACGCCTCTCTGGCCCCGAGAGCCTTGGCCCGCGCCAGGGCTTCCGACAAAAGCGCGGCGGCGATCCCTTTTCCGCGATGAGCGGGGACTGTGCAGACCGGCTCCACATAGGCGTAATCCGTGTCCGGGCGAACCCACACGCAGCAGTAAGCGGCCAAAGCTCCGTCCGGCGCGGCGGCGGCAAGGCTCAGGCGCTTGTTCAGATTCGGGCGGCGTTGGGGGACGATGGGGTCGTTCCGTTTGAATTCCTCGTAATCCGTGCCGTGGTCAAAGCCCTGCCACAGGAGCCATTGAAAATCCTCCGGCTGCTCCGCCGGGTCCAGCTCCGAGAGGGTATAGCCTTCCGGCAGCACCGTACGCCGGAGCTTGTCAAGCTCCAGTCTCAAAAGGGTTTCGCTTTGCTCGGCGGGAGCAAAGCCGACAGTTTCGGCAGCTTCGATCTCGCGCTGGTTTCCATCACAGAGCGCGATGCCCAGCCCGGCCTCATCCTTCAATTCCCGGCACGCATAGTCCAGGATCTTCGGGTACAGCGCCTCGCAGCCTGGCAGCGCGGCGCAGAAGGCTTCGCCGAAGTACATATCGTAGATTGCCGCGCCGACGATCCGGCCCCGTTCCCACCAAAGACCGATGGACGAGATCGCGCTTTTGTCAAACTCCGGGTGCTCGATCATCCACTCAAAGCGCGCCCAGTTCCAGTTGATATGCGTTCTGTCGCTTTGATTCAGCGCGATCAGGAACGCGCATACCGCATCAAAGTCTTCTTCCCGATATGCGCGGCATTCGACCGTGGGCAGCCAATGCTTGACGCCCCAGTGCTCGAAGTCCCACTCGGGCATATAGTCGTTGCACTCGTAGTCGATGTACCACAGCTCTCCGCCGGATACGACGAAATTGGTGGGATAGTAGTCGATGTTCAGCCCGTGGGCCTGCGCTTTCGCCGCCATCTCCCGCACCTGCGGCAGATACTCCGTCACGGGAACGCCGTCATGAATCAGTTCCGCAATGGTCTGCCCGTCAACGTACGCTTTTACGATCCGCTCGGCGTCCGTGTCGATGTCCAGCAGCTCCGGGATGCGGATGCCGGCGTTCTTGAGCCGTGCGTAATCGCGGCGCTCGGCTTCGATCTTGTTTCCGAACTGATAATAGTCGCAGGGCTCGTGGTGGATTTGCTTCAGAACGACCGGACGACCCTCGCGCTCGGCCAGATAAGAATACCCGCCCTTGCCGTGACCCAGCAGGCGAAGGATGCGGTAATGTTTTTCGTGAAGAACGATTTCCTGTTCCATGCCCGTCTCCTGTTGCTGCTTGATCCAACGATCCAGAAACGCCAGCTGCTCCGGCGTGTGAAACCAGTGATCGCCGCCGTCCATGACCGTCAGTCCCGCGCGGTGCGCTTTGGCAAAGGCCGCGACCGTTTCATAGTCCGTCAGCTTGTCCGCGCTTCCGTACAGTATTTCGGTCGGGGCGTTCCATGAAACGGGATGCTCCCGCACATAACATAGGTAGTCCCACGACAGGTCTTCCCCGAAGGCCGTGGGGATCACGCCCCTGCTTTGCAGCTCGTCCTCCGTCACGTTGGCCCAGACCATCATGTTTCGAATCAGCCGCTCCAGATCCACGATGGGGGAAATGAAATACGCCCGGCTGATCAGCGCGTCGATCCCGGCGCTCATACTGAAATACGCGCCGATGCTGTTGGCGACCAGCGTGACGCTTCGACCCTCGCAATGCAGGTTTTCGACGGCATCCCGGATCTCCTTCCCGGCCTCCCACGGGGTAAAGCTCTTGCAATCCAGCCCGATGACTTCACAGCCGGGAAACAGGGGCGCGTAATGCTCGCTCTCCGCGGCGCTTCCGCCCTTACCGTGTATGTATAAAACCGAATCTTTCATTCTTGTTGTATCGGCACCCAGATGCCGCACTCATAGTTCGGAGACTGCGGATTTCCGGCGGAATAAACCTCCAGCGTCGCGGCGCCGTCCGCGTGATATTTCTGCCCCTCGTTCGGGAACCACTCCTGCCATACGGCTGTGTTCAGCGTTTGCAGGGAGTCCGGCATGGGGCCTTTCGTTGTGAAGACAGCCCAGTCGCTCGCCGGAAAAGAATACAGCTCCAGTCCCTCCGGTACCTCTCCGCCCCGGTACAGACCCGCGATCCAGTACGCGAAGCCATTCGGAGACTCGACGCAGATTGCGAACATCCCTATCCCGTTTTCCAGAATGGCCTTTTCCACGGCGGTCTCCGGCCGCATCGTCTGCCAAAGTCTTGCATATTTCGCGGCGTATTCCTTGTCCCAGAATTCCGGGCATTTCTGATAGCCCTC
>JAEEGI010006556.1_pt1 | contig 26251 bp, 18 predicted proteins | sample 8958751 | NCBI WGS metagenome assembly JAEEGI01 (sample SAMN16246545, study PRJNA631951) | gut metagenome | biome: gut microbiome; feature: rumen; material: KS-attached | host: Bos | place: Iran: Karaj | collected 2018-10 | reverse complement strand
AAGTGAATAGTGAATAGGGATGAAGAGATATTTAAGAGAAATTGAAGTATCGGGGTTGATACTGGTAATCATTGGGATTATGAGCTCCTGGATATGGGGGAGTCAGTATGGTGGTTGGCTATGCGGCGTAGGTATGCTGCTATGGCTTATCACATTTGTATATAAGGCCTTCCATTGGAATGAATATGCGAGGGAGAACAGGCAGAATATCATCATATTACTAATAGCAATTCTGATATTGTTTCTACAGATGATTATCAGACTAAATTGATAAGGAATATGGAACAAGACAACAAATATGAAAAGGCTCTTGCCCTTTACCAGACAGAGCTGAACGATCAAGAAGTACGCGAAGCAGTAAGGAAAATTATTGCAGAACGAGTGCATGAGAATGACACACCAGAGGTAAAGAAATTCCTGTTGGGCAGTGTAGAACTGACGACGCTGAAGACCACAGACTCAGAAGAGAGTGTGATGGCCTTTACGGAGAAAGTCAACCAGTTTGATGACGCCTACCCTGACCTACCCCATGTGGCAACCATCTGCGTATATCCTAATTTTGCGAAGACAGTAGCAGAGACGCTGGAGGTAGATGGAGTAGAAATCGCCTGTGTATCAGGCAGTTTCCCATCTTCACAGACATTTACAGAGATAAAGATAGCAGAAACAGCACTGGCCATCAAAGACGGAGCCACAGAGATAGATATGGTAATGCCGGTGGGAAAATTCCTAAGTGGTAATTACGAGGATGTAGCCGATGAGATAGCCGAGATGAAAGCTGTGTGTGGAGAGCACAAGATGAAAGTGATATTAGAAACCGGTTGTCTGAAGACCGCTTCGAATATCAAGAAAGCAGCCATCATAGCCATGTATGGTGGCGCAGACTATATCAAGACATCGACAGGAAAGGTAGAGCCGGCAGCTACGCCAGAGGCAGCCTATGTGATGTGTCAAGCTATAAAAGAATACTACGAAAAAACAGGTATTCAGATTGGTTTTAAGCCAGCTGGCGGACTAAACAGTGTGATGGATGCCCTCATCTATTACACCATCGTGAAGGAAGTGTTGGGCAACGAATGGCTCACCAACCAGTGGTTCCGACTGGGCACATCAAGATTGGCCAACCTATTGCTCAGTGAGGTATTAGGAAGGGAAGAGAAATTCTTCTAGTAATTGCGCTGAACAACGTAATCAACATAGGCTGCCAGGGCTTCCTTGACAGCCTTTTCTTTTACATTTTCCTCAATATATTTCTTGCAGAGACCACTGAACTCCTGCATCTTACGTTCCGCATATTCAATACCCCCATTCTGTTTGGTAAACTCCACCAATACTGCTATCTCATCAAGATTAATCGTACCCGCCTTCACCTTACGTGCCAGGGTATGCATTGATTCAAAATCAGTGTTGTTGAGCGCATAGATAACAGGAAGCGTAAGTTTACCTTCCGCCATATCATTACCGGTAGGTTTACCAATTTCCTTAGAGTCGTAATAATCAAAAATATCATCACGAATCTGGAACATAATACCCAGTGTCTGACCAAATTTAGAAGCCTTTTCAATATCTTCATCAGAAGCCCCTGCAGAGATAGCACCTATAGCAGCACAAGCCTCGAAGAGAGCTGCAGTCTTCTGGTTGATGACTTGATAGTAAACCTCCTCGCTAAACTCCTGATTCTGAATATTCGAGAGTTGTAGAATCTCGCCAGCAGCCAGTGTACGTCCCAGTTCAGCAAGATACTGAATGATGCGCTGATTACAAGTAAAAGAAACACTCAGCAAAGCCGTAGAGAGGATGTAATCACCCACAAGAACAGCCACCTTATTATTATAAGAAGCATTGACAGAAGCCTGTCCGCGACGTTCCTCACTCTCATCCACCACATCATCGTGAACGAGAGAAGCCGTATGCAGCAGTTCCAATCCCACAGCCGCATGCTGCGTGACATCAGAGATAGCACCATAGTTCTTAGCCGTGAGCAGAATCAGCATAGGACGCATACGTTTGCCACCCCGTTGACGGATGTGAGTCAAGGCACTGGAAAGCAGTCCGTCATCATGCGACAAATTACGGTTGAATAACTCGATGAAATCATTCAAATCATTCTCGATTGGTTTTTTGATGAGTGATAGATAATCCATATACTACTAAAAATTTGATACAAAAATAGTGAAAATATCGGGATATTGGAAATTTTTTAGTAATTTTACGCAGAAAATATAAAAAGTTATGGATAAACTCTTCCTTTTAGACGCTTATGCGCTCATTTATCGCTCGTATTACGCCTTCATTAAGAATCCGCGTATCAACTCGAAAGGACTGAATACTTCAGCCATTGTAGGTTTTGTAAATACCCTGTATGAAGTGCTGACCAAGGAACATCCGACGCACCTGGGAGTAGCCTTTGACCCCCATGGACCCACATTCCGTTCAGAAGTCTATCCCGCCTATAAGGCGCAGCGAGAAGCAACACCGGAGGATATCAAAAAGGCAGTACCTATTATCAAAGACCTGTTGAAAGCATGGAACATACCCATTCTGCAGGTAGATGGTTACGAGGCAGATGACGTCATTGGCACCTTAGCTACCAAAGCCGGACAGGAGGGAGTGGAGACCTACATGCTGACCCCAGACAAAGACTACGGACAGTTAGTGACGAATAATGTATTCATTTTCCGTCCCCGTCACGGAGGAGGTTATGAGACGATGGGTCCAGAGGAAGTGAAGGCAAAATATACCATACCATCTACAGAGGCAGTGATAGATTTACTGGCACTGATGGGAGATTCGGCAGATAACTTCCCAGGCTGTCCCGGTGTGGGAGAGAAGACAGCCGTAAAACTAATCAATGAGTTTGGCACCATAGAAAACCTGATCAGCAAGACAGACGAATTGAAAGGAGCACTGAAGACAAAAATAGAAAGTCATATAGAAGACATCAAAATGTCAAAATTTCTGGCGACAATCAAAACAGATGTCCCCATCGAGTTACGTCTTGACGAATTGAAGATTTCAGAACCCAACCAAGAAGAACTTGGAAAACTCATGGACGAATTAGAGTTTAAGAGCCTGAAAAGTAAGATTCTTAAAAAGTCTGAAAATATTCAAAAACCTGTCAACGGACAACTCGATTTGTTTGCCGAATTTGCGCCCGAGGGGTCGAAAGAGCCAGAATTTTCAAATCTAGAGACGTTAAAAACGGTGGTTCACGACTATCAACTTATTGAAAATGAGGACGATTTACTAAAATTACGTGATTTTTTTCTTACAAAAGAAATTCTCAGTCTAGATACAGAAACCACATCGACCAATGCAATTGATGCAGAATTAGTAGGATTGAGCTTTGCAGTAGAGGAGCACCAGGCATTTTACGTTCCGATTCCCGAAAATCGAGAAGAGGCCCAAAAGCGAGTAGAGATTTTCAGGTCGGTCTATGAAAATGAGAAAATCTTAAAGATAGGTCAGAATTTGAAATACGACCTAGAAGTATTGCGCAACTATGACATTGAGTTAAAAGGTAAGATGTGGGACACGATGATAGCCCACTATCTCATTCAACCCGAGTTGCGACACAATATGGACTATATGGCAGAAATTTATCTGAACTATCAGACCATACATATTGACGAGTTGATAGGTGCGAAAGGTAAGAACCAGCGTTCGATGCGAGAACTCGATCCGAAGGAAGTGTATGAATATGCTGCTGAAGATGCCGACATCACATTACAACTGAAGAATAAGTTAGAGCCGGAACTGAAACAGCAAGGAGCAGAAAAACTGTTTTATGAGATAGAGATGCCCCTGATGCCTGTATTGGCAGAGATGGAAATGACAGGAGTTTGCTTAGACACCGACTCGCTGTCAGAGACATCCAAGCAGTTGACCCAGCGCATGCTCGACATAGAGCAACGCATCTACGAACTGGCAGGAGAACATTTTAATATCGCTTCACCGAAACAGGTGGGTGACATTCTCTTTGACAAACTCAAAATCATCGATAAAGCCAAGAAGACCAAGAAAGGACAGTATGTCACCAGTGAGGAAGTGCTGCAGCAGTTGCGCCATAAGCACGAGATAGTAGGTTTGATACTTGATCACAGAGGATTGAAGAAACTGCTGGGCACCTATATCGAAGCCCTGCCAAAGTTGATTAACCCCCGTACAGGACATATCCATACCTCTTTCAATCAGACCATTACAGCAACAGGACGCCTTTCGTCGAGTGATCCTAATCTGCAGAATATCCCCATTCGCGGAGAGGACGGCAAAGAAATCAGAAAGGCTTTTATTCCCGAGCCAGGTTGCCTGTTTTTCTCAGCCGACTACAGTCAGATTGAGTTGCGCGTGATGGCCCACCTGTCACAAGACCCACAGATGATAGAAGTGTTCCGTGAGGGTAAGGATCTGCACGCTGCCACAGCAGCCAATATCTATAAAAAGCCTATAGAAGAGGTGACACGTGATGAGCGAACCAAGTCGAAGCGAGCCAACTTCGGTATCATTTACGGTATTACCGTCTTTGGTTTAGCAGAGCGACTGGACATACCTCGCGACGAGGCTAAGATGCTGATAGACGGCTATTTTGACACCTTCCCACAGGTACACGACTATATGGAGAAATCCAAAGAAGTGGCCCGTCAACAAGGGTATGTCACTACCCTATTCGGACGTCGTCGCTATTTGCCGGATATCAACTCAGCCAACAGTGTGGTACGAGGTTTTGCCGAGCGTAATGCCATCAATGCCCCGATTCAGGGCACTGCTGCAGATATCATCAAGGTGGCGATGATTCATATCTTCCAACGCTTCAAAACTGAGGGTATCAAGAGCAAGATGATTCTCCAGGTACATGATGAATTGAACTTCTCAGTCTATCCTGACGAGAAAGAAAAGGTGGAGCATATTGTATTGGAAGAGATGCAGAATGCCTACCAGATGGCCGTTCCCCTCGTCGCCGATTCCGGCTTCGGTGAGAACTGGCTCGAGGCGCATTAGGAAAGTAAACTGAGGCAATGCCTCAGTATAAAAAACGGAGGAAACAGAACGGAGGAAACAGAACAGAGGAAACAAAACAAAAACAATGGAGATGGAAACAAAAAACGGCAAGACCCCAGAGAGGAAATGGGAAATCTTTGCTGGCGAAAAGAAACCTTCCATGAAACGCCGTCTCTCTGGCCATGACTACAGCGATAGAGGTATCTATATGATTACAATGGCTGTCGAAGGACGAAAACCTTTGCTTGGCACTCTTACAGGCAACCCATCAGAGAAAGAAGGACCCAATATTCCCCATGTCATTCTATCTCCCTTGGGTGAAAAAGTAAAAGAATGCTGGTTTGCTATTCATAGTCTCCATCCTCAAATAGAGATTTTAAAACTCTGTATCATGCCAGATCACATACATTGCATCGTATTTGTGCATGAAAAAATAGAGCAACATTTGGGACATGTTATTAATGGCTTCAAAACAGGATGCAGAAAGGCTGCCAAAGCGCTTCACGTCGTACAGCATACTGAAGCAGTGCCTCAGTTTACAAAACACCCCACTACCGGCCTCCTTTGGGAGCCTGGCTATAACGACCGCGTACTGCTTCATCGAGGCCAATTAGAGCGTATGTTTGCCTATCTAGACGACAACCCTCGACGTCTGCTCTTGAAACGCCAACACCCAGAATACTTCACACGCCTTGGTACTATGGCTGTTGCAGGCATCCAAATGCAAGCCATAGGAAACCGTTTCCTTCTTGACAACCCTGTGAAACTACAGGTACAATGCTCTCGTCGTCTCACTCCTGAAGAAATAGAGCAAAAGAAAGCCACCATACTCTATCAAGCCAACGACCAGGGAGCTATTCTCGTTTCACCCTGCATCAGTCCTGGCGAACAGCAAATAGCGACAGCTGCCCTCACTGAACATATTCCTCTTATTGTGCTGTTACTTAAAGGGTTTTCTCCGTTTTTCAAGCCTCAACCCAAATACCTTGAAGCCTGTACTGAAGGGCGTCTGCTCATGCTTTCTCCCTACCCTTGGCAGAACGAAAAAATAACAAATATGCGTCAGCGATGTCTACAATTAAATGACATTGCCGCTGAAATATGCAAATTATCTAACGAAGGATGAGTGTTTCCGCAAATTTATAGATAATAATTCCTGCAGTTACTGAGACATTCATAGAGTGTTTGGTACCCAGTTGAGGTATCTCTAAACAGCCATCTGAGGCATCTACCACTTCTTGGTGGACACCTTTTACTTCATTACCCAACACTACAGCGTATTTCTGGCCTCGTTGAGGCACGAATGTCTGCAGTTTGGTACTATGTTCCACTTGCTCGACTGAAAAGACCGTATAGCCCAGTTTTTTCAATTCTTCTACTGCTTCCAGGGCTGTTGGGAAGTATTTCCAATCAACACTCTCCTCAGCACCCAAGGCTGTCTTATGGATTTCAGTGGATGGAGGAGTTTGGCAAATACCACAAAGCCAGACAGCTTCCACACGAAAAGAATCAGAAGTACGAAACACACTACCAATGTTGTACATAGACCTGACATCGTCCAACACCACTATCAGTGGTAATTTCTCAGCCTTCTGGTATTCTTCTACCGTCAGGCGTTTCATTTCTATGGTACGTACCTTTCTCATGTGTCTTTGACTTTATATATGTGCAAAGTTACGACTTTTTATCCAAAAAGCTTTTAAAGTTAAGAAATTATTGTTATTTTTGCAGTCAACTATATGACTTATTATTAACATAAAAACACTGAACGATGAAGAGAAAACTCGTAATGTATGCGTTGTTGCTTGTTGCAGCAATTGTGCAGGCACAGACTGCCAGACAGTTTACCATTAATCTGACAGACGATGGTGAGGCCAATATGGTATGTTTTCTGGCTGACAACCCAACAGGCAGAGCCATTGTAGGTATTCCAGGTGGTGGCTATTCTATGTTGTCGAACACCCATGAGGGAACATTGGCACATGACTGGTTGAACCAGCAAGGTATCTCCTACTTCGTGGTCAACTACCGTTTGCCAAAGGGTGACAGAAGTATTCCCATTGGTGACGTAGAGAAAGGTATCCGTATCATCCGCGACTCAGCTGATGTCTGGAATATCAATCCCAACGATTTAGGAATCATGGGTTTCTCGGCTGGAGGTCATCTGGCATCCGTCATCTCTACCCTCTCCGACTTCGATGTGCGTCCAAACTTCAGCATCCTGTTCTATCCCGTCATATCGATGGATGTTCCCAGGTCGCACAAGTGGTCGTGTATCAATTTCCTGGGTGAGGAAGGCCATAAGGATCGTAACCTGATAGACAAGTATTCTACCAATAATGCAGTGCAGCGACACCTGACACCTCCAGCTGTCATCATTACCGCCAGTGACGACCCACTGGTCAATCCTGTTACCAATGGTTTGGAGTATTACAAAGCAATGCATGACGCAGGTAACGAGTGCTCGATGTTTATCTATCCTACAGGTAGTCATGGGTTTGGTTTTGGACATTGGTTTAAATACCATGATCAGTTGCTGACAGATTTAGGTAATTGGCTGAACAACCGTCCGGCACCCAAGAAGAATGTTATAAAGGTGGCTTGTATTGGTAACAGCATTACCGATGGTCACGGCATTGACTTTGCACCTGCTAACGGTTATCCTGCCCAGTTGCAGAAACTGTTAGGCAACGATTACTGGGTGAAGAACTTTGGGGTAGGCGGACGTACGATGCTGAACAAAGGCGATTATCCCTATATGAACGAACAAGCCTGGAAAGATGCTGTAGCCTTTAAGCCAGATATCGTCATCATCAAACTTGGTACCAATGACTCTAAACCTCAGAACTGGCAGTATAAAGAAGAATTCAAACAAGATCTGCAGCAGATGATTACCACGCTGCGGCCTGATCTGGCACAGTCTGCCAATAAGAAAAAGACAAAGAAGAATAAGAAGGCAGTTATAGAGAATAAGAATCCAAAGATTATTCTCTGTACACCTATTCCTGCCTTGAAGTCGTCTTGGGATATCAATAATACCATCATTGAAAACGAAATTATTCCTATACAAAAGGAAACAGCAAAAGAATATCATCTGCAGATTATTGACCTATATACATTATTTGGTACAGACCCGAAGAACCTGCTTGACGATGGTATTCATCCCAATATGAACGGTGCAAAGAAAATGACACAGATTATTGCTGATGCAATCAAACAGTAAGTGTTGATAACTGTGTGGAAAACCTGTGGATAACGTGTGAATTATCCGCAGGTTTTCATTTTGTCCATCGCCAATATGTGAATAAAAAGAATAATTAACACGTTTATACATCACTTTTCCACCATTTTTTTCTTGAAAAAGATATAAACTTATTAATTTTGCACCAAAATAGGGATGTGTGGATAAACTACTTATCTGATTTAAAATCAATAAGAAAATATCAACAAGTACTGTGGAATGCGGCTTATAATGAGTGGATAAAGAAATATGCAAGAAAAAGAAAGAAAAGTTTTGCACTTATCAACACCACATCATAATACATCATTTCTATTTTAAAGAAAAAATAAAAAGAAATAAAATAATAATGTCATGTTGAAAACTGAGTGGATTAAACAAGGATTTATAGACGAGCCAGTAGCAGAAGGTACTGACTTAAAGGCTGAGATTCGTCGATTGGCAAAAGAAAAAGGAGCTATTATCCTGGCCCATTATTATACCATAGGTGATATACAAGATATAGCCGATTTTGTAGGCGATTCGTTGGCTCTGGCCCGTAAGGCTGCAGAGACAGATGCAAAGATGATGGTGATGTGTGGTGTACACTTCATGGCAGAAACCTGTAAGCTGTTGTCGCCAGATAAGACAGTGCTTTGTCCTGATTTGAATGCCGGTTGTTCGTTGGCAGACAGTTGCAAGGCAGAAGATCTGAAGAAATACAAAGAAGAGCATCCCGGTTATCAGGTCATTTCGTATGTGAATACCACAGCAGCTGTCAAGGCATTGACAGATGTAGTAGTCACCAGTGGTAATGCCAAGAAAGTAGTCGATCAGTTGCCTGCAGGAGATAAGTATATCTTCGGACCTGATTATAATCTGGGTAATTATATCAATGAGGTGACAGGTAGGAAGATGCTGTTATGGAATGGAGGATGCCATGTACATGAGCGTTTTTCGGTAGATGGGATTTTGGCGTTGAAGAAACGGTATCCCGAGGCTGTCGTCATGGCACATCTCGAATGTCGAGGTCCCGTTTTGGCATTGGCAGATGTCAAGGGAAGTACAGCAGATATGCTGAAGTATGCACGACAGAATCGTGCAACACAATTTATAGTGGCCACAGAGGCCGGTATTCTGCACGAGATGCAGCGAAACTGTCCTGACAAGGAATTTATCCCCGTGCCTCCAGAAATCAGCGAGAGCGGCCTAGAATGCAGTTGTAACGAGTGTCAGTATATGAAGATGAACACATTGTTGAAGATATACAATACATTAAAGTACGAATGGCCTAATGTAGAAGTAGATCCAGAAATAGCAAAAGACGCTGTGAAACCTATAGAAAGAATGCTGGAGTTGAGTTAAGCTCCAGCATTCTTTTATTTTATGAATACCTTTATTGTTTTTCCATTTGCATTCTTCAATATATTTAAATTCTTTTTTTTAGGTTTATACTGTTTCATTCCATTGAGATTATAATAGGTAATATGAGTATTATTAATACCTGTCTTATTGATCGATATATTTGTTGATTTTTCTATGAGTTGTATATTTTGATCAAGCAGGTCAATATGATTCTGAAGCCAGTTATATATTAGTTGAATATCCTCATTGACTGTTGAATAGTGATAATCAAATCTTTCATTATACAAAGCTCTTGAAATATCTAAAGCTTTAGCTTCATCACTATTAGGATATTCGTTTAAGAAGTCATACAGTTTATTGACGATTTCTTTTTTCTTATCATTCCAAAGCGTAATATATGTAGTGGCGAAAACCCGATTACTACTATTGAAGAGTGCATAAAAGTATTCATTTTCCTGAGTATGTAATAACGAAAAACTACCCGGTGTAATATCGTAACTGGAGTCAAAATCCCATACACATGGTAACTGTAATTGACTGTTATCCGTATTATCGTATTTCTTCATAAACATATTAGAACCCCATGAGTCCCGTGTACCTATTATGTCATGTAGAAGTATCCATTTGGCAAAAGACATGATATCAATATATGATTCATAGTTGCCATTAGAAAGACTTTCTTCCATAGACACTATATATTGTTTGATATATGTTTCCTGTTCTTCATTGACTTCATCGCTATCAGGATATTTCCAAGTCCATCGGTAAACGTTATCATCTTTATACCAATTAGAACTGAAATATCTAGTTTCTTTCCACCAATATGGATCTTTTTCAATGATATAACCCGTGTGTTTATCACAGTTAATGCGACATGATTCATTTTGTTTCATTGTCTCCATCAACAGATAACAACCACGATAGTCACCATTTATAATAACATTGCAAGGAATATAGGCAGGCGTCCATTCAAGGTCTAATAGCTGACTTACTTTGAAACCTATCATGGTGTTTAAAGAGACAGCATCCTTTATGAGTCGCCATTCTTTATCTTTATATTTGCTGTCATTTCCTCTACATAAAAGGTCTGCAGCTTTCTCAAGTTTTATTTTATATGGCATATTAAGAGGATGAGAATAATAGGCAGTAGTATTGCCGTTAATACGTATGGTAGCACCAGATGTTTTCTTGATATATTCATCACTGTCATAAAGCGTCTGTCCGTCTTTACTGATTACTATTTTGCATGGTACCTTATTCTTATATAACATATTATATGAACCAGGGAATAATGGTGATTCAACGATAGTGCCTTCTGGTTCTTCATTGTTGACAGTTGTAATTTCCACTATGTGCAAACCAGCTTGTTTCACTTGATCTAAAGTGATAGTTTTTTGTGCCACTGTTGGTAAAGTGGTGAAACATAATAGAAGTGAAATAAAGAAATTTCTCATTTTTTAAAAGCAAAGAATCGTTGACCTAAATAATTGAATAATACGAATAAACACATACCCAATGACATTGATACATTTTCCTGGATGGTCTTACTGAACCCTGTCAAGATGCACTGCATAACAGGTTTTGCTATTCCATATGCCAGCAGATAGCAGATGAGGATATTGGTGATAAAGCGACACAATGAATGATAGCCTTTTTCATGAAATCTGAAGGTGAAATTTTTGTTGAGCAAGTAACTTACAATGCTGCCAAAGAAATAATTGGATGCTGATGATACCCAATAGTTGAGATGAAAAACATTATAAAAGACAAACATAATGGTAGTGCCGACAATAGTATTGATGACACCTACCATCACAAACTTCATAAATGTTTTGTCGGTAAACAGTCCTATCTTATCTTTTAATGACGTCAATATGCTCATGATCAACTATCCAAATACAGTCGTATTGTTGTTTGTTCAATGTTTCCAATCCTAAATTCGTTGCTTTTCTTAATGCATCAGCTGAACGTTCTATTGTTGTATCTTTAATGACTTCAGGCCATTGATAGTTCGTCTCGTATTTAGCAGCAATGCCCCATCCGAAAGCTTCATTAGGAATGACACAGAAGGAGGATAGTTTTGGATAATCATCCTCAATGATAATCAGGTAAACAGACTTCATAGGTTTCCCTGTCTTTTGTATTGCTTCCCTTGCCATTTGTTTTCCAATCCGTCCTGATTTAACAGAGGAATCTATTAAATGAATATCTATAGCTACAGAAACTATCAAGAATAATACGAATGAGCGCATCAGTGTCTTGTGTTGCTCTTTGTATGTATTGATGGAGTAAGCTATCATAATAGTTATGAATGCCAGTCCTGCATAGGTGTGCATCATACTGAAAGTTGTCAGCAAATGGGGTGCTACAGCTATCAAAAGACATATGGCAGTACACCACATCTTTTTATGACTGAATAGTTGCCATTGGCGGATGAATACAAGATATAAAAAAGGAAGAGCGAAAAGAAAACTGACAATAGCCCATAATAACTTTCTGCTGGGTTGATGAAGCAGATAGATATAGTCGACAGTAATAAATGAAGAGAACAGAAATTTAACAATGTTCTTAATGATTTTCAAGACTCCTGGCTCGTATTCAGGATGGATGGTAATATCTTTTGGCTGAATGGCAATCATCAGTGCATAGGCTAACATGATGCCAAGGCCTACGAAAAGGTCTTTCTTCAGTGTTTTCTTGTCAATTAAATCAAAGCCATAGGCAAGAACAGGACAAATCAATGCCCACATTAACCCATTCTCTTTAAAGAGTGTAGCCAGGAAAATGAGTATAGGCCAAAAGATATATTTGTTTTTACTATTTTTGACGTAAAAGAGAAAAGCAATAAGATCGGTAGTCAGTGCATAGACTTGATTTTGACTGTCAATAGCAGTAACAGTAGCCATTGTAGCAGGGACAATGAAAAAAAACAGCGTAGAAACGTTTATTATTCTCTTGTTGAAGCCAAGTACTATTAACACCTTAAAAAGGGCTACAACGCTCAGAAAATGGCCTAAAACGACTAATAAATGATTAATAGCAGGAAATAGTAGTTGTGGGTTACGCCCTACAAGATATCCAATCCATGTATCAAATGGTCGCCAATGGTAGCCATAGAAGAAAAAATGTTCTTTGGTAAAGAACGGTGTGAAGTCAGGTGTTGTAGTTGCAGCCCAATCATCATGTGTAGGTAGAATGAACCATACACCATAAAGGAGAAGAGGAGAGAGCAAAATTATCAGAATGATACTCCAATAATCCCTCATTATTTGACGATGGCTATTCTGCATACTGTTCCCTTCTTTCCGTCACTTGTTGCAGTAATAACGTGATAGACACCACTCCCTACCCTATTACCTTTCTTGTCCTTGCCATCCCAGGTGAACAGGCCTCCATTGCTTCTACCTTCGGCAACGAGGAAACCTGCAGCATTGGTGATTTTAACATCGGCATTGAAGGTAAGACCTGTGACGGTGATCAGTCCGGAATAGTTACTGAAATCAACAGGATTAGGATAGGCATAGACGTGGTCGTCATCCATTGTCTCAGCTGGTGCTGTGGCATCACTCATATAGGAACATAGACCTTGCTCAGTTCCAAAGAACACTTCTCCTGACTTAGGGTCGATAGCAATAGATTGCACCACATCAGAAAGGAGTTTACTGTTAGTTGTCGTGAAGTGTTGAACCTGCGTCATGTTGTCGGCACTGATCAGATAGGCGCCATTGCCATTGGTACCAAACCATTTACGTCCTCCTCCATCGATAGCTATCGCAGTAATATCTATTCCACTTAGCAGGTAGTCGGCATAGTCGGTTCCATCATTGCGGGGCACTTTCACCTGAATAAAGGTAGGATTATCTTCAAAGATGTCATTTCTTTCCAATACGAAAGGTCCTGCATTTGATCCTATCCACAAGTCGTGATTCAAGTCTTCCACAATACATCTTACACCACTCTTTATATCTAAAAAAGTACCATCCTGATTGACAAAATTCTCATAGGCAGTGATATCATCATTTTGCATATCATATTGGTAAAAGGCAGGAGTTACCCAGTTATTATTGACAAACCACATGATGCCCTGGTTATCAATTATAATTTTACTCAATTCCGCATTACTTCTATTAGGAATACTACTGGTATTGAGTTTCATCAGTTCTGGATGGTTCAGTTTTTTGAAAGTACCATTAGTATATTTGATTAATGCAGTAGTGGGAGCAGAACTATTGAGTATCCATACATTACCTTCTTGGTCAAATTTGACACCAGTTACGATTTGATATTCTTTATCCGTTCCATTAAAACTCTCAATAGGACTATTGTGACTGGCATAATATTTAATGAATTTTCCATCAAGATATTCATATAGTCCATTTCTGGAACCAGCAAAGATATGGTTTTCATTGGTGGGGTCTATATCAAGGCAGAAAGAACCTTGGAAGGAAACACCGGTCTGTTGGCTGATATTTTCATATTGATAAACATCCCATTCGTTGCCTTTTAATATCTGAATGGGTGTTCCGTGATTGAAGTCACCATTGGAGGTATAAAGTCTGTTATTGAGAAATTTCAGATAGCCGAAGTTATTAAAATGAGGTCCTCCCGGTTGCAGTTTACTGACTAAGTCGATATACTTGTCGTAGTCGCTGTTATCCTCATCAGGGAGACCAGTGGGATAGTCGGGGTGTTTGGGTGTATAGCTCTCAGCTATTTCAGCTCTTTCTACATTGACTTTCACGATGCCGAAGCCACAGATGAGGTAGGCATAAGGACCGGCAATGCGGATGCTGCTGACAGTCTTGTCGCCAGTAATGACTTTCTGATAGAGGTCGCTGATATTGATAACGTTGCCATCACGCTCCACCAGGTCGATATTAGCATTCTGATAGACCACTATCAATCGTTCAGCCTGTGGACACCAATTGATGTGGGTGATATGGGTATCACTCAGTCCGTTCGTCTTGTCGTAAGTATAGATGCTCTGATCGTTGAGATTATACTGGTAGAGGTCGTTGCTTGCCATTACGAAAAGGTCGTCACCAGCTTTCTTAATCTGTTGCACCTCATGGTAAGCCATATAGGCTTTCCATCTGCCGATTTGGGCAATTGACAATTGACAATTGACAATTGACAATAATAGGATGATGACGAATTTTTTCATACCTTTTACTTCTTACCTCTTTTCAGATACTCTGCCAGTTTCTGCGTGGCGCGTGCTCTGTGACTGATATGGTTTTTAATGTCGTTACCAAGTTCAGCAAAGGTCTTGTCGTAGCCTTCAGGTTGGAAGATAGGATCATAGCCGAAGCCCTCCCCTCCCCTCTTTTCGCGAATGATTTCACCATTGACGATACCTTCAAACTGAGTGACATTCTTGATGCTGGTGCAACCACAGGGACACACATCCTTTTTCTCTATTAACGCAATCACTGTGCGAAATCGTGCCTTTCGGTTGTTATTATTTCCTAATTCACGCAGTAAACGGTCCATATTGGCTTCGCTGTCGTGGCTTAAGGTGTGTTGCGAGGGAATCGCAACACTCTCTAGGGCCGCATAGCGGGCGCTATAGACGCCTGGGGCGCCATTCAGGGCCTCCACCTCCAGTCCGGTGTCGTCGGCAAAGCAACTGACGTGATAGTGGTCGTACACATACTGAGCCTTCATGAGGGCATTTTCTTCAAGCGTCTGCCCTGTCTCGGGAATGTCTTCGTGACATCCGATATCATTCAAGGAAACCACCTCGAACTGAGGTCCTAAGATACTACGTATTTCCTCCAGTTTGTGCTGGTTGTTGGTTGCGAATACTATCTTCATTTTTCTTCTTAGTCTCTTTAATCCTAACCTTCATTTCTTCAAATCCCTCACCATAGACACCAATGACACTCGACTGAGAGACGAAGGCATTGGGGTCGATCATCTTGATGAGTCGGAACATGTTGACGCTCTCGTTTTTCTTTGCCAGGATACAGAGCACCTTACTCTTCTTACCTGTGTACCAACCATGTCCGTCGAGAATCGTCACACCGTGGTTCATCTGTGTACCAATAGCATTAGCTATCTCCTGCCATTTGCTGGAGAAGATAAAGAACTGAACCGACTGTCGTCTGGCATTCATCACATAGTCAAGCACATAGTTCTCCATTGCCATCACACAGAAGCCGAACATCACCTTATGGGCGCGTTCCAGATAACTTCCGAACTGAGGGAAGAACATACAGGAGCCGATGATGCAGAAGTCGGCAGCAATGAGTACTGATCCCAGCGACACATTATGATACTTATTGACGGAGGCTGCTATGATGTCAGTACCGCCAGTAGAACCATTATGCAGGAATACCGTTGCCAAGGCAATACCCGTCAGCACACAGCCGATAATCATCGACATAAAATCCTGGCCCTCACCCATCAGTTTGAACGGCAGTCCATTCGCTTGTTTGGGAATGATTTCCTGTGCAAACATCAGCATAAAATAGAGTGCGAAGATGGCAAAGATAGTCTTCATCAAGAACTTCACACCAAGTATTTTCAAGGCAACCAGCAACAGAATACCGTTGATGATGATATAGGTGTTTTCCAGATGGAATCCCGTGGCATAATAGATGATAGCCGAAAGGCCTGTCACACCACCAGCCACTATCTGATAAGGCATCAGAAACACCGTGAAGGCTATAGTATAGATGGCGAGACCAAGGGTTATGAAAAGATAATCCTTAGTCTCGTTCCATATCATGCGATGTTGTTCTGTCATTTACTTCTTAAAAACGATGTTCACCATACGCTTAGGGACGATGATAACCTTTAAAATATCACCCTCAATGTATTTTTTAGAGCGCTCGTCGGCGAGGACGGCATCCTGGATGGTCTGATTGTCGGCATCGGCAGGGAACTCCATGTCGAAGCGTGCCTTACCATTGAAAGCCACACCCAGTTTCACAGTGTTCTCAACCAGATATTCCTCGTTCCACTCAGGCCATTGTGCGTCGCACACACTACCCTTCTCGCCCAGAGCCTCCCAGAGTTCCTCGGCAATATGAGGAGCAAACGGTGCAATGAGGATGACCAGTGTCTTCAGTGCCTCACGACTTCTGCACTTCTGCTGAGCCAGTTCGTTGACACAGATCATAAAGGCAGAGATAGAGGTGTTGTAAGAGAATACCTCAATATCCTGACTGACCTTCTTGATGAGTTTGTGAACACTCTTCAGGGCTTCTTTCGTGGGTTCGCTATTGTCGATGATGAGGTCGGTAGATGTGGCAGGTTCGGTAGATGTGGTGGGGCGGCTGTTGCCATAGAAGAGCGCCCAGAATTTCTTCAGGAAGCGGTGGCAACCGTCGATACCGTTGGTATCCCATGGTTTCGACTGCTCGACAGGACCCAGGAACATCTCGTAGAGACGCAGGGTGTCGGCACCATATTTCTCGACAATCATATCCGGGTTGACCACATTGAACATCGATTTCGACATCTTTTCGATGGCCCATCCGCAGATGTACTTACCATCCTCGAGAATGAACTCAGCCTTCTCGTATTCAGGACGCCAAGCCTTGAAAGCGTCAATATCCAGTATATCGTTGGATACGATGTTGACATCCACATGGATAGGAGTAGTCTGGTATTTATCCTTCAGACCGAAGCTGACGAATTTACCCTTGTCACTCCCCTCCTCTACTCTGTAAACAAAATTAGAGCGACCCTGAATCATACCCTGGTTCACCAGTTTCTTGAAAGGCTCGTCCTCACAGCTATAGCCGGAGTCATAGAGGAACTTGTTCCAGAAACGCGAATAAATGAGGTGACCTGTAGCATGTTCCGTACCACCAACATAGAGGTCGACATTGCGCCAGTACTCATCGGCTTCACGGCTGACAAGTGCCTTCTGGTTCTTTGGGTCCATATAGCGCAGATAGTAGGCACTGGAACCGGCGAAGCCAGGCATGGTGTTCAGTTCAAGTGGGAAGACGGTTTTATTGTCGATAAGTGACTTATCGACCACAGTGTCGGTCTTCGTATCCCACGCCCACTTTTTGGCGCGTCCCAATGGGGGTTCGCCTGTCTCAGTGGGTTTGTATTCATCAATCTCAGGCAATTCCAATGGCAGGCACTCCTTTGGAATCATATAGGGCATATCGTCCTTATAATATACAGGGAACGGTTCGCCCCAGTAGCGCTGACGGGAGAAGATGGCATCACGTAGGCGGTAGTTCACTTTTACACGACCTATACCCTGTTCTGTCACGTATTTCTTGGTAGCTGCAATAGCCTCCTTGACAGTCAGTCCGTTGAGGCTGAATTTGCTGCTGGCAGAGTTGCATACAATACCCTCTTTGGCATCATACGATTCCTCAGAGACATCAGCCCCCTCAATCAGTGGGATGATGGGCAGGTTGAAGTGCTTGGCAAAGGCATAGTCACGTGAGTCGTGGGCAGGTACAGCCATGATAGCACCTGTGCCATAGCCAGCCAATACATATTCAGCAATCCAGATAGGTATCTTTTCGTCCGTGAACGGATTGATGGCATAGCTGCCAGAGAACACACCAGTAACCTTATGATCCATCTGGCGATCACGCTCTGTGCGCTTCTTCACATAATCCAGATATTCATCAACAGCCTGTTTCTGGTCGGGTGTGGTGAGTTCCGCCACGAGGTCACTCTCAGGAGCCAGTACCATGAAGGTGACACCGAACATCGTATCGGCACGAGTGGTGAAGATGGTGAAGTGTTTGCCAGAGTCAGCTACCTTGAACTCTACCTCAGTACCCTCAGAACGTCCAATCCAGTTGCGCTGAGTCTCCTTCAGAGAGTCAGTCCAGTCAATCTCCTCCAGACCGTCCAACAGGCGCTGTGCGTAGGCACTGACGCGCAGACACCACTGGCGCATCTTCTTCTGTACGACGGGATAGCCGCCACGAACGCTGACGCCGTCAACTACCTCGTCATTCGCCAATACCGTACCCAGTTTCGGACACCAGTTCACCATCGTATCAGCCAGATAGGCAATACGATAGTTCATCAGTACCTCCTGCTTCTTCTTTTCTGAGAAAGCAGCCCATTCAGAGGCTGTGAAGTGCAGTTCCTCTGTGCCCAGGGCATTACAGTTCTCAGTACCCATCAGTTCGAAGTGCTCAATCAGTTTAATGGTAGGCTGAGCCTTGTGTGATGCAGTGGAGAAGTAGCTCTTGAACATACGCTGGAATGCCCACTGCGTCCACTTGTAGTAGATGGGGTCGCAGGTGCGCACCTCACGTTCCCAGTCGAACGAGAACCCAATCTTGTCCAGCTGAGAGCGATAGCGGTTGATATTATCGAAAGTAGTTTTCTCAGGATGCTGTCCTGTCTGGATAGCATACTGTTCGGCAGGCAGTCCATAGGCATCATAACCCATTGGGTTCAACACGTTGTAACCCTTCTGACGCTTGTAGCGGGCGTAGATATCTGAGGCGATATAGCCTAAGGGGTGACCCACATGCAATCCTGCTCCAGAGGGGTAGGGGAACATGTTGAGTACGTAGAATTTCTTCTTGGTTGGGTCTTCGGTTACGCGATAGGTTTTCATCTCCACCCATCGCTTCTGCCACTTCTGTTCAATGTCTCTAAAATTGTATTCCATATCGATATGTTTTTATTATTTTCATTCTTATAGAATGCAAAGATACGAAAAATTGGTTGAAATGCAAAATTTTAAAGAAAAATGCGTATCTTTGCATTCAAATTCTTTAGGTAATGGCAAAAAACAACGGCAAGGAGCTCACTCCCATGATGAAGCAATTCTTCGACCTCAAGGCGAAACACCCAGAGGCCTTGTTGCTGTTTCGTTGTGGTGATTTCTATGAGACCTATTGTGAAGATGCTATAACGGCTTCTCAGATTCTCGGTATCACGCTGACTCGCAGAAACAATGGGGCAGGTGTGAAAGGCGACGAGATGGCAGGATTTCCCCATCACGCTCTGGATACCTATCTGCCCAAACTGATTCGGGCAGGTAAGCGAGTGGCTATCTGTGACCAGTTGGAAGACCCGAAACTCACCAAGAAACTGGTGAAGCGAGGTATTACAGAACTCGTCACCCCTGGTGTGGCCATGCAGGATAATGTGCTTAATTACAAAGAGAATAACTTTCTCTGCGCAGTACATTTTGGAAAGAGTGCCTGTGGTGTCTCCTTTCTGGATATCTCGACGGGTGAGTTTCTGACAGGCGAGGGTACTTACGATTACGTAGAGAAACTGATGGGCAGTTTCCAACCTAAGGAAGTGCTTTACGACAGAGAGCGTAAGGCCGATTTCGTTAAGTTTTTTGGTTCGCGCTATTGCACCTTCGAACTGGACGACTGGGTGTTTACAGAGCAGACAGCTCATCAGAAATTGCTGAAGCACTTCCAAGTGAAGTCGATGAAGGGCTTTGGTGTTGATCATCTGAAGAGCGGTCTCATCGCCTCAGGTGCTATCCTGCAGTATCTCGACCAGACGTTGCACACGCAGATTGGTCATATCACAACCCTTTCCCGTATAGAGGAAGAGCGCTATGTGCGTCTCGATAAGTTTACAGTCCGTTCGCTGGAACTGGTAAGCACGATGCAGGAGGGTGGTAAGTCGTTGCTGGATGTCATTGACCGTACAGTATCACCTATGGGTGGTCGCTTGTTGCGCCGTTGGCTGGTGTTCCCTCTGAAGGACGTGAAACCCATCAATGCCCGATTGGATATTGTTGATTATTTTTTCCGCGAGCCAGAGTTCCGACAGTGTATTGATGACCATTTGCATCGGATAGGTGATTTGGAGCGTATCATCTCGAAAGTGGCAGTAGGCAGGGTGACACCTCGTGAGGTGGTGCAGTTGAAGATAGCTCTGCAGGCTATCGAGCCCATCAAGACAGCCTGTCAACATGCCAAGAACGACGCCATCCGTCAGGTAGGTGAGCGACTGTCGCTCTGTGAGAGCATTCGCGACCGCATAGCTGCTGAGATTACCAACGACCCTCCACAGTTGGTGCAGAAGGGTGGGGTGATCCGTGATGGGGTAAACCCAGAACTCGACGAGTTGCGCCATATAGCCTATTCGGGTAAAGACTATCTGATGCAGATTCAGGAGCGCGAGACACAGGCAACAGGTATCGCCTCGCTGAAGATAGGTTATAATAATGTGTTCGGCTATTATCTGGAGGTTCGCAACACCTATAAGGATAAAGTGCCAGCCGACTGGGTGCGCAAGCAGACACTGGCCCAGGCAGAGCGATATATCACACAGGAGTTGAAGGAGTATGAAGAGAAGATTCTGGGTGCCGAGGATAAGATACTCTCCCTTGAGCAGCAACTCTTCAACCAGTTGGTGGTAGCTTTGCAGGAATTTATTCCTCAGGTACAGCAGAATGCCAATATCATAGCCCATCTCGACTGTCTGCTCAGTGCTGCCAAGACAGCAGAGGAGAACCATTATATCCGTCCGCAGATAGACGAGAGCAATGTGATAGACATTCACCAAGGTCGCCATCCTGTGATAGAGACACAGTTGCCGATGGGCGAGCATTATGTGCCTAATGACGTGCTGCTCGACAATGAACGTCAGCAGATTATCATTATTACAGGTCCGAATATGGCTGGTAAATCGGCACTGTTGCGTCAGACAGCCCTTATCGTGCTGTTGGCCCAGATAGGTTCGTTTGTGCCAGCAGAGAGTGCGAGAATCGGTTTGGTGGATAAGATTTTCACGAGGGTAGGGGCGTCAGATAACATTTCGCTGGGTGAATCGACCTTTATGGTAGAGATGACAGAGGCAGCAAACATTTTGAATAATGTCACACCTCGTTCGCTGGTGCTCTTCGATGAGTTAGGCCGAGGCACTTCCACCTATGACGGTATCTCGATAGCCTGGGCTATTGTGGAATATCTGCACGAACACCCCAAGGCACAGGCGCGTACACTCTTTGCCACCCACTATCATGAGTTGAACGAGATGGAGAAGCACTTCAATCGTATTCGCAACTACAATGTGAGTGTGAAGGAAGTGGACGGCAAGGTGATTTTCCTGCGTAAACTTGAGAAAGGCGGGTCGGAGCACTCCTTTGGTATTCATGTGGCAGAGATAGCCGGAATGCCCAAGAGTATTGTGAAGCGCGCCAATGTTATTCTTCAGCAGTTGGAGGCCGACAATGCCCAGGTGGGCAAGGCCGGCAAGCCTACAGCAGAGATAGCCCAGAGTCGTGAGGGTATGCAACTTTCGTTCTTCCAATTGGACGACCCTGTGCTCTGTCAGGTACGTGACGAAATACTTGGTCTTGACGTCAATAACCTGACGCCTCTTGAAGCCCTGAACAAGCTTAGCGAAATCAAGAAGATTGTCGCGCCCTGACCATACACCATACACCGAGTATGACAAAGGGAATCGAAAGAATCTGTCCCATATCGAGTGGGAGAGAGGCTTCGAAGGCTTCCTGCACTTCCTTCGTGTATTCTATGAAGAAGCGGAAGGTGAAGATATATGCCAAGCAGAAACCAAAATACCAGCCTGTGCCAATCTTCTCGGGCATTCGTTTGTGGAGATACCACAGGATACCGAACAGAATGGCATAGGCAATAGCCTCGTAGAGCTGGCCTGGGTGGCGAGGCATCTGGTCAACACGTTCGAAGATAAAAGCCCAGGGCACATCCGTCACCTTACCTATTATCTCAGAATTCATCAGGTTGCCCAGTCGGATGAAGCAAGCCATAGAGCCAGTGGCAATAGCGATATTGTCGAGTACGGTCCAGATATTTAATTTAGTCTTCTTGACATAGAGCCAGAGGGCTATCATCAGACCTAAGGTACCACCATGTGAGGCCAATCCTTCATAGCCAACGAATGCTGCAGCACCGCCAGTCAACTGAAATAACCAGTTTCCTGCATAGTTTATGTTACCATCCACAAATCTAATGGGCAGAAACATCTCGATGATGCCTCTGACAGAGGTCAGGAAATAGTCGGGTTCGTAGAAAATGCAATGTCCCAATCGGGCACCTAACAGGATGCCCATGAAGCAATAGATGAAGAGGGGGTCGAATAGTTCGTCCTTGATTTTCTGTTCCCTATAGAGTCGGCGCACCAGCAGATAGGCACAAGCAAAGCCTAACAGCCAGCACAGTCCATACCAGCGCACTGCAATAGGACCCAGTTGGAAAAACACCAGGTCAGGATTCCAGTGGATGAAGAGAAGTTCTTTCATAACTATGAACTATGAATTATGAACTATGAACTATTTAAACGTTGAATCGGAAATGCATGATGTCGCCATCCTGCACCACATAGTCCTTGCCCTCGATACCCATCTTGCCTGCCTCGCGGACAGCAGCCTCAGAACCATACTGGATATAGTCTTCATATTTGATAACCTCAGCACGGATGAAGCCCTTTTCGAAGTCGGTGTGGATGACACCAGCACACTGAGGAGCCTTCCACCCTTTCTTGTATGTCCAGGCCTTCACCTCCATCTCACCGGCAGTGATGAAAGTCTCGAGGTTCAGCAGGGCGTAAGCCTTCTTGATGAGGCGGTTCACACCACTCTCCTCCAGTCCCAGTTCCTCGAGGAACATCAACTTGTCCTCGTAGCTGTCGAGTTCAGCAATATCCTCCTCCGTCTTAGCAGCTATGATCATAGCCTCAGCCCCTTCTTCCTTAGCCAAAGCCTCAACGCGTTTGGTGAAGTCGTTACCCGACTTGGCATCAGCCTCGCCTACGTTGCAGACGTAGAGCACGGGTTTGGCAGTGAGCAGGAACAGATTGCGGGCACAGTCCTGTTCCTCCTTCGATTCGAATTCCACGATACGGGCATTCTTACCTTGATCCAGCACCTCTTTATAGGCTTTCAGCACAGTCACCTCCACCTTAGCCTCCTTATTGCCGGCAGCAGCAGCCTTCTCCGTCTTAGCCAGACGCGACTCGATGGTCTCCAAGTCTTTCAGTTGCAGTTCCGTGTCTATAATTTCCTTGTCGCGAATAGGGTCGATAGTACCATCCACATGAGTGATATTATCGTCTTCGAAACAACGCAACACATGGATAATAGCATCCGTTTCGCGAATGTTACCAAGGAACTTATTGCCCAGACCCTCACCCTTTGAGGCACCTTTTACGAGTCCGGCAATATCAACTATTTCACATGTTGCAGGAACAATACGCCCTGGGTGTACTATCTCAGCCAATTTCGTGAGTCGCTCGTCAGGAACGGTAATCACACCCACGTTAGGTTCAATCGTACAGAAAGGAAAATTAGCAGCCTGAGCCTTAGCGCTCGACAGGCAGTTGAACAATGTAGACTTGCCCACATTAGGCAGTCCCACAATACCACATTTTAATGACATCTTTTAAATAAACGTTTATTTCTGGCTGCAAAGGTACGATAAATAATTGATAATTGATAATTGACAATTGATAATTTAAAGATATTTTGTACCTTTGCACGCACAAAAATGCAAAACAGTAAAGTATTCTATCACTTTGTCGCCTTTATCGTGGTGGCTATATGGGGGTCCACATTCGTGTTCACCAAGCTATTGCTATTGGGTGGACTGACAGCAGCCCAGATATTCACCCTGCGCTTCATCATAGCCTACATTCTGATGGTGGGTTTCTGCCTGTACAAGGGCATCCGCTGGGTGGCTAAGTGTTGGCAGGACGAGGTGTTGCTGGCCATATTGGGCATTGCGGGTGGTTCGCTCTATTTTCTGGCAGAAAACAATGCTATGAACTATACCACCACAACCAATACCTCGCTCATAGTCAGTCTCAGCCCTCTCTTCGCCTCAGCCCTTATCAGCCTGTTCTACAAGTCGCAGCGCCTCAACAGGATACAGGCCATTGGTTCGCTGATGGCTGCTGTTGGTGTGGTGATGGTAGTGATGAACGGCCATTTCGTGCTCCATCTTTCTCCCAAAGGCGACGTGCTGGCTTTTTCGGCTGCTCTCTGCTGGGCAGTTTACAGTCTGCTGATGATTTATGCCAATGCCAAGTACGACACCCTCTTTATTACCCGTAAAGTGTTTTTCTATGGACTGTTGGCCATGATTCCCTATTTCATCCTTTATCCAGGGTTAGGCATCCAGCAACTCATAGGCCATATAGACCTTATTTGGAATCTGCTTTTCCTGGGTTGTGTAGCCTCCATGCTCTGTTTCCTGGCTTGGAATTGGGTATTAAAAAAGTTGGGGGCAGTAGTAGCCACCAACTATGTTTATTTCAATCCCGTCACCACCATCATCTTTGCCTGGCTCATCCTCTCCGAGCAAATCACCATCTATTTCCTCATCGGCACCCTCCTCATCCTCGTAGGTATGGTGATGGTGGATAAGTTCAATAGAGTTGAGCAATCCCGTTAATCGGGAAGCGAAAAAATTTCTTTACATTCCCAAAAACCTATTAATCCTAACAATTGTTCCCATTAAGGGGAAAAATTGTGAGCCTTAAGGGAAAAAATATTCTGGCAGGCGAGGAAAATTTTTTTGTAGGCCTACGAAAAAAATGCCCTGATTATCGGCAATCTGCCACTTTTAGACGGCAGCAGTTTTCCCATTGCGAAATATCTTTACAGGCCCTTCTTGCAAGAGAGGTGTGAGGGATGTGTTGCTATTTATTGTAAAATGACTGCTTATTCTCCTATAAGGTACGCTTATTTTCCAATACTCGTTCCTTATTAAATGAATAAGCAGCCATTCTAATTTATGATAGCTTACATTTTTACAATCTTACCAACGACATTGGTATAGCCAACTACCCCATTGGGATTGTAAATATAGATATTTGATCCGCTATGTGAGATTAAATTGCCATCAGCGTCCATAAAATTCTTATTAAGATTTTCCCAAATCTTAGTATATCCCCAATCGGTAAAGCCTGTTTCTATGTCTTTGCCAATGGGTTGTGGCGAATCAAATGATCCTACTTTCCAGTATAGTGTATTGTTGTTATCGTTTGAATTTCCTCGAGTCAAAAGATTGCCATTTGCATCGGCACAGAACCAATCAAAGGTATTATTTATGGTAGGTGGCATTTTTGCATATTCTTCCCATTTTCCAGGAGTCAATAAATTCATTCTGTAAATACGTCGTTTACAGGATGCATATAGATAATCTCCAGCTTGCTGTATTTTTTCAATATGTAAATATGTACCCCCATATGTACCTCTTTGTGTTTCTTGAACAACATAAGGCTCCTTGTTAATATTATAATAGGAGACTTTTCCAGTAATAGGACAACGTTTTGCTCCATCTGAGGATTTGCTCCAAATGGTACCATCCAATATCATGAAACCTTCATTTTGCTTGTTAGGAGTTGTGCCATCAAGGTCATATTCATAATTATATCCTCTTACTTGTTTTACTGATTTTAATTTTTTAACATCCCAAATTGTTACATTTTCAGTTTCACAATCATAAGTCAATAAGTAATTATCGCTACCAACATACATAGTTCCCTGTTTAGATGCATAAAGGCTATGTGATGTTTCTACAGACTTTCCGTCATATAAATAAACACCGCCACACTCAGAACTTATCCCAGAGGCAGAAAATTGAAAGAATAGTTTATCACCACAAACTAGTATACTATAAATCCTTGGACGTGCTCCTTCATAAATGCCAGCAATGCCAGGTATAATAGTTTTCAAGTCACCTGTTTTTCGGTCAATGGCCATTACAGCATTAT
>JAEEGI010006555.1_pt1 | contig 26253 bp, 24 predicted proteins | sample 8958751 | NCBI WGS metagenome assembly JAEEGI01 (sample SAMN16246545, study PRJNA631951) | gut metagenome | biome: gut microbiome; feature: rumen; material: KS-attached | host: Bos | place: Iran: Karaj | collected 2018-10 | reverse complement strand
CATGAAAACAGTCGGCATCGTCATGGGCAGCGACAGCGACCTGCCCGTGATCCAGAAGGCGACCGCTCTCCTGCGGGAGCTGGAGATCCCCTTCGAGGCCCACGTCTACTCCGCCCACCGCACGCCCACGGAGGCAAGAGACTTCGCCCTGACCGCCCGGGAAAAGGGCTTCGGCGTGCTCATCGCCGCGGCGGGCATGGCCGCCCACCTGGCGGGGGCCATCGCCGCCAACACCACCCTGCCTGTCATCGGCATCCCCTGCAAGGGGCCGGCGCTGGACGGGCTGGACGCCCTGCTCAGCACCGTGCAGATGCCCTCCGGCGTCCCGGTGGCCTGCGTGGGCGTGAATAACGGCGCAAACGCCGCCCTCCTGGCCGCCCAGATCCTGGCGGTGGAGGACGAGGGCCTGGCGGCGCGTCTGGCCGCCAGGCGCGCTTCTGACGCCGCCAAGGTGCTGGAAAAGGACGCGGGCATCGCAGCAAGGCTGTGATGCATGAAAAGTGAATAGTGAATAACGAATAATTGTGGTATCCCCTTCGGGGATGATTGAAATTTTCAACAAGGCCGGCGAGGCCGTCCGTTTTTCCCAATTCCGCATTCCGAATTCCAAAATCAAAAAGGAGCTGTTCATCATGGAAAACAAACTCATCTATACCGGCAAGACCAAGAACGTCTACGCCCTGCCCAACGGCAACTACCTGCTCAAGTTCAAGGACGACTGCACCGGCAAGGACGGCGTCTTCGATCCCGGCGAGAACTCCATCGGCCTGACCATCGAGGGCGTAGGCGAGGTGAACCTGCGCATGTCCATCTACTTCTTTGAAAAGATCAACGCCGCCGGCATCCGCACCCACTTTGTGAGCGCCGATCTCAAGAACACCACCATGGAAGTCCTGCCCGCCAAGGTCTTCGGCAAGGGTCTGGAGGTCATCTGCCGCTACAAGGCCGTGGGCTCCTTCCTCCGCCGCTACGGGGATTACGTGGAGTCCGGCGCAGATCTGCCCGCCTACGTGGAGATGACCTTCAAGAACGACGAGAAGGGCGATCCCCTGGTCACCAAGGACGGCCTCATCGTCCTGGGCGTCATGACGAGCGAGCAGTACGACGAGATCAAGGACATGACCCAGAAGATCACCCGCATCGTGGCCGACGAGATGGAGGCCCGGGGCATGGAGCTCTATGACATCAAGTTCGAGTACGGCTACGACGCCGAGGGCAAGGTCATGCTCATCGACGAGATCGCCTCCGGCAACATGCGCGTGTACAAGGACGGGCAGTACATCGAGCCGATGACCCTGTCCAAGCTGTTCTTCGCGTAATGGGCGGCTTTTTCGGCGCGGTTTCCCACCGCGACATCGTGATGGACGTGTTCTTCGGCACGGACTATCACAGCCACCTGGGCACCCGCAGCGCCGGCATGGCGGTGTGGAGCCGGGAAAAGGGCTGCGTGCGGGAGATCCACTCCATCGCCAACACCCCCTTCCGCACCCGCTTTGAAAAGGATCTGCCGGACTTCGCGGGCAGCATCGGCATCGGCTGCATCAGCGACAGCGACCCCCAGCCCCTGCTAGTGCGCTCCCACCTGGGGCTCTACGCCATCACCACCGTGGGGCAGATCAACAACGCCGACCAGCTGGTGGCGGACTACTTTGCCGACCACGGCCATCAGTTCATGGCCATGGGCTCCGGCCGGGTGAACAGCACCGAGCTGGTGGCCGCCCTCATCAACGAAGGGGAGGATCTGGCCGGCGGCATCCGCCACGCCCAGGAGCGCATCGACGGCTCCATGACCATCCTCCTGATGACCGAGGACGGGGCCATCATCGCCGCCCGGGATCGCTTCGGCAGACTCCCGGTGCACGTGGGCCGGGACAAGGACGGCTTCTGCGTGGCCTTTGAGTCCTTCGCCTACCAGAAGCTGGGCTACAAAAACGAATACGAGCTGGGCCCGGGAGAGGTGCTGCGCATCACGGCGGAGGGCTATGAGAGCCTGCTGCCCCCGGGGAAGGACATGAAGATCTGCGCCTTCCTCTGGTCCTACTACGGCTACCCCAACTCCAACTACGAGGGGGTCAACGTGGAGGTCATGCGCTGCCGCAACGGGGAGATCATGGCCCGGGACGAGATGGCCCGGGGCGGCATCCCCGACGTGGACGCCGTGGCCGGCGTGCCGGACTCCGGCGTGCCCCACGCCATCGGCTACGCCAACCGCAGCGGCAAGCGCTTCGCCCGCCCCTTCGTCAAGTACACCCCCACCTGGCCCCGCTCCTTCATGCCCTCCAACCAGGCCATGCGGGATCAGGTGGCCAAGATGAAGCAGATCCCGGTGCCCGAGCTCATCGAGGGGCGCAAGCTCCTCTTTGTGGACGACTCCATCGTCCGGGGCACCCAATTGCAGAGCACTGTGGACTTCCTCTATGAGTCCGGCGCCGCCGAGGTGCACATGCGCTCGGCCTGCCCGCCCATCATGTACGCCTGCAAGTTCCTGAACTTCTCCCGCAACAACTCGGACATGGACCTGCTGGCCCGCCGGGTGGTGAACGAGCTGGAGGGCGAGGAGGGCCTGCGGCATCTGGACGAGTACGCCGACGCCGACACGGAGCGGGGCCAGTGCCTGCTCCATGCCATCTGCAAAAAGCTGGGCTTTGACTCCCTGGGCTACCAGTCCCTGGACGGCCTGCTGGAGGCCATCGGCATCAACCGGGAAAAGGTCTGCACCTACTGCTGGACAGGAAAGGAATAAAACGAAATGGAAAACTCCCATTCCGCCTCTTACGCCGCGGCCGGCGTGAACATCGAGGCCGGGTACGAGGGCGTGCGGCTCATGAAAAAGCATGTGGAGCGCACCTTCATCCCCGGCGTGGTCTCCGGCATCGGCGGCTTCGGCGGCCTCTTCGCCCCGGATTTGGCCGGCATGCGCCAGCCGGTGCTGGTCTCCGGCACCGACGGGGTCGGCACCAAGCAGCGCATCGCCCAGCTCATGGGCAAGCACGACACCGTGGGCATCGACTGCGTGGCCATGTGCGTCAACGACATCGTCTGCTGCGGGGCGAAGCCCCTCTTCTTCCTGGACTACATCGCCATCGGCAGAAATGAGCCCGAAAAGGTGGCCAGCCTGGTCGCCGGCGTGGCCGAGGGCTGCGTCCGGGCGGGCTGCGCCCTCATCGGCGGCGAGACCGCTGAGCACCCGGGCACCATGGCCCCGGAGGACTACGATCTGGCGGGCTTTTCCGTGGGCGTGGTGGACAAGGCGAAGATCCTGGATCCCGACGCCGTCCGCGCGGGCGACATTGTGCTGGCCCTGCCCTCCAGCGGCGTCCACTCCAACGGCTACTCCCTGGTGCGCAAGGTCTTCGACGTGGAGCGCGCGGATCTGGGCCGCATTGTCCCCGAGCTGGGCCTGCCCCTGGGCGAGGCGCTGCTGACGCCCACCCGCATCTACGTCAAGCCCGTCCTGGCCGCCCTGGAAGCCGCCGAGATCCACGCCATCAGCCACATCACCGGCGGCGGCTTCTATGAGAACATCCCCCGCTCCATCCCCCGGGGCCTCTGCGCGAAGCTCGAGAAGAAGGCCGTGCGGGTGCCCCCCATCTTCGACCTGATCCAAACACTGGGGCAGATCCCCGAGCGGGACATGTTCAACACCTTCAACATGGGCGTGGGCATGAGCCTGACCGTCGCCGCCGACAGCGCCGACAAGGCCCTGGCCGCCCTGCGCGAGTCCGGCGTGGACGCCTATCCCATCGGCGAGATCGTCGAAGCGGAGGAGAGGATCGTTCTATGCTGAACGGGAACAAGACCCGGATCGCCGTGCTGGTCTCCGGCGGCGGCACCAATCTCCAGGCCCTGCTGGACGCGGAAAAAAGCGGCGTCCTCCGCAGCGGCGAGATCGTCCTGGTGGTCTCCAACAAGGCCGGGGCCTACGCCCTCACGAGGGCTTCGCAGGCCGGCGTGGAGGCCCTGACCCTCACCCGGAAAGACTGCGGCGGGGCCGAGGGCTTCGAGAAGGCCCTGCAGGAAGCCCTGGATGCCCGGGGCGTGGAGCTCATCATCCTGGCGGGCTTTCTCAGCATCCTCAGCGCGGACTTCACCGCCCGCTGGGACAGGCGCATCCTGAACGTGCACCCCTCCCTGATCCCCTCCTTCTGCGGCAAGGGCTTCTACGGGCTCAAGGTTCACGAGGCCGCCCTGGCCCGGGGGGTCAAGTACAGCGGGGCGACCGTACATTATGTAAATCAAATCCCCGACGGCGGGGAGATCCTCCTGCAGCAGCCCGTGCCCGTGCTGCCCGGCGACACGCCGGAAATCCTGCAGCGGCGGGTGATGGAGCAGGCGGAGTGGATCCTGCTGCCAAAGGCGGCGGAGCTGGTCTCCGCCCACATACAAAACGAAAAGGAGCAAAGGGTATGATCGATTTTCTGGACTTCCTGCGCAACAACCGCTATCCCGGCCGCGGCATCGCCGTGGGCAGGGATCGGGTCTATTACTTCATCATGGGCCGCAGCGAGAACAGCCGCAACCGCATCTTCTCCCGCACGGAGGACGGCATCCGCACCGAGGCCTTCGACGCCTCCAAGCTGGTGGACCCCAGCCTCATCATCTATCATCCCGTCCGCTCTATGGGCACAGATCTGATCGTCACCAACGGCAACCAGACCGACACCATCCGGGACATGGGCGACTTCCGGGCCGCTCTGGCCACCCGGGAGTATGAGCCCGACAGGCCCAACTGGACGCCCCGCATCTCCGCCCTCTGCCATGCCGACGGCAGCTTCTCCCTGTCCATCCTCAAGCGGGTGGACGGCCGCTGCCTGCGCTGCACCTACGACTACGAGGGCTGCGACGAGGGCAAGGGCTATTTCATCAGCACCTATCAGGGGGACGGCAGCCCCCTGCCCAGCTTCACGGGCGAGCCGCTGCAGATCGATATGCCGGAGCCCGAGGAGGTCTGGGAGGCCCTGAACCAGGACAACAAGGTTTCGCTCTACGCCAATGTCAAGGGCGAAGTGAAGCTTTTCAATAAACATTTAGGAGACTAGAGGCCATGAAAGAACTGCAACTCAAATACGGCTGCAACCCCAACCAGAAGCCCGCCCGCATCTTCATGCCGGACGGCTCCGATCTGCCCGTCACCGTGCTCAACGGCCGCCCGGGCTTCATCAACTTCCTGGACGCCCTGAACTCCTGGCAGCTGGTGAAGGAGCTGCAGGAGGCCACCGGCCTGCCCGCCGCCGCCTCCTTCAAGCACGTCTCTCCCGCCGGCGCCGCCGTGGGCCTGCCTCTCAGCGACATTGACCGGCGCATCTATTTCGTGGCCGAGGACGCCCCGCTCTCCCCCATCGCCAGCGCCTACATCCGGGCCCGGGGCGCGGATCGGCTCTGCTCCTACGGGGACTGGGCGGCCCTCAGCGAGATCTGCGACGCCTCCACCGCCCGCTATCTGAAGGAGGAGGTCTCCGACGGCATCATCGCCCCCGGCTACACCGAGGAGGCCCTGGAGATCCTGAAAACCAAGAAAAAGGGCAATTACAACGTGGTGCAGATCGACCCGGACTACGTCCCCGCGCCCCAGGAGTACAAGGACGTGTTCGGCATCCGCTTTGAGCAGGGCCACAACAACTTCAAGATCGACGAGAGCCTGCTGCAGAACATCGTCAGCGCCAACAAGAAGCTGCCGGAGCAGGCGAAGATCGACATGATCGTCTCTCTCATCACCCTCAAATACACTCAGTCCAACTCCGTCTGCTACGTGAAGGACGGCCAGGCCATCGGCGTGGGCGCCGGCCAGCAGAGCCGGATCCACTGCACCCGTCTCGCCGGCTCCAAGGCGGACAACTGGTACCTGCGCCAGCACCCCAAGGTGCTCGCCCTGCCCTTTGTCCCCGGCATCCGCCGTCCGGATCGGGACAACGCCATCGACGTCTACTGCTCCGACGAGTACGAGGATCTCCTGCGGGAGGGCGAGTGGCAGCGGGTCTTCACCGAAAAGCCGGAGCCCCTCACCGCCGCGGAGAAAAAGGCCTGGATCGCCACCCAGTCCGGCGTCACCTGCGGCTCCGACGCCTTCTTCCCCTTCGGGGACAACGTGGAGCGGGCCCGGAAGTCCGGCGTGCAGTACATCGTCGAGCCCGGCGGCTCTATCCGGGACGACCACGTGATCGCCACCGCCGACCGGTACAACATGGTGCTGGCCTTCACGGGCATGCGCCTGTTCCACCATTAAAATCCCTTCCTCTTAGCCTTCCCCTTGAGGGGAAAACCAGGCCGCCGCTGCCAGTGGCAGATTAAGGCGGCGTGGTTTTTCCGCAGCGGTCGAAAAATGCAAAGATCAGCGAAGCCTGCAGCATTTTTCGGGCACCGCAAGGCGGAAGGTGTCGCCGAAGGCGACGGATGAGGTGGAAGACCCGCACCGCAAACACAACGATAAGGAGTTTCCTATGAAAGTCATGGTCATCGGCGGCGGCGGCCGGGAGCACGCCGTGCTCCGCAAGCTGAAAGAGAATCCCCAGATCACCGAGCTCTTCGCTCTCCCCGGCAACGGCGGCATCGCCGCGGACGCCACCTGCGTCCCCATCGGCGCCAAGGACATCGCCTCCATCGTCTCCTTCGCGGAGGACAACGACATCGACTACGCCGTGGTCACCCCGGACGATCCCCTGGTGCTGGGCTGCGTGGACGCCCTGGAGGAGATCGGCGTGCCCTGCTTCGGCCCCCGGGCCGACGCCGCCCTCATCGAGGGCAGTAAGGTTTTCGCCAAAAATCTCATGAAAAAGTACGGCATCCCCACCGCCCGCTACGAGGTCTTCACCGAGCTTCCGGCGGCCCTGGATTACGTGCGGACTTCCCCCCTGCCCATCGTGGTGAAGGCCGACGGCCTGGCCCTGGGCAAGGGCGTGGTGGTGGCCCGCAGCCGGCAGGAGGCGAAGGACGCCGTCCGCGCTAGCATGGAAGATCGCAAATTCGGCAAGAGCGGCGAGCGCCTGGTCATCGAGGAGTTCCTGGAAGGCCCGGAGGTCTCCGTCCTGGCCTTCACCGACGGGAAGACCCTGGTGCCCATGGTCTCCTCCATGGATCACAAGGCCGCCTTCGACGGGGACAGGGGCCCCAACACTGGCGGCATGGGCACCGTGGCCCCCAATCCCTATTACACCCCGGATATCGCTGAGCGCTGCATGAAGGAGATCTTCCTGCCCACCGTGGCCGCCATGCAGGCCGAGGGCCGGCCCTTCAAGGGCTGCCTCTACTTCGGCCTGATGATCACCAAAGACGGCCCCAAGGTCATCGAGTACAACTGCCGCTTCGGCGACCCGGAGACCCAGGTGGTGCTGCCCCTGCTGGAAAGCGACCTGTTCACGATCATGCGGGCCGTCACCGAGGAGCGGCTGGCGGAGGTGGAGGTCAAGTTCAAGGACGCCGCCGCCTGCTGCGTGATCCTGGCCTCCAGGGGCTATCCCGGCAGCTATGAGAAGGGCTATCCCATTGAGCTGCCCGAGAAGCACGAGGGTCAGATCTTCGTGGCAGGCGCCGCCCGGAAGGACGGAAAGCTGCTCAGCAGCGGCGGCCGGGTTCTGGGCTGCACCGCCGTGGCGGATACCCTGCCCGCGGCCATCGAGGGCGCCTACGCCCTGGCCGGACAAGTGAAGTTTGAGAACGCCTTCTGCCGCAGGGATATCGGCCAACGGGCCCTGCGGGCACTTCAGGAGAAATGACATGGTTTATCGAGTTTATGTGGAAAAAAAGCCGGGGCTGGATCAGGAGGCCCAGACGCTGCTGAACGACGCCCGCTCCCTCCTGGGGATCGAAAGCCTCGCCAAGGTGCGGCTCTTCAACCGCTACGACGCGGAGGGCCTGAGCCGGGAACTCTTCGACTCCGCCATCCGCACCGTCTTCTCCGAGCCCCAGCTGGATCTGGCCTCGGAGAGCATCGACACCGGGGACGCCCTGGTCTTCGCCGTGGAGTACCTCCCCGGCCAGTTCGACCAGCGGGCGGACTCCGCCGCCCAGTGCATCCAGATCCTCTCCCGGGGGGAGCGGCCCCTGATCCGCTCCGCCAAGGTCTACGCCCTCTACGGCGCCCTCACCGAGCGGGAGCTGGGAGAGATCAAAAAGTACGTCATTAACCCCGTGGAGGCCCGGGAGGCCGCCCTGCCGAAGCCCGAGACCCTGGCGGTCTCCTATGAGATCCCCACCGCGGTGGCGATCCTGGAGGGCTTCCGGGAGCTTCCCCGGGAGGCGCTGGAGGCCCTGGGGAAAAAGCTGGGCCTGGCCATGGACGGGGACGATTTCGCCTTCTGTCAGGACTATTTCCGCTCCGAAGGCCGGGATCCCAGCATCACCGAGATCCGGGTGCTGGACACCTACTGGTCCGATCACTGCCGCCACACCACCTTCAACACCGTCATCGACGAGGCCCGCTTTGCCGATCCCCTGCTTCAGGGCGCCTGGGAGGACTATCTGGCCCTCCGCCGGGATCTGGGCCGCACCAAGCCCGTCTGCCTCATGGATCTGGGCACCATCGCCGCCAAGGCGCTGAAGCAGGCCGGCAAGCTCCAAAAGCTGGACGAGAGCGAGGAGATCAACGCCTGCACCGTGAAGATCGACGTGACGGTGGACGGCGTGACCGAGCCTTGGCTGCTGCTGTTCAAGAACGAGACCCACAACCACCCCACGGAGATCGAGCCCTTCGGCGGCGCGGCCACCTGCATCGGCGGGGCCATCCGGGACCCCCTCTCCGGTCGGGCCTATGTCTACGGGGCCATGCGCCTCACCGGCGCGGCGGACCCCCTGAAGCCCGTCAGCGAGACCATCCCCGGCAAGCTTCCCCAGCGGAAGCTGGTCACCACCGCCGCCGCAGGCTATTCCTCCTACGGCAACCAGATCGGCCTGGCCACCGGCATCGTGGACGAGTGGTATCACCCGGGCTACGCCGCCAAGCGCATGGAGATCGGCGCGGTCATCGCCGCCGCTCCCCAGAAAAACGTCCGCCGGGAGCAGCCCGCCCCCGGGGATCTGGTGATCCTGCTGGGCGGCAGCACCGGGCGGGACGGCATCGGCGGCGCCACCGGCTCCTCCAAGGCCCACGACGCCCACTCCGTGGAGACCTGCGGGGCCGAGGTGCAGAAGGGCAACGCCCCCGAGGAGCGCAAGCTCCAGCGCCTGTTCCGCAATCCCGCCGCCGCCCGCATGATCAAGCGCTGCAACGACTTCGGCGCCGGCGGCGTGTCCGTTGCCATCGGCGAGCTGGCCGAGGGCCTGGATATCGACCTGAACGCCGTCCCCCGGAAGTACGAGGGCCTTGACGGCACGGAGCTGGCCATCAGCGAGAGCCAGGAGCGCATGGCCGTGGTCGTCGCCCCCGAGGATCGGGACGCCTTCCTGGCCCTGGCCGCGGCGGAAAACCTGCAGGCCGTCCCTGTGGCGGCAGTCCAGGCCGCGCCCCGGCTCCAGATGCGCTGGAACGGCAAGACCATCGTGGATCTGAGCCGGGCCTTCCTGGACACCAACGGCGCCGCCAAGCACATCACCGTGGAAACCTGTGAAGCCCCCGTGCCGGCCAAGCCGGTGGAGGGCAGCTTTGCCGAGAACCTGCGCCGGACGGTGTCGGATCTGAACTGCTGCTCCCGCCGGGGCCTCAGCGAGCGCTTTGACTCCACCATCGGCGCCGGCAGCGTGCTCATGCCCTTCGGCGGCAAGTACCAGCTCACGCCGGTGCAGGCCATGGTGCAGAAGATCTCCCTGGAGCGGGGCCATACCGAGGACTGTTCCCTCATGTCCTGGGGCTTCAATCCCTTTATCTCCGAGAAGAGCCCCTATCACGGGGCCTATCTGGCGGTGGTGGAGTCGGTGTGCAAGCTCATCGCCGCCGGCGCCCCCTTCCGGGACGTGTACCTGAGCTTTCAGGAGTATTTCGAGCGCCTGGGCAAGGATCCCAAGCGCTGGGGCAAGCCGCTGGCCGCCCTGCTGGGCGCCTTCGAGGCCCAGATGGGCCTGGGCGTGGCCGCCATCGGCGGCAAGGACTCCATGAGCGGCAGCTTTGAAAAGCTGGACGTGCCCCCCACCCTGGTCTCCTTCGCGGTGACCACGGCCAAAACCGGCGACATCGTCTCCCCCGAGGCCAAGGCCGCCGGACACAAGCTGATCCGCATCGCGCCGGAGAAAAACGCTTCCGGTCTTCCGGATATCGCGTCCCTGCGGCGGGTCTTCGGCCAGGTCAACATGTGGCTCCGCTCCGGCAAGGCTCACGCCTGCTATACGCCCGGTGAAGGGGGCGTCGCGGAGGCCGTGTGGAAGATGGCCATCGGCAACGGTCTGGGCTTCCGCTTCCGGAAAGATCTGACGACGGAACAGCTCTTTGGCTACGACTACGGCGCCTTTCTGCTGGAGGTGGACGAGAATGACCCCGGCGAGGCCGTGGGCGTCTTCACCGACGACGGCCGCTTCACCCTGGGCGGGGAAAGCCTCTCCTGCGCCGAGCTTCTGAATCTCTACGAGGGCAAGCTGGAGAGCGTGTACCCCTGCAACATCCCCGCGCCGGACTGCAAGCTGGAGACCTTCTCCTATGCGGCCAGGAGCCGCCCGGCCCCCGCGATCAAGGTCGCGCGCCCCCGGGTGCTGATCCCCGCCTTCCCCGGCACCAACTGCGAGATCGACAGCGCCCGGGCCGTCCGGGACGCCGGGGCCGAGCCGGAGATCTTCGTGGTACAAAACCTCAGCGCCGAGGCCATTTCCCGCAGCGTGGAGCGCTTTGCCGAAAGGCTCAGGGACAGCCAGATGATCTTCATTCCCGGCGGCTTTTCCGGCGGCGACGAGCCGGACGGCTCCGGCAAGTTCATCACCGCCTTCTTCCGCTCCGGCCCCGTGAAGGAAGGGGTCATGGAGCTGCTGGACAAACGGGACGGACTGATCTGCGGCATCTGCAACGGCTTCCAGGCTCTCATCAAGCTGGGTCTGGTGCCCTACGGGGTCATTACAGAGCCCAGGGAGGACAGCCCCACCCTGACCTTCAACACCATCGCCCGGCACCAGAGCCGGATCGTCCGCACCCGCATCGCCTCCAACAAGTCCCCCTGGCTGGCGCTGACGGAGGTGGGCGAGGTGTACAGCGTGCCCATCTCCCACGGCGAGGGCCGTTTCCTGGCCGACGAGGCGACCATCCTGCGTCTTGCCGCCAACGGCCAGATCGCCACCCAGTATGTGGATCTGAAGGGGAAGGTCAGCGACGACGTGGCCTTCAATCCCAACGGCTCTCTCTGCGCCATCGAGGGCATCACCTCCCCCGACGGGCGTGTCTTCGGCAAGATGGGCCACGCCGAGCGCATCGGCAGCAATCTCTACAAAAACGTCCCCGGCAACTATGATTTGCGTATGTTTGAAGCGGCCGTCCGCTACTTCCGTTCATTTTGAAAAAGAAAGGGTGTATTCCATGAGTCGTATGGTAGGAACCGTCTCCCGGGGCATCCGCGCCCCCATCATCCGCGAGGGGGATGATCTGAAAACGATCGTGCCCGACTGTCTGCTGCGGGCCGCCGAGCAGGAGGGCTTCGCCTTCCATGACCGGGACGTGCTGGCCATGACCGAGGCCATCGTGGCCCGGGCCCAGGGCAACTACGCCACGGTGGAGGACATCGCCGCCGACGTCCGGCAGAAGCTGGGCGGCGGCACCATCGGGGTCATCTTCCCCATCCTCAGCCGCAACCGCTTCGCCATCTGCCTGCGGGGCATCGCCAAGGGCGCAAAAAAAGTGATCCTCATGCTCTCCTATCCCTCCGACGAGGTGGGCAACCACCTGGTGGACTGGGACTCTTTGGATGAGCATGGGATCGACCCCTACCGGGACGTGCTGGATCTGGCGCGCTGGCGGGAGCTTTTCGGCTACCGCTTCCACCGCTTCACCGGCGTGGACTATGTGGACTACTACGCCCAGCTCATCCGGGAATCCGGGGCCGAGGCGGAGGTGATCTTCGCCAACGATCCCCGCCGCATCCTGGACTACACGAAGAACGTGATCCACTGCGACATCCACACCCGGGCCCGCACCTCAAGGCTCCTGAAGGCCGCCGGCGGGGAGCGGATCTTCGGTCTGGACGAGATCATGACCGCCCCCATAAACGGCAGCGGCTTCAACGAGCGCTACGGCCTGCTGGGCTCCAACAAGGCCACCGAGGACAAGATCAAGCTCTTCCCCCGGGACTGCCAGAGCCTGGTGGACGCCATCCAGGCCAAGCTCCTGGAGAAGACCGGCAAGCGGATCGAGGTCATGGTCTACGGCGACGGGGCCTTCAAGGATCCCATCGGCAAGATCTGGGAGCTGGCGGATCCGGTGGTCTCTCCGGCCTACACCAAGGGTCTGGAGGGCACGCCCAACGAGCTGAAGCTCAAGTACCTGGCGGACAACGACTTCGCCGCCCTCTCCGGGGACGCGCTGCGCACGGCCATCGAGGAGGAGATCCGCAAGAAGGACGGCGACCTGGTGGGCCAGATGGCCTCCGAGGGCACCACGCCCCGGCGGCTCACGGATCTGATCGGCTCGCTGTGCGACCTGACCTCCGGCTCCGGCGACAAGGGCACCCCCATCGTCTTCATCCAGGGCTATTTCGACAACTACACCGCGGAGTGATCCGCGTATCCGCTGAAACAAGGAAGAGACGGGCCACCTGACGGAGGCTCGTCTCTTCCTTGTTTTGCGCTCTGATCCTGGTTCGTATGTGCGCCCGTACAAAGCCGGGTCGTGCCCAAACCGCGGCGCTTTTCCGGCTTGCCCGGTGCATTTTGGGGCGGCGTGCCGCAAAAGTGATCAGACCGTAATCTCAATCCGGTTCCCTTCGACGGCGATCACGCAGCTCTCATAATAGCCGTCGCCGGTAGTCCTCGGCCCGCTGATGACCTCATACCCGTCAGCCTTTAAGCTATGCGTCAATTCGTCGACCCGTTCCCTGCTCCCGACGGAGAACGCGATGTGGACATAGCCTGTGCGGTTTTGCGTTTTGACCGTATCCTCCAGCGCCGGTTTCGTCATGATCTCCAGTCTGGCGCCGTCATCAAAAGAGAGGAAACAGGAGCGGAAATCCGTCCTCCGGTTGTGATACACGTCGCCGGCCCTGCCGCCCAGATACTTGACGAAGAAATCCTTTGCCCCTTCCAGATCGTTCACGTACATGGCAATATGTTCGATTCTCATGGCAGCTTCTTCTCCGCCTTTTCCGGAAGCTTCCGGTAAGCGAGCTCCAGCATGCCGATGTTCAGCAGGGCGAAAATCAGCAGGTACAGGGGCATGACGCCGATGCCGACCGCCTGCTGCAGATGTCCGAAGACCATCGGCATAAAGGTGCTCCCGATATAGGCGGAGGCCATCTGCAGGCCGATGACCGCCGCGCTGTGACGCGCTCCGAAGTTGCCCGGCGCCATGTGCTGGATGGCGGGATAGACCGGCCCCATGCCCGTGCCGATGATTACGAAGCCGACGGCCGTTACGACATAGCTCTCCGCCGGAAGGAAGACCACCAGGATACCCAGCAGCTCTGCGGCGATCCCGATGCGGATCAGCAGCCGATCGCCCAGCTTGTCGGACACGAAGCCGGAGATCAGGCGGCCGAGCATCAAGCCGCCGAAGATCAGCGAGCCAAAAGCCGCGATCGTTTCCCGGCTCAAGCCCGCCTGGGTTCCGGCAAAGTAGCTGGGCGTCCACAGAAAGCAGGTGGCCTCTCCGGCGCAGTAGGAAAAGAACGCGATCAGCGTCAGCAGGACGCCCGGCACCCGGAGCGTCTCACGGATCCCGGCGCTGTCGCGCGTCTCCTCTTCGTCCGGGGTTTCGTTTTGTTTCCACAGCGGCAGCGAGAGGATCACGACCAGCAGGATGCCCGTCTGAATATAGGCGGTCCAGCGGTAGCCCTCGTTCCACCGGGCCAGCTTCAGCGCCAAAGCCATGATGGTCGGGCTGATGACCGCGCCCACGCCGTAGAAGCAGTGCAGGAAGTTCATGACGGAGGCGGGATAGTGGTTTGCCACATAGTGATTGACGGAGGCGTCGATGGCCCCCGCCCCCAGCCCGTAGGGGACGGCAAAGAGGAACAGCATCCAGTAGCTGCGGCAGATCGAAAAGCCCAGCAGGCCGAGGACGGTCATCAAGATGGAGACCAGGACGATCCACTTCGTATGGAAGCTTCGGATCATCCGCGGGCTCAGCAGCGCGGAGATGATCGTCATAAAGGAGATCGTCATCGAGACATATCCGGCCCAGGATGAGGGCACGTCAAAAGCCAACTGCATGGTCGGCCAGCCGGAGCCCAGCAGAGAATCCGGCAGCCCCAGGCTGATAAAGATCAGATAGATTACTGCCAGCAGCATGGAAGCCATTGGCCCGCTTCCCCCTTCCCTCTTCGATTTCTTCTTGACGAATAGAATTATATCGTATAATCTGGATCCGGTATAGAATAATTCCTGTAAATAATCGGGAATCTATAGGATTATTTCATCAAAACGGAGGGCGCCATGGCTTTTTCTATATCTGTGGACCGCGTGGACGAGACCGGCAGGGAGCAGCTTTCCTACGGCACGGAGGATTTCCCCATCGCTTTTTTTGACGACGATCTGACGGTCGTCTCCGTTCCCACCCATTGGCACGAGGAGCTGGAGCTGGTCGTGATCACCGAGGGCCTGGTTCGGATGCGGATCGCGGGGCAGGACTTCTCCCTCGGCGCCGGGGACGGCTACTTCGCAAACCGCGGGATCCTCCACGGGGCGGCGCTGGAAAGCCCCGCCGGTCACCAGCACGCCATGGTCTTCAGTCCGAAGCTCCTCTCTCGGGAGGGAGACCTGATCTGGAAGACCTGCGTCGCGCCCATTCTCGAGAATCGCCGTCTACCGTTTCTCCGCCTGTCCGCCTCCGTATCCTGGCAGCGGGAAATCCTGCGTCTGGCGGAGGCCGCCTGGAAAAGCGGCGGATATGAGACCGAGGATTACCCCCTCGTGGTGCGCTCCAGCTTGACCAGGGCCTTTTCGCTGCTGGCGAAGCACCGGGACGATCCCGAAAACGCGTATCCCTGCTCCAGCGGATATCCCCGCGACGAAGAGCGGATCAAAAAGGCCCTGATCTATATCGAGCAAAACTACGACGGCCCTGTAAGCATCGAGGATCTTGCCCGCTGCGCCGGGATCAGCGCCAGCACCTGCCTGCGTATATTTCGTGCAATGCTGGACACAACGCCGATTGCGTATTTGCTGCGCTTCCGCCTCCAGCGGGCTTTGGAGGAGCTGAAGCGCGAAGACGGAAGGACGATTTCCGAGATCGCGTATTCCTGCGGCTTCTCGGACGCCAGCTACTTCAACCGCTGCTTTCGGCGTGAATACGGCGTCACGCCCAGCGTGTACGTCTCGATGTACCAGACGAAGGAGGGCGTCCCGGCGCAGGGATGACCGCGCCGTTTTCGGCAAGAAGCCGCCCGCGGTGGGACGGCTGCGCGTTCCCCCGCATCGTTTCCTCCGCGCGGCGGTCAAAGCCAAAACACCGGAGCGGAAGGCCGCGGCCTTCCGCTCCGGTGTTTTGTTCACGCTTCGCTTTTCCGCAGGGGGCGGCTATCCGCCGCCTCTGCGTCGGGGGTGAGACGGCAAGCAATGCCCGGCGCCGCGGTCGTTCACGCCAGGAGCTTCTCCAGGGCGGCCAGCTTCATGCTGGTGCAGTAGATGTCCATGGCCTGCTCCAACTGCTCAAGGGGCGGCAGGGAGGGTGCCACGCGCATGTTGCTGTCCTGCGGATCCTTGCCGTAGGGGAAGGTGGCGCCGGCGCCGGTCATGGTCAGGCCCGCCTCCTTGCACAGCTTCCAGGTGGCCTTGGCGATGCCGGGCATGGTGTTCACGCTGACGAAATAGCCGCCCTTGGGCTTTTCCCACCGGGCGATGCCCAGGGGCGCGATCTCCCGCTCCAGATTGTCCAGCACGCACTTGAACTTGGGCCCCAGGATCGCCGCGTGGCGCTTCATCAGGGCCAGGACGCCGGCCTTGTCCTTCAGATAGCGGACGTGGCGAAGCTGGTTGACCTTGTCGTAGGAGATGATCTGGGCGTTCAGCAGCTTCTTCATGTAGGCCATGTTCCGCTCGCTGCAGACAAAGACGGAAATGCCCGCGCCGGGGAAGGTGATCTTGGAGGTGGAGGCGAACTCGAAGACCATGTCTTCGTTTCCATACTTGGCGCACTCCTTGAGGATGTCGGGGAAGGGGACATAGTCGCCGTCAAACTCATGCACGCAGTAGGCGTTGTCCCACATCAGCAGGAAATCCGGGGCCGCATGCTGCAGAGAGGCGATGCGGCGGATGGTCTCCGCGGAATAGATGATGCCGTCGGGGTTGGAGTACTTGGGCACGCACCACATACCCTTGACCTCCGGATCCTTCGCCAGCTCCTCCACCAGATCCATGTCCGGGCCCTCGGGCGTCATGGGGACGGTGATCATCTCCATGCCGAAGCTCTCGGAGATGCCGAAGTGCCGGTCGTAGCCGGGGGCGGGGCAGAGCCACTTCACCCGATCCAGCTTCGCCCAGGGCTTGGGGCTCATCACCCGGCCGTGGGTGTAGGCCTTGGCGATGGTGTCGTACATCATCTGCAGGGAGGCGCTGCCGCCGATGAAGACCTGCTCCGGCTCCACGTCCAGCAGCTCCGCGAAGAGCCTGCGGCAGGAGGGCAGACCCTCCAGATTGCCGTAGTTGCGCGCGTCGATGCCGTCGCACATATAATCGCTGTCGGAGCGCAGAAGATCCATCATGGGGCCGTTGCTGTCGAGCTGGGCCTTGCTGGGCTTGCCGCGAGCCATGTTCAGACTCTGGCCCAGTGCCTTCAGCTCCTCGTAGTGGGCGCGTACCTGCTCCAGCTCGGCCTGAAGCTCGGTTTTTGTCATTTCCGCGTAGGCTTTCATGTCATAATAGTCCTTTCAAGATCCCGGGCCCCACGCCCCGAGAGGCCGCAGGCCGGGTAATGTGTTGTCGCGCGGGGAAGAACGTGTGCGTATCTGCATCATAGCATAAAGATCCCGCGCAATCAAGGATGCAAGGAAGGTTTTTCCAAAAGAGGCTCTTTCCCTTTCGACCTTCTTATGGTAGAATCAAATTATCCCGAGCGTGGACAGGGGGGATTCGGGCGATGTGGATGCCCATGGAATTGCATCTTCCCATGGTGCTGATCGTGGTGGCCGGGGTGTTTCTGGCCGGTTTTATGGACGGGATCGCCGGCGGCGGAGGCCTGATCTCGGTGCCCGCCTATTTTCTGGCGGGACTGCCGTCCCACATGGCCCTGGGCACCAACAAGCTGTCCTCCTGCGTGGGCACGGTGGTGTCCGCCGGGCGCTTCATCCGCGGCGGCTATGTGGACTGGAAGCTGGGCCTGCCCTCCATCGTCCTGGCGCTGCTGGGAGCCGCTCTGGGCACCCGGCTGCAGCTCATGGTGGACGAGCGGGTGCTGCGCTATCTGCTGCTGGCGCTGCTGCCGGCGGTGGCTATCGTGGTGCTGCGGCAGCGGCAGCTGCCGGAGGAGGCAGGAGAGATCGGCCGGGGCCGACAGACGGCCATCGTGCTGGCGGCCGCGCTGATCGTGGGGGCCTATGACGGCTTCTACGGCCCGGGCACCGGCACCTTCCTCATCCTGATTTTGTGCACGCTGGGCAAGCTGGATGTGCGTACCGCCTCGGGGAATGTGAAGATCATGAACCTCGCCAGCAATCTCGGCGCCCTGGCCACCTCGCTGCTCAACGGAAAAGTGTTTTTGGCCCTGGGGCTCATCGCCGGGGCAGCCTCGGTGGCCGGGCACTGGCTGGGCTCGGGCTTGGCCATCAAGGACGGCTCCAGGATCGTCCGGCCCGCCATCCTGGTGGTGCTGGCGCTGCTGACGATCAAGGTGATATCGGAGTTGATTTGAACGGCGGGGCTTCTGCCCGCGCCGTTGTAAACGCAGAAATGGGAGTGAGCGCGTGAATATTTACCTGGCTTTTTCGCTGTTTTCGCTGATCATCCTACTCTATTGGGTGATTTCGGAGCTGTTTACGATCTTTTTCCGCTTCACCGGCCTGCCGGAGGAGAAGGCCCGCTTCCAGGTCATCTCCCTGCTGACCGGCTGCGGCTTCACCACCCGGGAGAGCGAGATGGTTCTCACCAACCGCCGTCGCCGTCGCCTTGCCCGGATCACCATGCTCTTCGGCTACGTATTCAACATCACCATCGTATCCGCCTTCATCAACGTCTTTTTCTCCCTGAAGCTGGCGGAGCTGGGGGACTCCCTGCTGGTGATCCTGATCCCCCTGGGGGTGGTCGCCGTCATCTTCGTCTTTATCCGTGTGCCGGCGGTCCGCGCCTGGGGCGACAAGGTTCTGGAGGGCTTTGCCAACCGCATGATCCGCAGCGGAACCGGCAATCTTGTGATGCCGCTGGACTATCTGGGGAAGGACTCCATCGCCCTGGTCACCCTCCGCTTTATCCCGGAGGAGTATCGGGGAGTGTCTCTGGCCCAAACCCACCTCAAGGCGGACACGGGGATCCTGGTCATGCTGGTGGAGGGCCGAGACGGCAAGACGGTGCCCGCAGGGGCGGACACGGTCTTTCACCTGGGCGACAAGCTGACGGTTTTCGGTGACTACGCCACCATATGCCGCACCTTCCACGCCCGGGAGAGCTTCGCCGAGGAGGAATGAGCCCGCCCGGGTCTTTGAGCATCCCAGCTCCGGCTCCGCCGACCGGCGGCGGTACCGGCAGGAGATCAAGCGGAAGTACATGCCCTGGCGCCGCTATGACGGCAACGCCTTCCCGGAGAAACAGGCGGAGCTGCTGAAGCAAAAGCTCTTAACCCAGCGGAAATATGCAAAAACACCGCCCGCGGGCGGTGTTTTTTACATGCTCCGATCACTCGTCCAGGGCCTCCAGCAGGAAGCTCACCGGGCGGAAGCCGTCGTTGCAGGAGATCATGGCGGATCTTGGGTTCTTCATCCAGCCGTCGTAGAAATTCTCCGCCCCGTGGGCCAGGGCCATCACGAAGGGTGAGACGCTGTCCCAGGCGCTGTCGCAGAAGCCCTCCGGCTTCTGCCAGCCGTCTGCGGTGAAGACCTGCCCCAGCGTCATGGAGCAGGCGTGCTCGACGGGGTTTTCGTATTCCCGGCTCAGCTCGGGGTATGCGGCCATGCGCATGACCGTGATGCGGACCTTTTTCAATGCTCTGCGCCTCCATCCACTTATTGTCTGCGGCAATTGTACCACAGCGCGCCTCCAAAGGCAACAGAGAGGCCCTTTTGCCGGGGCGGGACAAGCGCTTCCATGCCGAAATTCAACTCAAAATAGAATTTTATCAATTTTTCCGTTATTTACGAACGACTCCTTTTGCAGTATGATGCAGTTGCGGCCGCGAAAGATAAAACACGAGAAGGAGCAGATCATGGACACTTTGAAAATCGGACGCTATATTCAGCATTTGCGGAAAGCCGCCGGCATGACGCAGAAGGATCTTGCGGAAAAGCTGAATATTTCTTTTCAGGCCGTCTCCAAGTGGGAGAACGGCGACGCCCTCCCCGACACGTGCATCCTGCTGAAGCTGTGCGATGTGCTGAACACCACTGCGGACAAGCTGCTCAACGGCGGAAGTCTCGCGGCCACGGAGCGCAGACTGATGCGCCTGGAGGATGTGGTCACAGGCTTTTCGTATATGGAAAGCATCGGAAAGCTCTTTGGTGAGGACTGCAGCTTCTTCACCGGCATGATCGAGGGCATCAACGAGAAGATGAACATGGATCTTCTGGCCTATTTGAAGGATCCCATGACCCGGGAGGTCATGTACGCGGAGGTGCTGATTCAGGGGATCCTCTCCGGCCGAACCGTGGATCTGGACGAGATCGAGGCCAGCTTCCGGAACAAGCATATGGTTGAGACGATCCGCCGTTATCTGGCCAAGGCCAGCGGAGCACCCGAGACGACAGCGTGAACGACCGAGACATGCGCTCCCGCGCAGCTTTGCGGAGCTGCGGAGGGGCGTATCGTATGCCGGGCGGGCCGACAGGCGATCCTGTCCGCTGTCCTCAGCCGCCCAAGCCGAAGGCCCTCTCCGCCAGGGCCAGTGTCTGCCCGACGCTCCTGTCCTCATCCCGCAGGATCACCCGAAAGCCGGAACGGAGGAAGCGCTCATAGCGTTCCCGCGAGTTGATCCGCATCAGGCATTGTCGGAAGTTCTCCATCGCCCGCTCCGGATCCGGCTCCTCCAGGATAAGCCGATACAGGAATTGCTTTTCCCGATCCGGCCGGTCGAAAAAGCGCCCCACGGAGATCTTGGGATCGGCCAGCATGATCAGCACGCGGCCGGGAGCGGCGATTTCCCGCAGCGTCTCGATCGAGATGTTGGTGTCCACGAAGATCGGCTTTCCCTGCCGGGTCAGTCCCTCCAGGATACGGAGCTCCAGGATCTCGCACTCTCGGGAGACCCCGTCGAACCAGGCCTCGTACGCCTCGGGAGATCTCCGGATGAAGTCGTGCCAATCCTCCAGATCCCGGCTATAGGTCAGGCAAGGGAACTCCTCCCTGCTCAGCCCGGGCAGCAGTGCGTTGTGATAGTTCTCCTCGCATGCGAGGCCGCCGTGCTTTTCAGCCAGCAGCTTCACCATCGTGGATTTTCCCGCGTATGCCGTCCCGGTGATAAAATAGGCGTTTTCAAATCGCATTTTGTCCCTCCGCGCATGCCATAACAAGCATCGGGCAAATGATTCAAAGAATCATTCCCTGTCAAACGACAGCTTTGGCAGAAAAATCAATCGAAATTCCGATTGATTTCGCCATCCGATGATTATGATAAAAAAGTCCGAAAACTCGCACACAAAACGAGCTTTCGGACAAATCGTGGTGGAGAGCGGCGGACTCGAACCGTCGACCTTCCGCGTGTGAGGCGGACGCTCTAACCAGCTGAGCTAGCCCTCCATTTTTTCGGAAGCTTGTATATAATAGCACATCCATTTCCGGATTTCAAGAGGGAATTTTTCTTTTTGGCGGATTGTCAAGTGAAGTGCAACGATTGGTTTGAGAAGACCTCAAAAGGGGTTGACCAATTCAAGCATTTTCGTGGTCTCAAATTGATGAGGGCGACGAAGCGAGAGAGGTCGGCGTCTGTAACATTACCCAGATCTGTGTGCTTCGGGATGAACTGGCGAAGCAAACCGTTGGTGTTTTCGTTTGTGGGTCTCTCCCAGGGCGCGTGAGGATGTGCGAAATAGACCATAGTATTCAGGTCGCTCTCTATCCCCGATGCATCAGTAAATTCGACCCCTTGGTCAAATGTGATGCTCTTTACCGGATATTGGGTCTTGCTTAGAAGGTGGACAACAACGGCTCTCACCTCTGCGGCCTCTTTGCAGGGAATGCGGCCGGCAGTAAGGAAACGGCTTTGTCTGTCTACCAGAGTCGCAATAACTGTCCGGCTCTTATGGCTTACAATCGTATCGCCTTCCCAATGGCCGCGTTCGGCCCGATTTGCTGCCGCCTCAGGGCGCTCGTCAATCTTTCTGGCAAAGCAGCGCCTATCCTTTTTCTTCGCTTTTCCGAGCGTTTTGTACTTGATGCGAAGATAATACCGAAGCGTGTCACGCAGCAGCCCACAATCCAAGGCACGGTATATGGTGGAGGCGCTGACGGATTGCGCGCCTTCCGCTTTAAGTCGGTTTGCGATCTGCTCCGGCGACCAGAAAAGATGTCCCAGAAAGAAGCGTACGCTGGCCTCCAGCTGCGGATCTGCAAGGAGGTGCTTTCTGATGCTGTTTTTCCGGCATGAACGATAGCGTTCCTGGGCTCGAACAGGAAGATAGTCGCTGTTTCGCTTCAATTCTCGACTGATCGTTGAGGGACTCCGGCCAAGTTCTTTGGCAATCTTCCTTCTGCTGAACCCTTTTTGCAAAAAACCATATAGCAATTCTCGTTCTTCGATGGTAAGATGATGATAGCAACTCATGGGATTTTCTCCTGTTCTGGTTTGTTTGGTCACTTACCATTTTACAGGACTTCTCATGAGTTGTCTTTATTTCTTGCTGTTGCACTTGATATGATAATCCATCTTTTCAAAAAAAGAGTTGACATTTTCCAATCGGTCTGGTAGAATTCCTAATGCTGTTTCGACGGCATATGGCGGCATAGCTCAGTTGGCCAGAGCATTCGGTTCATACCCGAAGTGTCCCCGGTTCGAATCCAGGTGCCGCTACCAAAAGGGCGCAGACGTTTCGCCTGCGCCTTTTCAACGGCCCGTTGGTCAAGAGGTTAAGACACCGCCCTTTCACGGCGGTAACATGGGTTCGAGTCCCGTACGGGTCACCAAAAATCTCCCCACCCGGTGGTGGGGGGTTTTTTTATAATCTCCCGTCCCCGCGGGACTCGAAGGGCGCAGGAGTGAATGACATGCCAGTGGCATGTCAGAGCCGCGCCCCCGGCCCGCCCGCAGGCGGGGAGTCCCGTACGGGTCACCAAAAAATCTCCCCACCCGGTGGTGGGGGGATTTTTTTAATCTCCCGTCCCCGCGGGACTCGAAGGGCGCGGGAGTGAATGACATGCCAGTGGCATGTCAGAGCCGCGCCCCCGGCCCGCCCGCAGGCGGGGAGTCCCGCCTCCGACGCATGATGACCCGCTGCGCTCAATAAGGACGAGAGGGGCATACCCTCCCCTCCCCTCCCGCGCTCACCCCAGCTGACTTGGTATCTGGTTCGGAGTTCAAATTCACTTCTTCACCAAATTTTCATATGAGGGCATAGCCCTATCATGCCAGCATGCGCGTCACGTCGCGCAAGAACGATCCACCAGCCGCGAGAGATTTGCTGCTTGCTTCTTTCACTCGGATCTCTTCTTTCTTACTGCAGCTTCGCGGCCTGCTTTTTCATTACGCTCTCGGCGAAGCGCATGCCGAGGATCGCCACAGGGATCGTCAAAGCCAGCATGAGGATCAACAGCGGCACATTTTGAATCACGGGCAGCATCTTATCCGCATAACCCGCCGGCATCTCCTCAACAGCGGCGGCAAGCGAGCCCTCCGTATCCGTCCACCAGTGCGCGGAATAGGCGTAAAAGGAAAAGGCGAAGGGAATAAAACTCAACCGGACGCCTCTGCGCGTCTCATAGCCGCTCAGTCGTCGGATGAATTCCGCAAGCAAAGTCAGCACGATGAGGCCGACGACGAAAGGAGGGTTCCCTTCTCCCGCAATCAGGCCGACGATCAGGACAAAACCGTTCAGCAGAAGCGCCGCGCCGAAGCTCTGGATGTTTGCGGTCACATAGAGATATACAAAACTGAACAGGATCGGCACAAAGGTGCCCGCGCAGGCATAGCAGGCCGGATGGATCAGGCCGAAGCTGGAGGCGAGGACGAACAGCGCGGCATAGATCAGCATGGCCAGCAAAATTTGAAACATGGGGCGTTTTTTCATGAGAAAACTCACTTTCACAGTAGTTAAATAAATTTAACTCAAAGGGTGTTTTTATCGCCCCTCAACCGTTCGGGGCGATCGATCCATTAAGGGATATGAATTCCAGCTACCGCGCTGTGCAAACCAGCGCCAGCACGATGACCGCAGCTGGAAGCCATACGTACAGTAGTTTTTGTTTCAGCCTATTCCAGGCCGCTCTGCTGTTCATAGGAAAACCTCCTACCATACAATTACTGAAACAGGGGGCAGTTAGACGTCTCTAACTTCATTATACAGATATTTCCTCAAATGTCAACACCTGACTAAATAAAAGGCTTATCTGGCTATCCGCAAAGCGGGACGAGGCGTTCCGGATGAAGGTTTTTCAAAGAAAAAAGCAAATGGGTATTTTCAAATGGAGAGAGATATGCTATACTCCGAGGTTAGAGAGCCCTAACATATGTTAACTATTTTTATCGTTCGCACAAAGGAGAAACCGCCATGTCAAAGAAGGATTCCGAAGACCAGAAAAAATCCATGAGCGTGATGTTCCGCGGCCGGGCGATCTTCAAGCCGCTGAACACGGGCCGGATCGACGAGCGCGTTGCCTGCGTGCGGGAGTGGGTCGCCAACATCTTCTTTTATACCAAAAACGGCAGGACCATCATGATCGACGCCGGCTACAACTACGACCGCCTGCGGGAAAAGATGGGCTGGCTGGACATCGACCCCGCCTCCATCGAGCACATCCTGATCACCCATCAGGACACCGACCACGTGGGGGCGCTGGAGCGAGACAGCGAGGGGCTGTTCCGGAACGCCGTGATCTATCTCAGCGAGATCGAAAACCGTTATCTGACCGGCGAGGCGCGGCGGAGGGTCATCCACGGGCTGTACAAGCTGCCGCTGTTCAAGACCGACAACCGGCGCGTCCTGCTCAGGGACGGGCAGATCCTGGACATCGACGGGATCAAGATCGAGTGCATCCTCTGCCCCGGCCACACCTGGGGCCACATGGTCTATCTGATCGACGACGAATATCTCTTTACCGGCGACACCATCTGGTTCGGCGCGGACGGCGGCTACAGCTTCCTCTCCACCCTGGCCGAGGACAACAAGCTGGCGGTTCGGTCTCTGGCGGGGCTGGAAAAGCTGCTGCGCGGCCGGAAGGGGCCCATCCGGATCATCACCGGCCACACCGGCTGGACGGACGATCTGGACGCCGCGTTTTCCCACCGGACGGAGCTGTGCAGGCCCTTCACGAGGAAGTACACAGACCCCGAGGCGCCCTACGACGGCTATGAGGAGGCGGACGACACCGAGGAGCTGGCCCGCACGGTTCGCTTGGCGAAGAAGGTGTTCTGCCCATGAGATACCCGGGGATGCCCGCGGGGATGTGGGCGCTGTTCGTAAGGAGCTTTCGGACGAAGCTGACGGAGGTACTGGGCTATGACAAGCCCGCGGCGGCGGCAATCACGAAAAAAGCCCGCGGCAAATACCGGGAGCTGATCGGGAAGCTGCCCGACTTTGAGAAGGGCGACCGTTTTCGGATGAACATCGTGAGCTGCGCCATGCTCTCGGCCTTCGTGCTGAGCATGCCCAGGCGTCCCGGCGTGGACGAGCTGACGGCATACTACGCCGGGGCCATGATGACCGGGCCGATGAAATGGTTTTGCCGCCGGATGGGAAGGCGGAAGTTCAGCGAAAAGGACGTGGCGGGCATGAAGCGCACCGCCGCCCTCCGCGCGGCGGACCGCAACCCCTATTCCTGGAACATGGAGTTCCTGCCCTACCCCGACGGCAGCGGCTATGAGGCCCGCTTCTCGAAATGCGGCATCTGCACGCTGATGGGCGAGCTGGGGCTTCGGGATCTCATACCCGCCATGTGCTGCCTGGACTACGCCATGAGCGAGGCGGGCGGCGCGGACGAATTCGTGCGCCAGTACACCCTGGCCTCCGGCGGCCCCTACTGCGACTGCGGCTATAAGAAAAGGAGAAAATGACATGATCAAAACAACGTTGAAGATCGACGGGATGATGTGCTCCATGTGCGAGGCGCATATCAAGGACGTGATCCGCAAGACCGTCCCCGGCGCGAAGAAGGTCTCCGCCTCCCATACAAAAGGCGAGGCCGGCTTTCTGACGGAGGAGGCCGTGGACGAGAAGCGCCTGAAGGACGCGATCGCCGCCACGGGCTACAGCTGCCTGAGCGTGGACTCTGCGCCCTATGAGAAGAAGGGCTGGTTCGGGCGGTGAAGTACCATATCGAGAAAAACACGGTGCAGGAGACGCTGATCATCCCGCTCTTCGGGCGGCTGGTGTGCTCCGAGCGCTTCCCGCAGCTCTTTTCCGATCCCGAGGCCAAGCGGATCTGCGAGTCCTTGGACTACGACTTCGCCGGGAAGCGGAAAAAGATGGAGTCCCCGGCGGGGCTCTTCGGCGCGCTGGAGGTGGCCCAGCGGCAGTACGACCTGCGCTGCGAAGCCGAGGCGTACTTGAAGGAGCACCCGCGGGCCGCCGTGGTCAACCTGGGCTGCGGCCTGGACGATACCTTTTCCAAGGTGGACATCGGTTGCTGCCTTGGCTATAACCTGGATTTTGCGGACGTGATCTCCCTGCGCAATGAGCTGCTGCCCGCCGGAGAGCGGGAGACGAATCTCGCCTGCGACCTCAACGACTTTTCGTGGATGGACGCCATCGACGCCGAAAACGGCGCGGTGTTCTTCGCCGCGGGCGTGTTCTACTACTTCAAGACCGAGGACGTGAAGGCCCTCTTTGCCGCCATGGCGGAGCGCTTCCCCGGCGCGGCGCTGGCCTTCGATTCCTGCAACGAGCGGGGCGCGAAGCTGATGCGCAAAACCTG